>Ga0137397_10000160_pt1 | contig 44634 bp, 77 predicted proteins | sample czorhiz116metaG_FD_106658 | JGI IMG/M metagenome (GOLD analysis project Ga0137397, IMG submission 106658) | Vadose zone soil microbial communities from Angelo Coast Range Reserve, California, USA - czorhiz1.16 metaG | ecosystem: Environmental > Terrestrial > Soil > Vadose zone | place: USA... | reverse complement strand
TCCGCCTCGCGCGTGATCTTGCAGAGATCGTCCGGCAAGGTGTCGGGATCGGGATCGCCGATCAGCTTTTGCTGACTGGCGCGGATCGATAGCGTGGCTTCCGGCAGTTCGCGCTTTTTGATCTTGGCGTGATCCATGATTTTCAGGATCATCGCCCGCAGAAATTCAATCCGCATCTTAAAGCGCTTTTGCCGCGCCTCCAACTCATCCAACCGTTGCTCGGTGCCAGCGTGCAGCGCCTTGGCGTCCTCGATGCCGCGCACAATCGCGGTCAACAATTCATCCATGTTGGTCGCGCCTTCCAAGGTATCGACGCGCAGCACTTCGTCATCCTCTACCAGTTCCGGAAACTGCAAATAGAGATTGGCTATTTGCTGATGTAGCCGTTCAATATCTTGTCGGAGCATGCTTGCCATCCACCCTATCGAGAATTCGGGACAACCCATCGCGCGCCGCTTCAATTTCGCCGTACAAGGTTTTGGTTTGCGCCCGCGTCAATTGCTCGCCCAGTATCCGAACGTCGATCATCAGCCGCGTCATGCGACGCTGGATCGCTTCATCAGGCTCGCTATGGATAAGCTCAGGCAATGGCGTCGCGCTCCTGATAGGTGGCTATGGCTTTCTGGATTTTTTCCAGCGCCGCCGTCAGGATGGTTTCGGCGCGCGTCAAATCATCGAAGGCCAGCGTTTCGAAGTCGGGGCGGAACGCCATCTGGTGCGCGTGGCGCAGGCACGTATCGGCCCCGGCTTCGATCATTTGCAGATGCCGTCCAACCTTTTCGTCATACTCCCCCAGCGTCATGCTTTTCATGACGGCACCCCGCCGTTGCGGCCCAACACCTTTTCGGCAATCCGCGACCGCAGCACGTCGATATCGTCGCGCAAGATTTCATCATTGTGGACGCGTTGGCAGGTTCGCCGAAAGCCGGCGTGAATGGTTGAATGGTCGCGCTCACCCAAGCGGTACGCAATATTGGAAAGCGATAGCCGGGTCAGTTTGCGGCCGAGATAGTAGACGACAAGGCGCGGATGCGCGTAAATCTTAAAGTTCGAATGCGCGATCAGATCGCCCGCGCTGATATCGTAAAACTCGCAAACCGCCTCGATGATTTCTTGCAGCATCGGGCGGTTCTCTGACAGAAAGCCGGTCAGGCGTTCCAACAGTTCATCGTGTCGATCTAGCGTCGCCTGCATCGACATAATCATTGCCCGCATTTCTTCCGGCCGTGCGTCATCGCCCAGAGACATGACGTTCCCCTTGCGCGCGGGCGGATTAAGCCGCGCGTTTTGCTTTAGCGACGCCCCGCATTTTCCAAAGATGAGGCGGCGCGCTCAGATCGCGCCGCGCCAGCGCTTCCTGCATCACAACGTAGGTATTGGGTGGAAACGCTTCGAAGTAGGCACGCCAGTTCCAAATCGTGCTAGAACTGGCCTTTGTCAGTTTGGCCACGCTGGGGTCACCGCCCAGCGCGTCAATGACTTCTGCTGCCGTGGTTAGCCGCTTCATTGGATCGATCCCCAACGCACGCTTGGCCGGGAACGCTAAGCCAAGAAATTTGGCGATGCAAGACCGAATGGATTGGCGACGACAAAAGTTTGACTTCCAAATTTATTAGGGTCAGCTTATCTTAAGGTTGTAGAACGTAGACGGCCTCCTTAAAATGGATCATCCAATTTCAATGGACAATATCGCGGAAGACAAAGCGATTGTGCGGCGACTGATGGTGGTGCGAAGCCTTGTGGTGGATGACAACCAAGCCGAATTTGCGCGCTTGCTGGGCATCAACCGGAGCCGCTGGAATAATTTCGAATGCGGTTTTCCGCTCACCATGCGGATGGCGCGGCTGATGGTCAGCAAGGTTCCGGGCTTGTCCATCGATTATCTTGTCTACGGCAAGACCGGAAATCTGACCGTCTCTTTGGCCAACCAGCTTCGGGACCGGGAGCTTCAATTATTTTCGCGCCGCTCAAACAACAAGCCGTCAAAGACATAGCGCGCCACCAACCCATCGGTTTCTTCAAGCACCTCCAACATATCGTCTTTTGTGGGCGCAAAGTTGGTTTCGTTTTGTAGGTATTGATGAAGCCGCATCACGCACTTCATGGCCGCTTTCCGCCGTAGCACATCATCCATGGGCTTATCCTTCCCGGCTACTCTAGCGCCTCCAATTTTCCAGCCCCGTTGCCGTTAAGCCTATCCCCGCCCCGCCCCATCGCCAACTTTTTTGACCGCCGAAGTGCTTTTGCACCGAAAATTTATTTTTTTGGAGGCGGCTTGCACAGCCAATTTTTTTGGATTAGGTTCGCCGCCGTTTTCGTGCGCAGACGGGGTTCACCTCATGTCGAAGCCACGCGATCCCCTCGCCGCGCTTGCCGATCAGCTAGACGAGGACACCATGAACCAGCAACCCACCACGCTGTCCGCCAATGAATTGGCCCCGCCCGACTATGGCGCGCCGCAACGCGATGCCATCGGTAGCGTGATCGAAGGCATCGCCGCCGATCTTTGCGGTCGGGTCAACGAAATCCGCACTGTGCTGGATCGGATCGAACAGAAGGTTTTGCAAAGCGTCGCGGGCGCGAAAGGTTCGCTCAACGATACCGTGGTGATTTGCGTTAGGCTCAAGGAAGAAATCGAGCACATTAAAAACAAGGTCAACAGCATCGACGCCGAACTACCGCAGGGGTGACCCATGTCGCAGCGCCGCAGCTATACCGCCCGCGAAAAACTGCGCTGTGTTGAACGCGAATTGAAATATCGCAATCACACTTATCCAAGGCGCGTTAACGAGGGCCGGATGACGCAACTACAGGCCGACCGCGAAATCTACGTGATGGAAGATATCGCCGCCGACTACACCGCGTTGATCCGTGCCGAAGAACCTGAACTGAAACTAACCGGACAAGATTTGATCGACTGGAAACGGGATCATGCGCGGGAGTTACGTGATGATGAGCGGGACAGCGAAACTTAAGCAACTGCATCAAGCCGACATCGAGCGCGCCTTTAGCGGGATGGAGCCAATCTACACCTGCATCGTCAACATCATGATCCATATGCAGGGCGGCTACTGCGACGATCTTGAAAACCCGATCGGCTACGCGCGCCGCTGCATGAACATGAGCCGCGTATTCGCGGAAGCCACATCACACTTTCTGGCGCAGGCACAAAGGCAAGCGCTCGAACCGAAAGCAAAGCCCGATGGCTGATTATGATTTCCCGGTCATCAAAGCCCCGTGGTCACCGCAACAGGTCGATGCGCTGAACCATTGGCAGGCCTTGGGCTATGTCCACGAATTCACCTGCGGCAACGAGCATGAAGGATCACGGATCTTGTTCGCGACCCGGCAAGGCTGGATTTGCGCGCACTGCGACTATCGGCAGGATTGGGCGCATCAAAGCATGTTCGGCCCCCGGCCGGATCGCATCAAATCGTTGCCCTGCGACGTGATGCTTCCGCCCGCGACCATCATTCACAAGGGATGCGAATATTCCACGCTGTTCGTGGCGCTGCACGCGCGCGATGGTCTACCGGCCGATGTGAAGGCCGAATGGCTGCGGTTTGATGACCCGGCAGCGGACGCCATCAATGAGCGCTGGCAACCAGTCCAGACCAAACCGCAGTTTATCGAATGCGAGGAACGCGGACGTTATACCAGCGACGGTGCCGGGCTTTGGTTTTTCAAGCCGACCCATTGGAGGCCCCTGCTATGAAGTCTGCGGTATCCCCGATCAATCTCGTCAGCTTCGCCATTTCGCTTCCCCATGGGGGAACATTCGAAGACTACGTTCTGGCTCTCAAGACAGCCAGACAAGTCCAAATCGATGCAGGCAACATTGCTGCCGCGCAAGCCATTTCAGTGGTGGCGGTGCTAGCAGAAGGCGGAAAAATAGCCTTTGAAACAAATACGGTTGCGCCGATTATTACACCATCGAGGCCGCTACCATGAAGAAACCAAAAAAGAAAATCGTCACGCCTAAGCCAAGGAAGTATCGCGAGCCGCTGCGCGGGTACGATATCGGCAAGCTCACCGCGCGCGGCCGGGATTTCGGCTATTGGTTGATCCCGTTGGGCCGCAAGGCGCTGGCCGTCAACGTCAACGGTGGCGACTATAGCTATCGCGGCCACATTCGCGGGCTGGCAATCAAATCGAGTGGCGCGCTGCGCTATGTCGTCGAAGACAAGAACCGCCGCCTATTCATCCACAATGCCGGGCAAATCAGCAAGCCGGAAGGTTGGTTGCCGGTATAATCGTCCGTCCAAATAGTTTGGAAAGTTTAACCAAATCAGGGTAGAGTGATGGCTTCACAACCGACCAAATCGGCCAAGGAACTGTTTCTTGAATTAGCCCAAGCCATCGGGCGGGATTTGGCGGATCAGGAATTTGCGCGAACGCAAGGGGCAGTGACGAATGACAAAGCAGACGGCGGCACTATACGCAAGATTTTCGAGCGACCTCCAAAAAGACCGCTCAATCGACGATCAGTTAGCAGAGTGCAAAAAATACGCGGCGAGAGAAAACCTTAAGGTGATTGCTACCTTCACGGATCGCGCCAAATCCGGCGCATCAATGTTTGACCGCGATGGCGTCATTGAGTTGATGCGGGCCGCCAAAGAAAAGGCGTTCGATACGGTCGTGGTTGAAGGTTTGGACAGGCTTTCGCGCGATCAAGAGGACTTGGCGGGCATCTACAAGCGACTGACTTTTTTTGGTGTCAAAATCCAAACCTTGCACGAAGGCGTCACGACAGGGGTTCAAGTTGGTTTGCGCGGCTTGGTTGGCTCTTTGTATCTGACCGATCTTGCCGACAGGATGCGCCGTAGACAGAAAGGAACTGTGCGCGACGGACTTTCTCCCGGCTCGCTTGTCTATGGCTATCGAGCAATTCCCGGCAAGCCCGGCGAGCGAGAGATTAATGAGCAAACGTCGAAAATTGTTCTGCGTATCTTCATCGAATATTCTAATGGGCAAGCACCGCGATACATTGCCGCTGGCTTAACCAAAGACGGCATTGCCACATCGCGCGGGGGCACGACTTGGAACCGTCAGTCCCTACACGGCATCCTGACCAACCCGATGTATATCGGACAAATCATTTGGGGCCGATGCCGCACCATGCTAAATCCCGACACTGGAAAATATATCAAGCGCAAGGCCACGGCAGAAGACCGTTCATCGGCCGATGCACCACATTTGCGGATTGTTCCTCAAGAATTATGGAACGCGGTTCAAGCTACGTTGCGCGGGCGCGCTACCATGAAATTCGGACCTACCGGCAAGATCGTGCGCCGCCCGAGCGTTGCCCGCACTGACTATCTTCTGGCGGGGATGCTGAGATGTGGCGCTTGTAACCACCATATGCAGATTTCCGGTGCGTCTAAAAATGGAAATACCCGCATCGGATGCGCCGCCGCGATCCAGCGTGCGACATGCAAGCACACTCGGACCTATGACCTTGAACGGCTGCAAAAGGCCGTCATCGATACGATGCGGCCCGAGTTGCTGACCAAGGAAGCCTTGGGGGAAATAAAGCGAGGCTTTCAAGCTCGCCGGGAAGAACTCAAGGCGAAGAACCGCAAAAATCTGGGCGAAAAAGTGGAGGTGAAAAAGAAGCTAAACGTAATCGAAGTTCGGCTTAATCGACTAGCGGACGCCATCGAGAACGGTAGCGAGGCCGTCAAGTTGCTGCTGGATCGAATTACCCCGCTTGAGGCCGAACGGGTCGGCCTTCAAGAACGGCTACGGTTGATCGAGGCCGAGGGCAAAGTGGAGCTACATCCAAACGCCGCCAACAATCTAGAGCGGCTGTACAAAGCCCTGACGGAGGAAGACACCCTTGGCCCGCGCGCACTGGCGGCCTTTCGAACCCTCTATGATACGGTTGTCGTTCACCCCGTTGGAAGGAATGATAAATATAAATTCAGTACCTATTGGCGGGTCGGGATCGCGATGGGCTTCGATCTTTACCCGCCAATACGTAGCGCCAAGCAAATCCTTGAAGAACAAGGAGTTTTCAATTCTGCGGCTGACAAGCACGGGTGCGCCTTCTTGTCAGCCGAGCAAAAGGAAAATGTCGTTTGTTTTGGCCACTTCACAGAGCGATTGGCGGCCTAGGTCCGCTTCCGCAACATAACGGCTGGGTCAACTTGCAGCGCTTGCGCCAGCCGGTCGATGTTTTCAATGCTGACGTTGCGTTCGCCGCGTTCAACGGACCCGACGTAAGTTCGGTGCAGTCCCGCGAGGTCCGCCAAGGCTTCCTGAGAGAGACCGCGCGCTTCCCGTTCACGCCTGAGGTTAAAGGCAAATGATTTGCGCAGGGATCGCGAGGGTTTCTTCATCAGACAGACAAGGTTCCGCCTTGATGATGATAGGTCTACAGACTATGAGTAGCTTTGCAATTCTATGCGACGCAACATGAAAGGACAGGCAGACCTTTTCGGAGGTGAGAACTACGCGGTCGGCGCGCTGGCCGCCTTCCCCGAAAAACTGCCCTGCTACTGCCGGGGGCAACAAAAACATTGGCACACCAACGAACACATTTGGAACGGCGCGCGATGGCTCCCAACCAGTTCGCAAGCCGGGATCGATTTCCTCGCGTCAATTGTACCAAAGAACAGGTGTTCATAAAGATGCACAAATAAAGGTGGAAGAAAACACGGCGGCCGGTGTCGCCGACAGCAAAGGTTGAAACTTAGCGGCGCGACCATGCATTGATTGCGGCGATTTACTCGCCTGCCAACTTTTTTGGCCGTTCAATTTTTTTGGTTAATCAAGTTCATTTTGCAACTTTGCTCTTGCTTTAGACCTATTCCAAGGCCCAAGTTGCGCGGCACTAAAAAGTATTCGGGTGCGTGTACGGGACAATGGCGTTCCAATCTTGCGTTGTTTATCCGCGTCGCGCTCCCGCTCTTTCTCTAGCGAGGGGACGCTCATGGCGCTCAAAAAACTCACAGTTAGTTTCGATCTGTCCATTCCGGTTTTTTTGTCGATGCTGGCCGCTGGCAACGGCGGCATGAAAATCGATGTCTTTGGGGATGACAAACCGGCACGGGTGCCGAAGGCGCTACGCAATGGCAATGCCGTGGCTGGGTTGCTTGAGCACCACCCAAAACAACCGAAGCAAGCGAAGCAAGCGAAGCAACGCAAGCTTCGAACCGACAATACCTCTCATGTGCGCTGGCGCTCAGGGAAGGACATCGCCCGTGCGCTGTTTCTTGAATACAAGGACAACCCGCTCCGTCCCAGCGATTTTGCTACGGCGTTCGTAGCCGCCGGGCTCGCGGCCAAGTCAGTATCGCCGCAACTATCGGTCATGCTCAAGGCGCGCGAAATCAAACGCCTCGGTAACGGCAAATATCGGATCACTCCACATGGCATCAGAGTGGCGCAAAAGATCGCCGCCGCGAAGGCTCAGGAAGATCAACCGCAGCCAGCAACAACGCCGGGGGAATAGACCATGGCCAAAGGCAATGGACACGACAAAAAAGGTTTGCGGCTCTACCGCTCATACAATTTCCGGGACAAAGACCCCGTGATTGATCGCATCCGCACCATCGTTCAAGACGAAGGCTTGAAGTACAAAGATATCGAACGGCTTTCGAGCGTCAAAGCGCAGACATTGACCAACTGGTTCGAGGGCGAGACCAAGCGCCCGCAATACGCCACCATCGCCGCCGTCACTTCCGCCTTGGGCTACAAAACGGATTTTGTGAAGGCCAAAGAGATCAATTACGAAAGAGAGATCGCCAAGGCGCGGCGCGAGATTGAGGCCGCGCAGGAAAAGGTCGGGAGGTAGCGCATGGCCAAGAAACCAGACAAACCTAGTCACAACCAGCGCAGCGTGGGAAATTTCGATTTAAAGTTTGGCATCCGATTGCGCGGGTACCGAATGGATCGCGAGATGTCGCAGGAAGACCTCGCGACATTGCTCAACGTCAGTTTTCAGCAGGTCCAGAAATACGAAAAAGGCACCAACCGAGTTTCGCTCGCGCGGTTCGTGGAATTATGCGACATCTTCGACGTATCGGCTCAGGATTTTCTTGGCGATACCCTCAAGAACAGCAAGATCGCCGCCAAAGACCCGCCCAAACCCGTCAACGCTGAAACCTTCAAAATGGCGCAAGCCCTCGCATCGTTGGATGATGATCTAAAGCCAGCCTTCCGAAATCTGATTAACACCATCATCAGAAATGGCCATGCGGGGGCTGGATGAAATATCTGATTTGGTCGAACGAACATCGGGGCTGGTGGAAACCGAACCGGCACGGCTACACCACCCGCACCGACAAGGCTGGTCAATTTACTTTTGATGATGCCGTTGACATCATCAAGGATGCCAACCGCTTCAAGTTCGAGGAAATCATGGTGGAAGCGCCGTCGCGCGATCTGATCGAACTCGATTTGGAATATCCTGATCGATAAGGAGGAAACCGATGGCGATAGGCCCCGGCAAGTATGACGATCTATGCTCTTACGTGCGTGACCAAGCCGGGGTCACCGATAAGGTCGGCGGCGGCGTCATGGTGATCGTGATCGGCGGTCATCGCGGCAACGGCTTTTCCTGTCAAGCCGATCTGGAAACGACGCTGACGCTGGCTGATCTACTGGAAGAGGTGGCCGGGCTAATCCGCAGCGATTTAGCAATGACTTTCAAGCGAATGCAGTGATCACGATTGCAAGGGGGAGAAAGCAACGTGAGGTATGGAGTTAAATCAGAGTATCCGTAATATCAAAATGCCCGAGCGCATCGCGCGCTTGCCGGTTTCGGATCGCGGTTTTCCGGTGCCGTGGTTTGCGACGTGGGTCAACGGCGAACCCGATTTCATCCACATCACGGGCGAAAAGATTGCGCGCGCGCACAACCGCCACCTGTGCTGGATTTGCGGCGAACCGCTGGGCCGTTTTCTGGCCTTTGCTATCGGCCCGATGTGCGCCGTCAACCGGGTATCGGCTGAGCCGCCATCACACCGCGAATGCGCCGAATACGCCGCCAAGGCATGCCCGTTCTTGGCCAAGCCGAGAATGCGCCGCAATGAAAAGGACGGGCAAGGCCCAACGCCGGGCATCGCCATCCCGCACAATCCCGGCGTGACCTTGGTATGGATCACGCACGGCTATAAGCCGATCAGCGACGGCCGGGGCGGCACCCTGTTTAGTATCGGGCATCCGATTGAGGTCGCGTTCTACGCCGAAGGCCGCACCGCGACGCACGATGAAATCATGGCGGCCATCAACAAGGGCTTGCCAATCCTGCAAGACATGGCCGCCAGCGAGGGCCGCGAAGCGGTCGCGGAATTGGAACTCGCTATCCGCAAGGCAATGGAGTTGGTGCCCGCATGAGCTACGTTCTCCGACAAATTCACCCGAAGGGCAAATCGGCATTGGCCGATGAAGCCAACATAATGGCGTTGACCGTCGCCGCCGTCGCCGACGAAATCGAACGTGGTGATTATCTCGAATGGTCCGACCCTAACGCACGCAAAGGGTTTGGTGATGATCGATGGACCGATGATCTTGCCAAGGCGCAGCGTTTCCCCTCGTTTGAGGCCGCCATGGAGTGCTGGAAGGCGCAAAGCACCAAGCGGCCATTCCGCGACGACGGCAAGCCCAACCGGCCGATGACGGCTTACAGCGTGACCGTGGAACAGGTAGCCGACTGATGCTGGCAATGTGGACGGTTTACAAACACCCAAAAGACTATCCGAACGATTATGTCGCGCGGCGTTTCGAAGTTGACGCGCGCGGCCCACGGCCAACCGAAAGCATCATCATTAGCGAGACGCTCGAAACGCTGCGCGATGTCCTCGCGTTCGAAATGCACCTGACGCCGCTGGATCGCAACGAAGGTGACGATCCGGTGATTGTGGAAACATGGCTATGATGTTCAAGGCCCTGTATGGCGCTGCCGCGCTATGGTCGCTGATGGTCGTGGCGGCGACGCACCGTGACGATGTGCCAGAACAAGCTTCGCCACAGGTCACAGCGGACGCCTTCAATGACCGGTGGATGGAGCCGCGCCAAGCCGCGCCGCAAGCGGCGGCAGTGTCGCCGCCAAAAGAACTGCCACGGATGAGAGAACGCAAACACCGTCATGTGACGCACCATTGCCAGCGACGCTACCACTACCGAGGCCATCATAAGCATTGGCGATGCAGGAGATAGGCCATGCCAGCAGAAGAAGATGACGAAGCATTCGATCCCGATAATCACGAGCATGTGGTCAGTCTGGCCAACATGCTGCACTGCCTGTTGAACGGTGATCCGGATCGCCCCGCTGTGCGGTTCGCGTTGCTGATGTGGCCGACCGGCGGCGATCAGCTTCGCCGCGTGATTTCCAATGACCGATTAAACGACCGGATTACCGAAATGCTGGATCAGGCCAAGACGCGGATCAAGGAACAGCCAACGATGTCATGGCTGGGAGGTCGCGCATGATGACCTATGACGCGGAGATACCACATCACGAATTGTTTCTCCGATAAAATCGGATCAACCCGCAAGTGATGTTGCGAAATCGCGCGCGGTCGCGCTGCTTTTTTCGCGTCAAGTGATTTCCAAAAATGCAAGAAACGCCTGCGGCGCAGGTACATCACACACCAAAACAGCACGTTTCGCAAATTTCACGAAAGCCGATTTGCTAAACTGACACCACGCGCGGACATCCCGTTCGCGCGGTTGAATAGGTGGAACGATGAAGCAAGGGGTTAACAAACTCGATCACAACGCTGCCGCGATCAAGCGCTGGCGTTCCAGATTGAAGCGGGCGATGTCGGCGCTCGATAAGTTGGAGCGCCAGCGCAAGCGGCTGGAAGCGGCGGCGATTAAACCGCCCAAGCCGGTGACGTTCGCCGAACCCGTCATGCGCGAGATCATAGAGCAGCCGAAGGCGGAAGCGCCGAAGGTTGAAACACCAAAGCCCGACGACAATCTCGCGATCCCGACATTCCTGCAACGCAAGAAACTTGACCCGGTGGCGGCTGAGATCGCCAGCCAACAGGAAGCGACCAAGCGCGTCAAGGCTCGCGGGCGGATCGACAAGATGAAGGCGAAACGGCGCGGTGACCTCAAACGCATGCCGCTGTCCGGCAAGGCTGCGCTCGATGCGATCCGCAACGGCTGAAACATAAAAATGCCCCGCGCCCGGCTTTCACCGGAACGCGGGGCATGCTAGTTTCCAAATCGGTCCCACGGAGGCTTGCGAGTTCCCCTTGCGGTGTTCGATGGATCGCCATTGAAAGGGCCGGGCAACCGGCCCTTTCTTTTATTGATCAACCCTTGTGCAGCGGCGCGCCGAACACCTGCCATCCCAGCAACAGGAACAACACGAACAGCAGCACCACGTTTGCGACCGTGCCGATGGCGACCGCGACCATGCCGAAATGCGCCAGCAGGCCGAACACCAGCCAGATCATCATCAGCACCCAATATGCGAGACCCAACGTCATGGCTCATTCCTCCTTTTGACGAAATAATTCGCGAACCGTTTTGCAGGTCTCAACGACAGAGACAAACTTGCCGTCATTGGTGTTGATGATGCAGCGAGCGTCATCGGTAACGAGTTCATTTGATTTGCCTTCGATGGCGCTGTGCATGCTCGCCACGGCGGCGGGGTTGATCAGGATTTCGTGCCCGTTGGGACCGTGCAGCAACACCAAGACGGCGGCCACTTCAACCACGGTTGGATAGTTCGCCACGTTGCCATCCTTATTGAGAGCAGAATTCGGTGATGATGACGATACCGTTGGCGCCGGGGCCACCAGCGGCACCCGTAGCCGTGTTGGAAGTCAAGCCTCCGGAACCGCCGCCGCCATACAACCCGCCTGCGTTTCCGGTGATGGCTCCAAATCCTGCCACGCCTGCTGCACCAGAGCCGAAGCCTAAACTGGCGTTTCCGCCACTGCCGCTTGGTATGTTGAAGTTGGTCGAGGTGTAGATGCCACCGCCGCCGCCGGGTTGTCCCGGTGGCGAGATGTCACCTGTGCCAGTGACGCCACCAGCGCCTCCCGCCGTGGCGTTGCTGCCACCCTGCCCTCCAGAAGCGCCCTTACCGATGCACAGCGCACCGACGCTGCTATCGCCTCCAGAGCCTCCCGTTCCGTTTGCTACAGCACCGCCTGCGCCGCCCGCGCCTATGGTAACAGTTTGGGACGCGCCGATGGTTGCTGCGGCAACAGTCCGTCTTGAAGTGTTGCCGCCGCCGCCGCCAGAAGACCAATTAATTGTCCCAGCAGTTCCATTCGTCCCACCGCCGCCACCGCCAGCGCCAGCGCATTCAATGATGCAATAGAGCATGTTGGCGTTTGGCGTGTAGGTGCCGGAGGCCGTGAACTTTTGAACCCTGATGACGCCGACCGCGCCGAGATTGATCCGGTCAGCGGGTAGGGCTAGGACAGCGCCACTGCGGCCTTCGTAGGATGCCACCGCACCGGCCGCCCCGATGGAAGAAACCGCAGCCTTTTTCCACGCGCCGCCTGCCGCCTGATCCGACAGCATCACATAATCAGTGCCCGCCGGACTGGCCTTGGTGGTGAGACCCGCAATATCAACATCGATCGGGGTGGCCGCGCCGCCGCTGTTGTTACCCTTGAAGGTGTAGGCGGGCATGGTGGCGAGTTCGGCGCTGGTAACCGCCGTTCCAACTGACCACGTATTCGCAGCGGTGCGCCGCGCAATGCCAGTGCCGTTCAAGGCCGCCAGCGCCGTCAGATCAGCGTCGAGTGCCTGAATATCCGTACCGGGCGTTAGCGCCAACGTGGTTCGCATCGCCGCTTGCGTGGTATCGTCAACCAATGTCCGCGCAAACGGCGTGAAATCCGCCACCGCCGCCGCACCCGGACCTGTAAAATACGGCAGCTTGTCAGCCGCGCTCGTGGTGCCAGCCAGCGCCGTCAATTCAACGTCGAGCGGCTGATAGACGCTGCCGAAGCCTGCGGTTATGTCCGCCTTGATATTCGTAACGCTGATCTTTTCGAAGGTGTTGGTGGAAGCTTCCCACGCAGTTAGAAAGGTGGTGGGTTCAAGCGCATCGGGGAAAGCCGATATGGTTGCGAATTCCTCGTAATCCAGATCGAGATAGAAATTGCCGTTTTGTTTGGCAACATCGATCCCGGTTCGGCCGTAAACATTCGCGGGAAAAATGACCTGTGATTTGAATTTGACCTTGGGCAACAACGCCATTGGCTAAACCCCGCCGGTCCCAACCAACGCAATCGGCACCAGCACAAATTGCTGTTTGGCGACATTCCAAAACAACGAATAGAGGTTGGGCAGATCGGCTGGCGGCAACGATGAAACGCGAGCAAAATCCTGATAGTTGAGATCGAGATAAAAGCGGCCATCCTGTTTGACGATATTGATCCCAGTTCGACCAACCGCCTCAGCCGGAAAATTAACCAGCGCCTTGATTTTGAGATCGGGGAAATCAGTCATGGCACTACACCGTCCGTGATCGGCAGCGGCCCGACACTGAATTGCACGGTTTGGGTGCCGTCGCCGTTGGTCAGGGTCAGGCCGGTTTGATAGGTGGCCGCGCACAGCGTTGACATTTCCTGCACGGTAAAGAACCAGCGGAAGATGCCGAGATCAACCACGGTAATTTTGCCGTTGTCGGTCGAAGCCATCAGGACCGGCGCGCCGTTCTTGTCTCGGATTTGAAACACCATCGGCAAGCCGGCCAGATCAATCGGATCATCGTCAAGATCGGTGATCTGTCCGATGAACACCCAACTGGCGCGGTTGGATTGCGGCGGGAACGTCACATGGTACATCAGGCAACCCTCAAAGCTTCATATAGAAGGTGCAGAGCTTGCGCGGGGATATGACCGAGAAGTCCAAGCCGCTTAATCCCGCGCCGCCGTCCGTGGTGAACGCAAAGGAGTGAGTGTGTCGCGTACTCGCACCGCCGGTATTCGCGGCCCCCGAACTACTGAAAGCTAAGCCGCCTCCGGAGGTTCCCTGACCGACTTGCGTCGGCGTCGTAAACCCATGCGAATGGTCCGGGCTATCATTGCCGGTCGTGCCGCCCCCGTTGTGGGTGTGCGACGGCACATTGGCGGCCAATAAAGCTTTGGACTGCGCACCGCCCGCCGCGCCCAACACAATCGGCGATGTGCCAAAGTACGCTGCCGTCAATCGGCCCGCCGCCGCGTTGCCCATGTCATCGAGCGCGCCCATCGCATAGCCGCGCCAGTCCGGCAGCGCGATTTGCTTGTTGGCGGTCCAGTCCGCCGCCGCGTTCGCGCCGCGAGGCGGCGTCAGAATTAAATTTGGATCAGTGATCCACAGATAGTTGAACAGAGCTTGGCAATCGGCGTTGACGCGTTCGGTCGCGCCCGAGGTCGCCGATCCGATGGTGAGCCCATTAAGCCGGACATAGCCGGTCAGCCCGCCGATACCATAGCGCGCAATGATGTTGCCCATCTGGATCAGCGCGTTGGGATCGACCGCACCACCACCACCGCCGCCGCCACCCGATGGTCCGATGACTTGGATGCCATCGGAGGCGAGTTGCACCACGCCGCGCACGTCCTGCAAGCGAACCTTGATAAAACCATCGGCGAGGAAAAATTGCGGAATGCGCCCGGCCGCGTCCAGAGTAATTGGATAGGGCATTTTGATGGTCAGTGAAGGGTCTTGAAAGCCGTCCTGCGGTGTTGACACCGTACCGGCGACAATGAGAAACAATTGGCCGCCCTTCAGCGGTTGGCCGAATGTGTCGAATTGCTGCGTTAGACTGAGCGGAATGGTGCCAGACATGCTTGCCCCAATAAAAAAGCCCGCATGAAGCGGGCTTGGTGTCGGGATTTTTCGAAAGCTTTAAGGTCGCTGTTCGCTTGGAAAATGCGCGGTATCGATGCCGAGTGTTATTGCGGTATTACGCATGTTGCGCGTCGCCAAGCGAGCCGCCGCCGCGTTCGGCAACGTAGGTGCCGCCTGCAAGCGCTGCATTTGTTTGGAAAACCGCGCCAGACTTGCAGCCCCGGCGGGTGTTGCCAAAAATTTCGATACGCCGATGCCGCCAAGCCAAAGCCCAGCGGTGTATAACGGGCCAAGCAATGATCCGCTTAAGGCCGCCGTGGCCACCCCGCCCAAGCCCTTGACGAAATTGATGGCCTGACCCGATCCGGATGGATTGCCAAATCGACGATGCACCAGATCATAATGCTTCGATATCGCGGCGATGTCGTCAAGCGCGGCGACGTGTGGTCCGGAACCACCAAACAGCACCGACTTGGTTTGCGGCGAAATATTGCTCCACTCTTTCTCAAAGATGGCTGGCGAGAACACGTCTTTCTGCCCGGTACCGAGCCGACGAATGAAGGTGTTGACAAAATTTGCCTTCAACTCTTGCGGGAGACGGCCCAGCAAATTCGCCAGCGTTTTAACGTCGGCGCGACTTTTGGATTTCGCATAGCCTTCAATCGTGTTGTAAAGCGCTTCATCGCTTTTTTGCCCGCGACCGATGACGCGATCTGCCAATTCCTGCATCGGTCCCTTGGTGACTTCGGTCGGCTGCGGTTCGCCAGCCCTCGCCAACGCAGCAGTGTCCTCGCGCGCCCGCACGCCAGCGCGCAAGACATCGGCGTGTCGGCGCATCAACGCCTGATCTTCCGCCGAATAAATTCGGCCCGCCATGTTGCGGCCCGAGCCGTGCAAAAATTGATAGATATCGCTCGAAATTTTTTCCGGCGAACGCGCCGTGGTGCCTTCGGCGGTGCCTGCGAGCTTATTCCAGAACCCGCCACGCACCGCCTGCACCACGTTGGCATGGTTGGGATGATCGCCGGTCGCCTCATAAATCCGGTCTAGCAATCGCTCCGTTTTGTCGCCGCGCGTCGCGGTCAGGATATTCGAAACGTCATTGGGGCCGATATGCTGCCCGGCTTCGCCGCGCACCATCTTGTTGATGACCTTATCGGCATCGTTGCGGTCGTTGTAACCAAAGCGTTGCCGCCAATCGCGGTTGGCGGCGCGCGCCCGCTGCATCGCCGGGAGGGCTCCCGGATCGCTGCCTTCCATCAAGGAATTTTCCACCGCGCCATGGTGCCAGTCATCGAAGGCGTTGATAATCCGGCGGGCCGCGCGATGGTCGGCGTCGTTCTTGGCCCCTTGTGAGAGAAAATTGAGGTCTTGCCGCATGCCCTCGATGTTGCGCATGCTCTGTCCGGTTTGCGCGGCGTCTTCGGCGGTGCCGCCTTCTGCAATCGCATCATTCACCGCTGCCGCTGCGCGCTGCCGCGCGTCGTTGGAAAACGCCCGCAGCCTGCGCAGCATCCGCCGCGCCACCGGGGTTGCTTCCCTGTCAACCGCCACCCGGCCCTGACCGCCCCGGTCGGACGCCAGATCGGCGCGGACACTCTGATGAACATCGCCAACGGCATCATCCAGCACCGTGGCATCGATACTCCCGGCATCGCGATAGGCGGCATCCTTCCTGCCGCGCGCCACTTGCTCACTGGCGCGCACGGTGTCCACGACGGTCTGGCCCATATCGGTCGGTGGCAGTTCGCCCACCTGCCCGCCGGTCTCGCGCGCGCTCTGCGCCTCATAACCGCCGATGGCTTGCTCGCGCGCTTGGGTGGTGCGCTCCCAATTCGCCCGCGCCGCTTCGTCGGCTTGACGGGCGGCGGCCTGCGCCGCCTGCGTTTCGGCTTCCGCCGCGCCGCCGACGCTGCGGCCGATATCGCTCGCCACGTTGCCCGGCGTCCGAAAGCCGCCGAATTCATCGGCCACCCGGTTGCGCGCTTCGGCAAGCTGGACCGGGACATCTTCCACGGCGCGGGCGATTTGGCCGCCCCCGGCCAGCGGCTGCTTCGACAATATCTGCCCGGTCTGTTGCACAATCCGGTTTTCGCTGGTCAGCGCGCGCGGCATGTTCACGCCTTGCCGCCTCGCCGCTTCCTCTACCGCCGTGCCTACCGGCCTGACTGGTGGCGCTGGCGTTGGTTCGGGTGGCGCTTCCCACGCATAGGCGGGCTTGGACGCGGCGATTTCATAGGGGCCGCGCGGCGCGCCGGGCAATAGCGGCGGCCCCCGGATCGGGAGGCCAGCCGGACGCAGCGCCATCGACGCGAGGTCCACGTCACCGCGAGACGTTTCGTACATTTTTTGCAATTCGTCTTTGGCGGCGAGTTCCGGGTTGATGGCGGTCCCGGCCAGATGTTCCAGCGCCGTCATGCCGTGGCCGACGATGTTGCGCGCCGTGCCGATCAAGGGCGAAAGCGGCACTTCGGTTGCGCCGAGCACCGCACCGCCGGTCGTCATCAAGCCCTCAATTGGTCCCTGCTTGCCGCGATCTTTCAGGGCTTCGATCTTTTCAATGCCCTCGCTGCCGGTCCTGCCAATCTCCTTGGCGATTTCCAGCGGGTTGACGGCTTTCCCCATCTCCGACCAAAAGCCGCCTTGCTGCGGCTGTTGTTGGGCTGGCGGGGCCGTCAATCCAATCTTTTGGTTGAATTGCTCTACCGGCATGTCGGAGTAGAACTTTTTATGCAGCGCGCCCGCCAGATCGGTATCCGACAAATCGCTGTATTGCGGATATTTCTGCCGAACCTCCGCGATAGTCGGCATCAGCGAATGCCCAATGGATCAGGCGCGGCTTCGCCAGCTTTCGCGCTACCCGGCTTGAAGTAAGTCTTGTTGCGAATACCCTCCGCTTCCGACGATGCCGCATCGACGTGGCGCTTGATCAGTCGTTCGATCCGCACGTAAATCGCTTGCCGTTCGCGGTCGGACATTTCCGGCGTGGTCTCGATTTCATTCAGCAACTTGACTTCGGCGACCGCCAGCCGCGCACCGAACACCGCCTTGGCTTGACCGGCGACATTTTGCAGCGCGAGGTTACTCAATTCCTTGGCATCGACGGCACCCTGCGGGATCATTTCATTCGGCAACAAGGCGTTGGCGATGCTGGCGCGCTTCGACGCGCCCCAACCGGACCATGCTTTGGGTGACAACTCCTTCATCCGCGCCAGATTGTCGAGAACGTCTTGACCCGAGAGAGCCTGTTTTTGCGCATCAGTCACCGCCTTCATTTCGGTGGCCGACAAATCCTCTTTCGGCAACTTGCCATTCAACCCGTAGTAATCCGCCGTGCTTTGGTCATAGCCCTTCGCCAAGGCTTCATCGGTGCGCTGCTTGATTTCGCGCGTGATCTTGCCCTGCGTGCCGCCGCCCGGCGTGATGTCGCGATAGCCGGTCGGTGAATTCGGATCGGCGACGATCATTTGCTCGCCTTCCTTCACCCCAATCGGCTTCTGGCTGGGTGGCGCAATATCCCGATAGCCACTCGGCGCATTCGGGTCCGCGACCAGCGCATGCTCGCCGACGATGAACGGCTTGGTGTCACTCATCACGACATCGGTGTTGCCGGTGCGGCTGTTGGTGCGGACCAGCTTGTCGCCGACTTGCTGGAAAGTGTAGGTGCCGGGATCAAGTTGCTTTTGCAGAAACGCGGTCGCCAGCGGCCGGGTTAGCGGGTTGCGATACAGCGCCGCCAACTGGTCGCGGCCAATGCCTGCGGTGGCGGTCGGCGCGGGCGACGCCAGATTATTGACAGCGCGCCCGACGACGCTGCCGGGCGCTGCGCCACGCGACTGTGCCGAAATGTCGGTGGATGGTGCGCCAACCGGTCCCGCCGGATAGTCCGCTGTGTCAAGCGGCGACGGCCCGCCCGGCCCGACCTCTTGGACGGGCGCGCCCCGTGGTCCCGCTGGCCATTCGGCGGTATCGAGCGGCGACGGCTGAGCCATCGACCGGCCGCCCATGACTTCCGCCGGCAGATTGGCGTTGCGCCGAAATTGATCGGCATAGCTCGCAACACTGGTGCCGAGTTGATCGCGCGCGTTCGGATTGTTCATGCCGCGCTCGCCCGCGAACCATGCCTTGGCGGCGTTTTCCGGACCATACTTCTGTGCGTACATACCGAACCGATGCTTGAACACCGCATCCTGCGCCGCCGGGTCGGCCAAAAATTCCTGCGGCGTTAGCGAAGTGCCGGTGGCGGCCTTGGTCCAGTCCGGAATGTTCGCCCCCATCACCTGATACTTGCCGTAGGCGCGATCCCCGGTCCTTGTCGTCGGCCCCAACACATCGTATTTGCCGCCGCTTTCGGCCTTGGAAATCGCGCCACCATAATTCGCCATCAGATCATCGCTGTTGGAAAAGCGCGGCGGCCCGGCCGGTTGATAGGTTTGCGGTGCAGCCTGCGGCGCGGCGGGTGGTGAAAAGCCGAGGCGGCGGCCAAGGTCGCTCAAAAAGCCGCCGCTCTGTTGCGGCTGTTGTTGCGGGCCACCGAACGCATTCGCGATCAGATTTCCGGCTTCGGCTTCCTCGCGTTGCTTCGCCAATAGCTGACCGATCCGCTCCAGCGGCGAAAAATCCGCCTGTGAATTGATGTTGGCTTGCGGGATTTGCAGCGGGGTAATTGGCATGGCTCGCGCCCCTAGTATTTCGGGCCGTAGTAGGAACTACCGAACGCGCCGGGATTGCTGGCTTGCCAGTTCTGCCCCATGGCACCGCCAACGCCAGATGACAGCATGCTGCCGATGCCGCCTAATCCGCCCGCGCCGCCGAGCGCGAGGCTCGCCAGTGACATGCCCGCGCCAAGCAGATTTTTCGCGCCGGACGCTTCGCCCGATGCTTGCAGATTGTTGGCGCTGGTCAGTCCCCCCGTGGTGCTGCCGAGCAGATTGGTTTGATCGGATGCAAAACCCTTGGCGAGATCGGCGAGACTGCCGAAGGTCGCGGCTTCTCCGGTCGCTGCGCCGGTTGTCGCCTGCAAGGTGTTCTGGTTGATCCCCGAGAGACCTTGCAGCCACGGCTGATATTGCGTCCCATAAATATTGTTGGTGGCGAAGTTGATCGCGTCCTGATCGGCGTTGCCGCTGTTGAACATGCCGCCGACGCCGCGCCGCCGGTTGATCGCATCCAAGCCCGCATTCAATGACAGATCATAGCCCGGCGAGGTTTGGAACGCGGCCTTCGCCGCTGCCGTGCCTTCCGGGCCGCCCGCGCCCAGCGCGCCCAAATAAAGATCGGTGCCCTTGCCGTATTTGGTGGCGAGATCCTTCAACGGCGACCACGCGCCGAGCGCCTTGTTCAGATCGGTGACGCCGGTATCGTAGCCGGTTTGTAGATAGCCCTGCCCTTGGGTTTGATACTGATTATAGAGCGCGCGATTTTTGTCGGCCGCTTCCTTCTCGGCCCCGCCGCCGAATACCGTGTCAAAAAACCCTGCCATCGATTACCTCCTACGAGGCCGCCACACCAGCACCGTTTGCCGTCCGCGCCGCCTGTGGCGGCGGCCTCTGTTCGCTGAATTGTTTCTGTATCTTCTCGAAGATCGGCCCCATCGGTCGCGCATTGACGCCAAGCAACGTCTGCGCCGCCGCCGCGCCCGCCGACGCGCACTGCATCAACGCCACCGCCTCGTCGTCGTCCAATTCGAAACTAATCATGACGATTTCCTTATGGGAGCATCTTGAACAGCATGGACTTCTGCGTTGGCGATCCACTGTCATAGGCGAACAACATCTGCTGAATGGCTCCTTGCGCATTCGTGACATCCGCCGCTGTGATGTCGGTTCGCACGACTGAGATATTCGGATTGCCCGGATTGGTCGTCGCAAAGTAGCGCTCGATCAGCGTCGGGTCCTGTTCCAACTGATCATTATTGCCGCGCAGCGTTTGCATCAACTGGCAAAACTGCACAATATTCTGCGTGTAGGTATTGATGAAGCTGACCGGATTACTCATGTCAGTTGAACCTTTCGGATTGTCCCGGCTTTGTTGAACACCAACCACGTCGCGCCGCCTGATGTGTCGTCAATCAACGAAAAGGTGCCAGTCGGCAAGTCGCTGGCAGCAGGCGCGCCCGCTTTCGGGAAACCGCCGATTGCAATATTGCGCTGAACGCCGGTGCCACCTGCCTGCGTGCCGATCGTCAGGACGTTGCTGGCAACGTTCCAATCAAAAATGGCGCGCTCATAGTTAACCGTTGGCGTCGCGTCATCGAACGTGTTGTAGACGTGAAGGCCCTGCGCATTACTAAGCTGATGAAACGACCAGATATGATTGTTGGTGAAATTATAGTCCAGCGCCGGGACCGCCGCCGTGTTGTAGTCGCCCTGATTGATGGCGATAATATCGGAAACCGAAATATTGGTGGCGCTCCATCTTCCGATGATCGTGCTTCGCACCGCGTGGGCCAGCAAAAACCCGGCGCGAGCGCCGATAGCTGTAGTGTAGTCATTACCCGCACCTGCGGCAAACCCAAGGGCAAATCCGCCGATGCACACGGTGTCGTTGGCATTCGACATATTTTGACCGGCATTGTAGCCGAGGCCAACATTATTATCCCCGGTGCTAAGACTTCCGAGCGCGTTGGTCCCGAGACTGACATTGTAGGTACACGCCGTACCCGATGCGCCAAGCCCCGGCATGGCGTTTTGGCCGATGGCAACGTTGCCCGTCAAGTTCGTCCCGGTCTGAAGTGCGGCCGGACCTATCGCGACATTATACGATGAAGGGCCGCCGCTCCTGAGTGTGTTGGTCCCGAACGCAAAATTATTGAACCCGGTCGTCAGGAACGTCATGCACCCGCTGCCGACCCCGGTGTTGCCATAGCCGGTCGTCAGGCCCAGCATACATTGCTGCCCGGTGCCGAAATTCTCGTGGCCCGTAACAGAAAAATTTCCGGCGTCACCTTCGAACCAATTATCGCCGCTGGCGTTCGCTACCCGGTAGAGCGCCCGAAAAGTGGCAATGTTGTAGGTGTGGTCAGTGCCGATCACCAGCGCCTTGTTGGCCCCGTCCCAGAAGAAATTGGTGTTGTCCTGCGCGAGATTAGCGCCACCATCCACGAACAGAACGCTCCCCGCCGTGCCACCCGTGATCGCGCCGCCGATCGCCATCCCGCCGCCGCCTCCCGCTGGTGTGGCCCATATCCCATCACCGCGCCAAAACGTCGTGGACGACGCACTCGTACCTCCATTCAAGTTAGTGACCGGCAGGTTGCCGCTAACATGCGTCGCAAGCCCAATTTTACTCCAACTCGGCGCAACGCCCACGCCACCCGAAATGAGCGCATTCCCCGTCGCCACATCGGCGAGTTTCGATAACGCTGTCGTCCCACTCGCATATAACAGGTCGCCCACCGCGTAGCTGGTAAGTCCCGTCCCGCCGCGCGATGGGCTGAGTGATCCGGTCCAACCCAATGTCAAAGATGCCGCCTGAAGAAGCGCCGTCGCAGGTGTTCCGCCCAACGTCAAAGTGATATTAATATCGTCAACTTTTGTGAGTGCTGCCGGGGTCAACAACGGTTGCAATCCTGCAATCGTCTGTCCGCCATCAGCAATGAGCTTCCCGGTCGCTCCATTAAAGACGGCAATTCGTGCGTTGACTGCACTCGCTGGCCCCGATACATCACCGCTTCCTGCCGGAGCGACCCATGTCCCATCACCGCGCCAAAACGTGGCCGATGACGCACCCGTGCCGCCATTAAGGTTAGCGACCGGCAGGTTTCCAGTAACGTGTGTGGCGAGCCCAATCTTGCCCCAAAATGGAGCGGCGGTTACACCACCGGAAATGAGTGCATTGCCAGTCGCCACATCGGCGAGGCGCGACAGCGCCGTGGTCCCCGACGCGGTGAGCAGATCACCAATCACGTAGCTCGTCAGCCCGGTGCCACCGCCGGTCACCGGGAGCGGCACCGGGATTGAGCCGCCACCTCCGCTGTTCACGGCTGCGGTGAGCGCCGCTAATTTTTCGTACCAGATCGGATCGATACCCTGTGCAATATCCATTCGGACATCTTGCGCAGGCAAAACGATTTTCGCCGTCATCGCAGCGTGTCCGACTGCATGTCGGCACCGATGAAGGCGAAATTGAGCGGCGCGCTTTCCTGCAAGCGCCAGCGCACACCCTGATTTTGCGCCTGTCCCCACACCGCCGCGCGCACCCGGCCATCGGTGAGCGATTGGCGGCCGATCTTGACCACGCGCGGATTGCTCCAATTCTGGCCGCCGTCGCGTGAAATCCGGATGGAAATATCCGGATCGGTTTCCAACGGATCAGCCCCGGTGGCGCGGCCGACACCATGGGTCAGGTACAATTCAATGCCGTTGATGCGCAGCATGTTCGGGAACGCGCCGAGCGGCCCGGTCTCGATGCGGATCAAGAGCGGGTCGCCGAATTCGGTATTGGTCAGGCCGTCGATGACGCCGAGGTTGCCGCTCTTTTTGTCGCCCGATATCCATTGCCCGAACGCCGCAATCGGAAATTTGCCGCGCCAGTAATCCACCAGATGCGACTTGCGTTCATGCCATGTCTGCAACGTGGTGTCGTATTCCCAGCACCATTGCGGGCCTTGCACCACCACTACGCCATGCCCCTGACTGACATAGACCGCAACCGTGATCAGGCTCTTGTCGGGCTCCGCTTCAATCTGCAAATCCAGATCAGGCGTCGAGATCGGGGTCGGGGTGTAGCCGCTCAGGGTCGAGACCTTGAAATCGTCGCCGACCAAAAAGATGCCCTTGCCAAAGCCGTCATCGTGGCCGGCAATCGCATTCGGCCCGACGATGCCGCGCCCGATGGTGGCGACATAAGAGAACGGATAACCGGTATCGTTCTGGCCGCCCCATACTTCCATCGAGTTCGAACCGGCCAGCAGCAATTGACCGTTGCCGAGCGGGATCGGGCGATACAGCGTGTCGGGCTTGCTTTCAGCGGTGGCGTTGTTGAGCGTGTTGATGTTGGTCGAATTCGGATCGGAGGATCGCGTGGTGCCGTCGCCATAGGTGAAGATAAAAAACGACTTGTGAAACACCACCGCGTTAGGCTGGCCAACGTCGATATCCGGATAGGACAGCACCGAGGTTGTCGTGATCAGCGACGCGCCATCGCCCGGCGACACCGCCACCACATCGGGCAACGGCTTGTTGTTGCGCGCCAGCGTCACTGGCGCGGTGCCGAGCAGCGAACCCGATAACGCGGTGCCCGCGCCACCAATCACCGGGAAGGTGTACACGGTGTTGTTGATCACCGCATAGATCAGGTTGCCGACCAAGATCGCGCCGCGAAAGTTGCTGCCAGCCGTGGTGCCCCATGGCTTCAAGCCGGGGGTTCGCCAGTAGGCATAGGGCTTGCCAGCGGTGGCCGGTAGCTTTTCCGGATAGCAGTTGATCAGCCGTCCGCCTGCGGCCTGCGGCTGTCGGCCCGGCGCGTTGAGCAGCGGAAACGGGACATCGGCCATCTAGAAATAATTCGACTTGAGGATTTCGTAGGTCGGGACGTTGGCAATCAGATAACGCAAGCGTGCTTCGTGCTGCGCCACCGCCGCGAGGTCGAGCGGTGCATTGGAAAAATCCGCCGCCGCATAGATGCTCAGGATGCGCGCCACGGTCTCGAAATATAAATTCGGGATGTCGTCGCGGTCGGGGATGACCACGATCTTGGCGATTTCAGTCAATACGTCATCAATGCAGCGATCAATGGTGTCGTGTTCGACCGCGCCCAGCGCCTCGCCCGGCACATACTTGCCGAGCAGCGCGGCGGCCCGGTTGATCAACTGTTCGGCTGTGTGGGACAGCGCCATGAGAACAGGGGCCGATGGCCCCTATCTCCGTTTCTTTTTAGCTTTTCGGGCTAAGGTCTTTTTCGCCGTAGTTGCCGCCACTGGCGCGGCCCGCGCCGCTGGCGACGGCTTTCGGGTCCTCGCTTTTGCCGGCGCTGCCGGAACCTCCGGGGTCCGACAAATTTTCAAAATACTTGTTATGACGGATGGTCTCAATCAGCACGGCGTCTTCCTCACTGTCGAGTTCGGTGGTTTGACCATCAAAGAAGGTCTTGCCGCCCATCTCGCACACCTTGCTGTCATCGGGCGGGGCCGTGTACTTCACCTGTACCTTGTCAGACATCGGGTTTCTCCAAAGGACTTGGTTTCACATGAAAACCGGCGGGAAAATCCCCGCCGGTTCAATGATTTACCGCATATAGCCTTCCATCAGCATAAAGTAGGTTGGGGTCGGGCCGAGCGCCACCGATGCCACCGTCGCGGTCAACAGAATGTCGGTGTCGTCGGGAAACTCATAGAGCAACCCGCTCGCCGCCAGCGCCGGCAGCGCGCCGCCCGCCTGCCCCACCGCATTCGCCGCGAAGAAGCGCGCGTTATTTCCCAGATCGCCGAGCGCCAGCATCAGCGTCGCGCCGGTATCGAGATCGCCGACCGTGCCGCTCATGCTTTGCAATACAAAGCCTCTGGGGACGCGCAGGACGGCCACCTGTGCGTTCAGCACAACGTCAGCGGCAACCAGCGTCAGCGTCGGGCCGCCGAATACTTTTTTGGTGCGCGCAAAACCCTGTCCACCGGTTTGCGGCTGTCGATAGGCTTGTCGTGGAGCCATGATCATGACCTCCAAGATTTGAGAAAAAAAGAACGGCGCGGAGAATTCCGCGCCGCTTAGTCCACGGGAGGAAACTTGTAGACACAGGAACGAAGCCCAAATTTCCTTGGCCCGATCACGCGTTCGGCGGCGCGGCAACGAAGCCCGTCACCATGCCCCAATCGACCAGATCGCCCACGGTGGCACCGGCCACCAGCAGCGGAGCCTTGGCGATCTTGGCAACGCCGTATTGCGTCTCAATGCCAAGGCCGGTGACGAAATCATAATCGCCATCTTCCAATTGGGTTGGACGCGGCAACTGTCCCATTGCGTAAGCCATCGCGGCCTGACCGCACAAAAACACCGGTTCGACATCGACGGCTGCGCCACCCTGCCCCTTCAACAGAAGCCGCTGGGTGATTTCCGGGATTTCCTTGTAGAGCACGCCGTTGTATTTCAGCGCGCCACCCGTGAAGATCGGGTTGTTCTTGGCCGAACCATTTTCGCGGGCCTGTGCATCACGGTTGGCCTGATACATCGGCGGGTCGGCTTGCAGATCACGGAAACCGCGTGAACCGGTGAAGCAAACATAGACCTCTTCGTCCAGTTCGGGGATTTCCCACGGCGTGATCTTGGGCCGTCCGTTGTAGATGCCGGGGTTGGAAGGATCAACGCCGGTCTGTTTGGCTTGATCCTTACAGAGATTGCCGACCACGGTGGACATCTTGTCGGTGGCGACCACGATGTTGGTGAGTGCGGTTGCCACCACACTTGCATAGTTCGACATCTTCGAGCCGTACACCACGCGATCATAATTGCCGGTGTTCCAGCTATTGCGCTGCGCCGCCGTTGCCAGCGACCACCTGATGCCGTTGACGCGGTTACCGGGGATTTGGAAACGGTTGGCTTGCATCGAAGCGGTCGGGACCGACAACAGCGTGTCAACAAGATCGTCCCGAATGATGCGGCGTCCCCAGCCGCGCAACAGATCGCGCGCGGTAGAGCGGACGTTAAACGAGCTTTCCTTGTTGACGGCGCGGTTGTTGGCCACGGCATTGCGGCCCCAATCGGCCCATACCGGCATGCCATAGCTGTCAAGCTGTTCTTCTGAGCCGCGCAACGTGCCAGCACCGACACCATCACCGGACAACTGGTTGACTAAGGGCACGCGGATTTCTTTGCCATCGGCCGCAAGATCAGCCATGCGGATGATGATTGAGGTCGCGGTGTCGCCCATGAACGGATCGAACCGCGAGCGCCGCAGGAAGTCCGAGATGACGTTGCGGCGGAATTTAATGAGTTCATTGCTAGGGTGGTTACTGGTCAGCATCGCCTTTTCCCCTGACGGGTAGGCGTCGCCTCAATTTTTAGCGACGCCGAGTGGCCGCGTGGAAAAGTTCTTCATCGCTTTGATTGTCTTCCCCGTCGGGGATCGCAGCGGCTCCGACTTTTCCGATGGATGGAAGTTTCGGGACCATGGGACGATTAACGTTGTTGCCATTGCTCGCGGCTGTGCCGCGCGCCGCCTCAAAAACCTTTTTATGAAACTCAGGGTCTTTGAGCGCTTCATCGAGGACTTTCTGACGATAGGCTCCGAGATCGGAGCCCACCGTCGTCATCACCTCTTTGCCGATGTGCCAGCGCATGATTTCCTCGTAAGGATCAATCGATGCCATCGCGCGATTGTAGACACCCCAAGCTTCGCTATCGCGGGCACCCATGGCGCTTTGCAGCGCATTGCGGGCCGCGAACACCTTTTCCTTGCCGTGCTCACGCACGGCATCTTTCAGGGAATAGTGCTCGTCTCTAGCGGCGTTCCGCTTTTCAAGCGGATCGAGCAGCGGCTTGATTTCCTCCTGCACAAAGGCCGAAGGCGCTTCAAACAAATCGCTGCGCTTGGGAGCTTCCGGTTTCGACGCGGGCGGTTGGCGCAGTAACAGCGCATCCAACTGCCGCCGAAACTCATCGCGATCACGTTCCGCCGCGCGCCGCGCTTCGGCTTCCTCGCGTAATCGCCCCGCCGGGACGGCGGGTTCGGGTGCGGGTTGCGGCGTGGCTGGCGGTGGGGCTTGATCGGCGGGTGTGATTTCGTCGTCTTTCGGCGGCGTCGTCACCCCCTGTTGAAACAATGCATCATCATCCGCGCCCAAGGGCACGGTTTCGTCAAGGTCTGCCATGGTTCACCTATCGGGGATATCGCTCCCGCCTGCGTGGCCGCGCTATCGCGCGCGGCGGCGTGGCTATCAAAACCGGTGATAGCGCCGTTGCGATCATCTCGTTGATCGCCGACGAACCGTTGTTCTGTCGAGGACGAACTGTTAACTGTCGCCGCGCAGCCGCTTGTCGAACATTCGAGCGGCCGTGGCCGGGTCTTGCATGGCGCAGTCAAAGCAGACGTTGGCGCCGTTCTTGCCATAGGGGCGCAGTTCATCGAGCTTGCCGCACGCTTCGCATGTCGCGGGTGCTTGCTCTGCAATAAACAGCGTGTTGCCAACCTTGAAGGTCATGACATCTCCTTAGAGCGGTGGCCGAAAACTCCGCAGCACTTCCTTTTTCTTGGCTTCGCGGTCAGCGGTCTTGTGCTTGTCGTCATGGCGGCGATCCGCCGCGCGCTGGGCGTGTTCGGCCATCAGTTCAATCGGAGCCATCAACGCCTGATGATCGAGCTTCCTTGCGCTCGCGGTCTTATGCAGCGCAGTGGCTTCGGTCTCGCGGATGTTGGCGACGCGTTCGGCGATATCGAGCGGGCTTTGCGGCGCGGGCGGCGCATCCGGCGCGCCTTCGTTGCGCGCCTTGGCGACGTTGAGCATGGTTTGCGATTGGGTCTTGCCGACTTCGGCGGCCTTCTTCTGAATGTCGGCTTGCTTGTCCTGCATCATCAGTTGGGTGGCCTGCACCTTCATCGGATCGGGCTGGCTGATCATGGCGTTGAGTTTCTTTTTCTCCTGCGCCGGCAGATAGCTCGCTTCGATGATGGCTTGCGGCGGCACCGGGACATTGTTTTGCGCCAGCGCCATCAGGGTATCGAACACGTCGCCCATCACGGTTTCGGTGTCGGGGCCTTCGTCGATATGAATATCGACATCGATCTGTCCAAGCGCGTTGACCAGTTGCGGCTGGCCGAATGGATCGAGTTCGACGCCGTTGATCTGCATGAATTGCGCCACACCCTCATCGCTGGTGATGCGCAGGAAGCGTTGCGCGGTCCAATAGCGCTGCGCCGCGCACCACGCCGCGCGGTACTGCGCCAGTTTCCACATCCGGAAATTCTTCAAAAACGGCCCGAGTTCGGCGAGACCGGCTTGCTGCGACATATTATAGGCGCGGCCGCTCGTGTTCTGCCCCATCATCATCAATTGCTGGTTGGGGCCGAAATTATCAATCTCGGCCTTGGCGTCTTGGTAGTACTGGGTCTGTTGCAGAAATTCCTGTTCGGGCTGGATGATCTGCAAATCCTTGTCGTCGCCATGGTAGACCAGTGTCCCATCCGGCCGTGACGCTTCGCGCCGCGCCACCTCAACATCATCGACCGCGCCGTCCTTGATTTTCAACTGACGGGTGTTCATGATGTGGATGGACTTACTCCGATGCTGGTTCATCGCGTCCTGCGGGCCGCGCAAGCGCCGGATAAAGCCGTAATGATCGCCGTCGATATCGATCTGGTTGGCGAACGCAAAAAACTTGGAAATCGATAGATTGCGCTCGTTATAGAACGGGCTATCACCCTGCATCAGCGACACCATTCCGGCGTGCAGACACCATTTCCAGATCGTGCCTTCCAGATGCCAGTGATCGACCAAGCGAACCCGATTGCGGTTGTCGGTCCACAACAGTTCGCGGTCGGTATCGAACGCGGTCCAATAGCCGTTATCGGTGTCGAGACTGCCGCGCACCATGTCGGACGCGCCGTCAACCAGCGTGTCGAGTTCGTCGATATCGGCCCACTTGTAAATCCCGTGAAACCTTGTGTCGGTAAAATCGAATTTCAAACTGCGCGGATCGTAAAACCATGTCTTGGGGTCGCGGTACTCGAAGCGCAAATCCGGATCGCCCTGATCGCCTGAAATCAGCATCAATTCATCGACCGCGATGCCCTGCACCGAGCCGTCGCGGCAGCATTCGGTTTCCAGATCCTCAAACAGCGAGGCGTCACAAATGGTCCGCACCACTTGGGTCGCGACTTCCGCGCCGGCTTCGCCTTTCGGGGTGTTGGGGTAGCATTTGCAATCGGTGCGCAGCTTGCGCACGGTGCCGACCAGACTGTCGATCTTGCGGCCGGTGCGATCAAAGGTGATGGCGGGCTGGCCGCGTTTCTTCAAAGTTTTGAGTTGATCCGGGGTCCATTGGTCGGCGTGGTAATAGCGCCAACTCAGGCGGGCTTCGTCAATCTCGCGGGCCTTGACGGATGCATAGTCCTCGAATTCCTTGCGGCGGTCGCGCAAATTGGCGTCATCGTCGCCATCGTCATCCGGTTCGCGCTTTCGATTGTAATCGTCATCGACCAATCGCAGCGCCCGCGCCATTTACAGCACCATCGCATCAACCGTGTCGGCGCGGTCAATCGCCTTGTAGTCGCGTTTCGGGAGTTTTGGCGCTTTGGGTTTTGGCACTTTCCCCTTCACCATGTGATCGAGCAATTGACCGATCAGCCCGATGGCGTCCACCTGGTCATCGTGAACCCCGGCCGGGAATGTCAGCAGTTCGGAACGAAAATCCGGCAACCATGGCGCGTGCGCCGGCACGTACAGCCCGCTCAGGCTCATGCGGCCCTGAATGGAGCGGGCGCGCACCGCCTTGTCGCCACGGGTCGGAAACATTTCGCGGGTCACCCACGCCCGCAACTCGCGTTGCCGCCGATCCAGAAACGGCCCGATGCCGGCGCGGATCTGGCCCTGTTCTTCCGCCCACGCCATCGGCTTATATTTCTTGACCAGATGGCAGAACGCATCGATCCAGACATCGGACGTGTTTTGTCGCCGCCACACGTCGAGTAGATACATCCGCTCATCGGGATCGATGCCGACCACCGCATGCACGGTGTAGTCGCCGCCGTCCTTGGTCACCGCGTAGTCGGAGCCGCCGTAACAGCGTAGCGTGTTCAACGCCGGAAGCGCTTCGACCGGATGCAGCCATTCATCCTTGAAATAGTCGCCTTCGTCCGGGGTCGGCTCTTGCTGATATAAAGCGCTCCACAACCTTGCCGGGGTGCTTTCCTTGACGCCCATAAGTTGCGCGCCATAGCCATAATCGTCGTCTTCCCACAGGAATTCCCCGACCTCACGGCCAAGCGGGTCATCCGCCTTGGCTTCGGCCGACAGTGACAGCACGTCCCAATGCGAATGGTTGAGGCAGCGCCCGGCGAGATCATCTTCGTGCCACCGGGTTTGGATCAGGACTTGGCGGGCGCGCGGGATCAAGCGCGGGCGGAAATCGTACAGATACCAGTCCCACAACCGATCGCGGATCAACGCGCTATCGGCGTCCTGCCGCGACCGAATGGGATCATCGATCAAGCCGAACAATCCGCGAAAACCGGCGATGCCGGTCAGCGCACCGGCCGCGAGATATTCGCCGCCTTCCTGCAAGCCCCAGCGTCCGGCGGCCTGATTATCCGTGGTCAGATGGATGTTGAGCGCCGCTGAATTGTCCGCCACCAGATTGCGGACCCGGCGGCCCCAGCGTTCGGCCAACTCCGTGGTGTGCGACGCCGCCAAGATCATCGCCTTCGGATCGTTGGCGAACAGCCACGACGCGAACAGCACCGAGGCGTAGGTGGATTTCGCCGAGCCCGGCGGCATGAAGATCGCCAGCCGGTCGATTTCTCCGCGCGCCACCGCTTCCAGTTTCGCGATCAGCAAGCGATGGTGCCGGGCCGGTTGAAAGCCGTTTTCCTGCGCCCAAAAACTCAAGGAAGCGCGCAGCCGCCGTCGCCGCAACACTTCCTGTGCGGCTTGATCCGGCGTAAAGTGCGGCATCCAATAACCTTGGTGGATGAGAATGATTAGCGTTGCGTTTTTGAGCTACGATAGACCCGCCCGCGTCGCGCCCGATCCGCGCTTCCCCGATGGCATCGATGTGGATTTGAGCAAGGGCAAGCCGTTTTGCCGGGCCGAATTGCCCTATCCGGCGGAATGCTGCGGCGTGCTACTGGTCAATTGCGAAAGCTGCGGCGCCAACGCCGCCATCACCACCGCCGGGCGGCGTGACGATCCGCGTTCGGTCAAATTGCCATGCAAGACGCATTGACCTTGGTGCGCGTGGTCGCGCCGCATTTTGTCGCCGGGTTCGAAACCGATGGCACGGTGCGGCGGGCCGCGCCGATCCTGCGCTATATGGTCGGTTGGAGTGATGCGCGGGTCCGGGCCTATGTCGCCGAAAACGGTTGGAAAGCCTCGATCATCGCGGTTCAAGAATTGAAGCTATTGCGTCGTCGGTCGCGGCGTTGATGGCGGCGAGTGCTTTGGTGGTGGCGTCTTCAATCTTTCCGATTGGGCACAGCGCCTCAGCCGTGGTGGTCATGTCCGGCATTTGCATGTTGTGGGTTTCGCACCGGCTCACAGCCCTCGCGCCGCCGTTGGCATAATACGGCGGCCCAATCGGTACGACGAACGAGACGATCTTGCAGATCATCGCTCCTCAATCACCTTCGCCAGTTCATGCAAATCGACCTCGCCGATGACGTGGATGTTGTCGGGCTTATCGGCGTTGATCACCGTCAGCTTCGGATTTTGCTTGCCCTGCCGTTTCAATTCCTTGCGGATCGCGTCGATGATCGGGGTTCGCATCGTTTGATTTCTCTCCCCAGACATCGGCGATTTGTCGGAGCACATAATGAAGCGTGTACGCCTTTGATGGCTTGACGCCGTTCTGATCGTGCATACCGTCCTGCAAAATCGAAGCCGCCATCATGCTGAATTCCGCCGCGCACGCCACCGCCAGCGCGTAGACCTGATGCTCGTCGTCGATCAGTTGGGCGACATCGCCGAACGCCTTGCTACAGCGCTGGGCCGTCAGCTTGCCGAGGTCGAGCATGGCGTCGTCACTGAGTTTTGTCATGCCGCAAACCTCGCCATTAGTCGCGCATTTCGATGTTGTAGAAACAGCATCGTAATCAATCGATAATGGCGATGCCTCACCCACACGTAAACGCGACAAGCCAGCCCGATCATCAGCATTATTTCTGCCTGCGCTTGCGCATCAACTCGCGCTGATAGGTGGTGCGGTCAAATCGAACCGGCGACGGGGGCTTGCTGCTGGCGTCGCCGCCCGACTTTCCCGATGCCGCGTCAGCATCACCGGGTCTGTTGGTTTCTCGCGGGCCGGACGCTATCCCGGCTACCGATGCAGGATCGCGCGCTCCATCATCAGTTTTGTCCGACACTTGGGAAGCGCCACCGGGGCGGTCGGCTCTATAGCGCGGCTTCTCGTCTGCGTGTCTGCTTTCCACGCCGCCGCGAGAACTCGTTTGCGGGCACGGTCCCATCGGGTGCCGCTCGCCGCATGTCCTGCATTTCGGAAGCTCCATCATTCAGGATCATCCGAGGTGATGGCTTCGACCACGATGGTCGCGATCCGCTCCGACGCGCCGAGCAAAAATGTTTCCATCCGGATGGCGGTTTCGAACACATGATCGAGGTGAAGTGGCGGGAGATTTTTGCCCTCCAGTTTGTATTGCTGGTAGAGCACACCGTCCTGCACGGTGTTGATGTCGTGATATTTGAGCGCCAAATTCAGCGCCAGCGCGGCGATCCCGGTGGCCGGGGAAACCGGGGTTGAAGCGATTGGCTCCAAGGCCTTGAACGGTTCGTCGGTCATCGCAATAGCCGCTTGAAGGTTTCCCGTCCTTCCGGACTGTCGGCCCATTCATCACTCTCTTGCTGGGTGGCGTCGAATTCGCCATCGATCACGCGCTGGCGCAGCGCCTTCGCTGGCGTGGTCCCGGCGGTCGCCAGATCGGCGAGCAGCGCCAGCGTCGGGGTATCCAGCGGCGACAAGAAATCATGGTACCAGCCGGAGGCGGCGCGGTCGGCCATCTCGGGCAACCCGGCCTTGCGCAACTCGGCGGCGAGGACATCCTTGCTGTGCATGTGAGCCCCGTTAGTCTAACGGTTAGACTAACAGTTAGACTAACCGGTGCTTGTTAGACTAACAGATGTTAGACTAACAGCCAAGGATTTTGGGCGGAATTATTCATGGCACGGCGATGATGCTGATGCTGCTGCCGCCGCCGACGCCGAAATATTCCGGGCGCAGCGCCGGCAACAAAATGTCCGAGGCGGTGGCGTCGCCTGCCTTGGTGGTGATCGCACACTGCACCTCGCCGACGATGCGGATGTAGCTGGTTGCGGCATTGAAAACCGCCGAGCGTTGGGCCCCGCCGGTCAGATCAAGCGTCGGCTGATTGAGAAAACTCGGCAGTTGCGCGAACGGAGCCGCCGCCTCCGCGCGGGCGGTAGAGAACTCGGAAATCCAGACCCGCTGCGGCTGCGCCTTCGACGAAAACATCAACGCGAGCGTTGCGAAAAATTTGCGCATGACGGGTTCCGTGGGTGGTAATCCCGCGAAAGGGGGATTGGCTTTGCGGTGGGGGTTAGACTAACCGTTAGACTAACGGTGGGTGGTCATCGAGAATGACGGGACGGCTTTTTATGTTGGGCGGATTGGTGGGGGGTGGTGTCGAGATAAGCATGCTTGGCCCGCGAAATTTTCCCCCTCCCGTGGGTCGCTGGCCGCGCGCCTCGCCCCCTGCCCATAGCGCAAGAAACCCAATGATATCAGGCATAACTTGCATTCTGCAACATGCTAACGTTCGTCAGTGTGTTGCGCTTCTGGCGTTGGATCGTGCTCTATCGTCAGCGCTGGCTTGCCTGCCGCAGCAATGGCCATCAACTGGTCATCGCTAAGCTGTTGAATGTTCACGTTGATGTTGGTTTCGTTCTGATAGAGGTCTTTCCATTCATCGGGATCAGCGTTCTTTAACGCGAAGATTGCAGCAGTGACGCCAACACCAATTTTGGTTGTCAAAAGCTTGCGTTCCAGCGCGCGCAATCGCGCCGCACGCGCTATTTTTACCGCATGGCGAAACTCTGGCCAGCGATCAATCCACTCATAAACCGCGTCTTTCGAAACCCTGATTTCTCCCGCAAATGCGGTCAGGCTATATCCCTCGCCCATGAACTCGACCACGGTCTGGCAATATTCTGGCTCGTACAGCGTCGGCCTTCCTGTCACGTAGTCCGCTGGCCTTGGCTTCGCTCGAAACGGTCGCGGCGAACCATAGCGGCGCACTGGCGCGGTTTGTCCGGTCATGGCCTGATCAGCCTGCACGCCGTGGCGACGCGTGGGCGGGCTTGGCAACGCGGCGGATCAGCGTCACCTTGGCCTTGTGCTTGACCGCGCGGCGCAGCGCCTTCCGGTCTAGTTCCCTGTCCCGTTCGCTGGCCTGCACAACGTCGCCATTGCGCAAGTTCCGCGTGAATTCGACCACTCGATTTTTCTTCATTCGTGCCCTCTTGACAGACTAGGCCAAATTGGCCTATGGGATTTTGAACGGCGCAAATCCGCACCGCAACGCAAGGGGAATTCGAAATGAACACCGCAAACCGCTACTTCTACCTGCCGATAGCCTTCTATAGCGGCATGGTCCTCAAATGCGCAGGCATCGCCAACGCCACCAACCGCGATTGGTTCACCGCGCAATATCCCGAAGCCATCGAACTGGATGCCTACTATGGCGACCGAATTCGCGCTGATGATTGGTCCGAAGTGAAATATCCGGACTAACCCGCAGCTACATCGCTTTCAAGCCGGGCAAGCGCAAGCTTTACCCGGCTTGAGGCATTAGAAGCGCTCCGCTTCGCAAGGGGAACCAAAATGAACAAGCTGATGCACGCCTACCGCACCGCTCCGACACTCAAGAACGCTCAAAAGCTTAGGGCCTATGACCGCGCGCATCCAATGGCGCGCTGCATGTTCGAGCGCGAAGATTATGACTTGCTCGCTGATGCAATCCATCAGGCGAACAAAGGCTAGGCCCCATCAACATCGCTTTCATGCCCGGCAGCGGAAACGCTTACCGGGCATAAGGCATTAGAAGCGCCGCGATGTCGCGTCGCTCGCAAGGGGAACCAAAATGAAAACGATCAAGATCGAAACCATCAAAGCCAGCGCTAACGCCTTGTTCCGTGGCAGCGCCGATGAAATGGCAGCGCAGCGTGCAGCGGTGCAATATTTCGTTGGCGATTTGCTGATGAAAGCCAACGCCTACAAGGGCTTTCGATATCTTGAGGCAAACGACGTTGCACCGGGAAAGTCGATTGGCCTGATCCGAACCACCGAACCCGACGGATCGCACACTTTCCCTGATGACAGCCGAATTGCTTTCCTCTGATCCCGATCTAAATCGCCTCTAGATCAAACCCGCTGCGAAGCGGGTTTTTTCTTGTCCAAAAATAATTTCACAAATCGGCACTAGGCCATCTTGACCTACGCCAAATAATTTGGAACACCAGCCAAGGCGCAATCCCGCGCCAGCAAGGGGAAATCCGAATGTATCAGAACATCGAAAAGAGCGCGTTCCGCAAAGGCGAATATGTCGGGCACGCAACCGGCACTTGGCGTATTCGCCGCGATGGCAAGGGTTGGCTGGCCATCGCTGGCAGCATTCCCGGTCATTCCGGCCGGACACTTCGCGGCGCGACGCTCCGCGACATTTCCAAGCAGTTGGAAACCGTCAATGCGCAGATTGCCCAGACACTCCGCGCCATCGCGCTGCCAAATCCGTTTTCAGTCTGACCTAACGCAAATTGCTCTTATGCCCGGCCGCGCAAGCGTACCGGGCCTAAGGCATTAGGAGGGCAATCATGCCGCTCCGAGCAAGGGGAAATTGCAATGGCCTACATCGAACAGGAAAATGAAATCGCTTGGTACACCAGCGCGGAGCGCGCTGAAAACGCGCTCTTCAATATGTTCGCCGCTGGCGACGTTTGCGAGGGCGAGCGCCCGCGCATTCGCCAGACCGGCAAGCTTTGGATTATCACGGTCACGGAGCGCTTCCAATTCATCGACGGAAACTTGATCTATGTTTGACGCTAACGCCATGCACGAATTGCAGCATGTCGCGCGCGACCGCTACCAGCGCGCGGGATGCGGCGGAACGCATAAGGTCTATGCCACGTCATCCGCCTATGACAAGGCGCGCGGCTATCAGCACATGACCGCTTGGCAGCAAGCGGTTTACCGCGCTAGCGCGCAATTCAAATCGGCTTGCGTCAATGCAAAATCCGATTTCGCGTTCGCGCCCGTGGCGTTCGATCTCGCCAAGGAAGAACAACGGGAAGCAACGCGCTATGCGCTCGCAACCATCCCGTTTTAGCCAAACCGGCTTGCCGGGCTGTGAAGCCCGGCAAGACCTCGCCTTGCAGCGCAAGGCTGATCAGCCACTCAAACCCAAAACCGCGCAAGCGCCATGTGATCTCGGATTGTTTGGCGACGCGCACACTCAAACGGAAATGGAGCTATGACCGATTTTGTTTTCTTCGTCATCATTGCCGCTTGCGGCACGCTTATCGTCGCGTGTCTGATCTGAATGCCCGATCCGATTGGACACGAATTGCGCCAATACCGTTGTTGGCGCAGTTGGGGCTTGCACGAGTTGCGCCGCATTCGGGCTATGGTGCGCCTTGGCAGCAAGTCACACGCCAACGCGCACCGCGAGCGGAAAAGCCTGCAACGTGAATTAGCGACACTGCGCAAGGCCAGACCGATCTGGCGCAAACCTTGAAAACGAAACCCGGCCCTTTGGGCCGGGTTTCTTCTTGGGAAAACGCCGTAAAACCTACATTCAAATACCACGCAATAGGAACGCCACCGATGCGTTATTTTTTTGGTTTTGACCCATAGTACCCAAATAATTTGGACGCACGGGCGAGCCTGCTATCGTGTCAAGATCATTTCCGAAACTCTTTTTGCAGTTGTCACCAATTATTTTGGCGCTGGCGCTTGACCTTGCTGCCGATTTGGCCTAGCGCCATTTTGGCCTGATTTGAAATATTATTCCAAAAAGTTTGGACATTGTTGGCGAATAGTTCGGCTCGATTACAGCGTCACCGGTGCGTTATTTTTGCAAAACCGATGTCAGGTATGGCGGAAATTTGGACGCGCTGGCGAGCCTGCTATCGTGTCAAGCCCTGTCACCAAATATTTTGGCGTTGGCGATTTCAGTGCAGCCGATTTCACCTGATTTGCGGCTGTAACATTTTGTGACCAAATGTTTTGGCGATCCCTGCTTAGGCCATCTTGACCCATAGGCCGCTTTGGCCTAACTCAAGAATTGTTGAAACGCCAGCAAGGGGAAAACCAAATGGCAACCGTTAATCTGCACGCCGAAGTCACCGCCCGCATCCTGCAATCGCTTGAAGCCGGCGTTGCGCCATGGGTCAAGCCATGGTCCGCGACCGCTGGCCGCAACGTCCCGCTCAACGTCATCAGCGGCAAGGCCTATCAAGGCGTTAACGCCGTGCTGCTGTGGGGCAATGTCGGCCGCTTCAAGACGCCGCATTATGTCACCTATAAGCAGGCAATGGACCTTGGCGGGCATGTCCGCAAAGGCGAACACGGTTTCCAGATTTGCAAGGTCTTGCAACTCGTTTCCAAGCCAAAGGAAGGCGCGACAGATCAGGAAGGCCGCGCCTTTAGCACGATGAAATTTTTTACCGTGTTCAATGTGGATCAGTGCGACGGCCTGCCCGCCTCCGCGTTCGAAACGCCGGAAATCAAGCTCAATCATACCGACGACCGCGATGCGACCATCGACGAATTCATCGCCGCGACGGGCGCGAACTATTCCGAAACCGGCGGTGACCGCGCTTTCTACCGTGGTGGCTTTGACGATTTCGTGGCGATGCCCGAATTTGCCTCGTTCAAATCGGCCGCGCTGTACTATTCAACCGCGTTTCATGAGTTGGGACACTGGACCGGCCACGGCACGCGCCTTGACCGGCAATTCGGCAAACGGTTTGGCGACCGCGCCTATGCGGCGGAAGAATTGGTGGCGGAGTTGACATCGGCCTTTTTGTGCGCCGAATTCAACATCGACGGCGCGTTGCAGCATGCCGAATATGTCGGCAACTGGATTGCGCTGCTCAAGGATGACGCCAAGGCGTTCTTCACCGCCGCCAGCGCCGCACAGAAAGCCGCTGATTTCCTGCGCAGCGCCGTGCTTGCCGAACCGATCCGCGAGGCGGCATGAGGACGCAAGCGCAAATCAGAAAACGGATTGCGGATCTCGAAAAGCTAATCAGCCTCCTAAAAGAAATGCTCAAGATCATGAGCGAAGCACAAAAGGAAACCCGCCATTAGGCGGGTTTTTCTTTTGTCCAAATTCCTTGGTTGACCTAACGGCCAAAATGGCCTATGCCCGAGCCAGCGCAATCACGCGCCAGCAAGGGGAAATTATGACAAATACATCGGAGCTTGATGAACGCGACCGCGAAATTTTGGCGATCCGCCAAGCTATTTGGGATCGTGTGGAAGGCGCGCGGGTCGGCGATTGGTGCCGCATGCCAGATACCAGCATGCGCCGCTTTACCCATAATTGGGGCGATGACCTTCAAACCAACTCGCCTAACTATGGCTTTGGCAGTTTTTATTTCGGCAAGGGTTATATGGACTACAGCGGCGGGCTTGATCCCGCCATACCACGCGCGCGGCTGCACGATACCGGCGAAACGCTACCGGGTTCGGCATGGTTTTTCCACCATAACGAGCACCGCGCCAATAACGGCGTTTATTTTGACATCCCTTGTCGGGTGTTTGAATTCCGCTAACCGCCGCACCCATCGCCACGAAAAGCCCGGCTTAGGCCGGGTTTTTTATTTGAAAATATTTTGCCATTTTGGTCTAGGCCATATTGACAGCATCCAAATTTATTGGCTATCACCAGCCATCGAAACCGAGCAAGGGGAACTGAAAATGTATGATCTAGCCCACGAAAACGCCAAACCCGGAACCTGCGGCAAGTGTCGCGGCACCGGTTCCTATTCATGGGGCGCGATTGTGAACGGCAAAGCCTCAAAGTCCGGCACCTGCTTTTCCTGCCGTGGCACCGGCAAGCAATCCACAACGCAGATTTACCGCAACCGGACCTATAACCGGCACAAGATCGCGGCGATTGCCAGCCACTAACCGGCCCGGCCCTGCCACACAAAGCCCGCCCTTCCGGCGGGCTTTTTTCTTGTCCGGCCATATTGCCCTAGCGGTCAAAATGGCCTAATGCTGACCGTTGCTAGACCGATAGAGAGGGGTTTTAATGGCGACTACTAAAAAGACGGCGCGGCGCATGACTGCCACGCAATACCAAGCCGCGATTAATGAACTCGGCCTAACCCAAGTTGGCGCGGCGCGGTTTCTCAAGATCGGCGATCGCACCTCGCGCCGCTATGTTGCGGGCGGCACCATCCCCTATGCGGTGGAATTGCTGCTTAACCTGATGATCGCGCGCGGGATCACACCGCAAGATTTGGGGTTTGTGCGATGATTGTCTACTATCGGGTCTCGACACAACGCCAAGGCCGCTCAGGTCTAGGTTTGGAAGCGCAGCGCGCGGCGATCACGCGGTTTGCGGAAACGGAAGGCATGGCGATTGCGGGTGAGTTTATCGAAATCGAAACCGGCAAGGGATCGGATGCACTTGCCACGCGTCCGCAACTTGCCGCAGCACTAGCCCAAGCCAAAAAACTTAAATGTCCGGTCATCGTCGCCAAGCTGGACCGGCTTTCGCGCGATGTCGCTTTCATCGCCGGATTGATGGCGCAGCGCGTGCCATTCATCGTTGCCGAGCTTGGCGCGGATTGCGACCCGTTCATGCTGCACATCTATGCCGCGCTCGCCGAAAAAGAGCGGCGGATGATTTCGCAGCGGACCAAAGACGCGTTGCGCGCGGCCAAGGCGCGCGGCGTGACCTTGGGCAACGCCAAGCAAGCGGCCACCAATCGCACCGAGGCCGACGCCTTCGCCGAAAGCTTGCGCGAGGTCGTCGCGCCGGTCATCAATCTATCGTCGCGGCGCATCGCCGCGTTCCTGAATGCGCAAGGCGTCAAGCCGCTGCGCGGCAAGGCGTGGCAGTCCGTCACCGTGTTGCGTTTGGTGGAACGATTGAAGGAGGCCCGGCCATGATTGCTGATTTACAAAATCTTTGGGATGCCGCTAGAATAGTCTTTGTCGTCTATATCATCTTCCACGTCGCTCGATTTGCGTTGCTGGCTATTGGTGATGCCCGCCGAGCAATTCGTGATGCCCGCGCTCGCCGTACCCAACGCGCCCCTATATTCAGGTCTCGGTTTGAATTTTTTTACGCCATCATTTTTTACGGAATTTTGGTGCTGATGCTGCCATTGCTTTCGCTGGCAATCCGCTAAATAAAAAAGGCCGGTTGCGTCCGCGAGGATCAACCGGCCTTCGATTTGGTACGCTATGGGAGGTCCAAACCGTCCCCATGTTCGCCGTCAACGCCTTGCCACTGCGACGCAAGGGGGGCTTACCGCAGTAAAACCGGTTCATTGGCGCGCGCGTCAGAGGATACCGGATCAGGATGCCAAAACGCCCTTTTGTCAATGCCAAAATTTATGGCGACCGCTCGCTCCAAAACCTGCCGAGCCGATACCCTGCATCGCGCAGGATGTATAACGCCGCTTCCCTCGCCCGGTAGTTGGATCGAAACCCCATCATGTGGCCAACCCGTTCCAAGTTGAGTTCCCAGCATGCCACGCAATCGGCGACGAAGGCCGGGCGATAGCCAAGATGTTCGCGCGCATCATAATAAGCTTGACGATGGTCGGCTTGCGCTTCCGATTTGGCCAGCCCGGTCATGCTGCCGGGATCGAAAGCCAGAATGCGGTTGAGGTCGATACTGTTGAGGTGGCCCTGTAGGCCGCCAGCGAACCAGTGCAGCGCGTATTGCTTGAGGCCGCTATATTCATCGCCAGAAAGTTTTTGGCGCATCAGCGCCCGCGCCAATGGCGTGTCGGCCATCCTAAAGCGGTGTCCGGTCCTGCGGTCGCCGCCGATCTCGAAAAATCCCTGTGAGCGTCGCAAGCGTTCCGGTGTTGGACCGGCCTGCGGGTGCGGCATGATGAACCTCCTTTGGGAAGCCCCTCGCGCGCGCGCAGCATACAAAGAAAGAAGTAAGAGTATATCTATTCTATATAGTCAGGGCATTTGCTGCGGCATTTGCCACGGCAAAATTTTTTAGTTGTCGAATAAAATCAACGGGATGATTTTTTATTTTGCAACAACCGTGCAACATTGATGCTGCACCAATGTATACATTGATGTTTTCCTTTTCAATTAATGTTTGCGATACCAGCGCATCGCGGTTTGCAGCGCGCCCTTCTGTCCGGCGAGGGATCGCTGTTCCCTAATCTTGGCGATCCGTGCCAGATCGTGGTCAACCCGCTTATGCCGCCAGCCGTCCGCCGTTTGGTAAAAGAACGCCAGCAGCACCGGGCGATGTTTGCGCCATGTTCTAAGATCGATGTCACAAATCTGGGCCATCCGCCTGTTGTTGTCCTGCAAAATCCCATTGCCGTCGAAGCAGGCTTGCAGCAAATCCCGATAGGCGTTGCGCTGCAATTTGGTCAGGCGCGTGGTCTTGCGGCGAAAATCCGCGTCCACCCATGGCATCGCAAAATTGGCCACGCTTCCCCCTGCTAATGAACATCGTTGCCGCAATCTCTCAGGATGTCCGATAGCGGGATCAGCGCGACCTTCATTCGCTTGCCATCACCGCCGATCCGGCCGCGCCCGTGGCGGATCGCGGCGCGCGCCAACTCTTTCAGCCGTTTCGTTGGAAACATCAGGTAAACCAGCGTTGCGTTATCGCGCTTCAATTCGTGAACCCAATAATCCGCTTCGGTCGCAGCAATGCCGGACGGCTCGCCGTTGCATTCATACTCAATGCAGATGTTGCCGCTGCGCTCCCAAAGCCAACTTTCGCTTTTCAGTTCGATTTTCTCGATCTTGCAAAATTCAAAGATGTCAGCTAGCCGCCGCTCATCGATCAGCGCTTGTGCCAACTGCAAATCAAATTTTTTGCTGCCGCTAGCGAATGTAATTTTTTGATCATCGCTGGGCATGATTATCCACCACGCGCACGAACGTATATTTTGAAACCTTTTTGCCGCCGCCGATTTTCAGGATTTTTTGGTAGAGCGCTTGCACGGTCGGTTGCGGATTGCTTTCGACTTGGCAAAGCTCAACATCGTGATCGCTGCCATACTCGCGGACCCAAATCGAAAAGCGTTTCATCGTCCCGCCCCGCAAGAAACAGAGACGCGATCAATCGATACTCGAATGTCATTCAAGCCAAAGACAAGCACGAGGGAAATCCAGAATAGGATGAGCGCCTTCATTGTTTCACGGCTTCAACCGGTAGTGCATCGCCAGCGCAAAGGGATCGCGGCCATAGCGCGACCAGAAAACCCTTTCGTCCATCGAGTGCTGCTCGCGATGATGCTTGCCACAGAGCGGCAACGCCCATTTGTCGGAACTGCGTTCGCCGCCCCCGGTGTCGCGCTTGTCGTCATTGATCGAACCAACGCGAAGATGCGCCGCTTCAACGCTGGTGTTGTCGCCGCAAAGGCAGCATGGCTGGCCTCTGATGAATTCAAGATAGGCTTCATCATGTTCGCGCGGCTGGCGCTGGCGAAGATCAGCCATGTTCGGCCGCCCTCCATCCTTGGAAATGGCTGTCCAGATCGTGCCAGATGCGGCGCGCGTCATTGCGCAGCGGCTTGTCCAGATCGGCGCGGGACGAAATCGTGCAGACTTCGCGCACCGCCTGCGCGGCGCGTTCCTCATTGTCGATTTCCGTAAAGTGCATTTCTTCCGAGAGATAGGCCCAGAACACCGGGTCTTTGCAGCGCATCCCGGCTTGCTTGGTTGGGCTCATGCCGCGCCAGTGCTGGCGGGCGCGATCATGGGTCGGGCTTTCGTCATCGTTGATTTCGACCAGCGCGCATTGAAACCGCGTGCCCATCGGCGCGGCGGTGATACGTTCGTCCATATCCGCCGCCGCGATGACGAGGCTTAAAACCCAATCACCGCTTTGCCGTTGCCGCAATCCGTCTTTTTTGACTTCAAGCGGGATCGCATTCGCGCGCGCCTGATCCGCTTCCGTCGTCATCGTCGCCTTCCGGTTTAATCCGCCTTGCTGTGATGTCGGCGCGGATCGGCGATGGCCGCCAACCCGCGATTTCATAGTGCTCGCCATTGATGACGAGATAGCCCGAGATTTCCGGCTGCTCTTTCGAGAAAAACAACGCGCCGTGCATTTCTGGTTTGGTCATACTGTCGCCTGTCGTCGTTTGTGAATGGTTGCCATGATGTGATCGCGCATCGCGGCGGGTAGCTCGTCAATCAAGTGTTGATTGGCTGGCACGTACAGCACCAGTTGTTCCGGCGTGATGGTGTTGATGGTGCCGAGCAATAGCCGGTAAGCTTGACGATAGGCATGAACGCCGATGACCGGTTGGATTTTGCGGGTGTATTCCTGATAGAGCGTATTCAACCGCTCTTGCTTGTCGTCGGGAATGATCGCGCTCTTGCCGCGCTGTTGCAGTTCGATCCACGGCGCTTTGATTTCATAGAGGTAGCGCCCGACACCCCAACGCACCGCCGCGCGCTTGAACGCGTCCGATAGCGCGCCCTTTTCGGCTTCCATATCGGTCGCGCCCGCGCCGTCCGCCTTCCACAGCCATTCGCTCAGATTTCCCGCGCCGAGCTTGATACCGATGTTGCAGACAATCGAGGTGCCCATGCCCGGCGTATAGGTGTCTTGCCAATTCTCCGGGCCACAGACGCTATCGAGCCGGTCCATCACACTGCGGGTGTCGATGTAGCAAAGCGGCTGGCCGCGCAACGGCTGATTTTGCTCGCGGCTTTTTTCGTTGGTTGGTCCGACGCGCCACGAAACTTCCTCCACCGGGAACGGTGCCGACAACGCATCGAACAGGTCTTGCACATTGTCCCAAGTCATCGCACGTACACCGCCAAGCTTGGTTCGGCGTTGGACAGCGCAAAACCTTCCACTTCGCCGCCGGTCAACAGATGCGCGCGGATTTTGGCGCGATCCGCCTCGCGCGTGATCTTGCAGAGATCGTCCGGCAAGGTGTCGGGATCGGGATCGCCGATCAGCTTTTGCTGACTGGCGCGGATCGATAGCGTGGCTTCCGGCAGTTCGCGCTTTTTGATC
>Ga0137397_10000159_pt1 | contig 44922 bp, 56 predicted proteins | sample czorhiz116metaG_FD_106658 | JGI IMG/M metagenome (GOLD analysis project Ga0137397, IMG submission 106658) | Vadose zone soil microbial communities from Angelo Coast Range Reserve, California, USA - czorhiz1.16 metaG | ecosystem: Environmental > Terrestrial > Soil > Vadose zone | place: USA... | reverse complement strand
TCGAATGCGTTACCGGGTGACCAGCTTATTCGCATGCTCATTTGTACCTTGCTTTTAGACCGACATTCCTTTATCTCTTGCCGCCGATGCTCCCCACCCCATTCGCGAATACTCTCAGGGTCCCCAGGGAGATCCCTTTGCACAACCTCCACCTCCAGACTACTTTCCTCTCGTTAGTGAGGCCGTACTCACTCCAAAGCCATCAAAAAAGAAAAAGAGAGTACGTAGAGAGCCAAATTGTGGTTTCTGTGGCGGGAACGACAAGAAGAACAAGAACAAGCTTGGTGAGCCGGAGGAGATGGTCTCTTGTGATGAGTGTGGTCGTAGCGGTTGGTTTTTACCGCAGTTGTACCCCTGGAATTCAGCTGACTTGCTTCAGGCCATCCAACTTGCATGGATCTTGGCTCTGTCGCCGATCTCGTGCGTTGCTACCCATGGAAATGCGTTGAATGCAAGACCTGCGAGATTTGTCAGGAGAAGGGCGACGATGTACGCCTGCGATCCTTTACGAATTTGTTACTCACTGACACTTTCATGAAAGGCTCGTATTCTCTTCTGTGATACTTGTGACCGAGGATGGCATATGGACTGCCTGACCCCTCCTCTGCAAGATTCGCCTCCGGGAAAGTGGCATTGTCCATCCTGCACACACAACCCGTCCGGCATCTGTGAGGCAGTGCCCCCGACGCCATTGGATGAGGAGGTCCCCTTGCAACTTGAACAGCGCGAGTCCTCCGTTGCCTCGACATCTACTTCAGAGGTCGCCCAGTCGCGAACCCCCAGGAGGGGCAAGCGAAGGGCAGCCACACCGAACCTGTCAGAGCATATTATCGACGCTTCAGAATCTCCTCCCTTGCACTCAGGCCGCACACGTACATTGACACGCAAGGCGATAGTCAATTCTTCGCCTATCAAGCGCCCGCAACTGAAAATCACACCGCCGCGGCCGCCTGAATCCCCTCCACGGCGGGTGGTGGTTCGGCTCAGGTTACCCGCCCTGGGAAAAGGGAAAGAAAGGGAGGAGAGTAGCGATGAAGAACCAGCTAAGGGGTTATTTGACGACATTCTGACCCCGGAGGACAGAGATACTTCAAGAACTACAATAATACAGGCAGACAAGCTCAGGTTCGAGCGAAGTCGACAAGGCGCGGAGGTGAGTATCGCTTGAATCATCCCCATTTACACTTCTTCTAAGTATTCCCATAGCATAAGTTTAGTCCGCCCCAGCCAAAACCTTCCCTTCCTGGCCCCGAGGTCCCGATCGCTGGCCCATCAAGTCGACCACTGCGGTCCTCAGCCACAATGTCCGTAACTCAGTCACCTAGTCTTGCGCGTTCCATGTCTCCTACACCATCAACACCTGGGCCTTCGCCCGCTACGATGTACCCGACAGGCCTTAGGATACGCACCATCCGTTTCGGAGAGTATGACATTCAGACTTGGTATGATGCACCCTTCCCCGAGGAGTATGCGAATATTCCAGATGGACGTTTGTGGATATGTGAGTTCTGTCTGAAGTACAACAAGAGTCGGTTCGGTGAATCGAGACACGCTGTGCGTATTAATCCTGCTACTGTGGTGGGCGGAAGCTGACCGCTCTGTGTAGTTAAAGTGCAAGGCACGCCAGCCACCAGGGGATGAAATTTACAGGGACGGAAATGTATCAATATTCGAGGTAGATGGGAGGCGGAACAAGGTGTGCAGTCTCACTCCACCTTGGTGTCAAGTGCTTAACGATCATCCGACAGATCTACTGCCAGAACTTGTGCTTGCTGTCCAAAATGTTCCTCGATCACAAGTCATTATTCTATGACGTCGAGCCTTTCTTGTTCTACGTGATGACTGAATGCGATGACATTGGGGCCCGGTTTCTGGGTTATTTTAGCAAAGAGAAGCGCAGCCCGAAGAATTTCAATGTTAGTTGCATCATGACCCTACCAGTGCGGCAGCGTCAAGGTTGGGGAAACCTTCTAATTGAATTCAGTGAGTGGACTTTGGGCGTCTCTGGTCACGCTGGAAGGCTGACTATGACCAGGCTATCTTCTGTCAAAGAAGGAGCAGCGGTTAGGGTCACCAGAGAAGCCCCTTTCAGGACTTGGGGCACTAGGTTACAAGAATTACTGGACGCTATCGATCATGCGTTATCTTCACACCGCGCCTGACAAACTTACGCTGGAAGGTAAGGCGGTCATTGGTTTAGTGGCCGCAGAGTATAATGGTAGGCTGCAGATATCAGTAACGCGACTTCCATGACCACCGAAGACGTGTACAATACACTCTGTACTCAGGGCCTCATCGATGTTCTTGCGGTGCCAACCCCCAAACCACTCCCAGGCCAATCTATCAAACTTATGAAGAACCGCAAAACCATGGTTGCGCGTCGCCACCTCATCCGATTGCATACAAATGATGATGACGCGACGAAGAGCCCATTCGTCCCTCCCACGAAATACGAGATTCATTGGGATTCAGGCTACGTGAAGAGTTACTTGGATAAATGGGAGGAAAAGGGATACATGAAGATAAAGCCCGAGAAACTCAAATGGAGTCCTTTCCTGCTCGCACGGGTCAAGAAGTCGGACGCAGACGCCCGACTTGCACTTGACGCGGAGGTGATAGGCAGTACACCCGAGAAGGACAACCCTGGACCAGCGTCAGCATCTTCTGTTCCCGAAACGCCAGCACCTATAACTCCTATTGATATGGAAAGCAGCAATGACGAAATCATTGCGGCACCGATGCCGCGCTCTCTAGAGAAGCGGAAGCATTCATCCGAACAATCGGCCTTGCGTCGTTTGCGCAGCCAAGACCGCCCGACAAATGGCATCGTATATTCCAAGTCCCCCTTCACACCAGCTAGATACTTGCGGGGGCCTGGCGTCAGCGGCAGCCCCCCAAATGCAATTCAAACACCTTCACGAGCGTCTACGGCGAGCGTCAGTCCATCAAAACGGCCACGGGTATCCAAGCGTGGACACCTTATCAAGGGCGAAGATTCTTCCATCAAGGAAGATCAGTTGCCGGCCTCCGTTCACGATGGCGTGGATGAAGACGCCGACGCAGCGCTGGCGGCCCGTCTAGCAGAAGAAGAAAGCCGGCCAAAGCGACTGTTACGTTCCCGCTATGGCACCAGTTCGTTATCGACGTTTGAGCTCCCGCTCCTCCCCTCTCGGCCTGCGATGATGCGAGCACCCCCGCGAAAGCGACGGCGTGTCGAGTCGCCCATTGTTGATGAAACGCCGCCAGCACTCGACCCGTTACGTGAGTCCGGGGTCATAAACGGTGTCACCCGTGTAGACGAGGAAGTGCGCTCGGAGCCGGATGACGCAGCGACGCCGTTAACTGTCGTGACGAGTCGGCACAGCGCGCCAAGCGACGATACCATCGTTGCCGCTGCTGCTACGGCCCCAGGTGTGGCAGACCATATGAAAGAAGATGCAAATTCACCCGTCGACGTGGCCCCACAGACGATGGTCGTCGATGAATTGCCGGTGGCTGCGATGGCTGTAGCAGACGCGGATTTAGACCCTGATGTGGATGCGGACGGTGAGACGGACGCGGATGCCGAGGGAGAGGATGACGATGACCTGGATGCTGAGGGAGAGCCAGACGATGGGCTGTAACTTATTTGTTTGTTGTTTGACTCTTCATTTTCTTTTGGTTTCCCCCGAATACATGGTGGTTATAATACTTTGATGCTCCCCTGTAACTTGTAGTAAATGTATCACCCCACTCTGTTGCGTGTGTCGTACATGTAGTATGCGTTCTATCTACTACATCTGATGCAGGTCCCTGGGACGACGTCACCGTAACAAGGTCTAGATCTGTCGTCATCATGTCATGCTTGCCGCAACTTCAATGCCGGCAGCCCCTCGTTTATATGCGCCCTAGTTGAGCCGTTTGAGCGTCTCGCATTCTTCACAAAATTACTATGCACCTCTTTCCGCGGCTATTACCTGCCGCAGGAAGCGCATTTGCCTTGCAAACGAGTTTGTCGTCCTTCAGGTCGCAGTGCTAACATGACATGGCTAAGGCTTTGCTGCCAGTTCTCGCGGCTGTCTTCATACCTCAAGCGAACGAAAAGTGGTACGACTTGGGGGGATCTCTCGGTTTCCTCTCTACCACCTTCGTCTCTTTGTATTATCCAACTTTGAAGGCGAGATATTGGCACGCCGCAGATGTATCTTTTCCTCCGCTCTCCGGTTTTGCTCCGAGGCAGCTACTCCTCACCGCCGCTCTGACCGTATGGACAGTCCGCCTCGGCAGCTTCTTGGTGCAGGTAAATACTACCTTTCCGCTCTGTTCTGCGCGATGCGGCCCGTACGTGACTGTCCATTTTCCGTACAGCGCGCCATCAAGGCCGGAGGAGACTCACGTCTCGACCAAGTCAAGCATCAACCTGGGACATTCAGTTTCTGGCGTTTTGGATGGCCCAGGGTTTGTTTGCTGATACATTTTCTCTACTTGTCTCACACACCTGCAGCGTCATGGGTCCTTCTTACTGGCTTGCCAGTCTATCTCGTACGTTTCGTAGCTCGCGCGTGCTTCTGGTATAAAGAACGCTTCTCTCGTACAGGTGAATGTAGTCCCCCTGCATCACCCCGCCTTATCCATCCGGGACTACGCTGCTCTCGGTTTATATGCCAGCGCTCTTCTCTTCGAGATCACCGCTGATCGTCAGAAGGCTGCATGGCGTTGTGCGCAAGAGGATAAGGAACACGAGGAAATGTTCATCACGAGTGGCCTGTGCAGCATCAGCCGCCACCCAAAGTACTACTACCTTCGTTTCCTCATCGCGTCCAGCCCGTGCTCTGACAATACGTTCCCAGCTATGTCGGCGAAGTAGGCATATGGACGGGAATATGGGCGCTCTCGGCGGCATCACTCCAGAGCGCCCACTATCCCAAGGGAACCGTTGCTCTTACAGCGGTGAGTCCGTTGTTCACGTATTTCTTGTTGCGCTATGTAAGCAACCTTTGTATTCGACATTAAATTTACTCACCTGACGTGTTCCTAGATCTCTGGAGTCTCGCCACTTGAGGTTTGGCGTTTCATGTTACTTCTTCGTGTCATGTGGTTGATCATGCCATGCGCAGCGCTCCGCGGAGAAAAAATGGAGCCAGGACGCGGCCTGGCAGACGTACAAGCGATTACTAGCAGCCACAGGTACATCTCCCTTCGCACTGCTGAACCGGGTCTTCTAGGAAAACCCCTGTGTTTTGGCCCTTTTTGTAGAAGTGAATTGGTGCCGTAGGGTGATTATAATGATGGTACAACACCCAGTGTCCGCGATGAACTTTGGTCGTTTCCTGGATCTAGGTAACTTACAACCTTAGCTTGTCCGGTCTCCGATGATCTCATTGGCGTGCTCAGTCCACTATTGAAGCGAGGACAAATGCCTACACGTGTGAGAACGCAAGGCAGGCCTGAGTCTGATATCAGGAGGAGGAAAGGGATCAGCCACGCGTGTACAAGGAGGCGAGATGAGGCAAGGGATCACACTTTATCGCGGCGCAAGGGAGTTCTGAGACGAACGCGAAAAGGGAATCTTCTTTTGAGCAAGCAAGAGAAACACTTTTATATACAGGTGGGAGATTGTACTCTATGAGAGACCATCCGAGAATATCGAATCTACAAGTAAGTATGCGAGAATATCGGGCAACGAGAACAAAGGGAAGCAGGTGACAGCGATCGAGTGGTGGAATGAGCACGCGAGGGCAGTGCTGAGGTGCGTGGCTGGCGGACTGCTCACCTTACACTATCTTTTGGACATCCGTTTCGCGTATGCATGGTTATCCTCGCTACACTCATTGTCACTCAACGATCAAGTGGAGTCTATTGTTATTCATCGAGACGGGTATTCGGTTTTGGCCCATCTACGGCTATATTTCACAGACTCTACCAGACGCAACTTGGCTGTTGTTATCCCGCAGAATCTCCCACTGCAGTCGTCCATACCGACGAATACATTTCGAATGAGGGAATTCTTCCCATAAACATCGCCGCTCATGTTGTTCCAGAGGATGATGTTCGACTGACAATGTGTGCATGACATCACCGTTGTATTACAGCGCCCACTGGCACGCAGAGTCGTGAAGTCCTGGGGAGCGCTGGTTTCGTTATAAACTGTTCTTGATTCCGCGGACTATGACGATGAAGGGATTCTCCCCCTCGCCCCCCTGCCTCCGCTGGAAGTGGACAACGTGGTTCAGGATCGCAGGCCAAGGCGCTCGGATCCCGCTTGTCTAGTCAGCGGAGTAGGCGATGTCCGGACTTTCAGCAGCAGTGCTGGAAATAACTAATAACTGAGCGATAGTAGTGAACGGTGAGTCGGCTGCCCGATGCTGGGAGTCTAGGTCCGCATCGATATCTATGAACGTGTCCTGCCGTAAATTTCCTTTAGGCCTGTTCTAGCCCCAGGTAAGTACTAAGTGTAGATAGTAAGCCATATGCGCCAACGCCTGGGCGACAACATGAACAAGGCTTACTACTAGTAGTATGAGTAGGAGGGAGAGCCAGTTCCGCACTCGCCGCCTGGCGGGCTGAGTCGTCAAATGTGGATCGCGGAGCACCAGTCACGGCCAAGTACCGGTCGATGACCTATTTTGCCCCGCCCAGTACAGCACGGCAGCACATGGAAGAATCGGAGATTAGGTGCCGCGTTATCCGCAAGCACAGGCCCGCGACTGTGTTGTCTGAGCTTATCAGTCTAGGGAAAACTCCACTGGCACACTCTCATGCCATGTGCGTACCACCGGCGTGACTCGAGAATGCATTACTGTACTAGCTCCTACTGTTGGATAGTAGCTGTAGTACTAGTACTGTCATGTTTCTCATGTTTCACTACGGCGACGCATGCAGGTCGTAATCACTAACCATCCGATCGGATCCTGCCAGCGTCACTTGCAGTGCTGGCGCTGTCGCCCCCGTCACCACATGCTAGTCTTTCCGAGTCTCTGCACCAGCTTGTTTGTGTTTTCCGGAGATTGATGGCCGAGGGACGCTCCGTGCCCGTTATGCCTGCGAAATTACAGTAACAAATCCGAGGAGCGCGCGGCTGTATCCTTGACTTACCGTCTCAGATGATATCACAACTTGAACCGGGTCTCCCCAGATTGGATCTCGTACGATTGGCGTCTCGTCTCCGGCGGAGTGCTGGTACCGGTGAACGATCCTACTCGCCACCGAATAACAGATGATTACCGTCAAGAGTACTAATGCCGTCGCCTTTATATGGTCTGTCCCCTGATCGTTGGTGGCGGTAACTTTCAGTTCATCTTCACTAGTCGTTCTGCAGGCCTCCAGCGTAGCCTGCTTCCTGCACCAAGGTTGTCAGGTCAAGTAACGGGGGGTCAATCGGTATTCTGAACGTGACCGTGCTTAAGGCCTTAAGGGGTTGTTGAAGAACTTGGCTGCGCTCCGCCACACAGCGTGAGCCAACTCCCGTCTAAAACGTAAACAGGGGTGGTGGTGGAGCCTCCACCGGTCAGCTGTGGACTCGTCCGCACAACGCGGGATGGTAAACCCGAGACTCTCCATCTCAGAAGAAAGGAAGGGTGGCATGCTTGGAAGGAGGCGCTTCTCGATGCTTCAGATTCTGCACGCGTTGCATTCCGGTACATCGTGACTACATGAACCACGCCATTACTATTTACTATAACGGTGGACTTGGGCGTGTCGGTGCCAGGTGGGATCTTCCCAGCGGGAGCGGCTAAAGCTTTGCTAGCCTCACCTCTGCTGCCGCCGCATCTCCAGCTGGGCTGATGCCGGGAATCTCAAGCCGTACGAGCTCAATTACTGGGCGATACAATTCTGCCTGCGCACCACATCAGTGAACGTGTCGGAATACGCATGCGCTCGTCGCTTTGAAGTATGTAAAAAGAGACGAACGAACCTTGATCACACCCCAGACGCCCTCGCGGGCCTTGGGGGCCTTCTCCTTGGCGATCTCTGAAGCTCGCTTGAGCACGCCACGTGTGCCTCCAGAGACGATCTCGTCGACGAGTCCCGTGTCACGCGCTTCCGTGGGCGTGAAACGATGCCCCTCGATAGCGAACCTTTGGATGGCAGACACTTTAGCCCGTACGACGGCGGCGAAGGAGACCGGCCAGGAAGCGCCAAAGTCGACCTCGTTCATGCACATCCAGGCGTTGCGCTTGGCACCGTCGGTCATGACGCGATAGTCGCAGGCAAGGGCAATCATGGCAGCGGCGGCGAAGCAGTGACCATTGATGGCAGCGACAGTCGGGACTGTAAGGTGGAACGTAGCGATTTTCCATGAGCACGGAGTACATGAGACGGTTGAAGGTACTTACTTGGGAATGTGAGTAGGTGCAGCAGGAGCGGGTCGAAGGTCGCTGTGCTGTTTGAACAAAACCGAGAGCAAAAGAAGTAAGACGTGGTGTACCTCACCTGCGAGAAAGCTCGGGTCGCGGCTGGAGACGGGATAATCAAAGCCTAGACAGAAGGGGTTGAGATCGCTTTCCCGGAAAGAGTTAGGATCGGGCGCACCATTGCTGAAGAATTTATCTTGGTCTAGACGGCCGACGATGACAAGGGCAGCTGCTCCTGCGTTCTTGTATTTCTTGGCCTTGCCCTCTTCACGCTCCTTGCGCCATTCGCGCTCAACAATTTGAAGCGCGGGTTTGAAAGCGTCGTTGATTAAGGCCTTGACCAAGCGGTTATCGACGCCATTGTGCAGTTCAATTTGCCAGAGAATAGGTGATGCTGCGGAGAGTGATGTTTATTGATACACTATACATATAAAGTGGCAAACACACGTCGTGTTAGGGTCAGGAATGGTGTTTGGGAGCCTGCAGGAAGCCGGACAGTGAATGTTGAAGACATCATTAATCATTCCTTGAAGCTTGAACAGTCTAGGCAGGTCTTGCTTGCGCAGGCGCTCCGAGGCTCGCATCTCCGAGCGGGCGCTCTGTCGATAGTTGCTAACCGAGCCTCGGATGACTCGGACAAATCGGAGGTTGATCGTACCACTGGCAGCTTTCGTACACTCTTATTCGTTACTAACTTAACTTTCGGACCTCAACCTAATAGGAAACACTCATCGGCATTGTACGGTCTACAGTGTCTGTAGCCTCGGAAACAGGCTCCGAGGTGCTCGCGCCGCCATGTCATCCCTTGTCGTCCTCTCGCTCGCGCTTCCACATCGACCGCCCTCGCGCTTACCGCATCGCCCCTATCGGCCTCGCGTGCCATGCTTACCACGTCCGCATCCGACCTCAGGCCTCAGTGCCTGCGACGCGCGCCCCACCTTAATGCAAGTTTTCATGATAGCACTTAGTTTCCTTCTTTCCCTTCTTGTCCGGTTTCCCTGTCCCCTTTAGAGCTAGGCTTCCTGCTTCCTCCCCCCTTTTGAGCCTTAGGCTCTGCTCTTTCGTTTCCCGCACTCGAAGTAGAATAGACTGTTTTGGTTCTCGTAGGTACAAATACCGCACGCTCGGCCTTGTCGAGCAGCGGCGAAATATAGGAGTTTAAACCCCTCTCTTGGACCCTCGCGTGCCCCCTCTCACTCGAACAAATCTCCCTTCGGCACAGAGACCGCGTCGCTACCTTTACTCTCTTAGACCACCCCGATCTCACAAGCAAGGTCATTACAGAATTACCTACCTCATAGTCATCAAGCACAGTAGACCGCGCCCTATACGACAACAAAATGAACTGCCACTGGCAGCCTGACCAGGCGAGGAGCACTAGTACTGGTGACTCGGACCGGACGACTCGGACGTCTCATTGCCACGTGCCACTGGCAGGTACGCCGACATGACTCGGACTCGGGAACGCAAGACCCCTACGTCGGATGATAGCATCTGCCGCGATGGGCTGTAGTACTGTCATGCGGCAACATGTGTTGTACATCCGCAGAGCAGTCGTAATCACACAGATATCGCCATCCGATCTTGTTGTGCTGTTGCTACCGCCGTCGCCTACCGCCACATGTTTTCTCTGCATGAGCTTGTGTGTGCTTCACGGAGCTTACTGAGCTTACTGTCCGGGGGATACTCTGAGCCTGTTCTCCGTACGTGTTACCCATGTTAGGAGCGCTGAATACATGATTCACCAGTGACGAGATCACAGGATTGGATCTCGAAGGGTTGCCCGGCGTACTGGTACCGGTGAGGATCCCCTGTAGTACTGCTGTGGTATCATACTCGCCACAGAATACCAAAAGATCATACGTATCAGGAGTACTAATACTCCCATATTGCCTTCGTTTGTGGATTTGTGATCTGATCGTAAGTGGCGGTAGCTTTCAGTAGTAGTTGTTCTGCAAGGCGTTCAAGTGGTCCGCTTCACACGCGCGCGAAGGTAGTCAGGTAACTCGGGGAGCCGATCGTTATTCCGAAAGTTACCGTCAAACAGAGGCGAGGGAAATCTCCACGAGGGTGAGCTGTGTCCGTCTACTCGTCCGCATAACGCAGGAAGGCGTATGCAAGGCTCTCCATCTTCACAGATGAAACAAGAAAAAGGCATCATGCTTGGAAAGAGGCGCATATCGTTAGTTCAAATTCTTCGCTCGTTGCATTCCACAAAGTACATCGTGCCACGCCATTACAATAAAACAGCGGGCTCGGGCGTGCCGGTGCCAGGTGCGACGTGCCTAACAACTAAAGCTTTGCTAGCCTCACCTCCGCCGCGGCCGCATCTCTAGCTGGGCTGATGGCGGGTATCCCAAGTCGTACGAGCTCAATTACTGGGCGATACAATTCTGCCTGCGCACCACATCAACGAATGTGTCAGAATCCGCATGTACTCGCCGCCTTGAAGTGTGTAAAGAGAGATGAACGAACCTTGATCACACCCCAGACGCCCTCGCGGGCCTTGGGGGCCTTCTCCTCTGCGATCTCCAAAGCTCGCTTGAACACGCCCTGTGTGCCTCCAGAGACGATCTCATCGACAAGTTCCGTGTCGCGCGCTTCCGCGGGCGTGAAGCGATGCCCCTCGAGCACGAACTTTCGAGCGACAATGACAGAAACTTTGGCGCGCGTGACGGCGGCGAGGGAGACCGGCCAGGGTGCGCCAAAATCGACTTCATTCATGCACATCCAGACATTGCGCTTGGCGCCGTCGGTCATGACGCGATAGTCGCAGGCGAGGGCGATTATGGCGGCGGCGGCGAAGCAGTGGCCATTGATGGCAGCGACAGTTGGGACTGTAGGGTAAAGTAGAGTGATTTTCCATGCACGGAGGGACTATTGAAGGTACTTACTTGGGAATGTGAGTAGGTAAAGAAGGAGCGGATCGAAGGTTGCTATGCCGTTTGAACAAAACTGAGAGCAAAAGAAGTTAAATGGGGCGTACCCACCTTGGAAAAAGCTCGGGTCGCGGACGACGCTGGGGAAGTCCAACCCTAGACAGAAGGGATTGAGATCGCTTTACCGGAAGAGTCAGGAAAAACCAGGCATACCGTTGCTGAAGAATTTATCTTGGTCTAGACGGCCGACGATGACAAGGGCAGCTGCTCCTGCGTTCTTGTCTTTCTTGGCTTTGCCCTCTTCACGCTCCTTGCGCCATTCGCGCTCGACGATTTGAAGCGCGGGTTTGAAAGCGTCATTGATCAAGGCCTTGACCAAGCGGTTGTCGACGCCATTGTGCAGTTCGATTTGCCAAACAATGGAAGAGGCTGGATAGAGTGGTGTTTATTCATGCGCTGTGAAGTGGGATTTAACCATAAACACACGTCGTGACAGGGTCAAAAATGGTGTTTGAGAGCCTGCTGGGAGCCGGAGGGTGAATGTTGAAGACATTGTTCCTTGAGCCGTGGTCTTGCTCGCACTGACGCTCGCATTTCGAATCGCACTCGGACAAAGTTGCGTTGCCCAACCGGAAGGAAACACATGTCAACTCGAACGAGCCAGAGGGATCAATGGCCGAGGACGAGAATTTCTTAGTTGATACTAACGTAGGGAACACCTGTCGTCGTCGAGTACAGCGAATACAGTATATTGTTATAGCGGGAGAGTTCGGCTGGAGGGGCAATGTCGGGTGCCGGCATTTACCTTGGCCCGCAACTCACGCTCAAATCCGTACGACAACAACAAACCTGCATCTCGCAAAACGACCAGCATGAGCGACGATAGAGCTGCAGAACTCAAAGGTGCATATTTTTCAACCACCTTTTACTCGGCACTCGCTCATCACTTTGCTTTCTTAGCGCGGTTGGCTGCCCGTGACGCACATGTCCGAGAATCGTGGGTGCGAGCGATGGAGGCTCGCATTGTCGGTGACCAGCTCCAGAGTTGCTATCGTACGGAGGGTGTCAACCACTATGAGACCTGCCGCGAGCTCTCGGAGAAGTACATCACACTTCTCAGAGAAAACCGAGTGCGTTTACGATTCTCGCCTTTGAGGGCCTTCATGTCGTTGACCAGTATACGCCAGGTGAAAGGCTACAAGCAGGTAGACGTGTAGCATCATCTAGAGCCACTGTCGCAACTTTTTCCTACTAGATCTCAATGGTCTTATTACCCATAAAATTGCGAGTATGCCCACATAGATCATGTTCAAGGTACCAAACGTATCGACATACAGCAACACGTTACTTCCTAAGCCGATTACCGCGTCGCCTTCCCTCTGTGCCACTCACTTCAGCCCCACTTGGCCAACTTTGCTCGTCCCCTGAGCTGACTACGCCGCCTGTTTTCCGAGCCTTGGCCTTGCGCAAGTGGTGCTCCGGAATCCATTCCTCCTGGTACCCCCCAGCTCCAGTTGCGGTAACAGTGCTTTCTGGTGCAGAGATGGGCGCTGTCTTTTTCTGTTTGGATTGAGGGACGAAAGAGAAGTATGCGACATAACCAAGGCCACCCAAGATCACAAGAACCATCGCATATGTGCTCAGACTGGGTATCCGACTGGAGTAAGTATTTCCCCGGTCGTATTGAAGGGAGAGTGACATACAGCTTAAAGTCGAAGATGGAGAGCTCGGGCTCCACGACAGTAACGATGGACTCAAAGGCAGATACCTTTTTCCTTTCACCATCAATGATGTGTTCCAACCAGATGCTGAGTTTGATATCGCCGGTTTTGAACCTGTGCAAATTATGAGCGGGAAGGCAATGCGAAAGCAGAATATAGTACTGACTCGCTGTAAAAACTATACGGGAGCTGAATCCGCTTGGTGTCAAGTAACTCGAGCCCATAGGTCACGTTGGTCGCCTGGGGTTTCAGAAACATGATTAAGAATTATATAACAAGGTCATCGCAGAGCGCGCACAGCTTTGATCAGATTTTCTGTGGCAGGGTCGAGAAGATCCCCGGCCACGCTGTGGAGGGTGACATTCTTCCCTGTTTTGTTTTCTATGGTCAAGAACAGTTTGTTGACCTCCCCATTAACGACGTCTGTATCACATGCTCTGTCCTGAGTAACGTGGAGGAAAGAAGTTGCGACAAAGACGAGACATACGACCGAAGGGGTTGCTTTCGGGGAATGACGCAGTGACGGAGAGCACAGGGTCCTCCACAGGAACATCATAAGACTCCTCGTGTTCTGCTGAGCGAGAGAAAAGACCGTGAACCACCACCGGAGGAGAAACCTGCAGTGGACGTACCGACGATCTCGACTGCGAATACTGTAGTTGCCAAAAGAGCAACGGCAGTAAGGAGAGACGAAATCCGCATTTTAACCGATACCGAGGGTGATTTTCGTTAGATGGGACCCAGTTGAAATGCCAGTATGATTTGGTCAGGAAAGATGGTCGTCAGTGTCGCGTGAGGAGCGCCGAGCCACGTCAATTGGCGACGAGTTTACAGATCACATGATCTCGCGTATACTATGGACAAGTCACTTCTATTAGATTTTACATTAGAACAACTGTATGATACAGAGTATTTCAGAGACAAAAGAGAAATCGTAGTCAGTCAGGTTCCGGCTTTTCTCAGAAGTTCTTTGGCGACTTCGTCCGCATCCGCCGTCTGATCTGGGATCCAAAAGGCCTGGGTACCTGTTAGAGGAGCACAGCGAAGAATAAACCGATTAACATACCAATTCGGCACCAGCAGTAGCCATCATTGCTAAGCGTGGGTTGAACCTGACGCAGCGCGCGGGACCTGGATGGCCATCCAACTTCGCGAGGGGCTGGATGCGCATCGGTGAGAGCTGGAGGTCTACCGGACCTTCGCGCAGAGGTAAATTTTGGACGTCCCACACGCAGATGCGCCCGTCGAGTCCGCCTCCGAAAACGTACTTGCTATCCGGGGTCCAAGATACTTCCTCTCCAGAGCATCCCCGCTGCGGCTCAATGCTGATCGGGGTGTCCAGCCGGCGGCGTTCCAGCCCGATATGGCCCTCCAATTTGGCAAGGACGTGTCCCTCGAATGCATCGATGATGTAGTGTGCATCACCTGAGCAACCTACGAGGAGGTACTTGCCCGAGCTCGAGAACGCCATCGATGTCATATAGATGGCGCGAGGAGGGAAACTCACGCGGGCCAACGTTGGATCTTCGAGCGTGATCGTGAGGAATGGCGCCTTATCAAAGTTGGCGAGGTCATACATTAGGATGCGTGAATAGTGGTTCAATGCAACGGCGAAGACGACGCCTGTCGTGTCGTAGGTCACGAGCGAGGGTGCAGGTAAGCTCAAAAGCCCACGGCATTGAGGGGCCCGTAGGTCCCACAAGCGCACACTCTTGTCCATGGAGCCTGACATGAATCCATCGTCCACTGGCGACATCTCGAGCGAGATGACGCGTTGGCTGTGGCCTCGGAAGTACTGCAGATACTTGTTGTCGTGAAGTGAGTGATATCTGACGGTGTCATCTTCCTTGGTCGATGCGTAAATAATGGCGGTATTTTTGTGCGTGAACCGTGGAAGGTCAACACCATACTTCTTTGAATGTAGCGTTTTTGTGAGCCTATAAGCTACAATCAGTTGGACCTTGGGCAATGTAAAGACTGAATGGGCGACTTGCTTCCCGGTTTTGCAATTGTATAGCCTGAATGTCTCATCCTCCGCAGCAGTTATGAGCTGGTCTCCCCTGTCATCAAAAGAGAGGCCCGTTATGTGACGTTGGACAGGAGCGCGACTTCCGGGTGGGGGAGGTGGAGCTGGATCAACGGACGCCTTGAATATTTTCGCGGGTTTTAGCTTGGTCTGTGAATCTTCCAGTTAGTCTTGCTATATCCAGTACAGAGAAGGCCTCACCACGAACGAACTGGTGAGGGGAACAGGAGTTATGCCATTAGGAGGATTGGGAGGTGCCATGTGGACGAGTTGGCGATTGTGAGACGAGCAGCGCGACGCGCTCGGCCTACTGGCGGAGTTACAAATCGTGCGTTCGCTCTGCCCATCATGTCCGACGGTGACGATTCTGCAGGTTTATGGAAGGTTAATCGCACAATACACGAGCTTGTCAAAGATAGGGTGCAGCAAAGCCTTCCTTAACTCTCCCGCTTCAACGTCTGGCTGAAGGCGCCAATCCGTAGGGCTACCAGGTAGCGGACGAAGAGATCAACATGTCTCTCGCCGACTTTAAGGCACAGTACGCGAATAACGGAGGCACTGTCGAGTGCGCTGCTCCTTTCGAAGCCCAAGAAACGTGTTACTGACCGAGCATTAGTCGTAATCAACTGAATTTCTTCACCAACTCGCGGACAGATCCCTCAAATCAAATATTCGTATTCTTCTCCGACGAAAAGAGCGTGGGGGTGAAGACCATGCGAAAGTTTGTGATACGCTTTGAGATGTCATCTATAAGCTCTGATCCTCAACTCGACTGCTCAGGTTGCTCAACATCCTGGAGGAGAAGAACATTTCAAAAGGGATCATCATTTTCCCGGGCACTATGACCTCTTCCGCGAGGAAGGCGTGTTCTTTTTCCCATTTGGCTTTGTTTACCGCCATGCTCACTCATAATTACAGGTCATTTCTGCGATGCAGGCACGATTCAAGCTAGAGGAATTTGCCGAGGCTGACCTGTTAGTGAATATAACACATCACAAACTGGTGCCACGACACGAAGTCTTGGACCCAGAACAAAAAAGGCTCCTTTTGGAGCGATAGTACGTAGCGGATTCATCCATCCAGTCCGCTGACGACAGTCTGACACGGTCGTAGCCGCTTGAAAGAGACGCAGCTTCCTCGGATACAACTTGCTGATCCTATCGCTCGGTACTATGGCTTGCGACGTGGTCAGGTCGTCAAGATTACGCGACCCAGTGAAACGAGCGGGCGCTATGCGAGCTACCGCATCTGTTTCTGAAGTACCCATTAACTAATGTCCCCATCCATCGCGACCTGTCATGTCACCATTGGTATTGTCTTACTGGCCCGCGCTACCCATGTTGTTCTATGATAGAAACGATCTTGATTTTATGGCCAGCTCCAGGGCCCGTGACCCTAATGAGCCTCTTCCCAAGTCTCTACAGCCGGATCGGGGAGCACCGCTTCCCTTTTGAGCCTCCCGATGCTACGGACTACCGCTGGTCCAAATTGTTTTGATCGAGGCAATTACAATTGTGAAGCCTTGGGTGGCGCACAGCCGTTGGGGTATCGCTTTGTGCTGTGCTTTGACTCGCGCATGTGATGGTCTTTTATCGCTGCCGTAACTGCTGTGTCTGCAGGCCCATTGGACCGCCGTGGGGGTGCTTTTAAGAGACACCAAAGTACCCTCACGTACCCGCTCTCAAGCCATTTGTACCTTGACGCTTGCGTCGTGGTTCCTCTTCCATGACACACTGGCAGTAGCCTTGACGTCTCATCCGCGCACATTACGCTCCACCTGCCCCCTTTGGGTACACGACATGATATCGCGCCTACTGGCGTGCTGTATCGTTGGTTCCGTAGTGATGCCCCAAGCCGATGCGTACATGGGAATTAATTACATTGAATTACTTACGGCATGGGGCGTCAGGGTAGCACTTGCGCCGCCGTTGAATTTGATACACGTATGGTTAGTAGCCTGCGAGTTATCGTCTGGAGGAAGACCCATGACAAGTCTGTTTCTAGTCTCATATCCACTTCACGGTAGCGAGTAAAACAGTCCTGTAAGTACTCTCTCCATATTCGGTCGTAGAATTCTTACCCATTGACCGTTGTTTGACAGGGTTTGCGTTTCTCCACTCTGGCGAGTGCCGTGCGAGAACGAAGCCTGGCGTGTCTCAGCGGACAGTTTTGATACGAAATTTGGCGTTCCTTTGTTTCCTGATAGTTTCGTGTCCTGGTAGTACAGTTACAGTGGTTAGTCTCCTGGGCTCTGCCAAAGATGTGAGTCAGGGATCTGCGCACTGCCGCAGTTCTTTTCATATTCACACACGCCGCTTCATCAATGGTTGCTTGCTGCGAGTGACCTCGATCAAAGATGGTGATTACTCAACGGGATGTGACAATGTGCGGAGCTGTGCAAGGGAGGTGGTGACGCCCATCTGCGCTTCCTAAGTTCTTGTCTAGCTATTCCATGTGTGGCTGAATTCCCAAATTCTTTCGGAGATGAGACGTCTCCCACACAGCCCTGCGGGTGCGTGATCCAGGTTGTCAGCTATCTATCAACTCGGCTCCCAGTTTCCGACAAGAAGAGTAAGCGATACATCGCAATCGCTTATCAGTTATCGCCAACCTAGGAAAGCAGATCATGACCCGAAATGTGGGATGAACTGAATCTGGACTCAACCTCAACAGAATGAAACCCAGACCGTGACGAAGTCACTGCGATACCATGGAACTTTTACCGTATGACCGCGGGCGGGGCGTTCAAGACAGGCACCATTCCTCATCCAACTCACCGGCGGTAGATTGGCCGCGGGATAACGGTAATATGGTTCTATAACAGAGTTAAGTCAACACGCAAGCACCGGATGCCACACAGATCCGAATCAAGTTACATTCGGAGATACCAGGGGTACCAAGAGTCGGGGATAGCAGGAGAACGCGCATGAGTACGAATGAGTCACACAAGTTGACTCGCTCCGTTAGGTCAGCCGCCGAATGCCCGGCACCTAGCGGACTACAGTACGTGCCCGTCACACTGGTGACGGTGATCTACTCAATCACTACCACGACGGCGCGGTTACATTGTCAGGCGAGGATTGATATCCCAGATGATCTGTCCTCTTTGGTTGTCCACGACGGCGCACAGTTCTACTGGAAGCGCTGTCACCGTGCGATCATGACACTAGTTTGTTGGATTGTTTGTCGAACGTGCTATGGCTGCGGATCGACCCCAACATGCTGCCCATACTCTAGGGACGCGCGCGCTCCACGTACCTCACACTAACTCCGGTGTTCGGAGTCTACCTGTCCTCGTCTCGGCCAGTTTGTTGGTCCCCCCATCCAGAAACAAGATCTCTATCTGACACTGCGATGCCCCCGGGACTGTGCCTGTCCACCGGGCGCCCTCTACTTGTCTACTCACCCATATGCACTTGGGTTCGAAGAGCGAGTAATGCGATGCATGGGATCGTATAAAAAGGCCCCTCATGTTTGCTAAGTTACCATCTTCATCCTCTTCACTAGTCATGTACCCAACGGCCACATCTTTTTACCTCCCCGATCTCCTTTCCCTCTCGAAGCCCTTCAAGGGGTCCACGAATTCCCACTACAGGAAGGCTGCAGCAGAATCCCGAGCCTGGGTCAATAGCTACAATATCTTCACTGACCGGAAGCGTGCCTTCTTCATCCAAGGCTACAACGAACTTCTAGTGTCCCATACCTATCCCCACGCTGGGTATGAAGAGTTTCGGACAATCTGTGACTTTGTCAACTTGCTTTTCGTTGTCGATGAAGTCAGCGATGATCAGAACGGCGCTGATGCGCGAAGAACAGGGGAAGTTTACCTCAACGCCATGAAGTACCCAGGCTGGACTGATGGCTCTCCACTGGCAAAGATGACCGGGGAGTACGTACTAACCTTCCAGTTGCTGCCGTTCGTTCTGACTGATACCTCTCAGATTTCGTGCACGGCTCACGCGTACCTCAGGGCCTCGCTCATTCCAGCGCTTTCTAAAACATTGCGAGGACTACATCGAGTGTGTAGCACTAGAGGCTGAATACCGGGAGCGTAGCGTGGTTCTGGATATGGAGTCATTCAAGCACCTTCGCCGCGAAAACAGCGCCATCCGGCTTTGCTTTGGACTCTTTGAATTCAGCCTTGGGATCGACCTACCAGACGAGGTTTTTGAAGACACCACCTTCGAGAGTCTCTATTGGGCCGCTGCCGACATGGTCTGCTGGGCAAACGTGTGTATTTCGACCCCAATACCCGATATCGTTATCTGACACAGGCACTTCAGGACGTTTATTCATACAATATGGAACAGGCAAAAGGTCACACGGGTAACAACATCATCACCGTCCTAATGAAAGCCCGGGGCTGTGACCTGCAGACCGCCAGTGATCTCATTGGCGCACAGTACGCCGAGCTCATGGAACGTTATCTTGCAGACCACAAGCGGTTGCCATCGTTCGGTCCTCAAATCGATGCTGATGTGCGGCTGTACGTGCGTGCGATGGAGAATTGGCCTATTGGGAACCTTGAATGGAGCTTTGAAACAAATCGATATTTCGGTCCCCTGCACAACGAGATCAAGCGCACGCGTCTGGTTGTGTTGAGCCCACGAAGGGACGACAGTGACTCCGACTCCGACTGATTTTGATTCAACCTATGCGTTACCAATACTGGATCCATACCCGCCTTCGTGACTCGTTACTGTAACATTTTTTTAGTATCATTACTACACACAAGATCTCAGCATTAGCCTTCGCTTGAATACGCAACATTTCTCTCATGGCACAATAATTTATCATGTACTCGTAAGCGAGGATCTGATGGTGGATGGAACGGATTCTTTACTGTCACGGTCATTGTAGATGTAGATGCAACATCATCCTTTTTTAGTTCTCCAATAATAGTATAGGTGATGTACCTAAAACTGTAAGGTGTTCTACTTTTGTCATTACGACTAATCCTAAGCATCGTGAACATTTCATATACTAAACCCCCTGCCATGTGTGGAGCCGGTGAGGACGGTCACAGGGCAAAGAGACGCCACCAACCGGGTGAAACAGGTGAAAGCGATGTTCCCTCTCGCTTTGTTGACAGCGCAATCACCCAGCCGCACTGTAGGAGCTGTGGCAAAGTTTGAATGATCACTAATACCGAATCTCGATTACTGTCGATAGAGTGGCCATGAGAGGGGCAGGCAAAGGCAAAGGAGTGCGCACCGCTCGGCTATGCCATCCCGGGCCGTCGGGTCCGAGGACACCTCTCCTGGCAGCCACTGTCTGGCCATCATGAATACGACACCGCCACGCAGATGTTTCATGATTCCGGAGATACATGGACATAGGATGCCAAAGTTGAGGACGAAACGGGTATAACTCCTGTGCCTGTCCCCTGGCTACCACCACCGACCGTTCATCGTTCCCTACAGGTCTCCAGATCAAAGCCACCCACTTCGCGTATCTGTAGTTGTGCCGGGCGACCGCGCCCGTAACATAAGCTTAAGTCCCGTTCCATCCATCCAGTGCAGACGAGTCATAACGCGATCAAACAATACCGGAGTACTCCTGAATTCAAGTCTGTGGGCACTTTGCCATGTGGGCGCCCTGGTAAAATGTTGATGCGGTATGCGGAATAAGACTGCGCAGCCCCGACCTGTCTCTGTATGTGGCACCTCCAACGAACACCGAAACGGATACACTAATTGGTGTGGCATTGTTCTGCCATCGTCATGATATCGGCCAGTCCGTGAATTGCAATGCACGTTAGCCCTGTGACTGAGGGCAGCCGCTGACTCGGAACAGGTGTAATGAGGGATCGAAACGTGCATCGCCTGTACGCTCCTACCAGAGCCACAGCCTGTACACCGCCCTTATATCCATGGGCGACAATCGCGCAAAGTGGAGGCGTTATGTTAAAGTGGTTGCAACTTGATCTATCCTGTATGTTCATATAGCAGTAATGGCAGTGTCACTGAACATGTCGTATTCGGAATGTACAACAACTCAGGATAAAAATCTAGACTCGGATATACAATCTCATTTGAGAGGCTTTGAATCAGGCTGCTGCTCCTCTAAGAATCTAAAACCGGGTGATGACCAGGCCGGAACTATCACCGTTCGTGACGGGAAGAGCACAGAACAATACAAACTGCGAAATCACTTCATCTACACGTACAACCATCGTCCACGCTGCTCCGCCCATGCTGTGAGCTCATCAATCCCTTGAGCATCAAATGCTTCACGCAGCGAAGGCTGGTAATCCGATTTTCCCCCTTTCGGCGAAGCCACTGCGTAGTTTGCCGGGTCATATGGCGAGAGGATGCCTAGTCCACTTCCACCGACAGAAGTCAGATATGGGCAAAAGCCTGAGCTAGTAAGCCCCTCTGTGAGGGCATGCAAAACGCTCTCGTTCACATCTTTTCTTTGCTGTCAGTAAAAAAGTCGAAGAGTTGAGAAAAATAAGGAGCCCACCATCCGGGATAAGAGTAACGGCGCAGCCGCCACCACCGGCGCCTGTCAACTTCGTGCTCAAGCGATATGGCTCCGCTGCTGTCTGTGCTCGAATTGTCTCGAGTACGGGATGAGAGACGCCAAGGGAAACGAGATGAGCATGATTCTCTGTGATTAGTGCAGCAAGAGCAGAAAGCAGCGCGTCCCGTGGTAGCTCTGCGTCGCCAAGAGCACGGCGAGCCTCATCGCTGATGCTCTGGATCGAGTTGAGGAGGTGCTCGACAACTGCAGGTTCCTGTGTCCACATCCAAATCAGACAATTGGGACTAAGTTGGATACGATGACGAGGAAACTAACCGCGAGCTTCTTCGCGGCAACTCCTGCTACAAGTTTCTTTGTATCTCGAGGGACGCGAGAATCCGTCAGTAAGAATCGGAATGATTTGAAACTGTATCAGTATCCGGTCACCTCAGAAATTCATCAGAGACATAACTACACTTTCTGACTCACCCTTGAATTCCTTCCATGCCACTCTTCCGTCCGAACCCGGGTCTGGTATACGCAAGCGCTCCGCCAAACACAGCGACCGAATTATCCACTCCGCTGGGATTTCCGTGCAAAATTTTCTCTGCAACAAAGGCCCAATGATTCACTTCGTCAGCAACTTGGCGTGGAAGAGCGCGACGCCCTTCATGAGACACGTGCACATGGCCAGGGTCTTGTGCTTGCTCATCGGGGGTACGAGATGGTTCAGGGAGAGGGGGTAATGAGATGCGCTGGTGCAGAAGGAGAAGGGCCGTTGCAACGCAAGTGGAGAACGAGGCGGAACTACCGAGGCCCGCGCCGACGGGTAGCGTTGATCTTACCGCAAAACTGAATGATGGCCTTAACGGATGTCAGCCGAACTGCTTGATGAGAGAAGCACAGGAAGTCACCTTTCGCCCCCGTGTGTCATCACCATGTACAAGTACAAGAACGCTACAGCGGCGGCCTTGGCCTGTGCGTTCTGCTCTATGTTGGGTGGAAGTCCGCGTTGTTGAATTGCATCGACCAGTCTCTGGTCGAGTGCATCTGGATGAGGGTCGCCCACACCAATAGATGTAACGGCGTCCCATGGAAGGTCATCAAGAACCCATTCGTGCGAGAAATTATCCAAGTCGATGAAGCGCAACGAAACTTTGCCATCGTGGCGGGGTGAGGAAAGACCATAGCAACGTAAACCGACGGAGGCTGCGATCGCAGTCTGCGGGAACATCAAAATCTGGGGCTGTGGAAGTAAATGCGACTGTCACTCACAACACCGTGAACAACGGCATGTTCTCCGAACAAGATAACCTTCCCTGGCGCGCTGACGAACCATTCGCGATCCTCTCTTTTCCTCGTTGGATGCTCATTATAGGTGAGTTTCTCTACTGCGCGACTAATAGCGACTCCTCCGCGACCATCCGTGGCGCGCACAAACTGGTGTTGGTCAGCGCCCGCAGAGACGGTGATAGCCCCGGCCTCGAGGAGAGCGTGCTCAAGGTCATCGATGAGGTCCACCGGGTCTTCAATACCAACACACAAGCGAATGAGGTCCTCAGGCAAGCCACGTTCCGCACGCAAAGCTGGGTCAATGGATGCGTGGCTATTTGCGTAGACGTCAGAGACACGATCACAGTCGACGGATGTGTCACGTACGACATGACACAGGGCATACTGATCAGAGAGTTGACGCAGCCAAAGGAGACCGAGATTCCCCAGAGACGCGTGGCGCCAACGATGCGTTCAGAGAGAGCTTTATCCCCGGTGGTAAAAGAGAGCACCGCGCCATAACCGTCTGCGTTACGTTCGTGGATATCTCGCCCAGGATGGTTTGTTAAGCCAGGGTAGTGAACCTTGAAACCGAGTCGGTCCAGCGTTGTAGCCACAGCCATTGTGGAAGTCTGTTGACGGTCCATGCGGATGGCAAGTGTCTTGACACCACGCAAAAGGAGGAAGCAGTCGAATGGGGTGAGAGCATTGCCGACCGAGTTGATGATGAATGCTATTTGCTACAAGTATTGTCTATGAATTCATCAGACAGAACAGTAGAGCTAAAGACACACCTTGGCAAGGTCGTCATCGTTGCAGGTAATTACGCCTGCCATTAGATCGTGGTGGCCGCTAAGATATTTTGTTGCGCTATCATACACTATATCCGCGCCATATTCCAGCGGCCTTTGAAGGTAAGGGCTCATCATAGTGTTATCAACCACGACGACAGCATCTGGGGCCCGTTGCTTGACTTGAGTGGCAATGGTGGCAAGATCAGCAACCTTTAGGAGCGGGTTGGTGGGGCTCTCCAAAAGCACCATGGCAGTTTTTCCTGCTTTGATGTGCTTATGAAGATTAGTGGGGTTAGTAGTGTCAACATGGTGTACGATGACGCCTCCGTGGGTTTTAAGATAGGTAAGTAGACGATTCGTGCCACCATATAGGTCATCGCCAGCGATGACTTCATCACCTGGCTTGAGAAGACGGAGGATGACATCGAGAGCGGCCATCCCGGAAGAGACAGCGAATGCATGAGCTGCTGATGATATCTTCGCGATGTGGTGCTCTGTAAGACGAATAAAACGTCGGATGTGTTGGCTGGCAAAAAGAATTACGATACTCACCAAGATGGCTACGGGTAGGGTTTCCGCTCCTTGTGTAGTCGTATTGACCATCGATGCCCTTGAATGTAGCAGTCTGGTATATTGGAACCGAACTTGAGCCGTATTGATCCTTTTGGTCGGGATTATCTACTGTTGCACAGAGGGTGCCGAAGCGGTACGGCTTGCGGGGACGAAATGGCGAATCTGGCTCTGGAGTTGGCAGTTCGTAGTCTCTGATGAGACCTTGGTTGCTGGCTAGATAGGACATTGTTGGTGATAGGAGAGGGGACACAAAGATACAGTAGGCGTTTAGAGAAGGGACAGTCTATCATTGAAATACTCGTGGGACTCGGTTGCGATCTCTTTGGCACCCGACCTTCTCGGCCGGTTACTGTAAACAGCGATTTATTACCACTTGCTGTGCTTTCGACATGCCTCGAAGACAACGTACGCCTTGGCCCCTCTGAATGACCCATCATAACCTCACGTATTCTCCTAGCGGTGAGAAGGGCCCAGGAGAGCCAGCCCCTCGACGCAGAGACCATTGCAAAACGAACCAAGCGACATCTTGACGAGCTTGAGGTGCGTTCGTTCCCTTGCGGCTCGCTTCCGACCCATTATCTCATTGAAAGTCATCTTACGAATAGCGCTCTAACTATGCAGAACCATCGAGCTCTTATCTTGGTATGGACGAAGACGATCAAACCGGGAAATCCGCCAAGGGCCGCGCACGCCAGACTGTTTCAGACAAACGACAGCTCTCTGGGCCTAGCACGAAGAGGAAGAAGACGAACATGAACATTCGCACAGCTATCCTCTACAGGAAAAACTTTGCCACACTTATCGAGGAATCTGTGAGTGGGACTTACGCTCTATTTCCTGGAGTGCCTGTTTATTCCCATGGGTCAGGGAATCGCTTATCTCCCTTCCTCGATACCGACTTACCTTACCGCCGCTGCCGCACCCTCTAAGGAGCCCAAGCGGCCTCTTTGCACCATCTGCGGGTATTGGGGAAGCTACAAATGCAAGAAATGTGCCATGCCACTTTGCGGTCTCAGTTGCCGGGGTGTACACGACGAAACGAGATGTGAACGGCGGGTCATCTGAGTGCGATTACAGTATCGCCGCATTGTACTCCAGCATCAGACCTGGAATCCCGCCGATCTCTGTCCGCCAGCCATGCTTGCCTTGTTTCAGCGGTGCTCACCCTTGTTCCTCTGCTCGGTCCCGGACATTGTTCTTCTTCAATGCCGTGCAATCACCTCCGATTCCCTGGGGTCCCGAGTTACGTTTGATGACGAATATCGCTTACTTCAAATCCCGCCCTAGCACATTTACCGGAGTTATATGCGCAACACTACGGACACCTCGAGGAATTCCCGGCTCGTCTGAGCGCCCCACCTACTCATGTTAGCAGTTACATTATTCGACTTTGTGGTCCGTGTTCCAATTTTGGCTGTATATTGGGGGTTTCGAATGCACGGTATTACGGCTTAAGGAATGTTTTCGTGCGATAGATTTACAAGAAACGGGACTAAAAGACGCGCAAGTGTTTGGCCACTGCCAGCATCAGCTTGTTACTGACGCTATGGGAAGCCCACCGGGCTTACTGAATGTATTGTCTATACGATTCCTGCAGCGACCCAAATCATTCGATGATTAAACGAATCCATGGGAGTTGCGACGGAGAGGTCAGGGGGGTGATCTCTCAGCCAGGCACTGTCGCATCAAGGATCAAAAACGTTGCCTACGGCAACCCAAACTTACAAAGCTCACCTACACTCGGATCAGACCCCGTGAGCGAGTGCAGCAGCTTTCAGGGTCGTAGTGTCGACTTTTGGTGTCTGAGGGCGAGTCGAGATGGCCTTGTGCTTGGGCAGCAGCAATGGGTAACGTGTTCCATTCCGCCGCATCCCAGTCATCTATACTTGCATTCACTGTATATAAATACACCAGATTAGGAACCATGCGCTGCTGATGACGCGATGACGACGAGTGCCACAAATGCTGAGCTGAACGTGTGCCAAGCATTGAACTCGAACATCGGCCCTCATTTCGACACAGCCATTGTAATGTTATGGTTACATCATCAATGCATCAACGTCGCATCAACTATTGATTGTGACCGCGACAACTAGAACCATTAGGAACTGCACAATTTGCAAAACGCGTTGGGCTTCAAGAATGTACTCTGAAATGAAGGGGTATATGGACTATGTTAAGATAAGGTATAGGACATCGTATCTGCATTTTTGTAGCGATTGAGTGGGAAGAATCCGAAGATCAAATTGTTCGATTGTGGGCACTTGGCCGATGTTGGGGTAAGAGATATTATGAAGGGAGTGTAAGGTTAATATGAGGAATTTATAAGTCTAAATAAGCTTCGCAAGCTGAATCGTATTCTTTCCAACATTCGTAGAGAAATACGCGTTCTTGAGGAACACATCCCCTGCCAACCATTCAGTTGGGCCACCAATTTGAGCGGCCATGATCCCTGAAACGCAGTCCCCTGTGGGGTTGTTCGGATCAACAGGAGCGAACGCGATGTCACGAGAGTCAATCGCGAAGGACTGCCCGCCAAAGGTGAGCGCAACACTTGCGTTGGACGTGCACGGTATGGTGAAGGTACCGTCATTGTTTGCTACAGCCCCGGGAATACCTTTATGAATGGCTTCGGCATCTTGTTGGGGCGCAAGAAGAAGGGTGGTGCCAGTATCCAGGATCGCGGTACGGCCGCTGAGACCTAGATCTACGTTATTCACTGATACAGCATCGACTGGCGCCTCCCAGAAGCCATCCGCGTTGACGTTGTTAATTGTGACGAGGGTTTTTTGGTCAAATTTGCTCGCGTCCAACCCCCCAAAAGTGACTTCGCCGTCATTCTTCTGATCAGCGAGCCGCGAAATCTTGAATGAGGTTATGGCCTCTTGGATCAATCCTGCTTTGGCAAGAGATTCCACGGGAGTCAGGGTTCGTTGTTCTGAAAGACTGCTCTGGGCCAGACCCATGATGCCATCAAAAGTTGTCTGGTTAGAGGAGAAGTCTACAGTTTCTCGCTTGGCTACGCCAAAGATGTGATTAGAAAGCTGCAGTCCAGCGACGGCGATGTTGTCCTTGACGATATTTCCTTCTACAGAACCGGTGCCATAGGTTACGTTAAAGGGCTTCTGGGTGTCCACGAATGAGGATGAGGATTGTGATCCCAAAAGCACGTGGTTCCCCTATACAACGGAAGCGGAAAGGAATTAGCATGGGCACGGGAAGGATGAACCGTTCCGATGACGAGCTCACACAGTTGTTTCCATCGTCAGAGTTACACCCCTCCGCACCGACCCAGAGATCAGCAGAGCCGGAATCCATTAGGAGGTTGAATTCACGAGGCGGTGTGCCCATCTGGATGGTAGCAACATAGCCTACATCATCGGCTTGGATGGCAAGCCCAAGTGAATTTGCAGTTTGGGGTGTGTTGGCAGGGGTAAGGGAGTTGTTCTCCACAGCCTGTTCGTCTACAGAGCTGAAGCCTCCACTAGGCGCGTCAGCAGCAAACACAGTGGCGTCCACATTAGGGGTGTCTCCGCTGTGGGCATATGGCACGTGAGGACAATGAAGTAAGAACAAAGAATGGAAGAGTGCGCACGTGGAGACCACGGTTGGGCCATTGTCGCTGCCGAGTTTGGCACCAGCGTAACCAACACGGGGTGGGCTGCGACCATTGATGTTGGCCACACGGACCGTGCGTCGATCGAGAAGCACTTCGGCAGAAGGTATGTTGCGACCCGTCATCCGGGCGAGGCGCCTCTGTGCACGGACACCATGGATTTGGAGGAGCTGTTTGTTTGTATGAAGATAAGCCTAACTTTCTTTCCGCGGAGAGTGGTACTGACCATCTGAGGATGGAGGTCGCGTCGCAGGGGAGTTCGCTTGAGTGGCAACGTCACGACTCCAGTTTTTTGGTGTGTTAGGGGAATAGCGTAGGTATCAAGCGTCATTACGAATAGGCCTCCCAGAAGCAAAACGAAGGAATGAGTGAGATACATGGCACCAGTCCAGGATAGTGATTTGTTATTCAGAGACGGAGAACAGGATCCAGCCTATAAAAGAGTAAAGGAATGATAGGTTGATGAAGGTGAAAACACAGACCATGGGCAAAGACCTTTTATACGCGGGGTGACAACCACGGAAAATAGAGGACTAACCACAGCCACATCTGGACACACGACACATTCGGAGGACGGCGTGTTCTGTTTTTGTTACCAAGTGTTGCCCCCGGCTACGCGTAGTGATACATAGTTGAGGGCCGTATCCACGCATTTACAGCACGGCACCAGGACAATTAGTGTGTTTGGGGCACCTGTCGCCATTGTGCGATCGCGAAGCGTCACGAGTAATTTAATGGAAGCACAATTGACCGAATGTTGGATCCTTCGGGGAAAGCGCTGACGCTCGCTGACAGAGGGAAAAAGTCTCTCATAGTACTAGTGGTGGCCTGTGAAGTTCATGATGCCATGATGGTTAGTTATTCGTATTCGGGATATCGAAATCCTCAGCTGCCGACGGTCGTGCGGGCACGTGAATGCAACCGGCACGTCCGGCCGCTGTAAGGCTCGTCAATCGTCGATCAAAGGTTTCTTGAAGCCAGGGGATCGAACAAAAGGACACTCAGCAATTGTGAGGGGGTGCCAAGAATGCGTGCACGGACAATGTCATGGCGACGGAGTCGGGTCGGGTCGAGTCGAGTGGTCTTTTCGATTCGCACTTTATTAATCAGCAGAGACGCTCGAGCATCGGAAAGGCGGCAGAATGGCCTGACTTTTACTAATTCCAAGGTAAATAAATAAATACAGTGTCGGAGGGGCTGGTTTGCCCGTGATTCACCAATGGACCTCGTCCTGAGCATCGCAGATGAGTATCTCCTGGACAAGGCGTGGGCTTTCATTATCCCAGCATCTGCCTTTGTGAGCCCTGCAGCAGAGGTGGTTAATATTTCCCGATCAAGCCTCGCTGCGAGTGCGTTCCCTGTCTCTCAGCAGCGGACATCGTGGCATCATCACCTCGTCTCCCTCTTGCCTCATCCACCACTACCGTCCACTTGTGATTCCTCCTTTCTCACTCCTTTCTCTGCATGGCCTCGCGACTACATTCCCCGCCAGCTTCTCTCTCTTTCCGTCATAACGTTGATCGGCATCTTTTTCCTCTACTTCATATTTGCTGGCCTCTCCTACCGATACATCTTCAATCATGATATGATGAATCATCCTCGCTTTCTAAAAGATCAAGTCAAGCTCGAAATCCAATGCAGTTTGCGCGCTTTCCCCGGCATGACTCTCCTCACTCTACCTTGGTTCCAGGCCGAAGTTCGGGGGTACTCCAAGTTGTACGATAACGTGGATGACTATGGCATTGCTTATTTAATATTCTCAATACCATTGTGAGTCACGTCGTCTGATATCCTGAGCCTTACTCTGACGTCGAAATTATTGTATAGTTTCCTGGTTTTCACCGACTACGGTATCTATTGGGTGCATCGCACGTTGCACCATCCGTCGATTTACAAGTATGTTCACAAGCCGCACCATAAGTGGCTCAGTACGTCCCTTCCCTTCCCCTTTTCTCCTCCTCTCACCGTGCTCCGCAGTTCCAACTCCCTTCGCTTCCCATGCGTTTCATCCCCTCGATGGTTACCTGCAATCTGTGCCATATCACTTGTTCATCTTTCTCTTCCCGTTGCATCGTTGGCTTTATCTAGCTCTTTTTGTGTTTGTGAATTTCTGGAGTATCCTTGTACGTCCTTTTTTTGTTAAGGTTCTGAGGAGTCGATTTTAACTCTACGTGACAGATTCACGACTCGGACATGATCACTGGACATCCCCTCGAGAGTATCATCAATGGGCCGGCGCATCACACCCTACATCACCTCTTTTTTACCGTGAATTACGGGCAATACTTCACTTGGGCGGATAGGTGGGGGGGTTCTTACCGTCATCCAGCCTCGGAACTCGATCCTCTCCTTGAGGCACTTGCAGCCAAAGAAAGCAAGAAAAAAGAGGCGCTAAGGAAGGAGGAATAATAGCTCATGATCATAATTGACCATACCGACCATACGAGTATGATTCGACGTTATAGTATTGCATATCTTAAACATACTAATACGAGAGTTGCGGAGTATTACCGTCATGATATGGAAATCAAGTGAACGGAAAGCGGAAACCGATCAACTCTCGAAGAGAAGTAAAACTTCCGTCATTCGATTTGGTTAGTCAGAACGTAATATGGTTGGATGATAGGAGTCTCCATTGTTGCAGGAGCGAAAAGAACATGTGTAGACCGTACATGTGGGAGGTACAAACGCAACATGCGGAGGTGTTAAGTAGATCGGTGCGGCTCATTACCGCTTTGTTGCACGCTTCTTCACCTCGTCTTCTTTGATGGGGTGCAACATGATTTTGTTAGGGTGCCCAGGGGTATTACCTGAATGGCCCTTCGACCAATCGTACGAAATAGCGTACGCAAAGATCGACCCGTTGCGACTGAACGCGGATGAAGGAACAGGGCCAGGGCACGGATCGAATGCTATCAAAGACCGTTGTTATCAAGAATAGTCACCAGGTTTAAGGGAAGTCAATTACTCTTCAGTCGTGTACGTGAGTCTTTGTCCCAAAAGTTGATTGTTCCGTCCGCCCCTGTAGTAGTACCGTGAGGGATTGGAGAGTGTGCGAGTGACGAGTCTTACCACAGGTGGAGAATGTACCGTGTATGGGATGGAAATTGATGTCATTCACGGCGAACACGAGGGATTGATCTTTAGCTGCTGGTGTTTGGTCGCGCCGATGGCACTTGAAAGAAAAGTTATTCCTATACACAACTTGTCAGTAGGTTACTCGATGGACGTCGGTATGAGAAAGTACGGACTGTGAATCCTTCTCGTCGACATATCTGGGGGTGGATGAGGTATTGGTAAACGAGGAAGCGAAGGTGACGTATGTGGTATGGGAGAACATACTGGATAGCCACGCGACCTTCTACGCTACCCATGGCGAAGCCGGTGCTACTAGGAAAACAGGATATTACGCGTGTTTGCCACTTCAATGGCGACATCATTGTCTAGGAGCCGGTGTCAACTCAGCGACATACGCCCAAGCTTCTGACGGTCGCACCTTGTATGGGGTCGTGGGGTTTGTAAGATTGAAAATCTGGACGTGGCGCTCTGCGGTGCCGACCACCATGAGCGGGTACGAGACGTCGAGCGTGTAGCAGCGTTCGGGTAGCTGCACTGTCGAGACAGGATTTGACGTGCGCATATCCCAGTACTGGAATCATAGCAAGGGACGAGCGTCAGAGCTTAGCACAGGACAGGTGAACACGGACTACCTTGACTGTTTTGTCCCACGAGCCGGTAACAAGGATGCTGCCCTGGGGTGTCTCAAGCCATTTGACAACCTTGACCGGCCCGTCGTGCTGGGCGACCTGTTGCGCCTGCCCGGTTTGAATGTCGAAGAGACGCGCAGCATTGTCACCACCACCAGAGATAATTTTGTTCCCTTCCTGAGAGGCGTGATTTGGAAGGAACTCGACGGATGTTAAGCGAATCTGCTTACTTTATTCCAACAGACTGACAGAACCGGCGCCTGGTGCCCATACATCGCCTTCCCTTGGGTCTGGCCGTTCTGGCCTACCTCATATATCCGCACCTATGAGAGCCGTCAAAGGACAAATGTGAGGGAACAAAACGAAGGTAGCTGACATTGTTGTCCCAGCTCCCCACTGCAAGGAAGTCTGCGACGGGGCAGAAAGAAAGAGAAGAGATTGAATCTGGCGGAGGGTCCGCGACTTCAATATCCTTTTCTGGTGAAGAAGAGACGTTTGCGGTTGTGGAACTTGCCCCGAAGAAAGCCATGGTTCAGTAAGAGTTGTCTCGGTTTACCCGCGTGCCTCGATGTCTGAGGACGCGACTTAGGTAAGCAGTAAGCAACTCTCTGGAAGATCGCCAACGCAGCACTAGTGCTGTATCTATCTCTTCCGAAGATCCAAAAAGCAATATTGTAATGCAAGTGGCACATACAGGCCTGTGCTACGAAAAGGCCGACGTCATAGGACCTAAAAAAAACGACGAGCCTGGGACTCGAACCCAGAACCGCTAGCGCCGGAAACTAGCACGCTACCATTGCGCCAGCTCGCCAGCTGGAGACCTTTGTTCAATGTACATTGTCAAACGACAAGTCGGGTATTCCAGGAATGACCACCGGTATATGAATAAAACTAATCTATCGAGATCAGCCATTGACATGGCCCCATCTAAATTTTTGTACCTTCTCGCAGCTATGGCAAAATACCCGCAGGTTTGTCATCCACTGAAGCCCCGCCCCACACCCACGTTGATGGAGAGAAAGAACCTGTGAACGCGGCCGATTGGGCCGACGCCATCCACGTGAGTGATATGAAAAGGAAAACGAGTTGGCGAGCGCGATCATCGTGCGCTCACCCAAGGAACGGCATAGCCGTCACTCGGGTCTTCGGCTTCTAACGCCGACCACTTGCACAGACCGTTCGGCTAAACGAAGTGCCCCTACATACATAAGACCGTCTCGATCGCATGGCTGGGCTAAGCCAGACTCTCAAAGCCTCCCAACCATAAACCGCCTTCAAATTTTAATACCCAACATCTTGCATGCCCGTTACGACAACGACTCGTGACGATGAGGTTTCCCATGATGAGGAGACTCCTCTTCTCTCTTCGGAACGGGGTCTGAAGAAATCGCCCACCCCTGTTCCATGGTCTCAAATATGGATTTTGCTTGTTCTCCAGCTCGCAGAACCACTTACATCTCAGGTCATATACCCTTTCACACCTGAGGTTCGTCACTTCGTGCCGACTCCTTTCACTTCTTCTCAGGCATCTTCCACAGTTCGTTCGCAACGTTGGGATCACGAATGGTGATGAGTCTCGTGTAGGATATTATGTTGGCCTGATGGTATGCCCTGGAGACAATCTGTCCATATGAGTCCACCCGACTCATATAACACCGTCTAGCAATCCATATTCTTTGCTACTCAAGCCCTTACTATATTACATTGGAGTAGGCTCTCCGATGTCGTTGGCCGGAGGCCAATCATTCTCATGGGACTCTTTGGCCTATCCCTATCCATGTACAGCTTCGGGTTCTCGACTACATATTGGGGCGCGGTTCTAAGGTATGTGCACACAACTCCATCGTAGTTCCATCCTGCTCTAATAATATATCATAGCCGGAGTCTCAATGGGGCCCTCAATGGCAACGTTGGCGTCATCAAAAGTATCGTCGCCGAAATCACCGACCCCACGAACCTTCCGCAGGTCTATGCTTATATGCCAATTTCTTGGTCCATCGGTGGGGCACTCGGGTAAGTGAGATGCTTTCTTAACAGGTCAGCAATATGACCAATTTCTGCAGCCCGATGATTGGAGGGTCACTATCGCGCCCAGCGGAGCGCTTTCCGGATACCTTTGGAAATTCCGAGTTCCTGAAGAAGTACCCGTACTTCCTTCCCTGTGCAGTCCCTGCGACTTTTTCGGCGCTGGTGTGGGTCTTGATATTTGTATTTTTACGGGAGGTAGGCGTAGAATCCATTTCTTGCTCGACTTCGATCCACTCTTTGCGCTTTTAGACAGTCCCTTCTCCGATAACTCTTCGTACTCTTTTGATAAGAAAGCCTCAACTATCGACAGGCGATGGCGCCTCCATAGATGATGCCGACAAGCCATATCCGCTACGCCAGTTGATGACGCGCCGGGTGCTCCTGGCTGTGGTTAACTATGCAACCCTCGCGCTACTCGACATCGCGTATCGTGCAATCCAACCTGTGTTCTTCAGCACACCCGTTGATAATGGTGGCCTCGGACTTGCCCCACCATCGATCGGAAAGATCCTTGCCTTTTTTGGCGGACTCAATGGGATCTTTCAGGTCACTTGCTTCATGCGTGCCCATTCTCTATGGGGTACAAAGAAGCTATTTGTCGGTGGCCTGTGTTGTGCGATTCCCATGTTTGCGCTCTTCCCAGTGATGAACGCCTTGGCTCGTGTCTACGGTGTTGGCCCGGCTGTGTACTCTGTTATTGCACTTCAGGTCGTGTTTTCTCTCGGTTTGGGCTCGTGCTACGGTATGACGTCGTGGCTCCTAGTAATGGAGTACCGTAGAGTTAATCTGAGTTTGACAGGTTGTATCTTCATCTACATTTCTGCTGCGTCCCCCAATCGCGCGTCTTTAGGTGCGACAAATGGGATCGCCCAGCTCCTCGTTTCCATCGTACGCGCGGTTGGTCCTGCGACTACCACTTCGCTGTTCTCTCTGTCTTTAGCAGAGGGATATGTGGGTGGTGGATTGGTGTACGTCGTGCTCCTGGCAATCTCACTGGCTGCGGTCATCTTCGGAACTACCCTACCGCAGCAAGTATGGCAATCATGAATACACTTCGCACGATAACAATCATAAATTGATGGTAACCTCACAAAGTTCGTAGCTTGATAGCTATGATTTAGGATTACTGATGCTTCGGTAGATGGGGAAAATGTAGGTGCAGAGTCACCAAAAACTTCGAATAGATAGGTAGTCATAGAAAACTCTTCCATTGGATGATGATCTGAGTTCCATCTGCATGTATCAGGTGGAACGGGTATGGGAGATACTGTTCGTGTAAAGGAGGGATCTGCAACGGCCAACAAGGGAGCCGAGGAGGCCTTCAGCTTACCATCATCTCTGGCATGATACATCCCGGTGTAGTACACGGTAGTACAAATAACTCCTATTCTGCTGCACGTCCTACACAAAACCTACAGTCACATATTTATTTCAAAACCTCCGCCTTAAAATATGTTGTAAACTCTCGCCAACGGTAAGCTTTCTGCTGGGGCGATGTCAGCAAGCTCGCCGTCCGCGCGGACCTCGTAGCCCTCCGGGTCGACGGTCACCCGAGGAGTTGCGTCGTTCCATTTCATGTCGCGCTTTCGAACGTGACGGCAGCCATGTACGGCCTCCAAACGCTTTGTGAGCCCGTAACTTGCAACCATTCCACACTCGATAGACGCCTTTGAAACGAAACTGACAGAATTACGTGCAGCGGAATTCGGGTGTGCACCCCACATGGGCCTTCCGAAGAACGGCTGTACAGTAGGAATGGACGCATTCGCATCACCCATCTACGGAGGCGTGTGAGAGTGGAACACTGAATCGCTTTAGGGTAGTACCTGTGCCCAGACGATAACGCCGGATTTGAGCACCATCTCAGGTTTAGCCCCAAAGTTCTCCGGCTTCCAAAGGACGAGATCGGCTAATGATCCAACGGCGATCTGACCAACCAAATGCGAGATTCCGTGAGTGATTGCACTGTGAATGAGCATTTCAGCGAAGTGCACTGATGAAAGAGATAAGTACGTACGGATTGATGGTGTACTTTGCGATGTATCGTTTGACGCGCGCGTTATCGCGTCCCTCGGTATCACCCAAGGCAGTGAGTGGGCCGCGGAAACTACGCAATTTGCTTGCTGTGCGCCATGTCCTACTTACTACCTCACCAACACGGCCCATAGCCTGCGAGTCAGAACTAATCATCGAGATCGCACCCGTGTCATGCAGCACATCCTCAGCTGCGACCGTCTCCGCGCGGATACGTGACTCCGCGAAAGCCAGGTCCTCCGGAATCGACTTATCCAAATGATGGCAAACCATAAGCATCTATTATGATAGTCAAGAGGGCGGGTGTTGACGTAAAGATTGAACGCACATCCAAGTGTTCATCAAGAGTATTGTTCGTGTAGGGTCGCGTCGGGTTTGTGGATGAAGGCAGGACATTATCCAGACCACAAACTGTGATGATGTCCGGGGCATGCCCACCACCTAGACAATAATTAGACTCGGGGATGGTTAAAAATCACATTCATTTCTTAACCTGCTCCTTCGGTATGGTATGTATGGATGGTACGTTTCCCGAACGCGGCGATCGTTGCTGCAATGGAATGGGTAAAGGAAACCTGAGCGATCGTCCCACGTGAGACTTACTCTCCACAAAACCAGATTCGTTCAACGTGTCCGTGTGTATGTTTACCTGGCGCGTCATTGAGTGCAGGGCGACTCTACTGCGAATAACCTCCACAAACCTGGACATCATAGGCATCACCCACGTTCAAGCAGTTGATGATGGCCGCCGGGGTGGAACCCCAATCTTCATGTAGCTTCAGGCCTGCAGCGCCAGCTTTGACGATGTCCTCGAGAGCGGATGGACCTGCATCATTTCCTTTCCCCGTGAAGCCGAAATTCATAGGTAGGGTGTCTGTAGCAGCCAACATGTGCTGTATATAGAATGGGCTTGGTGTACACGTTGTCGCGTTCGTGCCAGCACTGGGACCAGTTCCTCCGCCGATCATCGTTGTTGTACCCGAGGCGAGTGCCTCGATGACCTGAGTCGGTGAAATGTAATGGACATGTACATCGACAGCGCCAGCGGTGACTATGAGCTTCTCGCCTGCGATTACTTCGGTACTCGAGCCGATGATGAGAGATGGATGGACACCATTCATGACATCCGGATTGCCGGCCTTTCCAAGACCTACAATAGATCCATTCTTGACACCAATATCCGCCTGTACATGAATGCATTAGAGACGGTGAGTTAAAACACGAGCGACTGTACTTTGAAGATCCCAGACCAGTCAATTATGAGAGCGTTCGTGATGACAAGATCAAGCGCCTCCGATGCGGGACGATTCGTTGCCTGTCCCATGCCTTCACGGATAGATTTGCCTGTTGGAAGGTAAGGAAGGCGAACTCTAGGTTCTGAAGGGCTAGGGCTAACCTCCACCGAATTTGACTTCGTCACCGTACACCGCCTGCACGCTATTGAGGCATGTTGTGAATGATGAAAGTGTTAGCTTACCTCATCGCGCTCTACCTCTATCCAAAGTTCAGTGTCCCCGAGTCTTACGCGGTCTCCTGTGGTAGGCCCAAACATCGCTATGTACGCCTCACGGCTAACCAACGTATCCTCTCGTACTTCCTGCGCACCTGGCTCCGGTGTGGATAAGAAGCCGTGGTCCCGTAACTGTGAATGGATCACGTCTCGCGAAGCGTGACTGAGAGGACCAGACGCAAGCAAATTGCCACCGGAAATGATTTGTGCGCCCCCAATTGCGCAGAGGGTAACAGTCTTGCTGTCCCCCGGCTCAAAGCGGACTGCAGTGCCCGCAGGAATGTCAAGGCGCTTTCCATATGCGAGCGCTCGATCAAACGAAAGAGCAGCATTCGTCTCGACGAAGTGATAGTGCGAGCCGATCTGTAAACATTCAATGTTATGTTCGTGTGTCACAAGAAATACTGACCTGCACGGGGCGATCACCGGTATTCGTGACGCGAAGACGGATGCGTTCGCGACCTTTGTTAATCACAATATCCTCCTTGAGAGCAATGATTGCACCGGGAAGCTTCTCTCGTGAATAAAGCGATGGATCTTGCACCGGGAAGAGGTCATTGGATGGCAACGGGAGGAAGGATCCGAAGAGCGCAGCTGCTATATCACCATCTTCCGAAGAGATAGGGTCATGTACAGTGACTAGGAAAACGCTTCTCGGAAGATCAAAATATCGCCGAGAGAAGAATAATGAAACCTATGTACCCGTCCCCGAATGTGCCTTCGACTTGAATTTCGTGCAAGAGCGCCGGAACAGAAGGCAAGACATGGCGTCTCCCAAGGAGGATCTTCCCAAGCTGCATGAGATCTGCCACAGAGTAAGCTCCATCGCGAATGCGTTCCTGAAGTTGGGAAGCGATGAGAGCAGTTGCTTCGGCTTGATTCAGGCGAAGACCTCTCGCCAGTCGGCTTTGAGCAAGAAAGCCGAGCTGTCCGCGATAATGAATGATCAGTTATGATGGAGTAAGGCAGACACTTTACGTTACCTGGTGGAGGGCGAGTTTTTCATGCTCTCGGGGTGAGAGGCGCATGGGTAGGGTTGAGTGCGCGCGAGGCCCCTCATGATTAAGTCATGCATCACCAACATTACCCAGTTTGTACATCTCACCTGAGTTGTCACAAGCTTTTAGTACTGTACTTTTTACTTGTCAGTAAAAAATATACTTAATCTATTGTGATAAATGATCTCCAGAATAGTATGATAGAGTATGACATTGAAAGTCAACTTATAGTCTTGGTCATGTTCTATAAGCTCCAATTATTGTTCAAAGTTCCCAGTCCTAAGTAAGGGGAACACAATATTGCCTAATCAAGTTGATAATCTGTTCCAAGACCACATCTTGCCGCGGAACCATAGTTCTAATTGTAAATGCCTTTGTAACTATATCTCTGATGTCCCTGTGAATCCTATCCCTGCAGCCAGATATGGTATGCCTATCCATAGCCGATAGAGCGTCATGGACTGAGACATCACCAGCAGTCGACCTAAAAATCTGATCCAGGATCACTGTGAGATCCACGATGTAACCCATCACCCATCGAACATCCTCCTGGCTGACGTGTGGGAGAGACTGAGCCAGATTAATGACATTTCTTGGTGTTCACTCACCTGTCATGATATATATTATCAACCCATTCCGCGAGCTCATCTTCGGACCCAATCGGGTCAGAACTATCAATTTCTATTATTGGACATCCCATCTCTGTTCCTCGTGACATGCTCACCCTAATGACACGCCTTTGGTCGACCCAGCCAAGTCTTTGACGACGTGAGACATCTCTTTCTTGAATCTGATGCTCGACAGATACTATTGATCTCTGTGAGCTGCTCAAACCATAGGGCGACTGGGGAGAACTAACGCTGGCTTTGTCATTCAGGTTCCAGATTTCAACGATATCGATGTGAATGATGTCCACACAGTCCTTAAGGGGTCGGCCAGCAAAGTTGGGACTAGACAGAAGGCCACGCCAGTATCCTAAGAGAAAATGACTAGTTTAACGTTGACTCGAGTCCACGACGTAAACAAACTTGCGACTTTGTCCAACTCTGCAAATCATATGAATGAGATGAGGGTCTGAAGACGAAAAACGTACTCGATGGAAGCCTGAATGATAATATCCGGAGATACTCTCGAAGCTGCGGACCACACAAGAGGAATGGGGGTAATCCGTGAACTTTCCCATTGTACTCTCGACCGAGCAGGGGTGGAGGTAGTACGCGAGTCCATGATGAGCCCGTCGGTCGTTATGATTAGCTTGCGAACGAGATAGCTAAATTGTAATTCCACTAAACAGATAGAGACGTCAAGAGACTGTTCCACAGTAAAGGGATTCACTACCTGAAACTATCTCTGCTGGTACGTCCTTCGGTTCCCTAAGAAACAAGGAATGGCACGCCCGTTCGCATTGTGTGTATGCCCTAATACTCGCACGTTCCTCTTGCTGGGAGCTTTCACCTTTAGACTCAAGTACGATTGAGGAGATCACCAGGTCAAATTTAGTAAACACGATTATAACAGGCACTGGGTCGTATTAACTCAATAGATGAGTCCTGGATCAAACGCGCTCACCTCTGTTCATTTCCAGAATCTTGTCTATTCCCTCTCCTATGCTCCCCTTAATTGCGTCGCACGCAGGAACGCATATCCTAAGTAGAATATAGATCAGCCAAACGAATCCGAGTCGAGGCGGTTTCGACTTCGATTCTCTACCAGACAGCATGTAATCTTTCCAAGGCCGGGCGGTCCGAGTCAGTGCGGTACGATATGAAGTCGCGGATAGCCTGGAAGCTCGAGAAATCGCCGTGCTCAAATGCAGGACTTTCGTGGACGATGAGATGCTGGTTATCTTGTGGTATAACCTCAAAATTGATATCAGGTTTCCCAGGCACATTTTCCGGCGTTGCCTTGTTTCCGGGGTTGGTCACCTGGATAAGACAGTAATCCGAGAATACTCACCGACGTGTCCACGTTAAAGACGGCATTGATGAGCGAGGTTTTCCCAGAGCCTCTCTGTAATCAAAGGTGGCATCATTTTGACCCGGAGTTGGTTGCACGCTGCATAGACAAACCTTCCCCACTACGAGAATCCTAAATCTGTATGGGGGCTTAGAATGGCCGGCCAGTCATTGACAAAAATCGAACAACATACTTGAGGTGATTAGAGAGAATCTGCTCCACAGTTGAAGTGAGCTGTCCTTGGCTAGGTCCCTCATTTAGGTGCTCTTATAAAGCAGTCATTGAGAGTTCATGGCCCTGCCGGCCATCGCTCTCACCTGGGCTCCTGGATCTGCGATCAGAACGGTTACCCTTACCAGGCGTCGCTTCCGACCGCGCCTTAGGACGCTGCCCGGATAACGACACGCCCGACCAATCCCTGTTTCGCTGGTCCTGTTGTGGTGCAGATCGAAACCTATCGCGCAGGGCAGAATCGCGCGAGTTCATTGATTTACGATGTGGTCGGCTCGGGAGGGCGGGAGGTGGCCTTGCATGGTATGATCCGCCTGGAGACTCGGTGTCCGGTTGGGTTGGTGGAAGTGATCCCTGTGCGGCTGTCTCCTGCGTGGCTGCCTCTTGCGTGGCCGTTTCTTGCGCAGCTGTCACCTTGCTTTGCTTCAGATGGCTCAGAGAGATGTCGACGGTAATGCCGCAACAATTCCCCATGTGCGATGAACGTGCTCGGGCAATAGAATAATACGAGGTTATCAAGCGCTGCTTCTTCTGATCGATCGCGCGCGCGCGCTAGCAAACATGTGGATTCCGATACGGTCTCGTGATTGTCATGTGCTGCATGTGCGTCAAAAACATCATCGATGATGATCATCCCCTTCTAGAGCTTTCCTAGCATTTTCATAGCATATGTCCGAGTCTCACCTCATAACCGCCCCATCAATAGATTATCAAGCCATTTTCGACAATGCTTTAGAAATATACAGGAAGAAGACTGGGGAAGACCTCCTTTCCCATCCGCTTCACGCCAAGCTCGAATCCTGTCATTCTCCCATCGACATACTCACCGTGCTTCAACAGCAACTCACAGCGCTCGATAGACCAGGGACCGGCAATGACATCTTGACAACGTTGCTCAATCCGACTGTGAAAGTGCTTAGCGCATTTTCCGCGACCATCGGTGGGAGCATTAGCCTTGTGAGACTAGGTACTCGTCCGTACTTCATATTCTAATACCCAAATCGTAGACATATCCACCAGCAGGGGTGGTCTTCACTGGCTTTAGTGTCCTTCTCTCAGTATGTATTTTCTCTGGTTTCTCTTACTCGCATGATTCTGATGACCAAGTCTCTCAGGCAGTGATATCTCTCAGAGGTAGCCAAGACATACTCGTCAACCTCTTTGAGCGTATCAAAAACTTCTTCGTGCGCCTGGAGACTTACATCGAAGTACAACCAACCATGGGAATGACGGACATAATTGTGAAGATTATGGTTCAAGTACTTTCCATCCTTGCCATCGCGACAAGGGAAATCAAGCAGAGCAGAGCAAGTGAGTAGATCCCTGTCAATTGGCCACGCATATGAGCTTACCGTTCTTCAGAGAGGTTTTTGAAGAAGGTTGCGGGAAGGGCTGATATCGAGGATGCGCTGCAGACACTCGATACTCTTACGCAAGAGGAAGTTCGGATGGCGGCGGCTCAAAATCTGAGTGCCACCCGCAGCGTCGACCACAGGGTAAAGAAAGTTGGTGACAAAGTTATTTACGGTGCGTAAGTTGCGTTCCAATAAGCGTCTTCGTGTCTGAACGTCATGGACGATCAGAGGTCGAGAGATTAAACCAACAAATTACAAATGATTTCGGCCATCGAGACCGTTCGTCATCTGTAATTATGCCTCAATGGCTGTCTAACCTTGAGTATTCTCACAGGGAATCAGTTGCGACAGGACATCAGAAAATGGCTCTCCCCTCCAGATCCGTCCATAAATTTTAACGCTGCGAGTAGTGTTCATCACGAAGGCACGTCGGCGTGGTTCATTCAAAGCAGCGCATTCAGGAACTGGAAAGAGTCTGGATCCTTGTTGTGGATCTACGGGAAACGTACGTTCTCTCATCTCTGCATCCTCTCGTGCTAACAGACCTCCCCTCCAATAGCAGGTTCCGGGAAGAGTGTCATCACGTACGTTACCTCCCAACACGGTTTGGCTCTAGGTACAGTATCTTACTAAGTATCGACCAGTTCTGCGATCATCCACGATATCCAAGCCACTTTATCTAAGCAAGCTCACACGGCCTACTTCTTTTTCGATTTCAAAGACACCAGAAAGCAAGATGCGCGAGCTTTAATTTCCTCCTTCCTCGTCCAGCTCAGCGATCAATCTGATCCTTTCTATGATGTCCTTCTCACCATTTACTCAATGCACCATCGGGGCTCGCGGCAACCAAGTGACCAGGCACTTACACAGTGCCTCGAGGATATCCTCAGTATACCAGGACGAGTTCCAATTCACCTTATCGTCGATGCTCTTGACGAGTGCCCCGACACGACCGGGGTGGCGTCCTCACGCGACCAAGTCCTAGCAGTTGTGGAGAGACTGGTCAAGTCGAACCTCTCAAATTTGCGTTTGTTGGTTACGAGTCGTCTCGAGATCGATATCCGAAGTTCTCTTGAACATTTGACATCTAATTGCATCTCGCTTCACGACCAAATTGGACAGAAAACCGATATCACCCAGTTTGTCAGCTCGATTGTTCACTCAGACAAAAACATGCGGAGGTGGCGGGATGAAGACAAAAGATTGGTCATTGAGACGCTCTCCGACAGAGCTGATGGCATGTAAGAACCCTTTTATATGTGATCCGTAATATTGTCTCATCCCATAGTTCAGGTTTCGTTGGATTTCCTGTCAATTGGAAACTCTGCGGCGCTGTCTCCCACCAAGTGTGCGACGTACTCTCACGGAACTACCGGAAACCTTGGATGAGACATATGAGCGGATACTACAGGAAATTCCCAAGTCGAACCGAGAGTACTCTCATCGACTGTTGCAATGTCTTACAGTGGCCATTCGCCCACTTCGCGTAAAGGAGCTAGCAGAGGTTCTTGCCATTGAATTCGCAACAGTGGATGGGGTCTCAAAACTGAACGAAGGCTTGCGTTGGGAGGATCAAGAACATGCCATACTCTCCGCATGCTCCAGTTTGATCTCCGTTGTCAACATCGGTGGGGGCCACCGGGTCGTCCAGTTTTCACATTTCTCGGTCAAAGAATTCCTAACCTCGAATCGCCTTTCCATCTCAAAAGAGGAATCATTGCGTTATTATCATATTCGCCCCGAGGTTGCACACATGGTTATGGGACAGACTTGCCTTGGTGTCCTGCTCCGATTAGATGACCAAATTGATAATGGTAGCCTCCAGAGCTATCCGCTGGCTGGATATGCTGCGCAACATTTCGGCCAGCACGTCGAATTCGAGACTGTAATGTCACATGTCCAGGATGGGATCGATCAACTTTTCGACACAGACAGGCCACACTTTGGCGCCTTACTCTGGATGCGCGAAGTCTCTTTGTTTAGGGCGAAGTACCCGCGACGACCAGAAGGTGCGCCGTTGTACCACGTCGCAGAACATGGACACCAGGACCTAGCGCATCTCCTTATTATGATGCGCTCAGGGGATCTACACGCGAAGGGTAAATACGGGACTCCATTCCATGCTGCGTTACAGGGAGGACATGCCGATGTCTCACAGCTACTACTTCAGCACTGCGTTGATGTAGATATTCGGGGCTTCAAAGGCCGGACTCCGCTCCATTTTGCGGCACACAATGGAATGCTGGACATAATTCGTATGCTCATTGAACGCAATGCGTATGTCAATTCCCAAGACGAGAATGGCCAGACACCACTCCACCGTATGGTATCTGCTGTACGCAACACGTCTAGCGCGAACTATTTTGATGGATTACGGTTCTTACTTGATCATAACGTGGACGTTGACGTACAAGATAACGAGCTCTCAACTCCATTACACTTGGCATCATCCTATGGATGCCTCAGGGCCACGCAGATGCTGCTGGAATATGGCGCAAATGTCCATGTTCAAAACAACAGTGGCGAGACACCACTGCACCGGCAATTGAAGGATATAGAGGCATTCCCTTATCGTTCTCTCGATATCATGCGTTCCTTACTGGAGTACGGTGCAGATGTGGACGCCCATGATGACAACCACTGGACGGTGCTACATCTTGCATCACACTACGGAAACGTTAGGCGTGTACAACTATTGCTCAAGCACGGCGCAAATGCCTGTGTACGGAACAACGAAGGCGAAACACCGCTACACCGATTATTGAAGGGAATTCGTGCATCCTCTGATGGTGCGCTTAATATCGTACGTCCCTTACTGGAGCACGGTGCAGATGTGAACGCGCAGGATAAGTACCACTCGACTCCGCTGCATCTGACATCACGGTTTCGGAATCTTGGGGCTGTGCGGCTGCTGCTGGAGCACGGCGCAAATGCCAACCTTCGGAACGATAATGGCTGGACACCACTGTATCAATCATTAAAAGTTATATCCCTCATATTGTTCGATGTTGATCTCAAGATCATCTGTTCCTTACTGGAGCATGGCGCAGACGTGGACGCACATGAGAACAACCATTGGACTCCGCTGCATCTGACATCGTTCCGTGGACACGATGCTGCTACACAGGTGCTGCTGGAGCATGGTGCAAATGTCCATGTGCGGAACGACGAGGGTGAGACCCCTTTCCAACTCGCATCTTCGAGGGGCCATCTGGAGATTATGCGATTGCTGTCCAGTCATGTTTCAGGTTGATCAGTTAAAAGATGTAGTATTTACAGGAATTTTCCTCCAGCCGGGGCACTTGTGATGCTTCATAGCCCTGTATTTTCTTCTAGTCAATAATCGGGATTGTGCATAGCTTTTTTTTTTTTTTTTTTTATTTTGAAGTTTTTTCTTTTTTTGGGCGACTTTTTTTTTCATGGA
>Ga0137397_10000158_pt1 | contig 44964 bp, 38 predicted proteins | sample czorhiz116metaG_FD_106658 | JGI IMG/M metagenome (GOLD analysis project Ga0137397, IMG submission 106658) | Vadose zone soil microbial communities from Angelo Coast Range Reserve, California, USA - czorhiz1.16 metaG | ecosystem: Environmental > Terrestrial > Soil > Vadose zone | place: USA... | reverse complement strand
GGATCAGCGGGTCCACCGGGCGCGGGCAGGCCGCCCCGGAAAGGGCGGCGCGCACGGAAGCCAGAAGGTGCGCGGTGTCGATCGGCTTCTCGATGACCTCCACCACGCCGAGCCGGGCCGCCTCGACCCTGAGCTCGTGGCTCAGAAACGCGCTGATCAGGATGACGGCCGGCACGCCGCCGGCCGTGCCCTGCGTACCGAGGGCCGCGGCCACACGCCGTCTCAAGCCGGCCAGAAGAGCGAGCCCGCTGGTGTGCGGCATGCGCTGATCGAGGATGAGAAGATCGATTTCCTGGAGGCTTTCAGGATCGGTCATCACCTTCTCGGAGTCCTCCGACAGGAGGACACGGTGCCCCAGCCTTCGGAGCAGCCGTCCGTACGACTGCAGGACGGCCGGATCGTCGTCCACAACGAGAATCGTCTTGGTCATGACATCCGGGATCGGACAGCAAGCGGTGTGCCATGGAAAAGTGGGAGCGGGTGGGCAGCCCGCCTGCCCACTAACATCTTGCGGCCGGGATGGTTAGGTCCGGAAGCCTCGGGGCGACGCGTGCGCTCCCCGGGTCGAGGCGTGGTGATTGTGGCGCGCCAATTTGACGCCCGCGTTCATTCGTCCGCCTGGGGCTGCCCGTCCCCTGTCCCCGGGGACTGCTCGTACTCCCTGAGCTTCCGTTGCAGGGTCCTGAGGCCGATGCCGAGGATCTCCGCCGCGCGGGTTCGATTGCCGCCCGTCTGCTGCAGGGTGCGCAGAATCGCATCCTTCTCGATGTCCTCCATGCGGCGGGACGAGCCCGCCGGAGGAAGGACGGGGGCGGCGGGGAGGGGGAGACGCGAACGGTAGTGCTCCGGCATATGGTCGAGCGTGAGAACGCGGATCGAGGCGTCGGCGAGGACCACGAGGCTCTCCATCAGGTTCCGCAGCTCGCGCACGTTCCCTTCCCAGCGCGCCTCGGTCATCGCCTCGAGGACCTCGGGCGAGAGCTGCAGCAGCGGACGGTCGTTCTCGTTCTTGAACATCTCGAAGAAGCGGTGCGCCAGCAGGGGGATGTCCTCGCGACGCTCGCGCAGGGGCGGCACGGCGATGGTCACGACCTTCAGCCGGTAATACAGGTCGCTGCGGAATGCTCCGGCCGCCACCTTGGCCTCCAGATCGGAGTTCGTCGCGGCGATGATCCGCACGTCCACGGTGATCGTCTCGGTGCCGCCGACGCGCATGAAGGAGCGGTCCTCCAGGACGCGCAGCAGCTTGGCCTGCAGCGGCACCGGCATCTCTCCGATCTCGTCGAGGAACAGGGTCCCCCGGTCGGCCAGCTCGAACTTCCCCTGCTTGCGCTGCACGGCCCCCGTGAACGCGCCGCGCTCGTGGCCGAACAGCTCGCTCTCCAGGATTTCGCCCGGGATGGCGGCGCAGTTGATCGGCAGGAAGCGGGACTCCTTGCGGGGCGAATTCTGGTGCAGGGCGTTCGCGATCAGCTCCTTGCCGGTGCCGCTCTCGCCGACGATCAGGACGCTCGAGCGCGTCGGCGCCACGAGCGCGAGCTGGTGCAGCACCTGCTGCATCGACTTCGAGGCCCCGACGATCGTCCCGAACGAGAACTTCTCCTCCAGCCTCTCCCTGAGCTGTCTCACCTCCTGGGCCAGCCGGCGCTTCTCGACGGCGGCCGCGACGCGCTTGCGCAGCTCGACCAGGTTCACCGGCTTCTGAAGATAATCGTCCGCCCCCTGCTTCATGGCATCGACGGCGGACTCGACGGAGCCGAAGCCGGTGATCACGAGCACCGCCAGGCCGGGATCGCTCGACTTGGCCAGCTTGAGGACCTCCAGACCGTCGATGCCCGGCATGCGCAGATCGGTCACCAGGAGATCGGTGCCGCTCCCCTTCAGGTAGTCGAGCCCCTGCGAGCCGCTCGCGAACGAGACGACGCTGTAGCCGTCCTTGCGCAGGGCCATCTCGATGCCCCGCCGGTTCCCTTCGTCGTCGTCGATGACGACGATCTGCCCCTTCGACTCGGCCATCACGTCCTCCCGCCGGCACCGGCCAGACTGAGGAACTCCTCCGCCTGCATGATCCTCACGCCCAGGGCGCGCGCCTTGTCGAGCTTCGACCCCGCGTCCCTGCCGCACACCAGGAGATCGGTCTTCTTCGAGAGCGACTCCGAGACGCGCGCCCCCTGGCGCCTCAGCAGGGTCCTGATCTCGTCCCGCGACAGGCCCTCGATCGTCCCGGTCACGACGACGGTCTTACCCGCGAACGGTCCGGCGGCGAGCGCGGGCCTGTCGCCGGCCTTCATGTTGACCCCCGCCTCCTGCAGCCGCTCGACGAGCCGCGCGTTCTGCGGCTGGTCGAAGAACTGGCGGATGGCGTCCGCGACTCTGGGGCCGACCTCGTGGACGGACTCGAGCTCGTCTTTCGACGCCTTGCTCAAATGGTCCATGTCGGGGAACTCCTCGGCGAGGAGCTGCGCCGTGCGCTCGCCGACGAAGCGGATCCCGAGAGCGTAGATGACCCGCTCGAAAGGGGCCGCCTTGCTCTTCTCGATCTCAAGGACGAGGTTCGCCGCCGATTTCTTGCCCATGCGTTCGAGCCCGGCCAGGGTCGGGGCGTCCAGGCAATAGATGTCCGGGATCTCCTTCACCAGGCCCTTGTCCACCAGCTGGTTGACCAGCGCCTCGCCGAGCCCCTCGATGTTCATCGCCTCGCGCTGCGCGAAATGCAGAATCGACTCCTTGAGCCGCGCCGGGCAGGAGGCGTTGACGCAGCGGGCGAACACCTCCCCCTCCGGGCGCGGCGCCGCGGAGCCGCACACGGGGCACATGCGCGGCATCTCGAATTTCATGGCATCGGGCGGGCGCGCCTCCGGGATCACCTTGACGATCTTCGGGATGACGTCCCCCCCCCGCTCGACCAGGACACGGTCGCCGATGCGCACGTCCTTGCGCTCGAGCTCGTCCTCGTTGTGGAGCGTGCAGCGCGAGATGGTGGCCCCGCCGATGTCCACCGGCTCGAGGATTGCGACCGGCGTGAGCGCCCCGGAGCGCGTGACGTTGACCTGGATGTCCACGACCCTCGTGGTCGCCTGGCGCGGCGGGAACTTGTAGGCGACCGCCCAGCGCGGAGCGCGCGCCGTGCTGCCCGCCAGCTCCTGAAGCTCGATCGGGTCGACCTTGACCACCGTGCCGTCCGCCTCGAACGGGAGGGTATCGCGTTTCTCCTGCCATTCCCGGTAGTAGGCCTCGACCTCGTGAAGCGTCCGGCAACGGCGCGTCGGGTTCACCCGGAACCCGAGAGCGCCCAGGAGCTCGAGACAGGCGGAATGCGTCCCGGGTATCGGGGCGCCTCCGATCCGGGTCAGGTTCCAGACCAGCATATCGAGCGGGCGCTGAGCCGTCACCTTTGGATCGAGCATCCGGATCGACCCGGCCGCCGCGTTGCGCGGGTTCGCGAACGGCGGCTCTCCCGCCTCTTCGCGCCGGCGATTCATCTCGTGGAAGGCGGCGATCGGGTAGTACACCTCGCCGCGCACCTCCAGGAACGGCACCGGCCGCAGCAGGCGCAGCGGAACGGACGGGATGGTGCGGATGTTGAACGTCACATCCTCGCCCAGCAGGCCGTCGCCGCGGGTCACGCCGCGCGTCAGCGACCCGTTCTCGTAGATCAACGACACCGAGACCCCGTCGATCTTCAGCTCCGCGGCCAGGGGCACCTGTCCCTCGATACCCGACGTCCCCAGAACGCGCAGAAGCCGGTCGTACCACTCCCGGACTTCGTCGCTTGACGCCGCGTTGTCCAGGCTGAGCATCGGCACGGCGTGCCGCACCGTCGGCAGGTCGCCCACGACCTCCGACCCGACGCGCTGCGTCGGCGAGTCGGGAACGACCAGGTCCGGCCACGCGGTCTCGATCTCGACGAGCTCGCGCTCCAGGTGGTCGTATTCGGCGTCGGAGATCTCGGGGTTGGCGTCGACGTAGTACCGCTTGCGGTGGTGCCAGATCTGCCGCCGCAGCTCCTCGGCGCGGGCCTCCGCTTCCTGACGCGCGCGCGGACGCTGCTTTCTCCGGGCGGCTTCCATCAGGAAGCCTCGCTCGCGGCGGCCGTCCCCAGGACGCCCGCGGTCGCGACGTGGCGGCGCGGCAGCGTGAGGATGAAGCGGGCCCCCTTCCCCGTTTGGCTCTCGACGGCGATCGACCCGCCGTGCGCCTGCAGGATGCGGGCGGCGATCGGCAGGCCGAGTCCCGTACCGCCGCCGCGGTTGGAGAAGAACACGTCGAAGATGCGCTCGCGGTCCTCCGGACGGATGCCGGGCCCGTCGTCCTCGATGGTGGCGATCGCCTCCCCTTGCGGACCGACCTTGCTCGATATCGTGACCGTTCCGCCTTCCTTCAGGACCTGCGTGGCGTTGATCAGTATGTTCATGACCGCCTGGCGGATGAGGCCTTCGTCCAGGTCGACCGGCGGAAGGTAGGGGGACAGGTCCTGTTTCAGGTTGAGCTTCCGGGCCTCGAACTCCGGACGCAGGAACACGCACAGATCGCGCAGGATGGCGTTGAGATCCTTGCTTTCGAAGTGCGCCTGGTGGGGGCGCGCATAGGTGAGGAAGTTGTTCACGAGGTTGCTCAGGCGTCTGATCTCCCCCTGCAGCGCCGCGAGGAACAGCTTGGCATCCCCCAGATCTCCGGCCTCGCGATCGCCGAGCTCCTCCTCCAGCATCTGGAGATTCATGCTGAGCACGTTCAACGGGTTCCGGATCTCGTGCGCCAGGCCGGCGGCAAGCGCTCCGACGAACGCCAGGCGATCGTCCATCTGCGCCTGCGCCTCGAGCATGCGCGTCCGGTGCAGGAGCCGCAGGACATACAGGAACGCGGCCAGGAGGACCAGGACCGCGAAGCCGGCGCCGACCCACAGTTTGACCTGGAGATCGTGCCGCAGCTGTCTGATCTCCTGCTCGATGAGATCGCTCGGCACGCCGACCTCGCGCACGTTCATCGCGTTCGGGTCGCTCGGATGGCCCAGGGCGATGACCTTCTCGGGCCGGCCGGCGACCTGCCACTCTTCGGCGACCTCCGGGTGGCCTGGGAGCGCCTCCATCGGAGCCGCGTCGGTCCGCCGGTGCTCCCCCTCCTCGATGTCGACCCGCAGGACACGTCCGTCGGGCCTCGCGAGGATCCTCTGCCAGCGGTAGCGGAACCTCTGGAAGATCCGGGGCCCGGGCGTCGCGGAGGGGGGCGGACTGAGACAGGGCCGGCTCCTGGGGGAGGACTGCGGCTCTCCCGGAGGGCACGGCTCCGCCTGGAGCGGCTCGGCGTCGTCCACGTCGATCAGATCGGGCCCGCCCGTATGGTGCGTCTCCAGGGTCCGGAGCGAGGCCCGCAGCGCCTGGTCGATGACGCGGTGGCTGAGGTCGCTGAAGGCCAGGTGACCGATCACGAACAGATCGGCGACGAACAGGGAAATAAAGAGGATGGAGGCGAACAGGAGCCGCCTGCGGAATGTAGGCTCGGACCTTGCGACTTCCCGCAACGCAGCCTCTCCCAGGTTCAAAAAGAATAGCACATCCTCCCTCCTCCGACCTCCGGCGCTGCGCGTAACCCGCAGAGAATACCGATCTTCCGCGCCACGGACGTTGACAGCCCGAAAAACCGTGTGCTAGGATCCGCCGCCTTTTGAATCGCCAACGTCACCAGAAGAATTGTGCCGCGGCACATGCGGGTGTCTTTTCGCGTCGGCGTCCGGGCGAGCGTGAGAGCGTGAGGTCGAGATGATCGGGTATCCGGACGTCCGGTTGCGTCGCCGCCTCCTCCACCTCCTCCCCTGCCTCCTCGCCACCGCGGGACTGCTGTCTTCGTCCGCGCGCGGCGAAGAGAAGAAGGGGGCCTGGGAAGCGGGGTTTCTCTTCGGGAACAACTTCTTCACCAACGAGCAGCGTATCGCGAATGCGGACGAGTACGGCATCCGCATCGGCTGGTACTGGAAGCCGTCCTACGAATGGGAGTTCCAGTACCGCACGACCTCCGACGCCAAGGTGCAGGAATCGAGCAGCACGCTCATCAAATCGGACGTGGTCTTCTTCGCCAATCCGGATCGCACCTTTTCGACCGACTCCTACGCCTTCCGCTTCCTGATCAATCCGCGCAACGAAAGGCGCCGCCTCAAGCCGTACGCCGTTTTCGGCTACAGCCTCCTGCGGTACGCCCCCAGCCCGACGCTGCAGCATAGTGAAGAGGGGCAGATCAGAGGCCGGCCGGTCATCCTGGGCGGCGGCATCCGCATGCGTCTGATGCCGCACATGGCGTTCAGGGGGGAGTACACGACCGAGTACGAGCCGACCCACATCTACCACAACGAGCACCTGGACCTCGGGCTGACCTGGGTCTGGGGCGGCGGCGGCGGCGCCGGCGGATCGGCCGACAGCGACGGCGACGGCGTGCTCGACCTCAACGACCGCTGCCCCGATACGCCCAAGGGAGCCCGGGTCAACCGGCAGGGCTGCCCGTGGGACACGGACCAGGACGGCGTCCTGGAAGGGCTCGATCAGTGCCCCGACACGCCGCGCGCCTGGCCCGTGGACGAGGTCGGCTGCCCGCTGGACACCGACAAGGACGCCGTCCCGGACGGGATGGACAAGTGCCCCGACACGCCGAAAGGAGCCATCGTCAACGAGCAGGGCTGCCCGAGCGACAGCGACGGCGACGGCATCCCGGACGGCATCGACAAGTGCCCGGACACTCCGAAGGGAGCCATCGTCGACCCGATGGACAGCCCGACCGCGGGCTGCCCGCACGACACGGACAACGACGGCGTGTTCGACGGAGTCGACACCTGCCCGCTCACCCCCGCGGGGGCCATCGTCGACGAGAAAGGCTGCCCGCACGACTCCGACGGCGACCGGGTGCTCGACGGCCTCGACCAGTGCCCCGATACGCCGAAGGGACAGAAGATCGACAAGGAAGGGTGCCCGCGCGTCCGCCTGGACAAGCCGGAGCCTCAAATCCTGCCGAACGTCAAGTTCGTCCAGGGGATCGAGCTGTGGCCCGGGACCGACGCCTGGCTGCAGCTCCTGGTCGACGCGCTCACCTACTGGAGCGACGTCAACGTCGAGATCGGTGTCTACACCGACAGCAAGGGAAGCGCCGCGGCGAACAGGCAGATCGCCCAGCGTCGCGCCGAGGTGATCAGGGAGTGGCTGGTCCAGCACGGGATCGACAAGAGCCGCATCTCGATCAAGGGATACGGAGCCGTCAACTTCGTCGCGGACAACGACACCGAGGAAGGGCGCGAGAAGAACCGGCGGGTCGAGGTCAAGCGCACCTCCGGCGACCTCCGCAAGCATCCGAAGCCGGTTCCCGAGGAGGCCGCTCCACCGGCCGCGCCCGAGCCGGCCCAGCCGTCTCCTGAGCCCGCGCCGGAGCAGCCCGCTCCCGCTCCGCCGGCCACAACACCTCCCGCGGCCGCACCACCGGCGCCCGAGGCGACCCCGGCCCCCGCGCCTCCGGGACCGGAGCCGACGCCCACGCCGGCGCCCGAGCCGACCCCGAGTCCCGCACCGACCCCGGCGCCGCCGGTGCCGGCCCCCTCCCCCACGCCGGGACCCTGAGGCCGCGCCTCAGGCACCGGCGGCTCCAGCGGGTCCCGCTTCTCTTCAGGGATTGACGATCTCGCCGCGCAGGACGCCCATGGCGCAGTGGTCGGGATCGAGGTAGCGCCAGATCGCGTCGTGCACGTCGTCGAAGCCGACCGAGGCGATGCGCTCGGGATAGACCTGCACGGCCTCCATGCCGATGCCGCGCACCTCGGCGTCGGTGAAGCGGTAGGCGCGCGGGGCGTTTCCCTGCAGGGCGATGGCGTGGCTGCCGCGCACATAACGCGCCGCCCTCTCGACCTCCTCCCCGCGCGGACCCTCGTGACGCAGCCGTGCGATCTCCTGGAACAGGACGCGACGCGCCTCCGTCTCGTCCGCCGGCGACGTCGCGAGGTAGACGGTGAAGGCGCCGCCCGCGACCTTGTGGTAGTTGAAGGCGTGCACGGCGTACGCCAGTCCCCGCTTGCCGCGCACTTCCTCGAAGAACCGCCCGCCCAGACCCGAGGTCACCGCCTGGACGATGTCGAGCGAGAAGCGCTCGGGGGTCTGCAGCCCTGGCGTGGGGAAGCCGATCACCTGCGCGGTCTGCTGCCGCCGTCTCGACTCGACCACCTCCGACGCTCCCCACGCGACGAGCTGTCCCGGATCTTTCTCGCCATGCCCCTCCTGCACCCAGTCCACGATCGAGGACCCGACCATGTCGATCGCCTCCTGCTCCTCCAGGTCCCCGACGACTGCGACGACCATGGTCGCCGGCCGCACCATCGCCCTGTGCCAGCGCACCAGGTTTTCGCGCTTCATCGACTGCACCGGCACCATGAGACCGAACGAGGGCAGCGCGTACGGATGGCTGCCGAAGGCCGCCTGACGGAAGAGCTGGAAGGTGAACGGCAGCGACTGATCCTTGATGCTCTCCTGCGCGGCGAGCTGGAGGCTCCTCTCCTTGTCGATCTCCTCGTGGCGGAAGGCCGGGTGGCGGACGAGGTCCATCAGGATGTCGAAGCCCCGGCGGGCGTGCTTCGACAGGATGCTCAGGGCGAAGCCGAAATAGTCCTCATCGATCAGCCTTTCGATCGACGACCCGAGCCCCTCGATCTGGAGCGCCACCTGGCGCGCGTCGCGGGTCGCGCTCCCCTTGATCATCGTCGCCTGCATGAGCCGCGTGATCCCGGAGTTCTCGCGCCCCTCGCCCGATCGGCCGCCGCGGAAGGCGACGCACATCGTCACGAGCGGCAGCTCGCGGCGCGATTCGTGCAGCACGACCGGGCCCGAGTCGAATCGGTGGCGCGACACGCCCTGGCTCTCCCCGACGCGCGTGACGCGCGGCGTGGTCGGGCGGGGCGGCATGAGGGCCACGCGGGCCGCGGCGGACTCGGCGGGCGCCGGCGCCGGGGCGATCCGCTTCAGCTCCAGCTCGAGCTCCGCCGGGTCCGGCGCCGGGAGGCGCGCCTCCGCGGCCTCGGGGACGTACTCGAGGAGCGTCATGTTCTCGAGCGACAGGTGGGCGCGCGCCACGCGCAGCACGTCGGCCCCGGTCACCAGGCGCAGCTTCTCGACCAGCTCGTCCGCCAGGTGAAAGTCGCCGAGCGCCTCGTAGTAGGCGAGGATCGACGACTGGCCCAGGACCTCCGAGCGACTCTGGTGATAGCGATACTCGATGGCGCTCCGGGCCCGCTCCATCTCGGCGGCCGTCGGGGGCTCGCGGCGCAGACGCTCGACCTCGCCCTGGATGGCCCGCGCGGCCGCCAGAGCGCTCCTGGGCTCGCCCTCGGACATCACGGTCAGGATGCCGATGTCCCGGAACGAGTCGAGCGAGGCGCCGATCGAATCCACCAGACCGGCCTTCTCCTTCACCGACTGGTACAGGCGCGACGCCTGGCCGCTGCCCAGAACGTACGCCAGGATGCGCAGCGCCGGGTCGTCGTCGGTCAGGACCGCGGGCGTGTGGTATCCGACCACGATGTACGATCGTTTGATGTCCCCTTTGATCCGACGGTACTTGAAGCCCGTCTGCGCCGGCTCCGCGGGCGATCCGAGCGGGGCGCCCGGCTGCGCCGTCATGCCGCCGAGGTAGAGGTGCGCGGCCTCGATGACGTCGGCCGCCTTCACGTCCCCCACCACCGAGAGGATGACGCGCTCCGGGACGTAGTGGGTCCGGAAATAGGCCAGAAGGTCGTCCCGGGTGATCGCCCGGAGGGCCTGCTCCTCGCCGATGCGCCAGCGTCTGATGCGGTGCGTGTCGAACGCCTCGCGGAACATGATCTCGAGGGCGTAGGCGCCCGGCGTGTCCATCTTGCGTCTCCCCTCCTGCAGGACCGCCTCCAGCTCGCGCTTCAGCTCCCCGGGATCGAACAGGGGGTGCATCAGGGCGTCCGCTTCGATCTCGAGCCCCTTGCGGAGATTCTCGGACGGCAGCACGACGTAGTAGTTGGTGGAGTCGTAGTAGGTGCCGGCGTTCAGCTCGCCGCCCAGCGACTTGATCTCGGTGGCGATCTGGTCCGGGCGCGGCCGGTCGGGCGTTCCCTTGAAGAACATGTGCTCGATGACGTGCGAGATGCCGACCTCCCTGTCCTCCTCGTCGAAATAGCCGGCGCGCACCCAGAGGTTGATCGCCACGACCGGCGACGAATGGTCCTCGCCGATCAACACGGTCACGCCGTTCGGGAGCACGTCCTTCTGAGTCGGGATTCTCGGTGTCACCCTGTCACCTCGCGGTCATCGTCAGCCGGCGCCCAGCCAGCGCCGAATCGCGTGTCACCCTCTTCGGTAAGATACGTCCCCGTCTTCGAAGATGCACATCGACGGCTCAGGGAGTCTTCGTCGGCTGACCGGGGGCGGGGGAAGGCCGACCCGCCGGGGACGGCGCAGCCTGCGGGGCCGCCCCTTGCGGTCGGGGGGGCTCGCTGCCCGCGGGGGGCCCGGGCTTCTCCTGGCCGGCCAGCGCGGGCGGCACGGGAGAGTAATGCGCATGGATCAGCCGCCACTGGCCCCCCTCTTTCCGATAGATCGCCGTCGCCTGGCCGCGATCCTCGAGCGCGTACGACCCGAGACGTCCGGTCATCGACCAGTCGTACGTCGCGTAGCCGAGCGACCCCTGCGCCTCGGTCCGGACCGCGTCGACGGTCAGCCGAATCTCCGTCACCTTGTCGAAGAAGTCCTTCCACAGACGGCCGATCTGATCCCATCCCTGGAACCGGCCCGGAGGCGGCACGTCGAACATCAGGATGTTTTTGTCCTTCGACCAGATCTCCGACAGGGCGCGCAGGTCCTTGCCGTTGATGGCCGCGACCTCCCGGTTCACGAGGGAACGGATCGCGTCGGCGTCGGCCCGGCCATCGCCGCAGCCCAGGAGCGCGGCCGCTCCGAGCAACAGGCACGTCGCCAGCGCCGGCGGAACGGAACGACCTGCGCGGAGCGGAACGGGGGGTTCGAGGCGGGCGGTCATTTCGGGGCGGTACTCTAGACCACGCTCCGGACGGAGTCAATCAGCGGAGCCCTGGAGTAAGATGTCCGCGGGTGCCGCATGATCTTCACCTACTACGACGAACGTCTCGACGCCGTTCCATTCCTGTGCGTGGACGGTGTCGTCGAGAGCGGGCTGAACGTCAGTCACTGGCCCGGCAACCGCACTCCCCCGCATCTGAAGGCCGACACCTCCACCGAGATGGTGCTGAAGCTGGCGCGCGATCCCGGCCGCGCCTCCTGGCTCGCGGGCGTGTCGATCGTCACCAACAACCACTTCGACACCGACGGGCTGCTGTCCGTCTTCGCCGCCCTGCGGCCGGAGGAGGCGCTGCGGCACGAGAAGGAGCTGATCCAGGCCGCGCGCACCGGCGACTTCGGGGAATGGACCACGCCGGACGCCTTCAAGTTCGACGCCGTGGTCACCGCGTACGACGATGAACGGCGCTCGCCGATCGCCTCCGAGATCCGCGGCAGGCCGGAGCACGAGCGCTACCCGATCATCTATGACCGCCTCCTGTCGGCGCTCCCGGAACTCCTGACCGGCGCCGCCGCCCGCAAGGAGCTGTGGTCCGCCGGCCTCCAGTCCTACATGCGATCGATGATGCGCATCAAGGACGTGGCGCGCGTCCGCGAGCACGACGGGGCGCGACTGACGGTCATCGAGACCAGCGAGCCTCTGGATGAAATGGCCCGCTTCAACGTGGCCCGGCATCACCGCGTGCTCACCGCCACCCGCACGGCCGACGGCTACGTGTACGAGATGGCGTTCCAGATCTTCTCCTGGTTCGAGACCGTCACGCCGCCGCGCGGCAGCCGGTTCGACCTCACCGACGCAGGCCGCGAGCTCGATCGCCTCGAGACCGGGGATGGCGGCCGCTGGACATACACGGGTGACGGCTCGCTCGAGTCGCGCCTGTACCGCGCGGCACCGGACGGGAGCCCGGTGGCGAGCACCCTGCCTCTCGAAACCGTCGAGTCGCACCTCTCCCGAATCTTCGCGCAGCGTCCCTGAGCCGGTCTGCCCTCTCGCGGTCCCGTTGATCGTCCGGACGTCTCTTTGCGTCGGCACCTCGAGAGTGGTTACAATCCCGCCGCTTCCTGGAGGCGCCTCCGACCCGCATGGCCTCGACCGAACGGAGCTTCTTCGACCTGTACGCGCAGAACTTCGCGCGGCTGACGGTCGCCATCCCGCGCGTGGCTCTGGCCGATCCGGCCGCCAACGCCCGGGAGATCGCGCGCCTGTACGCCGAGGCGGCCGACGACGGCGCGGCGCTCGTCCTGTTCCCCGAGCTGGCGCTCTCCGGCTATTCCCTGGACGACCTGCACCAGCAGGAGGCGCTGCTGCGGGGCGTGCTGGACGGCGTGCACGCCCTCCTCGAGGCGACCCGGAAGCGGCCGGCGGTCCTGGTCGCCGGGGCACCGCTGCGGCTCGAGGGGCGTCTGTTCAACTGCGCGGTCGTCCTGGCGGGCGGCCGCATCCTGGGAATCGTGCCGAAGACCTATATCCCGAACTACCGCGAGTTCTACGAGAAGCGGCAGTTCGCCTCGTCGCGCGACGCGCTGGCGCGGGAGGTGGAGTGCTGCGAGCAGAGCGCACCTCTGGGGGCCGACCTCCTGTTCCGCTGCGCCGAGAACCCGGATCTCACCCTGCACGTCGAGATCTGCGAGGACGTCTGGGCGCCGATCCCGCCCTCCACGTACGCCGCGCTGCGGGGGGCGACGGTGCTCGTCAACCTCTCCGCCTCGAACATCACCGTCGGCAAGACGGCCTACCGGCACGTCCTGGCGGCGAGCCAGTCGGGGCGCTGCATCGCGGCGTACCTGTACGCCGCCGCGGGACAGGGGGAATCGTCCACCGACCTGGCGTGGGACGGTCACGGGATGATCTACGAGAACGGCGATCTCCTCGCCGAGTCGGAGCGCTTCCTGGCCCGGAGCCAGCGGATCACCGCCGACGTCGACCTCGACCGCCTGGTGCAGGAGCGGATGCGGTTCACGTCGTTCGGAGACTGCGCGACGGCGCATGCCCGGGCCCTCGACGGCCTGCGGCTCGTCCCCTTCTCGTTCACGCCCCCGGCGGCGACCTTTCACCTGCGGCGACGGATCGAGCGGCACCCGTTCGTCCCCGCCGATCCGGACCGAAGGGACGAACGCTGCTACGAGGCCTGCAATATCCAGGTCTCCGCCCTGGAGCAGCGGCTGCGCGCCACCGGCATCAAGAAGGTCGTGATCGGCGCGAGCGGCGGACTCGATTCCACCCAGGCCCTGATCGTCGCGGCGCGTGTCATGGACCGGCTCGATCTGCCGCGCACGAACGTCCTGGCGTACGTCCTCCCCGGCTACGCCACGTCCGAGCGCACGCAGCAGAATGCCCTGCGTCTCCTCGAGGCGCTCGGCGTCACGGGACAGACCATCGACATCCGGCCGTCGTGCGACCAGATGCTCCGGGACATCGGTCACCCGTTCGCCGAGGGGAAGAAGGTCTACGACGTGACGTTCGAGAACGTGCAGGCGGGAGAACGCACGAGCCACCTGTTCCGGCTGGCCAACCGGCACGAGGCCCTGGTCGTCGGCACGGGCGACCTGAGCGAGCTGGCGCTGGGCTACTGCACCTACGGCGTCGGCGACCAGATGGCGCACTACGACGTGAACGCCTCCGTGCCGAAAACGCTGATCCGTCATCTCATCCAGTGGGCGGCCGACAGGAACGAGGTGGGAGACGCGGCATCCGCGGTGCTGCGCGACGTGCTGACGACCGCCATCAGCCCGGAGCTCGTCCCGGGCCACGACAACACGTCGCCGGCCCAGAGCACGGAGAAGACGATCGGCCCCTACGAACTGCACGACTTCAGCCTGTACTACCTCACCCGTCGCGGCTACCGCCCGGCCAAGGTGGCGTTCCTTCTGGCCTGCGCGTTCGGGCGCGACGTGCCCGGGGGCCCCGCCGACGGCCGCTACCCGACGGACGAGATCGGGCGCTGGCTCGGCGTCTTCCTCGATCGCTTCTTCCGCCAGAGCCAGTTCAAGCGCTCGGCGCTTCCGAACGGACCGAAGGTCGGCTCGGGCGGCTCTCTCTCACCTCGCAGCGACTGGCGCGCGCCGTCCGACAGCGCGGCTGCGCCGTGGCTGTCGGACCTGGAAGGGGCGATCGCCTGGATGACGCGCTCCCTGCCCGCCCGCAGGACGCCGGGACCGAAGACGGCCGGCGCGACCCGGAAATCCGCGGCCTCCTCACGGAGAGGGGGCCGCCGGGCGGGTCGCAGGCGCTGACGCTACCCCTTCGGGTCGTGGCAGACGGCCTCGATGTTGTTGCCGTCGGGATCGAGAACGAAGGCCCCGTAGTAGTGCGGGTGGTAATGCGCGCGCGGGCCCGGAGCGCCGTTGTCCTTCCCGCCCGCCTTCAGGGCGGCGGCGTGGAAGGCGTCGACGGCCTTGCGGTCGCGGCTCGCGAAGGCCAGGTGCACGCCCCTCGTGACCGCGTCGTCCTGGCCGATCCAGAGGTCGGTCTTGTCCCCCGCGCCGAGCCCCACGAATCCGGGGAACTCCTTGAGTCTTCGGTATCCGAGAGACTGGAGCGCCGCCTCATAGAAGCGCGCGCTCCTCTTGAGGTCCCTGACCCGCACCACCGCGTGATCGATCATCCTGGAATCCTCCTTGTGGGGAGCTCGATGATTTCGGCGGAGAGCGACGACCCGCTGACGCGCAGACGGGCGACCGCGATCGGGAGGTTGAACCGCCGGGGGCCGGCGCTGCCCGGGTTCAAGTACAGCACGCCTCTGCGTTCCTCGGCCAGCGGTCTGTGCGAATGGCCGCTGATGACCGCCCGGAACCCGGCCGCCACCGGATCGACGTCGAGTCCATGCAGATCGTGAAGGACGTAGAGATGGACGTCCCCGACCTCGACGACCTCCGTCTCGCCGAGGGTCCTCCCCCACTCGTCCGTGTCGTTGTTGCCGCGCACGGCCACCACCGGGGCCAGCGCGCGCAGGGCGTCCAGCACCTCCGGGGCGCCGATGTCCCCGGCGTGCACGATCAACTCCGAGCCGCGCAGCGCCTCGATCGCCTCGGGACGCACCAGACCGTGGGTGTCGGAGATCACCCCGATGGAGTGCCCTCCGCGGCTGGGGCCCAGGCCGGCCCGCATGGATGTCTCCCGGTTCAGACCCTGAGGCTGACGCTGACACCGTCCCGCAGCGGCAGGAGGGTGGTTTCGAGCTCCGCGTCGGCGTACAGGAGACGCGTCAGCTCGCGCACGCCGAGCGTGTTGTCGTCCTGGTGCTCGCTCGAGGCCACGCGGCCGGACCAGAGCATGTTGTCGCACACGAACAGCCCGCCCGGTCTCAGACGCGGCTTCATCAGCGGATGGACGCGCGGGTAGTCGCGCTTGTCGATGTCGCAGAAGATGATGTCGAAGGGACCGGGGTATCGCGGCAGGACCTCCAGTGCGTCCCCCTTCTCGATCACCACCTTCCCCATCAGACCGGCGCGCCCGAGGAAGCCGCGGGCGCTGGCGCAGTTTTCCGCCGAACCTTCGGTCAGCACGACCCGCCCGCCGTCCGGCAGCGCCCGGGCGAACCAGTATGCCGAGTAGCCGAACCCCGATCCGCACTCGAAGATGTCGCGAGCACCGATCGACCGGGCGAGGACGAAGAGCAACCGCCCGACCAGCGGGCCGACGATCGGAAACCGCCGACGATCGGCGAGACGCTCCATCTCGACCAGCACCTCCTCGGACGGCGGCAGGATGCGACGCAGGTATTCCTCGATGGCCGGGTTGACGATGTCCATGCCGGAGATCTTAGCACGCCGGATCGTCCCTGCCCGTCGTCTCCGCCACGGCGACCTCGTAGTGCCGCACGTGGGGATCCATCTCGAGGAGGAAGTCGCGGTCCTCCGGGAAGTAGACCGCCTTGTCGATATCGGCCCCGGCGAACGCCCGGATCGCGTCGAGCGACTCCCACAACGAGATGAACAGGAACCCGGCCCGCCCGTCGGCGACCCGCCTCAGGACGTAGACACCCCGGTTTCCAGGGGTCGCCCGACACTCCTTCACGCCGGTCTTCTCGAGATACTCCAGGTACTCATCCGATTTCGTCCCGGGGGTGTCCCCCGTCCAGACTCGGGCGATCATCGAAGACCTCCTTGCCGCCTCAGGGCGGCTCTCCGGCCCACCGACCGGTCCGGTGGCTCCAGGCCTTTAGGACGGAGCAGAGGCCGGACGAGTTGCGGGTCCCCGGCGCGGTGTAGGATGTCTCGAACGCTGGGCACGGCGGAGGCGCGGATGATGGACCGGGAGATCGAAATGCTCGGCCGTTTCTGGACCGCCGCCCTGCTCATCTCACTGCTCGGTCAAGGGTGCGCTCCGGGCCGTGTCGCCAGCGGGCCACCGGCCGCGTCCGATGCCGCGCGGCCGGCCTCCACCCCCGCTCCCTCCCCGAGCCCCAGCCCGTCCCCGTCCCCCACGCCGGAACGGATCGATTTCGCGAAGCAGATCCTGCCGATGCTGGAGGAGAAATGTTCTCCGTGCCACTTCCCGGGCGGGAGGATGTACGAGCGGCTTCCGTTCGATCGCCAGGAGACGATCCGGACGCTCGGAAAGGCCACGTTGACGCGGCTGCGGGACCCGGTGGACCAGGAGCTGATGCGCACCTTCCTCGAGCAGCGGACGGAGGAGCCGGGCGCGCATCCCGCCCCCTGAGGGGTGTCTGGATCGAACGACTCCGGGATACCTACTGGAGGTCCTGGATGTCCAGGACGACGGAGTGGGCCGGGTAGCTGAACCAGGCTTCCACCAGGCGCCCGTCCTTGTGAAAAGTCATGCGGTGCGGGGCGAGGATCTCGACCGTCCAGCCGTCCGACCTGCTCTGCTCGCGCAGGTCGCACACGGCGTTGCTCGCTTCCCCGGTGAAACGGAAGCGGACCGTCAGGTTGCCGCTCCTCGCCCCTCCGGAATTGCTCTCCAGCCGGAAGGACCGCGGGATCGGGAAGTCCCTGGGGAAACGGGGATGCAGCTTCACGCTGGAGGAGAAGTGACCGGGATCAAGCAGCGCGTGGGTGGCGCTCCTGGATCCCCTGGTCAGAGCCTTGTCCGGTTCGACCTGCGCGACGCCGGCCTGCAGGGGGGCGTTCCCCGGCCGCGCCGAGGCGTTTGCCGGGGAGCCGATGTACACCATGCAGGCGGCGCACCCGAGGATGCCGGTGGCGGTGGCCCACAGCCAGCGTTTGTGCTCGCAGGCCCAGAGCGTCAGTGCGAGCGCAACGAGGACTAGAGGGAGCAGGGCCGGATAGGCCAGCGCTCCTTGCTCGACGACCGCCAGGAACTCCATCGTGAGCCTCCGCCCACCCCCGTAATTGCCAACCCCTTGAGCGGTGACGGGCCCTACGATTTGAAAATCTAGAGTCCGTGCACGCCAGCGGCAACCCGGGTGACGGATTCTTGACGCTAACTGGGTGATTTTCGGACAGATCGGCTGCCCGAATCATCGGAGCTCAGTCGAGAGCGGACGCAGCCGGGCCGTGAAGTGTCTCAGGATAGGAGCCTGCCATTCGATCTCGAGACCCCGGATCGTGTCGCGCATGCGGTGGACCTCGACGATCGCCTCCACGACATAGTCGATGTGGCTCTGGGTGTACACCCGTCTCGGGATGGCCAGCCGGACGAGCTCCATGCGCGGGGTGGCCGGGGCCCCGCCCGACATCGCAACGCTCTTCCCGAACATCAACGAACCGATCTCGACGCCCCGTATGCCGGCCTCAAGGTAGAGCTCGCACGCCAGGGCCTGTGCCGGCAGGTGAGCCGGGTCGATATGAGGGACGAACCGCAGGGCGTCGAGGTATACGGCATGCCCTCCCACCGGACGGAGGATCGGCACGCCTGCCTCCGTCAGGTGGGCACCGAGATACGCCGTCGAGACGAAGCGGTAATTGAGGTAGTCCTCCTCCAGGACCTCGATCAGTCCCTGGGCCATGGCCTCGAGATCGCGCCCCGCCAGCCCGCCGTAGGTGGGGAACCCCTCGGTGAGGATCAGGAGGTTCCTGGCCCTGGAGGCGAGGTCATCGTCGTTCAGGGCGAGGAACCCGCCGATGTTCACCAGCCCGTCCTTCTTGGCGCTCATCGTGCAACCGTCGGCCAGCGAGTACATTTCGCGCGCGATGTCGCGCACGGGCCGGCCCGCTTGCCCCGGCTCGCGCAGCTTGATGAAGTAGGCGTTCTCCGCGAACCGGCAGGCGTCGAGGAACAGGGGGACTCCGTGACGTCTCGTGATGTCCCGCGTCTTCCTGATGTTCTCGAGCGACACCGGCTGGCCGCCACCCGCGTTGTTGGTCACGGTGAGAAGGACCAGCGGCACACGCGCGGCACCGTGGGTGCTGAGGCAGCTCTCCAGGGCCGCGAGATCGATGTTCCCCTTGAACGGGTGCTCGGACTGGGGGTCCCGCCCTTCCGGGATCAGGAGGTCGAGGGCCTCGGCCCCGGTATACTCGACGTTGGCGCGCGTGGTGTCGAAGTGCGAGTTCGCCGGGACGATCTTCCCGTGGCCGCCGACGATGCCGAACAGGATCTTCTCGGCCGCCCTGCCCTGGTGGACCGGGATGATGTGCCGGAACCCGGTGAGGTCCTTCGCGACCTTCTCGAAGCGGTAGAACGATCGGCTGCCGGCATACGACTCGTCCCCCGCCATGATGGCCGACCATTGCTCCGCCGACATCGCCGCCGTGCCGCTGTCGGTGAGCAGGTCGATGGTCACATCCGCGGCGCGCACCTGGAACAGGTTGTAGTGCGCCTCGCGGAGGACTCTTTCGCGGTAGGCGCGGTTGGTGATCTTGATCGGCTCGACCACCTTGATGCGAAAGGGCTCGATGATCGTCTTCATGAGGGACCTCTCCGGAAGCGCGTTTATGCTGTTTCGCTATTCGGTACCGGCTGGAGCTTGAGTTTCGTTTTGTGGTTTGGTACCATCCGACCGCTCGGTTACCTTTCGCAGTCCGAGGGCGTCATGGCTCGCGCCAGGAAACGCCGAAAGCTGCCGACCTTGATCGATCGGGGAATGGGCCTGCTCGAAGTGATCCTGCCGCACGGCAGCCACGACGGGACTGTCTCGACCCTGCCGCCAGGCCAACGGGACACCGGCGGCTTCTGGTTCCCCGAAGGGTACACAGACCCCGGTGACATCTTCACACCGGCGCAGAGAAAACTCCAGGCCAAACAGCGTCAGGTGCAGCGGCACAGACTCAAGGATCGGCCGATCCCGCCTCCCATCGTGTCGGGGTCTATGGGAACGGCGGCCGGCACGACGCCCTCGCTGCAGCACGCCCCTCCCGACGCGTGCGCTGAGGGGTTGGGGGACAGGACTCTTCCGCTCCCTGCCCTCTCTCTCGAGGCCCCCGAGATGTGCCTGGACCACACCCGACAGGCCGCTGCCGTGGTGCGATCGACGCTCCCGGCGGCGCCGCAGGCGCGCGCGCTGGCTCCGGGCCCCGTCGTTGACTCTCGTGAGGGTTCCGATTAACATCGGCGCCCATGCCAGCCGAACAGACGATCGCGCCCGGCCGGCTGTACATCGGCGGCCAGTGGGTGGATGCTCTCGCCTCCGGCACCTTTCCGACGGTCAATCCAGCCACTGAAGAGCCGCTGACGCTGGTCGCCGAGGGGCGTGCCGAGGACATCGATCGGGCCGTTCGCGCCGCCCGCCAGGCGTTCGAGACCGGCCCGTGGGCCAGGATGTCCGGCTCCGACCGGGGCCGCATCCTCTGGAAAATCGGCGATCTTCTGGAGGCACGCGTCGCCGAGATCGCCGGGATCGAAACCCGCGATTCCGGCAAGACGATCACCGAGTCCTCGCGTGTGGACATCCCCATGGCCGCCGACTGCTTCCGCTATTTCGCCGGCTGGGCGTCCAAGATCGAAGGCGGGACGATCCCGGTCCGGGCGCCCTGCTTCAATTACACGGTGCGCGAGCCCCTGGGTGTCGTGGGCCAGATCATCCCCTGGAACTTCCCGATTCTACTGGCCGCCTGGAAGGTCGCGCCGGCCCTGGCCGCGGGGAACACCATCGTCCTGAAGCCGGCCGAGCAGACACCGCTCTCGGCGCTGCGCCTGGCGCAGGTGGCGGAGGAGGCGGGTCTGCCCCCGGGCGTGCTGAACGTCGTCACGGGCTTCGGCCCGACGGCCGGCGCGGCGCTGGTGGACCACCCGGGTGTCGACAAGATCGCCTTCACCGGCTCGACCCCCGTCGGACAGGAGATCATGCGGCGGGCCGCCGCCACGCTGAAGCGCGTGACCCTCGAGCTGGGGGGGAAGTCGCCGAACATCGTGTTCGCCGACGCCGATCTCGACGTCGCGGTGCGGGGCGCCTCGAATGGCATCTTTTACAACAAGGGAGAGGTCTGCACCGCCGGCTCGCGTCTGTTCGTCGAGGAAGCGGTGCACGACGCTCTGCTGGAGAGATTGATCCCCTTCACCTCGAAGCTGCAGCAGGGGGACCCGCTCGACCCGAAGACGCGACTCGGCCCGCAGGTCAGCGAGGCGCAGATGAGACGCGTGCTGTCGTACGTCGACAAGGGGAAGGAGGAAGGGGCACGTCTCGTGACCGGCGGCGAGCGCTCTCCGGGACGGGGATTCTTCGTGCGGCCGACGATCTTCGACGACGTGAAGAACGACATGACGATCGCGCGGGAGGAGATCTTCGGACCGGTCCTGTCGGTGCTGCGCTTCCGCGACCTCGAGGAGGTCGTGCGCCTGGCGAACGACACGCCGTACGGGCTCGCCGCGGCGGTCTGGACCAGGGACATCAAGAGGGCCCACCGCGCCGCCCGGCTATTGCGGGCCGGCACCGTGTGGATCAACACCTACGGCCTGTACGACAACGCCATGCCGTTCGGCGGGTACAAGATGAGCGGCTTCGGACGCGAGCTGGGACACGACGGCCTGATGGAATACACCCAGACCAAGTCGGTCTGGGTCGATCTCTCCTGAACCCTCCCCGGAGACGCCGATGCCCCAGGCGCTCGTTTCTATGCGGACCGAGAGCGGGATCGCCGTTCTTGAGCTTTGCAATCCCCCCGCCAACACCTATTCCTACGAGATGATGCAGGAGCTCGACGCCGCCATCCTGAAGGCCCGGCTGGACGAGACGGTGCATGTCCTGGTGCTGCGCGGCGCGGGCGACCGGTTCTTCTGCGCCGGCGCCGACATCAACATGCTCAAGAGCGTCACGCCGCGGTTCAAGTACTTCTTCTGCCTGCACGCCAACGAGACGCTGAACCGCCTTGAGCAGACTCCGAAGCTCGTCATTGCGGCGCTCAACGGTCATGCGGTCGGGGGCGGGCTGGAAATCGCCATGGCGGGAGATATCCGCATCGCCAGGAGGGGGGGTGGCACCATCGGTCTGCCCGAGGTCGCGCTGGGGGTCCTTCCCGGCACGGGCGGGACGCAGCGCCTCGCGAGGCTCGTGGGAAAGGGGAAGGCGATCGAGCTCCTGGCCACCGGCCGGATCTTTTCCTTCGAAGAGGCCGCGGCGATCGGACTCGTGACGCGCGTCCTCGAGCCTGAAAACTGGTGGGAAAGCGTGATGGACTACGCCCGCCAGTTCTGTCCGCCCGGCAAGGCGAGCCTGGCGGTCGGCCGGATCAAGCGAAGCGTCGTCACCGGGAGCGAAATGTCCTTCTCCGACGCCCTGGCCCTCGAGCGCGAGCTGCAGCAGCAGCTGTTCGAGTCGGAGGACGCCCAGGAGGGACTGCGCGCCTACACCGAGAAGCGGACTCCCCGGTTCAAGGGCGTCTGACGGGAGTCACCCGCATGAAGGCGGTCGTCATCCGGAGACACGGAGGTGTCGAGGTCCTCGAGATCGCCGACCTGCCGAAGCCGCAGGCGGGGCCCGGCCAAGTGCTCCTGAAGTTGAAGGCGGCCGGCATGAACCACCTGGACACCTGGGTCCGCCGCGGGCTTCCCGGGATAACCCTTCCACTCCCGATGATTCCCGGCTCGGACGGCGCCGGGGTCGTCGAGGAGGTCGGTCCCGGAGTGCGCGATCCGAAGCCCGGCGACCGGGTGTTCGTCTCGCCCGGATACTCCTGCGGCCGCTGCATCGAGTGCGGCTCGGGCCGGGAGCCGCTGTGCAAGGATTACGGGATCTTCGGGGAGCATGGCAACGGCCTCCAGGCAGAATACGCGGCCCTTCCGGCCCTGAACGTCATGCCGCTTGCGGACGGGTTGTCGTTCGAGGAGGGGGCGGCCTTCCCGCTCGTGTTCCTGACGGCCTGGCACATGCTGATCGGCCGGGCCCGGTTGCGCCTCGGCGACGACGTCCTGGTCCACGCCGGCGGGAGCGGAGTCGGCACGGCGGCCATCCAGATCGCGAAGCTCCACGGAGCGCGCGTCATCGCGACCATCGGCTCGCACGACAAGGCGGCGAAGGTGAGAGGCCTGGGGGCCGACGAGGTGGTGAACTACCGCGAAGTCGATTTCCTCGAGGAGGTCCGCCGGATCACCGGCAAACGGGGTGTCGACGTGGTGGTCGAGAGCGTCGGCGAGGAGACCTGGGACCGGAGCCTCAAGGCGCTCGCCCGGGGCGGACGCCTGGTGACGTGCGGGGCGACCAGCGGCTACGAGGGTCGGACCGACCTCCGTTACGTCTTCTCGAGGGGGCTGTCGATTCTCGGATCGACCATGGGCGGGCGCGCCGAGCTGCTGCGCGTCGCCCGCCTGGTGGGGGATAGACTTCTGAGACCGATCATCGATCGGATCCTGCCTCTCGAGCAGGTCGCCGACGGTCATCGCGCCATGGCCGGGCGCTCGCTGTTCGGCAAGATCGTGCTCGCGCCGTGAAGCGCGCGCGCCCTCGTCCGGCGAGACGAAGCACGGCCGCGGCGCGCCGCCGGCCGGCGACAGCCCTTCCCGCCCGCTTCAGGAGCCTCCGGGTCGAGTCCTCGGACGGCATCGCCGTCGTCACGATCCACCGGCCCGAGGCCCGGAACGCCATCAATCTTGAAGTGGTGAACGAGATGCACGCGGCGTTGTCGGGGCTGGCCGACGACGCGAGGACGCGTGTCCTGATCCTGACCGGTTCGGGTAGGATGGCCTTCGCCTCGGGCGCCGACATCCGCGAGCTTCGCGACCGCCGGGCCGCCGACGCCCTGCGCGGAATCAACTCGAGCCTGTTCATGACGATCGAGCGATTCCCGCTGCCGACCATCGCGGCGGTGTCGGGATACGCGCTGGGGGGCGGCTGCGAGCTGGCCCTCGCCTGCGATCTGCGCATCGCCGGGGAATCGGCCCGCTTCGGGCAGCCGGAGGTCGGGCTCGGCATCATTCCCGCCGCCGGGGGGACCTACCGCCTGCCGCGCATCGTCGGCGCCGGCCGGGCCCGGGAGCTCATCCTGACCGGCCGGATCATCGACGCCGACGAGGCGCTCGCCATCGGACTGGTGAACCGCCTGGTGCCCGACGAGCGGGTCCTTCAGGAGGCCCGGGCGACGGCGCTCGTAATGGCCCGCAAGGGACCGCTCGCCCTGCGCGCCGCCAAGATGGCCCTCGCCGCCTCGGCCTACGGGCCGGACGCAGGACACGTCGCCGAGCGTCTGGCGCAGGCCATCCTGTTCGAGTCGGCCGACAAGCGGGAAGGGATGACCGCCTTCCTGGAGGGGCGGCCGCCGCGCTTCGCCGGAAAGTAGCGGGCCGCATCACGCATGGTCATCGACGCCCACATCCACGTCCAGCCCTGGAGACAGCTCAGGCCGGCGGCGCTCGACCGCATCGCGAGCGGCCGGCGTGATCTCGATCTGATTCGCCGACTGTTCGATGACCCGCCGGCGTTCCTGCGCTTCCTGGACGAACAGGGGATCGATCGCGCCGTTCTGGTGAACTACGTCAGCCCTGATGTCATCGGGTTCACGGACGAGGTGAACGAGTGGATCGGCAACTACTGCCGACGCCACGCCGACCGCCTGATCGCGGTCGGTGGCGTGCACCCGCGCCTGACGCCGGACCCGGCCGGGGCGCTGCAGCACATCGTCGAGAAGGACGGCATCCGCGCTCTCAAGCTCCACCCGCCGCACCAGCACTTCTTCCCGAACGGCTACCGGGACGGCGGAAGCCTGCCGGGCCTCGCCGACCTGTACGAGAGGGCGCAGACCCTCCGGATCCCGATCATCGTCCACACCGGCACGTCGATCTTTCCGGACGCGCGCAACACGTACGGCGACCCGATGCCGCTCGACGACGTGGCGGTCGATTTCCCGCAGCTGACGATCATCATGGCCCACGGCGGCCGGCCGCTCTGGATGGAGACCTGCTTCTTCCTGCTGCGCCGGCACCCGAACGTTTACATGGACATCTCGGGGATCCCGCCGAAGGCCCTCCTGCAGTACTTCCCCCGGATCGAGCAGGTCGCGCACAAGACGTTGTTCGGCACCGACTGGCCGAGCCCCGGAGTCGAGAGCCCGGGCGGCAACGTCCAGGCGTTCAGGGCCCTGGCGCTCCGTGCCGAGGCGATGGAGGCGATCCTCGGCGGGACCGCCGGGAGGATCTTCGCGAAGCGTTGAGGGTCAAGTCGCTCAGACCGTGGGGATCTTGCGCCCGTCGGGAGTCCGTTCCGGTCCCGGATCCCCGCCCCATACGACACTCGCATCGCGCGGGAAGAGCTCGACGAGACGCTCCTTGTCGGTCTCGGCCATCTCCAGGAACTCAACTCCCACTGCGTAGCCGATGCCGGTGTCGATGTTCGCCCGGACCGAGGCGACCCGGCCGCTGACCGCGATCGGCTTTTCCTCCGTATTCCGGTAGATCCGCAGGGCGAGGTGCTCCCCCCCCTTGATGCGCGCGAGGGTGTCGAACCCGATGCCCCCCTCGCTCACCGCGTTCGAGTAGCCGAGGAACTCGCGGATGAACCGGCCGCGCGCGACCGGCAGGACGACGGGGTAGCGCGGGTGCTGCCTGAGGCGCATTCCGAGCATGGCGGCGATCTTCTCCTGCAGGAGCGCCGCCGGGATGGAGGCGCGCACCACGTCGGTGCAACCGGCCTCCCTGAACAGGAACTCCTGCGTGTCGTCCGAGGCCAGCGCGAGGATCGGGATGCCGCGCGTCCGGTCGTCCTGACGGATCCGCCGGCAGAGATCCGGCGCGCCCATGTCGGACGCCTCGGGGGCCAGGACGATGAGGTCGGGGCGATCGGTCGCGGCCACATCGAGCAGGACCGAGCCGGCCCCGGCCGACAGCGCCTTGAGACAGGCCCTGGCGAGAAAGTGGGGTCTGCCGCTGTCGATGCGATCGCGGACCGATTCGCTCCACAGAACCTGCTTGACCAAAGGGCTCCCTTGCCCCGGCGCGGGTCACCCCGGCACGCGCGCCATATTGTGGAAGCGTAGCACACAAAGACGGCCTCCCGCGCTCCGTTCGGCCGGAAGCATCTCCGAGCCATCCGGCAGCCAAGGAGAATCTTTGCACGGAGATCACTTGCGCGGCCCGCGACCGGGCGATATTCTGGATGCCGACGCCGGCTGAGGCCGGGAGAAGGGTGGACGTGATCCTCGCTTCGATTCTCAACAGCTACCCGCGCATCGGGGACCGGCCCGCGGAGCAGATCCTGCGCCGGGCGCTGCATGGCGTCGACCGGGGAGAGCTCCAGCCGTCGGAGGTGGCCGGGGCCGAAGACGAGATGACCCGCATGGCCCTCCGGGATCAGTCCGAGGCCGGGATGGATCTCCTCACTGACGGGCAGATCCGCTGGCACGACCCGGTGTCGCACGTGGCGCGCGGGCTGGCCGGATTCCGGATCGAAGGGCTGCTGCGCTACTTCGATACGAACACCTACTATCGCCAGCCGGCGGCGGCCGGACCGATCGGCCGCGAGCGGCCGTTCCTGGCCGAAGCCTACCGCTTCGCGTCGGCCGCCGCGGCGCCCCGCCCGGTGAAGGGGATCGTCACCGGCCCGATCACTCTCGCCCGGCTGTCGCGCGATACGCGCGGGCGCGGCATGCGCGACCTGGCGCTCGAGATCGCCTCCGCCCTGAACCGCGAGCTCCTCGACCTCGAGGCGGCCGGCGCCGCGATCATCCAGGTCGACGAGCCGGTCCTGGCGCGGTTCCCGGAAGCCGCGGATCTTCTTCGCCTCGCGATGCGCCGGCTGGTGGCCGGCCTGACTTCCGCGCGGATCATCCTCGCGACCTCATTCGGCGACGCGACTCCCTTCTCCGGCGACCTCGCCGCTCTCCCCGTGGCGATGCTCGGCTTCGACGTGGTGGCCGCCCTGGACCGGATGAAAACCACGGCGACCGCCAGGGAGGAGATCGCCGCCGCGGCCGCCGGCCTCGGGACCCGGCTGGCCGCCGGCCTCGTTCCGGGGACCGGTCTCCTGCTCGGCGTCATCGACGGCCGGAACACGCGGCTGGAGGATCCCGGAGAGACCTACGAGCAGCGCGTGCGGCCCATTCTCGAGGCGCTGCGGGCCTCCCAACGGGCCACGTCCGAGGTGCACCTCGCCCCGAACCACGGCCTGGAGTTCCTGCCCCGCGATACGGCGCGGGCGAAGCTGTCACGACTGGCGGCCTTGCGCGACCGGGCCAGACAGGAGTTCGCATGAGCGACATCGCGCCTCTCGCGGACGGCGACGCCCGGGAGGCTCCGGCGCTGCCTGCCGGACTTCTCCTGCCGCTCAGCACGATCGGGTCGTTCCCCAAGCCGGAGCGGCTGAAGCGGGCGCGCGCCGAGGTCTCCCGCGGCGGCGACGCGGAGTCGCTGCACGCCATCGAGCGCGAGGAGACCAGCGCATGCCTCCGGCTTCAGGAAGACCTGGGCCTCGACCTGCTGGTGGACGGCGAGATGTACCGCGGCGACATGACGACCTATTTCGCCGAGAACCTGGAAGGGTTCCGCATCTCGGGGCTGGTGCGCTCGTACGGCAACCGCTACTACCGGAAGCCGGTCGTGGTCGGCGAGGTGCGCTGGAGTCGTCCGGTCACGGTCGAGTGGTTCCGCTACGCCAGCGGGCAGACGCGCCATCCGGTGAAGGCGATCCTGACCGGCCCCTATACCTTGATGGACTGGGCGTTCGACGAGCACTACGCCTCGCGCGAGTCGCTGGCCCTGGCGCTGGCCGACGTGGTCCGCCAGGAGTGCGAGGCGCTGGTCGCGGCCGGCGCGCGCTACGTCCAGATCGACGAGCCGGCCGTTTCGGTGCGCCCGGACGAGATCGATCTTGCGATTCGCGCCATGCACCGGGTCACCGACGGTCTGCGCGCCAGGACGATCACGCACATCTGCTATGGAGACTTCGCGGCCATCTATCCCCGCCTGCTGGACCTGCCCGTGGAGCAGTTCACCCTGGAGCTGTCGAACTCGGCCCTCGGCCTGCTCGATCTGTTCCGCACCTCGCCGTTCACGAAGGAGCTGGGGGCGGGCGTGCTGGACGTCCACCACCACGCCATCGAGACGGTCGAAGTGGTGAAGGAGCGCATCCGGGCGGCGCTCGGCGTCGTGCCGGCGTCCCGTCTCTGGATCAACCCGGACTGCGGTCTCAAGACCCGCTCCCCCGAAGAGGCGGAAGCCAAGATCAGGAACATGGTCGCGGCCACCCTCGAGGTGCGGCGCAGCCTCTGACCCGGGAGGGGAAAGAACACCTCCTACGGAACTCCGCCGCACGCGCCGTTCGGCATCGGGCGTCTCTGGCCGTTCTTGCCCCTGCCGGCGGAGCCCTCGCCGCAGCGGTCGCTCGCGGTCACCAGATAGTAATGGCTCGTCGTGCCGGTGGGGGTGATGTCGAGAAACCGGTTGCCGGCGCCGTCCGAGGCGCCGGTCACGTGGCACAGAAGCGGCACGTGCGAGTACCAGCTTCCGAGCGTCCCCTCGTAGATGTTGTAGGCCGGGACCGTCGCACCCTGGTCTTCCCAGGTCAGGCGCAGGCCGGAGCCGCTCCCCGTCACCCCGACGGGGTGGAACGAGCCGGGCAGCGATACGGTGCCCGGCGGTCCCTGGCCGAAGGCGATGCCGGTCAGGCCGGAGATGAGGGGCGAGAATTGCACCCGCCGGTCCGCCACGCCGTCCCCATCGTCGTCCGGCAGCGCCAGGACCCGGCTGGCGCTGTCGACGACGTACAGCACGTCCTGGTCGTCGAACGCCAGTCCCGAGAAGGCGTCGAGAGAGAGCCCGGGCGCATAGGTCGTCACGCTGTCGGCGACACCATCTCCGTCCCGATCGACGATCCGATCGATCTCGCCCAGGGAGATGTTTCCGGCGAACACCTCCCCGGCGCGGTGCGCGATGATGTTCACATAGGGGGACGCGTCGGCCAGGAAGACGGTGGATGTGTCGGCCACCCCGTCGTTGTCCGAATCGCGGTACGCGATCAGGCCGCCGATCCCGTTGAAGGACACATCGAAGACGTAGAGGGTCCCCGCCTCGTCGGCGGACACGCCCAGGACCGACTGCGGAGCCGGCGCGAACGGGGTGGTGCGTTCCGGCAGCGCATCTCCGCCGGAATCGAGCATCTCGAAAAGCGGCGCGGCGCTGAACAGGTCTCCGGTGAACAGGTATTCCGCTCCGGCGCGCCGGGCGCCGCCGAGGGCCCGCGTGTCGCCGACGGACGTCGGAACGACCACCGTCCGGTCGAACGTGAAATCACCGGTGTCGTCGTAGAGGGCGAACACGGTCTGCGACTGGTTCCCCAGGCAGACGCCACCGTCGCGCCGCGTGACAATCGCGCCCAGCCCGCTCCCGGCGCCGGAGGCGAACACCGATTGCCCGTCGAAGCGGAGGTCGTGGTCGCTGTCGGAGATGGCGTAGATCGCCCCGTCCCCGTTCGAACTGGCGTAGAGAACCCTCCCGCCGCACGTGCCGGTCCGCACTTCCGGAATCGAGCAGCGCACTGTCATCGAATAGTCGCCGACGGTGCGCGCGTCGCTGCCGGTGAACGTGCTGTCGTTGAAGGACGCCGCCGCGATGTAATAGGTTCCCGGGGAAAGGAGATCCACGTTGAGGATGGGGTCGAAGGACACCGTGTTGTCGGCGAAACCCAGGCGGTTGCCCGCCGCGTCGAACACGCCGACGATCGGGTCGAGGGGAGAGCCGCTCCTAGCCGCGTTGATGTCGACCTGCAGCGCGGTGGCGTTCGTGATCGACAGCGCGTAGTAATCAATGTCCCCCTGCGGCACGATCGAAGCGTGCACCGTCTGCTCGCACGTGACCGGCGTGGCCGAGGCGCGCGTGTTGTTCGGCTCGTTCGGATCGGGCGCGGCGACGTTGGTCAGGAAATCGATCCCCGTGACGGTCTGGCCGGCCGCGACGTCGATCGCGACCCGGTCGGTCGCCAGGTCGAAGCCCGACTCGGTGGCCCCGTCGTAGAACTCCGGCGGGAACGACGTGTTGAAACCGGTGAAGTGGGTGTTCGACTGGGTGAACGGGTTGCTCGTTCCCACCAGCGGCTCCAGACGCAGAGAGTAGCTCCCCGGCGGCAGGCCGACGATGGTGTATCCCCCTCCCGGTCCTCCCCCCTGCACGTCCGAGATCACTCCGACCACCGGTACGTCCGGAGCGGAGGCGGCCACCGCCACGACGTGCGCCCCCTTGATGGGACTGAACGTCCCGCCGTCCAGCACCCGTCCGGAGATCGTCCCCATGGTCGAGGCGAGCGTGCTGTTCGGATAGATGAACGACACGCCGGACATGTCGTCCTGCGACAGGCTGCGCCCCTGGATGGTCCGGGACCCGTACGGGTACAGGGTGGCCTGGGAGGAGAAGTCTCCCGACGTGAAGCCGGACACCTCCAGGCCGGTCGACGCGAACCGGCCCGCCACGGCGCTGTGGTCGAAGCCAAGGCAGTGACCCATCTCGTGGGTCGAGAGCTCGCCCAGATCGTACGTGGTCGGACCGAGGTTCTGGTTCGGGTTCGCCGGGGTCGTGGTGCTGAAGGTGTAGAGCCGCTCGTTGAAAACGATATCGCAGTCGGTGATCCGGCCGTCCCCCGCCACATAGAAGAAGGAGACCGCGATGGCGCTGCTGAGATGGTTGGACGTGTCGGTCTCCGCGAAGTAGACGCGGTTGATGCCGTCGTTCCCGAGACCGGCCCCGGCGTCGATGGGGCTCGCCAGGTTGAAGCGGGCCCCCTCGGTGATCGTGGCGTTGGAGGTCGGAACGTCCGTCCAGCGCTGCATGCTCGCCTGGAGCGTCGTGATGTCCGACCCGTCGGTGATCCGGAACGAGGCGTCCTGCTCGAGGCGCAGCACGAGGTTGCCACCCAGCTGGAACACCCCGATGTCGGAGAAACCCAGGTCCACAAGGTTCGTCTGCACGTAGGCAAGGGCGGCCGCCCCGCCCGCCACGGACAGGACGGCGACCAGGAGGGCCGCGCGGATCGGCGGGAACGACCGCGTGATCCTCACGGCGCCGACCCGCGCGGTCTTTCGGCGACCAGCCGCTCGACCTCACTGAGCAAATTCTGAAGTTCCGCCGGCCCCTTCCCCGAGCGGCCGGAGCCGACCGGCTTCCCCTGCCGGTCGAGATAAAGCGTGCCCGCGGTCCGATCCTCGACGAGGTCGCGACCCGTGCGGCGGTCGCGGCGCACGATCATCCCGCCCTGGTTCCAGCCGACGACACCGTGCCGCCGTCCGCCGTCCGCCCCCGACACGCCGCCGGCCGTTATCCCCGCCGGCTCCAGGAACAGGAGCAGGCGCTCGCCGGCGTGGAACACCGGCGCTCCGGCAGCCACCATCGCCAGGTCACCCACCCGGCCGCCGGGGGTCTCGACCACGACGCGGGCGCGCGGTCCTCCCTTGAGGGAGCGCTCCACGGTCACCGTGGCGCGCGTGACGATGATCCGGCCGTCATCGCTCCAGCCGCTCTCGACCGAATCGACCGTTCCGAGAACGATCACGTCGGCCTGCGTCGTGATCTCCTTCAGGTCCATCCACGGCACGACCGTGGCGCTCGCGACCGACAGAGCCAGCCAGACGACAGCGATTCCGCAGACGGCCGGGCGGACCAGGTTCCTATATAAAGAAGACACGCGCCGGCAGCCCCTGCCGCACCCCAAGTCCAGCGAATTCAATCGCTTACTCCCCCAGATGCGCGGAAATATACGGTGAAGGTGCGGTGCGGACAACGCGACTTTCCCTCCAACATGCGGTCAGGATGCATCAGGAGTCGGAGGAGGGGGTCAGGCCCTGCGAGTATGGCTGGCGGTCACGACGGTGTGGATGCCGCCCCGGACGTTGAAGTCTCCCACCACGGTCATCTCCCGGGGCTCGAGGAGCTTCACGAGGTCGTCCAGGATGCGATTGGTGACGTCTTCGTGGAAGTGTCCCTCGTCGCGGAACGACCAGACGTAGAGTTTCAGGGACTTCAGCTCGACACAGAGGCTGTCGGGGATGTAGCGGATCCGCAGCGTCGCGAAGTCGGGCTGGCCGGTCTTCGGGCAGAGGCAGGTGAACTCCGGAATCTCGAACGAGATCTCGTAATCGCGACCGGGGCGCGGGTTAGGAAAGGTCTCGAGCCGCTTCGAGGGCTGCGCCGGCATCGGTCAGGGGGCCGTGGGGTGGGGAGCCGGCTCAGGACCGGCCGGGGTGCCGGGCGCGCGTCTCCCGGGCAGTTGCGGCGCGAGCTTCACAGCCAGCCAGTCGCGCATCTGGATCCAGGCGTCCTTGGCCTCCTCGGGCTCGTAATCGGCGTGCGCCCCGTCCATGAAGCAGTGGCCGATCCCGGGATACGAGACGATCTTCACGTCCTTCCCCGCCTCTTTCAGGGCCGCTTCGAACAGCTTCACGTCCTTCTCAGGGACGGCGTGGTCGCCGCCGCCGAATACTCCCAGGATGGGCGCCTTGAGCGGGGCCACGCCCTCGCGTGTCGTCTCGACTCTGCCGTAGAAGAGCACGGTCGCCTGCACGTCGGCCCCCCGGAGCGCCGTCGCGAGCGAGACGCGGCCTCCGATGCCGAATCCGATCGTCGCCACAGGCCGGTTGGTCACGCGGTCCAGCTTGCGGAGCTCGTCGATCGCCCCCTTGACGATGGTCACCGCGCGCGTCTCGTCCAGAGCGCGTCCCATGTCCTGCGCAAGCCCGGGATCGGCCATCAGCTTCCCCTTGAACAGATCCGGAGCCAGGGTCACATACCCGAGGGAGGCCAGGCGATCGACGACCTCCTGAATCTCCTCGTTCAGGCCCCAGTAGTCGTGGATGACCACGATGCCGGGGCTGCTCCTCGACCCTGGAAAGTTCCCCAGGTAGGCCCGGACCGTCTCGCCGCCCGCCTGGTAGGTCACGGTCTCGCCCGCGGCGGCTGCCAGGCTCGGCAGCAGCAGCGCCACGAATGTTGCGACGGCCAGCTTGACCCGCACGAAAGCAGCCTCCGGAGCGCCCTTCAGACCGATATCGAGGCCTGCGATCCTAGCATACGACGATCCGCTAGTCAGCCAGCGGGTACCACCACGGCTTGATCCGTCCCTCGATGTCCCAGTGCACGTGCTTGGTCTGCTGGAACTCCAGGAGCCCCTCCTCGCCCAGCTCGCGGCCGAGACCGGACATCTTCATGCCGCCGAACGGCCCGGCCGGATTGTCCACGAGGGGATCGTTGACCCAGACGTTGCCGACCTGGATCTCCTCGTAGTAGCGCCGGACCTTCTTCGCGTCGGTCGAGAACAACGTCGCGCCGAGCCCGTACGGCGAGTCGTTCGCCAGGTCCAGCGCCTCGTCGAATGTCGAGAACGACAGGATCGGGACCACAGGCCCGAAGATCTCCTCCTTCAGCAGGCTCATGCCGTGGCGCATCCCGGCCAGCACGGTCGGCTCGTAGAACCATCCCTTCGTCAGACGCTCCGGTCTGCGTCCACCCGTCACGATCTCCGCCCCCTCGCGCCGGGCCTGCTGCACGCGTGCCTCGACCTGATCGCGCTCCGCCCTGCCGATGAGCGGCGTGACCTCCGTCTTCTCATCCATGCCGGGCCCGACGACGAGTTTCGACGTCAGCGCGGAGAACATCTCCAGGAACCGCCGGTGGACCGGCTGCTCGACGTACACCCGCTCCGCGCTGGTGCAGACCTGCCCGGCGTTGAGAAACCCGGTCCAGGCCACGGCGCGCGTCGCCGCCTCGAGGTCGCAGTCGGCGCAGACGATGACCGCGTCGCTCCCGCCCAGTTCGAGATGAAGCTTCTTGATGCGCTCGGCCCCCATGCGGTAGATCCGCTGCCCGGTCGCGGTGCTGCCGGTGAAGGCGATGCACGGCACGTCCGGGTGCATGACCAGGGCGTCTCCGACTTCGGCCCCGGCTCCGGTGATGATGTTCACGACCCCTCTGGGCAGGTGGTCGAACACACGGCTGAGATCGAGTGTGGTCAGCGGTGTCTGCGAAGCGGGCTTGATCACCACGACGTTTCCGGCGGCGAGGGCGGGGGCGACCTTCCAGGCGAGGAGCATCAGCGGGTAGTTGAACGGGACGATGCAGCCCACCACACCCATCGGCTCCTGGAGGACCAGATTCAGCTGACCCGTCTCGGCGGAGGGGATGACCCGCCCGCGCCGGTCGCGGATGAGGCCTGCGTAATACTCGAAGCAGGTCGCGGACCAGTCGACGTAGCCCCGGTTCTTCCGCAGCGTGCGGCCGGTTTCGCGTGTCAGGGTGATCGCGAACTCCTCCCTGTTCGCGCGCAGGCGGCGCGCCGTCTCCACCAGCAGCTCGGCGCGCTCCAGGGCCGGCACGCGCTTCCACGCCGGGAAGGCCCGCCCGGCGGCGGCAACCGCCCGGTCCACCTCGGCGACGCCCCCCTTCGGGACGACGTCCACGATCTCCTCGGTGGCCGGGTCGACGACCTGGATGGTCCGGCCGGTCGAGCCCTCCGTGAACTCCCCGTCGATCCAGAGACGCCGCATCGATCCCCCCTGCCGGATGCGGGTGCATTCTACCCGACCCGGCAGTTCGGGTAGGATGGGCGGCGAGGGGGAGACCCCATGCCGCAGACTCCTCACACCGAAAGGCACTTCACGTCCGGCGCCATCGTCCGGGACATCGTCATCGGCATGTCGGACGGTTTGACCGTTCCGTTCGCGCTGGCGGCGGGTCTCTCGGGCGCCGTCGACTCCACGGCCGTCATCATCACCGCCGGCCTGGCGGAGATCGCGGCCGGCTCGATCGCCATGGGTCTCGGCGGGTACCTGGCCGCCCGCAGCGACGCGGAGCACTACGCCCGCGAGCGGGCGCGCGAGCGCGCCGAGGTGAAGGAGAAGCCGCTCGAGGAGGAGGCGGAGATCCACGAGCTGTTCCGGAAGTACGGCCTGACGCCCGAGGAATCGGAGCCGGTCGTGGCGGCGCTGCGCAACCGCCCCGAGGCCTGGATCGACTTCATGATGCGTTTCGAGCTGGGTCTCGAGAAGCCCGACCCCGGACGGGCGCTCAGAAGCGCTCTGACGATCGCCTCCGCGTACGTCGCCAGCGGGCTCATCCCGCTGGCGCCGTATGTCTTCGCGCCGGGCGCGCGCGCCGGACTCGGGTGGTCGGTCGTCTCGACCCTCCTGGCTCTCCTGGTGTTCGGATACGTCAAGGGTCGCTACACCGGCATCACGCCCGGACGCAGCGCCTGCCAGACGACGCTCATCGGCGGCCTGGCGGCCGGCGCCGCCTACCTCATCGCCCGACTGATCGCCTGACCGGAGACAGCATGGAGATCGACGACAAGAGTCTCGAGGACCTCCGGAGCCTCGGTCCCCGCAAGGCCTACGAGGCTGTGCGCCGCGCGGTACTGCAGAACCCCTGGGGCGCCTCGTCCGAAGACCTCCGTTCGGCGCTTGACCAGATGATCGCCGTGGGCATCCTGACCTGGGATGACGTCGAGCGATTCGAGGAGTCCTGACCGGATGCGCGGCCTGACGCGGCGGTCGCTTCTGAAGGGCGGGGCAGCGCTGGTCGCCCTGCACGCCTCGCGCCTCCTGTCTCCTTCGGCCGCGGCGGCATCCGCGAAGCCGCGCGTGGCCGTGGTCGGCGCCGGGGCGTTCGGCGGCTGGACCGCTCTCCACCTGGTGCGGCGCGGGGCACGCGTCGTGCTCCTGGACGCCTGGGGCCCGGGGAACTCCCGCGCCTCGTCCGGCGGAGAGACCCGGGTCATCCGCGCGACCTACGGCCCCGACCGGATCTACGTCGAGATGGCCGCCCGCTCGCTGCGGCTCTGGCGGGACAGCGAGAGGAGCTTCGGGCGGCCGCTGTTCCGGAAGACCGGTGTCCTGTGGATGGCGGGGAGCGACGACCGCTACGAGACGGCGGCGCTGCCGCTCCTGCGCGCGGCCGGACTCCCGGTCGAGCGGCTGGAGACGGCCGCGGCAGCGGCCCGGTATCCTCAGATTGATTTCGCAGGGGTGAGCTGGGTCCTGCACGAGAAGGAGGCGGGCTATCTGCTGGCGCGGCGGGCCTGCCAGGCGGTCCTGGAGCGGTTTCAGGCGGAAGGGGGCGAATACCGGCAGGCCGCGGTCGCTCCCGGGCCTGTCGTCGGCGACCGGATGGGCCCGCTCCGGCTTTCCGACCAGAGCGTCCTTTCCGCGGACCGCTACGTCTTCGCCTGCGGCCCGTGGCTGGGGACGATGTTTCCCGAAATCCTCGGCGCCCGCATCCGCCCGACCCGGCAGGAGGAGTTCTTCTTCGGGACGCCCGCCGGCGATCCGACCTGGCTGGAGGACCGTCTGCCGGTCTGGATCGACAATGGATCGAGGATCTTCTATGGAATCCCGGGGAGCGAGTGGCGCGGATTCAAGGTGGCCGACGACACGCGCGGGGAGGATTTCGACCCCACCAACGGCGAGAGGAAGCCGAGCGCGAAAGGACTGCGCTCGGCGCGTGATTACATGGCCTTCCGTTTCCCCGGTCTCAAGGACGCGCCGCTGCTCGAGGCACGCGTCTGCCAGTACGAGAACTCACCGGACGGGCGCTTCATCATCGATCGCCACCCGCAGGCCGCGAACGCCTTCATCGCGGGGGGCGGCTCGGGGCACGGCTTCAAGCACGGCCCCGCGATCGGCGAGCGTATTGCCGATCTGGTCCTGGGGACCTCCAGACCCGAGCCATTCTTCGGTCTCTCCAGATTTTCCTGATGCGTGACCCGCCGGCGTCCCCCGCCGGTGGTCGCGTGAACCGCACTGCGCTAGATTGAGTGTGTGCGGCGCCCCGTTCGATGTCTGGTGATCGCCCTCTGTGTTCTCTCGACCGCCGGCCTGGCGCCGGTCCTGGCCGACCAGGAGGACGACGGCGCGCCGGATCCTTCCCGCGGCCTGCCCGCCTACCTCGAGCATTACTCCCGCCCCTTCGTGATCGACGGCCGCGAGTTCAAGTTCACGCAGAAGTATTACTGGCACCGCCTGTTTCATCCCGGGATGAAGGACAAGGTCCGGGGCGCGGGAGTCCTGATGGCGTCGTTCGTTCTGGCGACCCGGAAGAACCAGATCCAGGCGGACGTCGCCGAGGACGACACTCCGTCCCGCGAGCGCTTCTTCAGGCAGGCGCAGGATTTCGGCGGCAAGGGGATCGTTCCGGCGATCGCCGTCCTGTTCTATATCGGCGGCTCGGCCTTTCACGACTACCGCGCCAAGGAGACCGGTTTCATGCTGGCCGAGTCGGGACTGTTCACAGGCATCCTCACGGTGACCGGGATGTGGATCCTGAGCGAGGACCGCCCCAGGGACGGCGGGCGCCTGCATCCCTTCCAGGGGATCGGTCACGGGGTGTCCGGCCACGCCGCGACGGCCGCCTCGGTCTCGGGCGTGCTGTCGCGCATGTATCTTCAAGTCAAGCCCGAGGATGGGCGCATCCGAAGGACCTTCAAGTGGATCGGGAAGGGGTTCGCTTACGGCGCGCCTTTGGCGGTGGCCCTCGGGCGCGTGAACGAGCAGGAGCACTTTCTCTACAGCGCCGTCCTCGGCATGGCGATCGGTTTCTGGAGCAGCAACGCCGTCGCCGACGCTCACGGACTGTACCTGGAAGGGGGGCGCCCGCGCCTCAGACCGGCGAGCGTCGGGCCGATCCTGGGAGAAGGGGGCGGGGCCGGGGTCGGCGTGCGCTGGGAGTTCTGATCTCAGTAGTTCCAGCGCGCCCCGATGCCGGGCGCGCCCCGGTCGTTCGTGATCGGACCGACGGCCGAGGGCCTGAAGCGCGACGGGGTGCCGTGGATGTAGAGACCGTGGGCGTCCGCCACGACGTTGCTGCTCCAGTAGCCGATCGAGAGCCCCAGGACGGTGTTGTAGAGATAGTGCTGCTGGTCGTTGACGCGGCCGAAGGCGACGATGGCCGGCAGGCCGTACGCGAACCCCTTCCCGATACGTTTCCACACGGCGGCGGCGTGGCTGTCGTCCGGATCGATCTGAAGATACATGCGCGACAGGACGCCCGAGATGGAGGCGGCCGTGGCGCTGTGGCCGGAGATGCCGCCGCCGAAGCCGCGGAACGGGTGCAGGCTGCCCCCGTATTTCGGCCGGTCCTCGGCCAGCACGAAGCGTCCCCCCAGGGTCACCAGGTCGGTCAGAAGGAGGGAGTGGGCGAGCATCACGCCCGTCTCCTTCGAGCGGTAGTCGCGCATCGTCGAGCCGCCCACGTACATGAGCAGCGCGGTCGCCGGCACGACGATGCCGCCGCCGAGCTTCTGGATCCTCTTCAGCGTGGTCTCATGCTCGAGAGTGGTGTCGCGCTGCGCCCAGTCGCTCTGGATCTGCTCCTTCTGCGACCAGAGGGCGAACGCCACGGCCAGGACCGCGCCGCCTGTTTTCTTGTCGCTGGTCGTGGGGTGCGTCAGGCGGTGCCAGTAATACTTCTCCGTGAACGCCAGCTCGCCGGTGTCGATCCGGAACGGGCGCGAGTACCGATCGAGGTAGTCCGGGGCCGCTTCGCCGCCCTCCTCGCGGACGTCGAACCCCGGCGCCGCCGCGGGATCGCCGGGCTCCGAGGCCCCCGCTCCCGCCACGTCATCGGCGGCACCGTCCATCATGGCTCCCCATGACGGCGTCAGCCCCTGCAAGGCTCCGACGATCACGACGAGCGCCAGAGGCGCCCGGACCTTCTGCATCGCTCTCACCCCCCTCAGGGTCAATATAGATTCCGGATCATCGGAACACAGGCCTGGGCCCATTTCAAATTTGTCCTCACCGGAGGGAAAAATCCCGCTCAGCAGAGGGCCGATTTCACGCGGGTGATCAGACCGCGTCCGATTTGCTGGTGAAGGTGAACTCGCGCGCCTTGATGGCCGGCACGAGCATGCGGCCGGCCGGGACGGGGGAGGTCATCGCCTCGATGTTCCGCAGCATCACGACCGGGCTCTCGTTGAAGCGCAGATTGACCGCCGGGGCGGCGATCTTCCCCTTTTCGATCAGGAACAGCCCGTCCCGCGTGAGCCCCGTGAGATGCCAGGTCTGCGGATTGACGGTCCGGATGTACCAGAAGCGCGTCACCAGCAGGCCCCTGTCGGTCGAGGCGATGAGGTCGTCGAGCGTCGCGCCGCCTCCCGCGAGGACCAGGCTTCCCGGGGACGGCGTCGGCGCGACACCCGTCTTGGCCGCCCAGTAGCGGTCGGCGTACAGGGTCTTGAGAACGCCCTTCTCGATCCAGGCAATCCTGCGGTTCGGCAGGCCCGCGCCGCTCCACGGCAAGGCCGGGACGCGCGCCTCGAACGGATCGGTGACCAGGGTCACCGTGTCGTGCGCGACCTTCTCCCCGATGCGGCTGCCGCCTCCCTCCTTGGAGAAGACGCTTCGACCTTCGTCGGCGGAGCGCTTCGACAGGGCGCCGAACTGCAGCGTTTGCACGAGCGCCGCCACCGCCGCGGGCTCCAGGATGACGGTGTAGTCGCCCGGAGGGACTTCGCGGGGCTTGGCCGACGCGATCCCCTTGTCGGCGGCGCGCCGGGCGACCGGCTTCGGGTCGACCTCCGAGAAGCGCGGGGAGTAGGAGGAGGCCCATCCCGACCCGGTGCCGTCGGAGGTCCGCATGGTGACCGAGAACTCGACGTCGGTCGAGACGTGGTGCCCGAAGTTCCCCTTGCTGTTGCCGATCGCGCGCGCCTCGGCGTTGTTCTCGTAGAACCCGGCCGCCGTCAGATGACGGCGCTCCGCCAGGGTCAGGGCCGCTTTGACGCCGGCGGCCCGGTCGGCCGCGTCCGCCCGGCCCGCCTGCTCGTCGCGTGTCTCGAAGAGCGGGTAGCTCTGGGGCGGCAGGGTCTCCACCCACTCGGGGTCGACCGGCATCAGGTCGCGCAGACCGACGGCGCGCCCCACCGCCTCCTTGAGGCCGCCATCCGAGAGATCGTTGGTGCCGACGGTTCCGATCTTCCCTTCGCGGCGGGCGGCGATCGACAGCGTGACGTCCTCGACGCGCCCCGACGTCGTGATCTCGTTGCGCGCGAAACGTGTGTGCGACGCGGTGCGGGCCAGAAGCTCGACCTCGAGGTCCCCGTCCTGCCGCAGCGCCAGGACGCGCTCGATCGTTCTCTTCGCCTCGTCGCGGTCGAAACGCACGGGTTCTCTACTCCGTCCGGATCACGGTGATGCCGCGGAAGCGGCCGGCGGGACAGCCGTGGCTCATGGCGTTGATCTGGCCGGGCTCCCCCTTGCCGTCGCGGTTCAGACCGACGTTCTGCCACGTCGACTGGTCGCCGAGGAGATCGCAGGCCTGCCAGAAATCAGGGGTGCGGCTCTGGTACGCGACGTCGGCGATCATCGCGCCGACCTTCCCCCCCTTGATCTCCCAGAACGCATCGCCGCCGAACTGGAAGTTGTAGCGCTGGTGGTCGATCGAGTACGAGCCGCGCCCGTCGATGAGGACTCCGTCGTCGACTCCCGCGACCAGGTCGTCGATCGACGCCGGCTTCCCGCCGGCCTCGAGCCAGACGTTCGGCATCCTCTGGAACGGCACGGACGCGTACGAATCGGCGTAGCAGCAGGCCATCGACTCCTCCTGCCCGATGAAATGGGCCTGCTCGCGGATCGTCTGGTAGCCGACGAAGATTCCATTCTTGAGGATCGGAAAGCGCCTTGTCGCAACACCGTCATCGTCATATCCGCACGTGGAGAGCCCCTGCGGCAGCACGCGATCGCCGAAGACGTTGACGATGTCCGAGCCGACGCGGAACGTCCCGAGCCTGTCGGGCGTCAGGAACGACGTGCCGGCGAAATTCGCCTCGTACCCCATCGCCCGGTCGAGCTCGGTGGAATGCCCGATCGATTCGTGGATCGTCAGCGCCAGGTGCGTCGGCAGCAGGACGAGGTCCTTCCTGCCGGCCGAGACCGACGGCGCCTTCAGGTGGTTCACCACCTCCTCGCCGACGCGGCGGCCGCTCTCGACGAGACCGGCCTTCTCGACGAACTCGTAGCCGCCGCAGACGGCGTTCGGACGGTAGGTGCGCGTCTTCGCCTTGCGCGTCTTGAGGTCGCGCGCCGTGGCCGTGTACTCCGGCGCCACCTGGACGATCGTCTGCCTCAGGACGCTGCCCTCGGTGGACATGAAGAAGCGCTCCTCGAGCCGCTGCTCCATGAACCCCGTGACCGAGAACACGCCCGCGACCTTGCGGACCTCGGTGCTCGCCGCCTCGAGAAGGGCGAGCTTCTCGGCGACGCCGACGTCGAAGGGGTTCTTCTCGAGGGGGGTGCTGTAGGTGTCCTTGGCCGCCGGGGCCCTGGCGAGACGCACGGGCTCCTTCCGGAGCTTCGAATGCGCCCTCGCGATCGAGACCGCCTCCGTCGTGATCCGCGCGACGGTGTCCTTGTCGAGCGTGGCGCTGGCGGCGAAGCCCCAGGCACCGCCGTGGATCACGCGCACGCCGAAGCCGAAGGATTCCTCGTCGGTGACCGACGGCACGTTGTTGATCGCCCCGGTCGCCCAGTCCGGGGTCGAGCGCAGAAGGATCGTCTGCGTGCGGTAGCGATTGATGCGGATGTCGGCGTACGTGGCGCCGAGCGCCCTGGCCTTCTCGAGGGCGACCGCGCCGAACTTTTCGAGCTGATCGGGCGGCAGGTTCACCGCTTCGATGCGACGCGTCACGAAGGCCCCGGGGACCATCTCGATCGCGGCGAGCGCGAGGGCCGAGGCGCCGCAGGACCGGAGAAAGTCCCTGCGGTTGCCGTGGAGAATGGACCGGCTCCTGGAGCCGGACGGCGGCGCAGACACGCCTCCCCCGCCGCCGGGCCATTCCAGGCTCCAGGAGTCGGCCCGCATGCGGCTCAGCGCCTGGATTTCCTGCCCCGTCCGCGACCGCGCATCGGCGGACGGCCCCGGCGGCCGCGTCGCCGTCCGGCGGCGGCGCGGCGTCCCGTCCCGGCGCGACGGCCGCGCTGCGTGGCGATCTTCTTGAGCCTGCGCTCCAGCTTCCTGAGCTGGCTGTCCAGCTTCCGGAAGCGTGGGCCCACCGTCGCCTTCAGCGTCCTGGTGATGACCGCCTCGAGTGCACCTGCGACATCAGGAGTTCGCGCCATGGTCCTCCCTCAATGTGTCCGCGCCTCAAGCGGCGCGGATTTCATGCTGGTCGACCGCGCGAAGCCTATCATCCCTTCCCGCGGGAGTCCACAAGGCCGATCGAAACGCGTCAGGAATGATGCCCGGATGGATTGCGGAGTCGCAGCGCGCGGACCGCGGTCTTCTGCTCGCGACCACGTGTCGCGGCGCTCGAAAAGAAGCGCCGAATCAGATCCGGATACAGAACGCGCGCCGCCTGGCCTCCGGGCTCGATCAGATTTTTCGCGGCGTCATAATCGTCGAGCGGGTAGGGACGCTCGAGCGGGACGTTGACGCGGAGGTACTGCTCCGTATCGAGAAGGCGCAGCGCAATTTCGTGCGAAATTCTCGCCTGCGCGATGAGCATGTGCTCGATGGCCGCCGTCCTCCAGAACCAGACGCCCATGCGTTTCGCCTTCTCGTAAGGAATGCGCTCGGCCCGCTCTCCGGCGCCGACGGACAGGATACGGATCATCGCGAGCGGCTGACCGAAGTACCGCACGGCCTCGGTCAGGCCGATGAGCGTCGGATTGTTCGCGAACAGACCTCCGTCCACGTGGCTGTCGCCCTCGGAGACCTGGGTCCCCGGGAAGAAGATGGGGGCCGAGGACGACGCCAGCGCCACCTTCCAGGCGGGCTCGTCGCCCGCCGGGACGAGGTCGGCGGCATGCTCGTCCTTCCAGACGCGGGGGTAGGAATTTTCCAGCTCGTAGGAGGTGACGCAGACGGGCGTCGTCGCGTCGTTCAGGACCTTCGATCCGAAAAACTCCCGGAGGGTCGCGGCGAGCACGCGATTGTCGTACTTGGGACGCAGCAGCATGCCGAGCCGCCGTGGCCTGCTGAAGACGAGCCTTCCTTTTTCGAGGAACAGATCCAGCACCGTCCGCGCCGGCGTGCCGTACGCCAAAGCCAGCGCGATGATCCCGCCCATCGAGGTCCCGACGATGAGATCGAAATGGTCGCCGATCCGACCCCCGCCGAGGTCCTCGAGCGTCGACAGGAAGGATGCCGTGAACAGGCCGCGGATTCCGCCCCCGTCCAGCGCAAGAACGCGGAACCCGGGGTCTTTCCCCGCGTCGGACGAGTCCTTGAAGCGCAGCGCGGTTCCGTACACGGGATGGACACGCTCCTAGACGGCGAACCGCTCCGGGTCCCAGCGCAGGCCGATCTCGGAAGGCGGGGCCATGTAGCCGGCGAGCGCCGACGACGCGACGACGGCGGGGCTGGCGAGATACCCCTCCCCGCCGACCCCCATGCGGTTCTGCCAGTTGCGGTTGAACGATGTGATGGCGCGTTCTCCCGGCTTCAAGGCGTCGTCACCCTGGCCGAAGCAGGGTCCGCACCAGGACTGGCGGATTTCGCCGCCCGCGGAACGGAAGACGTCGGCGATCGACTCGTCCCCGAGGCGCGGATCGGGACGCTCGATCTGCCCGCGCACCGTGCCGCTTCCGGGAAAGACGATGAAATGGACGCTCTTCGGTACGCTCTTCAGTCCCGTCTCCCGGGCCGCCCGGATTACCAGGGCCGCGCCCAGCAGATCGTCGTAGGAGCCGTTGGTGCACGATCCGATGAGCGCCTTGTCGAACGTCAGCCGCTCGCGCGCCACCTCGTCCGCGGCGAAAGCGTTCCCGGGACTGAACGGCTTCGCGATCATCGGGCCCACAGTGGTCAGATCGAACGTCTCGTCGATCTCGAAGCGCGCGCCGGTGCCCGTCAGGAGGGGCGGGTACGGAAGCGCGATCCCGCGCGCGGCGTACCAGCCGTCGGTGATTTCATCGCGGGCAAAGATGCCGTTCTGCGCTTCGGCCTCCGCCATCATGTTGGCGACCGTGTTCCGGAACGGCATCGGGAGCTGTCGATCGCGGTCCACGAACTCCACCGACATCCCCTGCGCCTGTCTCTCGCCCCAGCGGCGCAGAAGATCCAGGACGATGTCCTTGCCGCTCACCCAGGGCTGCAGTCGACCGGCGAACACGACGCGACGCTGCCGGGCCAGGGTGACGTAGACGGCTCCAGTGGCCCATCCGAAACCGAGGGTGGTGCTGCCGACGCCGATACCGACCGCCCCGTACGCCCCGTAGGCCCGGCTGTGCGAGTCGGCGCCGGGGTAGAAGCCGCCCGGAACGATGAGTCCCTGCTCGGGAAAATAGAAGTGGAATATGCCGTCGCCCGGCGAAGCGTAATGCGGCCTGCCGATCGAGTGCAGACGCGCGAATTCCTCCGAAATCGACGTCTGCTTCCGATCATCCTCCTTGCCGGTGAACACGAAGTGATCGCTGGCGATCGCCGCCTGGCGGGGGAAAACGGTCCCCCCTCCCGTGATCGCGTTGAACGTGTGGATGGCGAACGGCGCCGTGCCGTCCGACGCCGGCAGGAGGTCCGCATACAGCCGCAGCGTCGCGCCGGGGCGGACGCCCGCCTCCCTGTCGACGCGATGCGCCCAGACGATCTGCTCGGTCAGAGAGAGCGTCCGCGCCTCCGTCGCGTCCGGAAATTCGACGCGCGGCGCGCGACCGGCCGATTCTCGGAACTCACGCCGGCCCATGTCGAAGATGCCTCCGCCCTTCCGTATCTCCTCCTCCTTTTCGGTGAGCGGGAGGGGACGATAGCGCCGGTCCTGCGTGACGTTCACGATCTCGCGCGTCTCGACGTCGAAGGTGAATTCATCTCCGTCCCGCGCGTCCCGCACAGCGTCCTGTGACTGGACGACGTGCAGACCCAGGTTGAGGGCGTTGCGGCGAAAGATGTCGCCCATGTTGCCGCCGCAGACGATCACCATCTCCAGCCCGGCCTCCTCGGCGACGCCCTTGAGGCCCGCGGGCGACATCTCGCGCGACGAGCCGATGGCGAAGCGATCTCCGGCCACCAGGACGTTCTGCCCCGCGTGGACCCGCTCGCGGAACCCGGGCATCAGGTAGCGGAAGGAGCCCGTCTTCCAGCGCTCGTCGAGAGTCGCGAGGCTTTCCGAAACGCAGTCCGAGGAGGGGGTGATCTGATCGGTGTCGATGGCGTCGAGCTTCTTCCCGGGATGTTTCGGGTCCCAGAAGATGAGCGCCTTCCCGCGCACCAGCCGTCGCCCGCCCTGCGCCGCGCCCGACGCCCGCGGCGCCCGCGCCGCGATCGTCTCGAGCGTCACCCCCGGCTTCAGTCGCGCCGGCTGTATCGGAGTCATTGTCGCACCCTGTCATTCATGATACTCCACCCTCGCAGAGTCTCCATCGCGTTGCCGAGCGTGTTGCGCGCGATTCATGCCGCGCCACGCGGTCGTGTGCGCAAACGTGGACAGATGGCGTCGCGCGGTGCGTCAATTTCTTGAACGGCAGGCTCTGCGTCGGTACTTGATTGTCGCATGCGCGAAAAGTTTCTCTGCTGGCCGCCCCGGTGGAGAGCGGCCGCGGCCCCGCCCGCGCGGCCGTGTGAGACCTCGCGCCGGGGCCCCGCCGCGCGGAATTCGCGCGGTGGGCGGCACGAGGCGAACCGAGGGGAGGCTTGCGC
>Ga0137397_10000157_pt1 | contig 45136 bp, 38 predicted proteins | sample czorhiz116metaG_FD_106658 | JGI IMG/M metagenome (GOLD analysis project Ga0137397, IMG submission 106658) | Vadose zone soil microbial communities from Angelo Coast Range Reserve, California, USA - czorhiz1.16 metaG | ecosystem: Environmental > Terrestrial > Soil > Vadose zone | place: USA... | reverse complement strand
GTCGACCTTGAGGTCCTTCCAGGGCAGCTCGGCCGGGTTGCGCTTCGCGCAAACCTGGATGCGATCGCTGTTCACGACCATCGCATCACCCGCCACCGCGACCGTGCCGGGAAACTTCCCGTGTACGGTGTCGTAGCGCGTCAGATGGGCGTTGGTCTCGGCGTTGCCCAAGTCGTTGATGGCGACGAACTGCAGGTCGTGGCGCTTCCCGCCTTCATAGTGGGCGCGCAGGATGTTGCGGCCGATGCGGCCGTAGCCGTTGATGGCGACTCGAATGCTCATGCAGAACTCCTTCTTTATTTCAAAACGCTCTTTGCCGCTTTCGCGACATTGTCGGCGGTGAAGCCGAAGTGCTCGAACAGCTTCGCCCCCGGTGCTGATTCTCCGTAGCGGTCGATCCCGACTACCGCGCCCTCCAGCCCCACGTACTTGCGCCAGAAATCGCTGACGCCGGCCTCGACTGCGATCTTGGGCAGCGTGGGGATCAACACCACATCCCGGTACATGGGAGGCTGCCTGTCGAAGACCGAGGTGCAGGGCATGGAAACAACGCGCACGGGGACTCCTTCCGAGGCAAGCTGCTGTTTTGCCGCAAGCGCGAGCTGCACTTCCGAGCCGGTCGCGACGATGATCAGCTTGGGATCCTGAGCATCCGACAGGATGTAGCCGCCCCGGCGGACCGCTGCGACCGTGTGGGCGTCGCGCTTCTGGAACGGCACATTTTGTCGGGTGAGAAGCAGCGAGCTCGGCCCGTCCCTGCGCTCGATCGCGGCAATCCAGGCGACCGCCGACTCGATCGTATCGCAGGGCCGCCACACGTCCATCCCGGGAATCGCCCGCAGGGCCGCGGCGTGCTCGATCGATTGGTGCGTGGGACCGTCTTCGCCCAAGCCGATCGAGTCGTGGGTGAAGACGAAGATCGAGCGGATCTTCATCAGCGCCGCCATGCGCAGCGCGTTCCTCGAGTAGTCGGAGAACGTGAGGAACGTGCCCCCGTAAGGAATGATCCCGCCGTGCAGCGCCAGCCCGTTCATCGTCGCGCTCATGCCGAATTCGCGCACGCCATAATAAATATAGTTGCCCCCGCCGTTTCGTCCCACGGTCTTCGAACCCGACCAAAGCGTGAGATTGGACCCGGTCAGATCGGCCGAGCCGCCGACGAGCTCGGGCAGCATCGGCCCAAGAGCTTCGATGACGTTTTGGGATGCTTTGCGCGTGGCGATGATCTCGGCCTTCGCATTGACCGCCCCCAACAACCCCGCGCAATGCGAGCTCCAGCTCGAGGGCAGTTCCCCCGCCATGCGACGCCTGAAATCGGCCGCAAGCTCCGGGTGGGCCTTGGTGTAGCCAGCAAGCTTCTCGTTCCAGTCGCGCTCGAGTTCCGCACCGCGTCTTTTCGCGTCCCAACCTTCGTAGACGTGCTGCGGTACTTCGAACGGCGGATAGTTCCAGCCCATCGCGGCGCGTGTGGCCGCCACTTCCTCCGCCCCCAGCGCTTCGCCATGCGCCTTCGCCGTGCCGGCGCGCTTGGGCGCACCCCTGCCGATCACGGTCTTGCAGCAGATAAGGCTGGGTTTGTCCGCAACCGCCTTGGCCGCGCGGATGGCGCGATCGATCGCCTCGACATCGTGGCCGTCCACGTTGGCAATCACGTGCCAACCATAGGCTTCAAAACGCTTCGGTGTGTCGTCGCGGAACCAGCCCTTGACCTCACCGTCGATGGAGATCTGATTGTCGTCGTAGAGGGCGATGAGCTTGCCCAAGGCCAATGCGCCGGCCAGCGAGCACGCCTCGTGCGAAATCCCCTCCATCAGGCAGCCGTCACCGACCGAGACGTAGGTGTGGTGATCGACGAGATCGAACCCCGGGCGGTTGAATTCGGCGGCAAGAAGGCGCTCGGCGATCGCCATGCCGACTGCGTTCGCCAGGCCTTGGCCCAGCGGCCCGGTCGTGGTCTCCACGCCCGGAGCCAGCCCGTATTCGGGGTGTCCCGCCGTCTTGGAATGCAGCTGGCGAAAACGTTTGAGCTCCTCCATCGGCAGGTCGTAGCCGGTGAGATGCAGGAGAGCATAGAGCAGCATCGAGCCGTGGCCGTTGGAGAGAACGAAACGGTCGCGGTCGGGCCATTTCGGATTCGCCGGGTTGTGGCGCAGATGCCGGCCCCAGAGCGCCAACGCGATCTCCGCCATCCCCATCGGCATGCCGGGATGGCCCGAGTTCGCCACCTGCACGGCGTCCATGGCCAACGCACGAATCGCGTTGGTCAAGTCCTGGCTCATTACTCGGAAAGGCTCGAAGGGTGGGTTGAGACCTTATAATTATCGGCGAATCTCGCTCCCTTGGCGAGAAAAACCCACAATGGAGGAGAGCAGTGAGCAAACTCGCATTCATCGGACTCGGCGTGATGGGTTTCCCTATGGCCGGACATCTCGTAGCCCGCGGCGGGCACGAGATCACCGTCTACAACCGCAGCCGCGCCAAGGCCGACGCCTGGGTCGCGAAACACAAGGGACGCCCGGCGGAGACGCCCGCCAAGGCCGCCGAAGGGGCGGAGATCGTATTCTGCTGCGTCGGCGACGACCCGGACTTGCGCGAAGTGACTTTGGGGCCGAACGGTGCCTTCCAGAAGATGGCGAAGGGCACGATCTTCGTCGACCACACCACGGCCTCGGCGAAAGTGGCGAGGGAGCTCGCCGCGGAGGCCAAAAAGCGCGGCTTCGATTTCCTCGACGCGCCCGTATCCGGTGGCCAGGCGGGAGCCGAGAACGGCCAGCTCACGGTGATGGTCGGAGGCGAACCCGCCGCGTTCGAGCGCGCGAAACCCGTCATCGCGCATTTCGCCAAGGCGGTGACGTTGCTCGGGCCTTCCGGCGCGGGGCAACTCACCAAGATGGTGAATCAGATCTGCATCGCGGGGCTCGTCCAAGGGCTCGCCGAGGGCTTGAATTTCGCCCTCAAGGCCGGCCTCGACGCCAAGCTGGTACTCGACGTGATCTCCAAGGGCGCAGCCCAGTCCTGGCAGATGGAAAACCGCGGCAAGACCATGGTCGACGACAAATTCGACTTCGGCTTCGCGGTCGATTGGATGCGAAAGGATCTGCGCATCTGCTCCGAAACGGCCAAGCAGAATGGTGCGCAACTCCCAGTCACCCAGACGATCGCCGGTTTCTATGACGAGATCTCGAAGATGGGCGGTGGCCGCTGGGACACCTCCAGCCTGATCCGGCGGCTGCGGCGCAGCTGATCTCCCCAGGGCTCTGGCCGGACGGGCCCCATGAGCATGCCCTTCCAATGGCCGGCGGCCTATGCGCCGGCCGTTCAGCTTCCGGCCGACGCCCCGGAATCCGCCCTGTGGTTCGTTTTCCGGGGCGCGGAGTTGTTGGTGGCGCCCCCTCCCGAGATCGCCCTGCCCCATTGCGCTCACCCCAACAGTTTGGGTATCATCCCGCAGCGAACACAATACCTTGGGGTTCTCGGCGAGCAGCATTGCTTCAGCGCCGAACTTGCGGCGGGTGCAGCGGCGCCGCAAGGGTGGGTGTGGCAGGGGCTGCGCGGGCTCTTCGGCGCTCTGGATGAAGCGCAATTTGCCCTGGCCGGCCGGGCGCTGCAGATCGTCGACTGGGACCGCACGCATCAGTATTGCGGCGCGTGTGGAGTGGCGACCGCGACTCGAACCAGCGAGCGCAGCCGGGAGTGTCCCGCCTGCGGACTGGTGGCGTATCCGCGGCTTGCGCCGGCGGTGATGGGGCTGGTGCGGCGCGGGCGGGAGTTGCTGCTGGCGCGCTCGCCGCGGTTTGCCAAGGGCGTCTACAGCGCCCTCGCCGGTTTTGTCGAGCCGGGCGAAACGCTGGAGCAGTGCTTAGAGCGGGAGGTGCATGAGGAAGTCGGCATCCGCGTGTGCAAGGTGCGCTACTTCGCCAGCCAGCCTTGGCCGTTCCCGCACTCGCTCATGATCGCCTTCTTTGCCGACTACGAGAGCGGAGAAATTCGGATCGACGGCGCCGAAATCGAAGACGCGCGATGGTTCGATGTCGAAAATTTTGAAAATTTGCCGCGTTTGCCTGCTAGAATCAGCATCGCTCGCAGGTTGATCGATGCGGCAATTGGGGAGATGCGCGTAGCTTGATTCTGCATCTCATTTGTCAACGCTTGTGGGGATTTATGCAAATTGGACGGACTGCACATTGTTGCGAATCTGTACCGTTGCGGGGGGGTTGCACGGTACCTAACTGACGCAGCCGGGCTGCGTCGTTTTTGTCACGACTCCATCAACAGGGCCGGTCTCACGATACTCGGCGACCTGTTCCACGAGTTCGACGGTGGCGGAGTCACGGGCACGGTGGTACTGGCGGAATCGCATCTCGCCCTTCACACGTGGCCGGAGCTCCAGAGCGTCACCCTCGACGTCTACGTCTGCAATTACACTCAGGACAACAGCGCCAAGGCGCGTCAGGTCGTCGCCGACCTGATGGAGATCTATCGTCCTGAGGAGCATGTGCAGCACGACGTGCCGCGGGACAAGCGCCTGATGAACGAGTGGCTGAACGGAGACTACGGGTTTTTCGTGCGCTCCTCGAAGCTCCTCGAGTCTTCGAAGACACGCTTCCAGGACCTGGAGATACACGAGACGCCCCAGTTCGGGAAGCTGTTCCGTCTGGACGGCTGCTTCATGACCTCGGAGCGCGAGGAGTTCGTCTACCACGAAACCCTGACCCACCCGGCGCTCACCGCGCATCCGGCCCCGAAGCGCGTCCTGATCATCGGCGGCGGTGACGGCGGCGCAGCGGAAGAAGCGCTCAAGCACCCCTCGGTCGAACAGGTCGTCATGGTCGAGCTCGACGGAAAGGTGGTCGAGATCGCCAAGGAACATTTCGCCGCAATCCACCGCGGCGTCTTCGACAATCCCAAGCTGAAGGTCCTGATCGAGGACGGATTGAAATACCTGGCCGAGACCAAGGAGAAATTCGATCACATCGCCCTCGACCTGCCCGATCCTATCGGCCCAGCCGCGGCGCTGTACGAGGAAGGCTTCTTCCGCGATTGCAAGCGGGCGCTCGTCGCGGGCGGCGTGCTGACGCTTCACATGGGCTCGCCCTGGTCGCGGCCTGACCGGGTGAAGCTGCTCTACGCGCGACTCGCCAAGATGTTCAAATTCGCGCGGCCGTACACGATGTTCATCCCGCTGTACGGATGCCTGTGGTCGATGTGCGCGTGCTCGGATACGACCGATGTCACCGCGGTCAGTCCCGGCGAGGTCGACATTCGAATCGGCAATCGCGGGCTCACCCATCTGCAGTACTACAACGGCGGCACGCACCAAGCCCTGTTCGCGCTACCCAACTTCGTGCGCGAGCTGACGGTCGATGCGGTGCCCAAGCCGAGGCTGGTGGCGGCAAGGAAGCGCGCGGCGGGCGGCGCGAAGTAGACGATCCTAGCCGGTTGGACGAGGGGCGACCGAAGAGGTCGCCCTTTTCATTCTGGCTTTCGTTTCGAGGAAGCGGAACTCGGGCTCGGGCCGGCGCCCGCTGACGATGTCGGCGAGCGCACGGCCCGAACCGCATGCAAGCGTCCATCCGAGCGTTCCGTGCCCTGTGTTGAGGAAGAGATTCGAATATTTCGACTGACCGATGAGCGGAAGATTGCTCGGGGTTGCCGGCCGCAAGCCGGTCCAGAACTGGGCGCTTTCCGCCCGCCCAGCCTTGGGAAACCACTCGAAACAGCGTCGCACGAGCGCGTCGCAGCGAGAGGTGTTCATCTCGGTATCGTAGCCGTTCAATTCGGCGGTGCCGGCCACCCGCAAGCGATCACCCAGCCGGGATATGACGATCTTGCGTGCGTGATCGGTCAAGCTGATCTGCGGCGCGATGCTGCCCGCCTCCAGGGGCAGCGTGATGGAATAGCCTTTTACCGGATATACGGGAATCGATATCCCGATTCGCCTCAGCAAGAGTGCACTGTAGCTGCCCAGCGCGATCACATACGCGTCCGAGCGCAACGATTCCTCGATCCCGGCCTCATCGTCGATCACGACGCGTTCTATCGCTCCGCGATTCGCTTCCAGGCCCTTCACGCTCACGTTGAAGCGAAAGCTCACGCCCTGGGCACGGCATAGCTCGGACAGGTTTTTGGTAAAAATCTGTGCGTCCCCGCTTTCGTCGGAGGCCGCATAAGCGCCTCCGACCACGCGGACTTTCGAATGCTCAAGAGCGGGTTCGATCCGCATGCACTCGTCCGGCGTTTTGATTTCCAGCTCTAGCCCGCGCCCCTTGAGCATTTCAGCCTCGCGCGTCGCATGCTCGAACTCGCGCGGTTCTTCGTACAAGTGGAGGATGCCGTAGGTCTTGGCGTCGTAACTGATTGCCGTGTCGCGCCGCAACTGGCGCAGCTCCTCGCGGCTGTACCGGGCCAGCGCGAGTGCAGCTTCCGTATTGTGCCGGGCCCGGCTGGGCAGGCATTCCGCGAGAAAGCGCAGAGCCCAAAGCCATTCGCCGAGCTCTGCACGCGGCCGGAATAGCAAAGGGGCATCTTCGCGTCCAAGCCAGCGCAGAATCTTGAGTGGTGCAGTCGGATTGGCCCAGGGCTCGGAGTGGCTGACCGAGATCTGCCCGCCGTTGGCGAAGCTCGTCTCGAGCGCGGCTTCGGGCTGCCGGTCGACCACCGTCACCTCGTGGCCGGCGCGCGCGAGATACCAGGCACTGGTCGTGCCGATGACGCCGGCTCCGAGAACGATCACTCTCATGCTCGTCTCCGACGAAGGCGGTCGGAAACCGCCTTCTGGATTCGCTTTTTGACCTTAGGGTGACGACCGAGTTCTTGCGCCTACCATACCAAGCCTGACGCAAGCGGCAAGGGGACCGCCTATTTCCCTGTGTAGGAAATCACCTTTTGTCGCTGCTCCCCCAAGCCCTTTATGCCCAGGGTCACGACGTCCCCCGGTTTCAGCCACGCCTGAGTCGGCTTCATGCCCAAAGCCACGCCTGCCGGGGTACCCGTGGTGATGATGTCCCCCGGGAGGAGAGTCATGTAGTTGCTGACGTAGGAGACGAGTCTCGCGCACGAGAAGATCATGTTTCTTGTGTTGGAAGACTGCCTGCGCTCGCCGTTGACATCGAGCCAGACGTCGAGAGTCTGAGGATTGGTAATCTCGTCGCTCGTCACCAGCCACGGACCGATCGGTCCAAACGTGTCGGCGCCTTTGCCCTTGTCCCACTGCGACGACTGCAGCTGGAACGCCCGCTCGGAGACGTCGTTGACGATCGCGTAGCCGGCGACATAGTCCAGCGCCTTGTCCTCGGAAACGTACTTGGCCCGGGTGCCGATCACGATGGCAATCTCGACCTCGTAGTCGAGCTTGGTGGAATTTCGCGGCTGCTGGATATCGTCATTCGGGCCGCTGATGCAAGTCGTGGCCTTCATGAATACCACCGGCTCGGCCGGTATCTGCAAACCCGCCTCGTGGGCGTGGTCGACATAGTTCAGACCGATGGCGACGAACTTGGAGATGCCGGTATAGGGAACACCGAACCTCGGGTTACCCCGCACCAGAGGCAGGGACTCGGGACGAATCTTGCGGAGTCTTGCCAGACCTTTCGGAGAAATCGTTTCCTGGTCGATATTGGATATCACTCCCGAAAAATCGCGCAGCTGGCCCTGCGCGTCGATGACACCCGGTTTTTCGAACCCGTTCCTGCCGTAACGACAAAGCTTCATTTTTCTTGCTTCCTTTCAGATCATCAGGGACGACCGCTCGATCCAAGCACACAGCTCAGAGTCATGCACGCGCTAAGGCGCGAGGAAGATAACTCGATGCCGTCAGTCCTGCGCCACCCTACCCGGCGGCGGTGCGACGACAGCGAATTGGCGCGACCGGTTCGTACGCGAGCCGTTCTCCCTTGAGGTCTTCTTGCGCCGGACGATTATAGCAGCGCGGCATCGAAAAGCGCCATAGTTCTCGCGTAATCATAGGGTTAAAAAGAGTCTCGGCAAGGACGAGCGAAGCAAGACCGCGTCGGATATGCTTGAAATAGCAGTATGAAAACTCCCGCTTCTCGCATCACGCCCCGGTTCTTTGCCCCGCTTGAGCTTCCCCTCGGCGCCGAGATCCGGCTGCCGGAGCGTGCGGCCCACCACTGCACCGTCCTGCGTCTGCGGCGCGGCGACGCAATTACGCTGTTCAACGGTCAGGGCGGGGAATTCACCGCGGAATTGACGCGCATCTCCTCGGCAAATGCTCTCGCCCGCGTTCTGTCGTCGAGCGACCCGCAGCGCGAGTCGCCGCTCTCGATCGCGCTCGCCCAATGCGTATCAGCCGGCGACCGCATGGACTCGGCTTTGCAAAAATCCACCGAACTCGGCGTCTCGAAAATCATTCCGGTCGCAAGCGAGCGCTCCGTGGTCAAGCTGTCGGGCGAGCGGGCCGAGAAGCGCGCCGCGCACTGGCGCAATGTGGTGATCGCCGCCTGCGAGCAATCCGGGCGCAACCGCGTACCCGAAGTCACCGCAATAACGGATATCTTGGATTTTCTCGGCCCGGCGCCCTGCAACGGAATGCGGCTGCTTCTGGCACCCGATTCGAGCCAAAACCTCAAGCAGCTGGCACCCCCTCGCGAAATCACACTGCTGATCGGGCCGGAGGGAGGCCTCACGGAGCGCGAGCGGGAGGGCGCGGAGCGGGCTGGTTTCCTCCCGATTCGATTCGGGCCGCGAGTGCTGCGCACGGAAACCGCTCCGCTCGCAGCTATCGCTGCTATGCAAAGCCTCTGGGGCGATTGCTAGTTCGGAAGGTGGCGTCGCTGTCTCTGCCTGGAGCAAATGGCTAAAATTGGTTCTTTCGAGAATACTAAACTAAAGCATGTCGAGATCCGACCCCCAGTTCGTGAGCTGGTTTCGCTCCGTCGCGCCGTACTTCCACGCGTTCCGAGGCAAGACCTTCGTGCTCGCTTTCGGCGGGGAGATGCTTGTGGAGCGCCGATTCGTCGAGCTGGCGCACGACATCAACCTCCTTCACAGCACCGGAATCCGCGTGGTTCTGGTGCATGGCTCACGCCCGCAGATCGAGGCGCAGCTCAAGCAGCGCAAGGCGCGCTCTCGCTACGCCAAGGGTCTGCGCGTCACCGACCCGGTGGCGCTCGAGTGCGTGAAGGAGGCGGTTGGCCTACTGCGCGTCGAGATCGATGCGCTGCTTTCGCTCGGCCTGCCGAACTCTCCGATGGCGGGCGCGGCAATCAATACTGTCTCGGGAAACTTCATCACGGCGCAGCCGATGGGAGTGCACGACGGCATCGATTTCCAATACACCGGATCGGTGCGCAAGGTCGACTCGCAGGCGATCTCGGGCTGCCTCGATGCTGGGAATATCGCGATCGTGTCGCCTGTCGGGTATTCCCCCACCGGAGAGGTTTTCAATCTCGCGATGGAGGCCGTCGCGGTCGCGACGGCCTCGGCGCTGCACGCCGAGAAGCTCGTCTTCCTCTCCGATGCCCCTGTGGAAGACAAGGAGGGCGAGCTCCTGCCCGAGCTCACCGCCCGCGAGGCCGCCGATTTGCTCGCCCGCAGCAACCGCCTCACCGACGACACGCGGCTCTACCTCGCTCATGCGCTCGAGGCGGTGCGCGGCGGCGTGCAGCGCGCCCACGTCATCAGCCGGAAGGTGCCCGGCGCGCTACTGGTCGAGCTGTTTACTCACGACGGGGCCGGCACGATGATCACGGCCGACAAGGTCGTGAAGCTGCGCGCCGCGGCGATCGACGACGCGGGCGGGATACTCAAACTGATCGAGCCGCTCGAGGAGGATGGGACACTGGTGCGGCGCGGGCGCGAGCTGCTCGAGCGCGAAATCACGCAGTTCTCGGTGATCGAGCACGACGGCGTCATCGTCGGCTGCGCCGCCCTGTATCCCTTCGCGAGCGCGCGCGCGGCAGAGCTTGCGTGCCTGGTGGTACGACCCGACTACCGCGACGCCGGCTACGGCGAGCGGCTGGTGGGGCAAATCGAGAGCCAGGCGCGTGCACGCAAGCTAAAGAAGCTCTTCGTGCTGACGACGCGAGCGACGCACTGGTTCATCGAGCGCGGTTTCGCCGAATCCACGGTCGACGAGCTGCCCAAGGAAAAGAAGGATCTGTACAACTACCAGCGGCGCTCCAAGGTCCTGGCCAAATCGCTCTGATACCACCGCGGACGCGCTAGAATCGGGCGCTGCACCTCAAAGGAGCAATCGATGGCGAGGATGGTGAAATGCGTGAAGCTCGGGCGCGATGCCGAGGGGCTGGACCTGCCCCCCTACCCGGGCGAGCTCGGCAAACGCATCTGGGAGAACGTATCCAAGGAAGCCTGGCAGGGTTGGATCAAACACCAAACCATGCTGATCAACGAAAACCGCTTGAATCTCGCCGATTCGCGCGCCCGCAAATACCTCGCCGAGCAGATGGAGAAGCACTTCTTCGGATCCGGAGCCGACACGGCCTCGGGCTACGTGCCGCCCAAGGAATAGCGCGCTACTTGCGGGTCCTCGTCACGACGCCAGCCTTCGTTCCGAGCAACAGCACGTCCGCCCCGCGCTTCGCGAACAGTCCGTTGGTGACCACGCCGGCCACGTCGTTGACCTTCGCTTCCAGCTCGACCGGGTTGAGAATGGACAACCCCCGGACATCGAGGACGATATTGCCGTTGTCGGTGGTGAATCCCTCGCGTAACTGCGGCTGGCCCCCGAGCTTCACCATCTGGCGCGCGACGTAGGCGCGCGCCATCGGAATCACCTCGACCGGTAGGGGAAATTTGCCTAGCACCGGGACGAGCTTGGACTCGTCGGCGATGCAGACGAATTTCTTCGCGGCCGCCGCGACGATCTTCTCGCGCGTCAGCGCGCCCCCTCCACCCTTGATCATCGCAAGATGCTCGGTGATCTCGTCGGCGCCGTCGATGTAGACCGGGAGCTCGTTGACGCTATTCAGGTCGAAGAGCCGGATGCCGTGGCTTTTCAGCCTGTCGGCTGACCGGTCTGAGCTCGCTACCGCGCCCAGGATCCTGCTCTTGATCTTGGCCAGCTCGTCGATGAAGAAATTGGCGGTAGATCCCGAGCCCACGCCGACGACAGCATCCTCGACCACGTGCTTGATCGCCTCGCGCGCGACCGATTGCTTCAATTCGTCCTGGGTCATCGGCGCTTCACGGGCGGAAGGTCGGTGCAGACGCCTTCGTAGAGCTCGGCCGCCATGCCGACCGATTCGCTCGTCGTCGGATGCGGGTGGATGGTCTTGCCGACATCCACGGCGTCCGCGCCCATCTCGATCGCGAGTGCGATCTCGCTGATGAGATCACCCGCTCCCGCGCCGACGATGGCGCCGCCGATGAGCCGGTGCGTCTCCTCGGAAAAGATCAGCTTGGTGAAGCCCTCGTCACGGCCGTTGGCGATGGCTCGTCCCGACGCTGCCCAGGGAAACCTGGCTATGCCGTACTTGATTCCCTGTTTCTTAGCCTCGTCCTCGGTCAATCCCGCCCACGCGATCTCAGGATCGGTGTAGGCGACTGAGGGGACCACGCGCGCGTCGAAGTAGGATTTCTGCCCGGCGGCGGCTTCGGCGGCGACGTGTCCCTCGTGGACCGCCTTGTGCGCGAGCATGGGCTGCCGAGCTATGTCTCCGATGGCATAGATGTGCGGAACATTGGTGCGCATCTGATCGTCGACGGGAATGAAACCGCGCGCGTCGACTGCGACGCCGGCAGCCTCGGCGCCTATCTTCTTACCGTTCGGCGTGCGGCCGACCGACGACAGGATCATGTCGTAGAGCTGGGGCGTCTTCGGCGAGGCCTCCCCTTCGAAGGTCACCTTGAGGCCTTCCTTCGCGGCCTCGACCTTGGTCGTCTTGGTCTTGAGCATGACGTTGTCGAAGCGGCGTGCGTTGAAGGTCTGCCAGACCTTGACGAGATCGCGGTCCGCGCCCGCCATCAGGCCGTCGAGCATCTCGACCACGTCCAAGCGAGCGCCCAGGGTCGAATAGACGGTCCCCATTTCCAGGCCGATGATCCCCCCTCCGATGACCAACATGCGCTTGGGCCGCTGCCGCAGCTCGAGCGCTCCGGTCGAATCGACGATGCGCGGATCCTCGGGAACGAAGGGAAGCTTCGCCGACTGGGAGCCCGCCGCGATGATCGCGTTCTTGAACGCAACGACCTTGCGGCCGTCCTTCGTTTCCACCGCCAGGTGGTTCGGCCCGGCGAAAGTACCCGTGCCTTGCAGCACCGTCACCTTGCGCGCCCGCGACATGCCGGTGAGGCCGCCCGTGAGCTTGCCGACGACCTTTTCCTTCCACGCACGCACAGCGTCGAGGTCGATCTTGGGCTCGCCGAAAGCGATGCCATGCTCGGAAAGATGCTTCGCCTCATCCATGACCGCGGCAATATGCAACAGCGCCTTCGAGGGAATGCAGCCGACGTTGAGGCACACACCGCCGAGTACCGGGTAGCGCTCGATGAGCACCGTGTTCATGCCCAGATCGGCCGCGCGAAACGCCGCCGAGTAGCCTCCCGGCCCCGAACCCAGGACTACCATGTCGCAGCTCAGATCCGCGGCTCCGGAATACACCGCCACCGCCGAGGTCGAAACCTTGGGGGCGGCGGCTACCGTGGCCGCCTTGGGAGCCGCCGCAGCAGCGGGTGGTGCGAATGCCGCCGCTGCGGCACCCTCGGCCTCGAGCAGGGCAATGAGCGTTCCGGTCGAAACCTTATCGCCGACCTTGACCCGCAATTCTCTGACGACGCCGGCGTCCGACGACGGAATCTCCATCGTCGCCTTGTCCGACTCGAGCGTGATGAGCGAGGCTTCTTTTGCAACACGATCGCCGGGCTTGACCAGCACCTCGATGACGTCGATGTCCTTGAAATCGCCGATGTCCGGCACCTTCACTTCGATCATCCGCGCCACGCCGGCCTCACAGTAGGGTGCGGCGAATGTCGGAGAGGACGGAGGCGAGATAGGTCGTAAACCGCGCTCCGGCGGCACCATCGATGACGCGGTGGTCGTAGGCGAGCGACAGCGGCAGCATCAGCCGTGGGACGAAGGCGCCGTCCTTGAATACGGGCCGCATCTGCGATCTCGCCACGCCGAGGATCGCGACCTCGGGAGCATTGATGATCGGCGTAAAGGCCGTGCCCCCGATCCCACCGAGGCTGGAGATGCTGAACGTGCCCCCGCGCATGGCGTCGGGCTTGAGCTTCTTTTCGCGCGCAGCCTTGGAGATTTCGGCGAGCTCCTTGGCCAGATCGAAGACGCCCTTGCGGTCGGCGTCCTTGATCACCGGCACCAGCAGCCCGTCGGGTGTGTCGACCGCGACGCCGATGTGGTAGTACTTCTTGACGATGAGGTTGTCGCCGGTCTTGTCGAGCGAAGCATTGAAATCCGGAAATTCCTTGAGCGCGTTCACCGAGGCCTTGACCAGGAACGCGAGCATGGTGAGCTTGAAGCCGCCTTTTTCCGCGACCCGAGAATTCTCCTTGCGAAAAGCCTCGAGCTCGGTGATGTCGGCCTCGTCGTGCTGGGTGACGTGAGGAATGGAGACCCAGTTGCGGTGCAGGAATCCGCCCGAGAGCTTCCTGATTCGCGAAAGCGCTTTGGTCTCGACCGGACCGAACTTCGCGAAATCCACCTGCGGCCATTCCGGCAGATCGAAAATGAGCCCGCCGCGCGCTGCCGGAGCGGCGGCCGGCGCTCCCCGCATCACCCCCTTAACGAATTCCTGGACGTCGGCCTGGGTGATGCGTCCCTTCGGCCCCGAGCCTCTGACGCGCGAGAGATCGACGCCGAGCTCGCGCGCGAACTTGCGCACCGAGGGGCTTGCGTGCGGAATCGAATCGGGCGTGCGCGGCGGATCCGCGGCCGCAGGCACAGGCCTGCCGATCGGCACAACCGGTGCCGCAGGAGCCGGCCGGGCGGGGACCGGTGAGACGGGCGCCGCGACGGGTTCGGGCGGCTTTTTCGGAGCCGGCGCCGGCGCGCCGGCCGCCGCATCGAGCAACAGGATTGGACTCCCCTTCGAAACCTTGTCGCCCGCCTTGACGCGCAACTCCTTCACCACGCCGGCAGCGGGCGAGGGGATCTCCATAGTTGCTTTGTCCGACTCGACCGTGATCAGCGATTGCTCGGGCTGGACGACGTCGCCCGCCTTCACCAGGATCTCGATCACGGCGACTTCCTTGAAATCACCGATATCGGGTACGGAGATCTCTCTTGTCGTAGCCATCGCGTGCGTTCAGGAATCGCCGAGCCGCGTTGCCGCGGCAGGCCCGGAGGCGGTCAAACCGTCACCGGATTGGGTTTTTCCGGATCGAGGCCGTACTTGCCGATCGCGTCGGAAACGAGCTTCGTCTTGATCGCGCCGCTCTCAGCCAGCGCGGTGAGCGCGGCGATGGTCACGTAGTAGCGATCGACTTCGAAGAAACCGCGCAATTTGGCGCGGGAGTCGGAGCGGCCGAAGCCGTCCGTACCGAGCACCTTGTAGACTCGGTTTTTGGGAACGAACGGACGGATCTGCTCGGAAAACGTCTTGAGGTAGTCGGTCGCGGCGACGACGGGGCCCGCGCGCTTCTCGAGGCACTGCCCCACGTATGGAACGCGGGGCTTCGCTTCGGGATGCAGCATGTTCCAGCGCTCGGCCGCGAGCCCGTCCCGCCGCAACTCGGTCATGCTGGTCGCGCTCCAGACGTCCGCCGCGACGCCCCAGTCGGCCTCGAGCAGCTCGCCCGCGGCGATGACTTCGCGCAGTATCGTCCCCGAACCGAGCAGCTGGACTCGCAGCTTCCTCTTGGACCCCTCGCGAAAGAGATACATGCCCTTGAGGATCGCCTGCTCGGCGCCGGCAGGCATCGCAGGATGCTCGTAGTTCTCGTTCATCACCGTGATGTAATAGAACACGTCTTCCTGCTCGGCGACCATGCGGCGCAAGCCGTCCTGGATGATCACCGCGAGCTCGTAGCCGAAGGTGGGATCGTAGGACACGCAGTTGGGCACCGCGGAGGAGATCAGGTGGCTGTGCCCGTCCTCGTGCTGGAGGCCTTCGCCGTTCAGGGTCGTGCGGCCCGCCGTCGCGCCGAGGAGGAAACCCCGCGCGCGCTGATCGCCAGCAGCCCAGACCAGATCCCCCACCCGCTGCATGCCGAACATCGAATAGAAGATGAAGAACGGCACCATCGCGAGGTTCGAGTGGCTGTACGAGGTCGCGGCCGCGATCCACGAGGAGAACGATCCGGCCTCGTTGATGCCTTCCTCGAGAATCTGCCCGGCCTTGTCCTCGCGGTAGTACATCACCTGATCGCGGTCGACCGGCTCGTACTTCTGGCCCTCCGAAGAGTAGATCCCCAGCTGCCGGAACATGCCCTCCATGCCGAAGGTGCGCGCTTCGTCGGGCACGATGGGCACGATGTGCTTGCCAATGCTCTTGTCGCGCACCAGCAGGGTCAGCAGGCGCACGAACGCCATGGTGGTGGAAATCTCGCGGCCTTCCGAGCCCTTCAGCAATGGCTCGAACGTCTCGAGGGGAGGCACCGCCGGCGGGCTGTCGGACTTGCGGCGGCGCTGCGGCAGGTAGCCGCCCAGCGCCTTCCTGCGCGCGTGCAGGTATACCATCACCGGATCGTCGTCCGCGGGCTTGTACAGCGGAAGCTCTTCGAGCTTGTCGTCGGGAATCGGCACGTTGAAGCGATCGCGCATTTCGCGAATCGTCGCGATATCCACTTTTTTCAGCTGGTGGGTCGGATTTTTTGCCTGGCCCTGCTTGCCCAGCCCGTAGCCCTTGATGGTCTTCGCGAGAATCACCGTCGGCTGGCCCTTCTGCTTCACGGCAGCCGCGTACGCCGCGTAGATCTTGTGGGGATCGTGTCCGCCCCGGTTCAACCGCCAGATGTCCTCGTCGGTCATCCGCGAGACCATCTCTAGCAGCTTCGGGTCCTTGCCGAAGAAATACTTGCGGACGAAGGCGCCGTCGTTCGCCTTGTAGTTCTGATACTCGCCGTCGACCGTATCCTCCATGACGCGCAGCAGCCTGCCCTCGAGATCGCGGGCGAACAGAGGATCCCAGTACGAGCCCCAGATGAGCTTGATCACGTTCCAGCCGGCGCCGCGGAAATCGGATTCGAGCTCCTGGATGATCTTGCCGTTGCCGCGGACCGGGCCGTCGAGGCGTTGCAGATTGCAGTTCACGATGAAGACGAGGTTGTCGAGCTTCTCGCGCACGGCCAGGCCGATCGCACCCAGCGATTCGGGTTCGTCCATCTCGCCGTCGCCGCAGAACACCCACACCTTGCGGTTGGCGGTGTCCGCAAGCCCGCGGGCGTGCAGGTACTTGAGGAACCTCGCCATGTAGATGCCCTGTATCGGGCCGAGCCCCATCGACACTGTCGGGAACTGCCAGAAATCGGGCATCAGCCAGGGATGGGGGTACGACGAGATTCCGCCGCCGTCGACCTCCCGGCGGAAATTGAGGATCTGCTCCTCGGTCAACCGGCCTTCCATATAGGCGCGTGCGTAGATGCCCGGCGACGAATGTCCCTGGAAGTAAATCAGGTCCCCACCGTGGCCTTCGTGCGGAGCGTTCCAGAAATGGTTGAAGCCGATTCCGAACAGCGTCCCGACCGAGGCGAAGCTCGCGATATGCCCGCCCAGCTCGTCGTCCGACTTGTTCGCCTTGGCGACCATGACCATGGCGTTCCAGCGACAAAACGACCGGATGCGCTCTTCCAGTGCGTGGTCTCCGGGCGAGCGCTCCTCCATGTGCACCGGGATGGTGTTGAGATACGCAGTATTGAGCGAGAAGGGGATATGAGCGCCCGAGCGGCGCGCCTTCTCGACCAGCTTCTCCAGCAGATAGTGGGCGCGCTCCGGGCCCTCGCGCACGAGAACCGCCTCCAACGCATCCAGCCACTCTTGGGTCTCAAGAGCGTCGGGATCGCTCGCGGCGGGGAATTCTGGCAGCGCAGACATGACGTTTCCTCTGGGCGCGGGGTCGCGGCTGGCGACATGCTCGTAGCTGCTCGAAGCTTACCCCGCCGCCTCCGCAGGATCAATCAGCGATCGCCCATTATAATTGCTGACCTCTCCGGCGCACGGATTGTTCCCATGCAGACTCGCACCATCGACGGCAACGCGATCGCGCGCGAGCTTCGCGTCGGGCTCTTGAAGCGCGCCGCCACGCTCTCGGCGAGCGGCATACGTCCGGGACTAGCCGTGATCCGCGTGGGCGCCCACCCGGCCTCGAGCGTCTACGTCAGGAACAAGATCAAGGCTTGCGCCGAGGGCGGGGTCTATTCGCAGGACCTCCAGCTGCCCCATACCGCGGACGAGTCGACTCTGCTGGGGCAGATCAGGATTCTCAACAACGACCCCCGTATCCACGGCATCCTGGTGCAACTGCCCTTGCCCAGCGGGTTCTCCGCAGAGCGCGTGTTCGAGACGATCAACCCACTGAAGGACGTCGACGGCTTCCATCCGACGAATGTCGGGCTTCTCGCCACCGGCCATCCGCGCTTCGTACCCTGTACCCCGCTCGGGGTCATGAAGCTTCTGGAGCACGAGAGAGTCGACCCGGAGGGCCGGCACGCGGTGGTGGTCGGGCGCAGCAACATCGTGGGCAAGCCGATGGCGCTCCTGCTCTTGCAGAAGGGCGCCACCGTCACCATCTGCAATTCCAAGACCCCCGATCTCGGCTCGATGACGCGCGAAGCGGAAATACTCGTTGTGGCCGCAGGAAAACCCAAGCTCGTTACGGCGGCTATGGTGAGACCGGGCGCGGTCGTCATCGACGTGGGAATCAATCGCCTCGCTGACGGAAAGCTCGCCGGTGACGTGGACTACGAGAGCGTCCTCGGCACGGCGGCGCGGGTGACGCCCGTCCCGGGAGGAGTGGGCCCGATGACGATCACGATGCTGATCGAGAACACGATCGCGTCCGCCGAGCGGGCTCTCGCGGCGAACCGCGCCGCGTAGCGCGACCGGCGGTCTACCCGATGGACCCGGAGATGATCGACAATCCCCTGCTCGATTTTTCGCGCCTGCCGCGCTACGCCGCGATCCGGCCGGAGCACGTTGCGCTGGCGATCGACGAGCTTCTCGCACGGAACCGCGCGCTGATCGCCACACTCACCACCGAGGGGACGAACGGGTCCTGGGAAACGTTCGCCGAACCTCTGGAGAGCGCCAACGAGCGACTGGGACGTGCCTGGGGCGCGGTCGCTCACCTGCATGCGGTGGACGACAACTCGGCGATTCGCGATGCCTACAACGCCAACCTGCCCAAGGTGACGCGTTACTACACGGAGCTCGCGCAGAACCTCGCTTTGTACGGAAGATTCAAGGCGCTGCGTGCGTCTCCGGGTTTCGAACGGCTATCGCCGGCGCGACGCAGGATCGTGGAGAACAATCTGCGTGATTACCGGCTGGGGGGAGCGGAGCTCCCACCGGAGAAAAAGGCGCGTTTTGCCGAGATCCAGGAAGAACTCGCCGCGCTCGAGGCGAGATTCTCGGAGAACCTGCTCGACGCGACCAACGCATTCTCGGAGCTGACCGCCGACGGCGCGGATCTGGTCGGCCTGCCGGAGGACGTGCTGCGCGCGGCCGAGGAAGCCGCGCGCAAAGCCGGGCAAGCAGGCTGGAAGCTCACCCTACACGCCCCGTGCTACGGACCGGTGATGCAGTACGCCGAGAACCGCAATCTGAGAGAGCGGCTGTACCGCGCCCACGTGACCCGGGCGAGCGAATTCGGCAAACCTGATCTCGACAACACGTCGCTTATCGCTCGAGAGCTTCGACTGCGGAAGGAAAAAGCCCGCCTGCTCGGCTACGGATCTTTCGCGCAGCTCTCCCTGATTCCGAAAATGGCCGATTCGCCCGAGACCGCGCTGGCCTTCCTCGAGGATCTTGCCGCGAGAGCCATGCCTCACGCCCGCAGGGACTATGCCGAGCTCCAGGAGTTCGCCCGCGTCGAGCTCGGTCTGCAGGAGCTGCGGGCGTGGGACATTGCTTTCGCGTCGGAAAAATTGCGCGCGAAGCGCTACGCCTTCTCCGATCAAGAGGTAAAGGAATACTTCGCGGAGCCGAAAGTCCTGGATGGCATGTTCCGCCTTGTCGGAACGCTCTACGGGATTCGAATCTCTCCGGACACCGCCGAAACCTGGCATCCGGATGTGAAGTTCTTCCGTATCACCGACTTTCACGGAGCGATGATCGGGCGCTTCTTTCTCGATCCGTATTCCCGCGAGACCAAGCGCGGCGGTGCGTGGATGGACGAGGCGATCACCCGGCAGCGGATCGCTGGCGGGCTTCAGGCTCCCGTCGCCCACCTCGTTTGCAACTTTCCCGCTCCGCTGGATGACAAGCCGTCGCTGCTTACGCACGACGAGGTCATGACCCTGTTCCACGAGTTCGGCCACGGCCTGCACCACCTGCTGTCGCGGATCGACGATCTGGGCGTCTCGGGAATACGCGGGGTCGAATGGGACGCGGTCGAGCTGCCCTCGCAGTTCATGGAGAATTTCTGCTGGGAGTGGGACGTGCTCTCCGGCATGACCGCTCACGTCGATAGCGGCGCGCCGCTGCCGCGCGCTCTGTTCGATAAAATGCTCGCCGCCAAGAATTTCCAGAGCGGGATGCAGACGGTGCGGCAGATCGAGCTCGCGCTCGCCGACATGCACTTGCACTACGACTTCGACCCGGACGGTGAAAAAACGCCGCTGCAGCTGCTCGAGTCGATCCGGGCGAGAGTCGCGGTGGTATTGCCACCGGACTACAACCGCTTCCTGAACAACTTCTCGCACGTCTTCTCGGGTGCCTATGCCGCCGGCTACTACAGCTACAAGTGGGCGGAAGTTCTCTCCGCCGATGCCTACAGCCTGTTCGAGGAAATGGGTGTTTTCGACGCGAGCACCGGCGCGCGATTCCGCGACGAGATTCTCGCCGTCGGCGGTAGCCGTCCCGCGATCGAGTCGTTCAAGGCGTTCCGCGGGCGCGAACCGCGGATCGATGCGCTGCTGCGTCACAATGGTATGATCGGCTGAGGATTCGGCATGCGCGCCTACGTCATCGTCGCGGCGACTCTCTGGATCGCATGCAGCAACGCAGCGGGACAAGCCTATCGCTGGGTGGACGACCAAGGCCGGGTCCACTACACGCAAACACCGCCGCCGCCGCAAGCGAAGGACGTCCAAAGGAAGAACTTCCGGTCCGGCGGGACCGGATCGGTCGATCTGCCCTACGCCACCCAGGCGGCTGCAAAAAAATATCCCGTGACGCTGTACACGCAACCCGACTGCGGCTCGCCGTGCGCCGACACGCGCGCGGCGCTGGTCAAGCGCGCGGTGCCCTTCCGGGAAGTCAGCGTCCTCAGCCAGAAGGAGATCGACGAAATGAAGAAAGTGTCGGGCAGGGAGGATCTGCCCCTGCTGGTCGTCGGCTCTCAATTTCAGATCGGGTTCCAGGAAGGTGTGATCAACAGCCTGCTCGACACCGCCGGGTATCCGCCTGCCGGGCTACGCGTGCCGCTCGAGGCGCTGCGCAAGACCGAACCCGCCCCCTCTTCGACCTCCCCCCAGGCGGCGGGCGGCCAACCCAGCGCCGATTCGAAGTAGAGCGGACGCGTTCCGGGCAGCGCGGCGATGAAGCTCGCGTCTTGGAACGTGAATTCGCTGAAAGTACGCTTGCCCCAGCTGATCGAGTGGCTTGCGCTGCGCGGCCCCGATATCGTCTGCTTGCAGGAAACCAAGCTGGAGAACGACAAGTTCCCCCTCCTGGAGATCGAGGCGGCAGGCTATCGTTGCGCGTGGTCCGGGCAAAAGACCTACAACGGCGTGGCGATCCTGTCACGAGCCGCGCTCGGCGGTATCACTGCGGGAATGCCTGCGTTTCCCGATGAGCAGAAGCGGGTGATCGCCGCGAGCATCGGGCAGGGAGCGGATGCGATCCGGGTAGTTTGCGTCTACGTACCTAATGGGCAGGCGGTCGGGTCGGAGAAATACGAATATAAGCTCAGGTGGCTCGCGGCGTGCCGGAGCTGGCTGGAGAAGGAGCTGAGCGGGAATCCGCGGCTCGCGGTGCTCGGCGACTACAACGTCGCTCCCGCCGACGAGGACGTGCACGATCCCAAGGCATGGCAGGGCCGGGTCCTGTGCAGCGCCCCCGAACGCGAGGCTTTCGGAAACCTTCTCGCGCTGGGCTTGAAAGACTCGTTCAGGCTGTTCCCACAGAAGGAGAAATCGTTTACGTGGTGGGACTATCGCATGAACGGATTCAGGCGCAACCTCGGCCTGCGCATCGATCATGCGCTCCTGAGTTCCGAGCTCGCTTCGCGTTGCCGCGCATGCGCGATCGACGTGGAGCCTCGCCGAGCCGAACGACCGTCGGATCATGCGCCGCTCATGGCCGACCTCGAGATTTAATCGCTATAATCCGGTCACAATCCAAATAGGCGGCGACCGAGGAAAAGAGCCGCCCCGACGCACATTCGATTAGGAGGAAGCATGGCTTTTCGCAGATCGCCGATCCTGCTCGCGGTGTTCGCGGTTGCGCTAGGCGCCGCGAGCGGCGCGTTGGCGCAGACCGCCTATCCGACGAAGCCAGTGAAAATTGTCGTGCCCTATTCCGCAGGTGGACCCGCGGATATCTACGCACGCTTCGTCGGGGACCGCCTGCAGAAATCCCTCGGGCACCCTTTCGTCATCGAGAATCGCCCCGGCGCAGGTGCGATCATCGGCACCGACGCGGTCGCGAAATCCGCGCCGGACGGATACACGCTGCTTATGATGTCGAACACGCACACGGTCAACGAATCGTTGTTTACGAAGAAGCCCTACAGTCTGTTGCGCGACTTGACTCCGATCTCGCCGATCAACTATTCCGACCTGATTCTGGTGATTCATCCCTCAGTACCCGCCAAAAACCTCAAGGAGCTCATTGCACTCGCGAAAGCTAGGCCGGGTGCGCTCAACTATGCGTCTTCGGGGCCGGGAACGCCGTATCACATGGCCGGGGAACTCTTCAAGGCGATGGCCGGCATTGACGTAGTACACGTACCGCACAAGGGGAGCGCCGAGGCGCGTACCGATGTCTTGGCGGGGAACGTGCAGATGATGTTCGACGCTATCACGACGATGGTGCCTCTGGTGCAGTCGGACAAAGTTCGGGCTATCGCCACTTCCGGCAAAACCCGATCACCGATCACGCCGAACGTGCCGACCTTGGACGAAGCCGGTCTGCCGGGCTACGATGCCGTGATCTGGCTGGGAATGATGGCTCCGGCCGGAACTCCGAAAGCGATTGTCGATCTCCTGAATGCGGACATCCAGAAAATTGCCAACTCACGCGACGTGAAGGAAATCTGGGCCAAGCAGGGAGCCGTTCCCATGCGAATGAGCCCGGAGGAATTCGGCAAATTCATTGAGCAGGACATCCAGAAGTGGGCAAAGGTCGTGAAGATCTCCGGAGCCACGATCGACTAGAGCGGTTCGGTGCGATCCAGGAGGACTGCAGCTCGTGGCCGAGCGTTTCCAGCTGACCCTGAACGGCGCCGAATCCGCGATCGAGGCGGATCCAGACACGTCGCTTCTCTACGCGCTGCGAAACGATCTCCAGCTGAAGGGAACGCGCTTCGGCTGCGGCAGCGGCCGGTGCGGGGCTTGCTTCGTGCTGATCGATGGTCACCCGGCACCCGCTTGCGACACCCCGTTGTGGTCGGTCGCCGGCAAGCGCATCACGACCGTGGAAGGGCTGGGATCGCCCGGGGCCTTGCATCCTCTTCAGGAAGCCTTTCTCGCCGAGCAGGCGGCTCAGTGCGGCTACTGCACCAGCGGCGTTCTGATCAGCGCCGCGGCGCTGCTGCTGGAAAATCCGAGCCCGACCGAGAGCGAGGTGCGTGCGGCGCTCGATCGCAACCTGTGCCGTTGCGGCTCGCACAATCGCATGGTGCGTGCCGTGCTGCGCGCTGCTGCCAAAACCTCGACGTGAACACCGTCACCGACGCCCGCCTCAAGCGCAGCGGAAGTCTGGAGAGGAACCCGAGACTGTCGCAGTGGCTACGCCTTGAGCGCGACGGCATGGTCTCGGTTTTCAGCGGAAAAGTCGAGATCGGACAGGGAATCTTGACGGCTCTCGCCCAGATCGTCGCGGAGGAGTTGGGGATCTCGCCTGCGCGCGTTCGCATGATCGGAGCGGACACCTCACTGAGCCCCGACGAAGGGGTCACTTCGGGAAGCCTCTCGATCCAGGACTCCGGTTCCGCCCTGCGGCGAGCATGCGCGCACGCGCGCGCCCTGCTGCTCACCCGCGCCGCTGAGCGTCTGGGCGTATCCGTCGACGACCTTCAAGTGGAGGACGGAGCCGTGCGCGCGGCGGGACGAAGCACGAGCTTCTGGGAATGCACTGACGAGGCCTTGTTCGATTGCGACGTGAGGGAAGAGGTTTCACCGAAGTCGCCCCGCGACTACCGGATCGTCGGAATAGCCGGGCGCAGGAGCGACCTCCCCGACAAGATCGCCGGCCTGCCCCGTTTTATCCAGGACATGGCCTTGCCGCGCATGCTCCACGGCCGGGTGGTCCGTCCGCCCAATGGCTTCCTTGAGCTTGCTTCACTCGATGATACGAAAGCCAAGTCGATTGCCGGCGTCGTGGCGATCGTGCGCAACGGCGCCTTTGTCGGAGTGCTCGCCGAACGCGAAGACGCCGCGATCGCGGCGCAGCGCGCGTTGCGCAGCGCCGCGTCGTGGAAAGAAGCCGCGGCGCTGCCGCGGGACATCCACGCGTGGCTGAAGGAGCGCGCGATAGATCATCGGATCATCAGCGAAAAAAACGACGCCGACGCGAAATCCCGCGAGGCGCAGACCCTGGCGGCGTCGTACTCCAAGCCCTACATATCGCACGCCTCGATCGGTCCGTCCTGCGCTCTGGCCCAGTACCAAGGCGACGAGCTGATCGTCTGGAGCCATAGCCAGGGGATCTTCAATTTGCGCCGCGACTTGTCCCTCGCGCTCGGCATGCCCGAAGAAGCGATTATCGTGCGCCACGCCGAGGGCGCGGGCTGCTACGGGCACAACGGTGCCGACGACGTCGCCCTGGACGCAGCTTTGCTTACCCGCGCTGCGGGCTCGCGCCCGGTGCGCGTCCAATGGATGCGCGACGACGAATTCTGCTGGTCGCCCTGCGGTCCTGCGATGGCGCTCGAGCTGCGCGCATCGCTCGACGCCGGCGGGAACGTCGTCTCATGGCAACACGATCTGTGGAGCAACGGCCACAGCAGCAGGCCCGGTCGCTCGGACAGCCCAGCGCTCCTCGCGGCCTGGCACATGGCCGAACCTCACGAGCGTCCTTCGGCGATCAACATGCCGCTCCCGGCGGGCGCTGCGGACCGCAACGCGATCCCGCTCTACGATTTTCCGAACCAGCGTGTCGTCAACCACTACGTGCGCGAGATGCCGGTGCGCACCTCGGCGCTGCGGTCGCTGGGCGCCTACGCGAACGTGTTCGCGATCGAGTCCTTCATGGACGAGCTCGCTCAGGCGGCGGGCGTCGACCCCATCGCGTTTCGTCTGCGGCATCTGCGCGATCCGCGCGCCCGAGCCGTGCTCGAGGCGGCCGCCGGGCGGGCCAACTGGAACGGGTGGACGGCGCGAGAGGGCAGCGGCCATGGCGTCGGATTTGCGAAATACAAGAATCTCGGCGCTTATTGCGCGGTCGTGGCGGAAGTCGAGGTCGATCGCGAAGTGCGTGCGAAACGTCTGTTCATCGCTGTCGACGTCGGTCTGGTGATCAATCCCGACGGCGTGAGAAACCAGATCGAGGGTGGCGCGATCCAGTCGGCCAGTTGGACGCTGAAGGAACAGCTGAAGCTCGGCGAGCGCGGCGTCGCCGTCCTCGGATGGGAGGACTATCCCATCTTGACGTTCAGCGAGGTCCCTGCGGTAGAAATCGAGCTGATCGACCACCCGGAGCTTCCTTCCGCGGGTGCGGGGGAAGGAGCCCAAGGTCCCACCGCGGCCGCGATCGCGAACGCGGTGGAAAACGCGCTGGGCGTGCGCGTGCGCGACCTGCCGCTGACGCCCGAGCGCATCGTCGCCGCGATCGAGCGCCAGTAAAGGCCGCGCCGGACCTGCGCGGGCGGCCGTCAATCCACGAAGTCGTAGGCGGGCAGCGTGAGGAACTCGACGTAGCGGTCGTCGGTGGTGATCTTCTCGAACAGCTTGGCGCCGTCCTCGTACTTGCCCGACTTCCAAGCGGCATCGCCCAAGTAAGTCCTGACCTTCGGAAGCTCTTCCGCCAGCAAGCTCCGGAACAGCTCTCTGGTGACCTTGCGTCCGTCGTCGAGCTTTCCCTTGGACGAGCGCATCCATTGCCAGATCTGGGAGCGCGAGATCTCGGCGGTCGCCGCGTCCTCCATCAGGTTGAACACGGGCACGCAACCGTTGCCGGCGAGCCACGCGCCGAGATACTGGATTCCCACGGAGATGTTGTTGCGCAAGCCCGCTTCGGTGATCGGTCCTACGGGCCGGAAATCGAGCAAGTCCTTCGCGCTCACGGACACGTCCGGGCGCTGCCTGTCGTACTGGTTCGGCCGCGGCATGTGCTCGTCGAAAACCGCTTTCGCGACGGGAACGAGGCCCGGGTGCGCGACCCAGGTGCCGTCGCACCCGTCGGTGACCTCGCGCAACTTGTCCTCGCGAACCTTGGCAAGCGCCGCCTCGTTGGCCTTGGGATCGTTCTTGATCGGAATCTGCGCTGCCATGCCTCCCATGGCCGGCGCGCCGCGGCGATGGCAGGTCTTCACCAAAAGCAGGGCGTAGGCGCGCATGAAGGGCGCTGTCATCGTCACCTGGCTACGGTCGGCAAGGCAGAAACCAAGATTCGAGCGGAATTTCTTAATGCACGAAAATATGTAGTCCCACCGGCCGATGTTCAGCCCCGCCGAGTGCTCGCGCAGCTCCCACAGAATCTCGTCCATCTCGAATGCGGCCAGCACAGTCTCGATCAGCGCGGTGGCCTTGATCGAGCCGCGCGGCACACCCACCTCTTTCTGGGCGACTTCGAAGATGTCGTTCCAGAGCCGCGCTTCCAGGTGCGATTCCATCTTCGGCAGGTAGAAGTACGGACCGGTACCCCGAGCGAGCAATTCCTTTGCGTTGTGGGAAAAATAGAGGGCGAAGTCGAATATCGCGCCCGATACCGGTTTCCCGTCCACCAGCACGTGCTTCTCGACCAGATGCCAGCCGCGCGGACGCGGAATCAGGACCGCGACCTTCTCCTTCAAGCGGTATGTCTTTCCCTCCTGATCGAAACTGATGGTCCGGCGCACCGCGTCGCGCAGGTTGATCTGCCCTTCGATCATGTTCGCCCAGGTCGGACAGTTGGCGTCTTCGAAATCGGCCATGAAGGTGGACGCGCCGCAGTTGAGCGCGTTGATCACCATCTTGCGATCGGTCGGCCCCGTGATCTCGACGCGACGGTCGAGCATGTCCCTTGGTTGCTTCGCGATGGCCCATTCCCGATCGCGAATGTGAGCGGTCTCGGGCAGAAAATCGGGAAGTTTGCCCTCGTCGAACTCGCGTTGCCGCGCTGCGCGGCGGGCAAGAAGGTCTTGGCGGCGCGATTCGAAAGCGCGGTGAAGCGTGGCGACAAATCCCAAGGCGGCCGGCGTCAGGACCGATCCGTCTCCGGAAACGGTGGGGCCCTGGAGTTGGATTCCGGCAGGCAGGCTCATACGGTCTTCTCCCTAAACAGGGCACTATACGGAGAAATCCAGGCCCGACGACAAACGTGAAAATAGCTTTGTGAAAAAGCGCGAGTTGAGCGGGAAGCGCCTATTCCGATTCGGGCGGACTTGCGTCGGCGATTCCCAGCTCTCCGATCTTGCGAGTGATGGTATTGCGGCCTATTCCGAGCAGACCCGCGGCCTCGATGCGCCGACCACCCGTATGCGCGAGCGCCTTGGCGATCAGGGTTTTCTCGAAGCTCTTCGACAAATTCTCCATGATGTCCTTCTCGCCGCTCACCAGCCTGCGATCGGCCTCGCGCGCGAGGGCCGCGAGCCAGTCTCCGGAGCTCGTCTCGGCCTCCTCGCGAAGCTCCGGCGGGAAATCGCCGATCTCGATGAGCTGAGTGGGCGACATGACCGTCAGCCAGTGACAGATGTTCTCCAGCTGCCGCACGTTGCCCGCCATATCCCGCGCAGACAGATAGACCATCGCCGAATCCGACAGGCGCTTGGCCTCGACACCGAGCTCGCGCGCGGATTTTGCGAGGAAGTGCCGCGCCAGAAGCGGAATATCGTCGCGCCGCTCGCGCAACGAGGGCAGACGCAGCCGGATCACGTTCAGCCGGTGATATAGATCCTCCCGAAACAGACCTTCCGTTACCCGCGCCTCCAAGTCCTGATTGGTCGCGGCGATGACCCGGACGTTCGCGCGAATCGATTGATGCCCGCCCACCCGGTAGAAGGTCCCGTCCGAAAGGACGCGAAGCAGGCGCGTTTGCAATTCGGCCGGCATGTCTCCGATTTCATCGAGGAACAGAGTGCCGCCTTCGGCTTGCTCGAATCGGCCCCGCCGCAAGGACTGTGCTCCGGTAAAAGCACCGCGTTCGTGCCCGAAGAGCTCGGATTCCAGCAAGTCTTTGGGCATCGCCGCGGTGTTGATCGCGACGAAGGGCTTGTCCGCCCGCGGACTGTGGCGATGCAAGGCGCGCGCCACGAGCTCCTTGCCGGTCCCGGATTCGCCAGTGATCAGCACCGTGGCACTGGACTGCGACAACCGGCCCACTGCGCGGAAGACTTCCTGCATCGATTGCGCCTTGCCGAGGATATCCGGCGTGACCGCCGACTGCTCTTCGGCTTCACCTTCGCGCATGCTCTCGCCTAGCGCGCGGCGAATCAACTCGACCGCCTGATCGACGTCGAACGGTTTGGGCAAGTACTCGAACGCCCCTCCCTGAAATGCGGCCACCGCCGACTCGAGATCCGAGTACGCGGTCATGATGATGACGGGCAGGTCAGGGAAGCGCTGCTTCACGTTTTGCAGCAGGTCGAGGCCCGAGGAGCCGGGCATGCGGATGTCCGACACCAGCACCTGGGGCGCGCCGGTCGCGTCCAGCGCGTCCATGGCCTCGGTCGCCTGCGCGAAGGTCTTGAAGGGGATGCCTTCGCGGGCGAGCGCTTTCTCGAATACCCAGCGGATGGAGCGATCGTCGTCGATGACCCAAACAGGTCTCATCATGCTCTTTCAGTGCAGCGGCAACACAATGCGGAAACTGGTCCTGCCCGGCTGGCTGTCGCACTCCACCACACCCTGATGCTGCTGGACGAAGGTTTGCGCAAGCGTCAGGCCAAGCCCGGTTCCGCCCTCACGGCCCGAGACCAACGGATAGAAGATTTGGTCGCGGATTTCCGCCGGTATTCCCGGCCCGTCGTCCACCACTTGCAATTCTAATGCCAGCTTGTGGAAGCGCCGAGCCAGAGTCACCCGCCTGGCGACCCGGGTCCGCAAGACGATCTGGCCCTGCCCCCGAGAACCCGGCGCCAAGGGGGCGCGAGCCCCCAAAATGGCCTGTGCGGCGTTGCGCGCGATGTTGAGGACGGCTTGAATCAGCTGCTCCGGATCCCCGCGAAACTCGGGCAGACCGACGTCATAATCTCGCTCGACACGCACCCCTTGAGGGAATTCGGCGAGTATCAGCGTGCGCACTCGTTCGCACACCTCATGGATGTTCATGGGTACGTGAATCGCGGGACGGTGCGGAGTGAGGAGACGGTCCATCAGGGCCTGCAGCCGGTCGGCCTCCTTGATGATGACCCGGGTGTATTCCCGCAGGCTCGGCCGGTCCAGTTCACGCTCCAGAAGCTGCGCCGAGCCCCGCAATCCCCCCAGGGGATTCTTGATTTCATGCGCGAGATTGCGAATCAACTCCCGGTTGGCGCGATGTTGGGTCATGCGTTGCTCCTCGCGCTCGATGCGGAGCCTCTGGTCGATCGGGCGTAGTTCGAGCAGCAGCGCCGCCTGATCGAGCTCAACCGGGGTCACGATGCAGTCGAGATGCAGAGGCTCCTGGCCTGAAGGGGCGAGGATCAGATCCTGGTCGGCAAATCCGCGCTCCTCGCGGATCGCCTGATGCAACAGCCCCGCTAGGGTGCCTGATTCGATGAAAAGCCCGGGAAAGGGTTGATCGAGCACCGTCTTGCGGCTGGTTGCAAAGAGCGCTTCCGCCGCGGGGTTGAGATACTTCACGCGCATCGCCCGGTCCAGCAGCACCACTGCGGTTGCCAGCCATTCCAAGCCGGGGCTGGTTACCGGATCCATATGCGAGACCCGCCAGCCGAGCCGGAAGCGCTGCAAACGGCACGCGCACCGAGACATACGGGACTGCGGGACAGCTGCGGGTATGGACCTACCTGAGTCGGCCGAGCTCGCCGCGAAGCTGTTCGATGTTCTTGCTGTGGAGATCGACCGCCTCCTGATAGGGCTTCAGCCGCTCCTGCACTCGAGCATAGTTGCGCTCGTCGCCTTGGCGGATGCCCTCTTGCTCGGTGAGCTTCTGCTGAGCGTCCGAGAGCAGCTGTTGCTCGTTCTGGAGCTCGGATTCGAGAATCTTGCGTCGGTTGTTGTTGCGGTCGACGCTGCCCGAGGGCTTGTCGCGCGCGCCCGAAGTCTGAGCCGGAACCACTTGCACTTCCTTGCTCACCAAGGTGCACTTCTTGCCCACGGTGTCGCGTTTGACGTTGGTATAGGTCGGACGGCCGCTCGCGTCCGGGCATTTGTAGACTTCGCTCCAAGCGTGCCCAGAGGGCGCCGCAAGAGCGAAAAAAGCCAAACCTAATAGGGTCTTGCTCGGTGCCATAGCCTACCCAAACCCCGGCCGGAGCACTGAGTGTAGGCCATAACAACCCTGATCTCAAATGGAAAAAGGACGGGACACCCTGCTTGGGCGCCCCGTCCACCCGGTGCTAAACCGAATCAAAGACAGCCCGGAGTGACCGGGACCTTCATCGCCCTAAGAGCTGTAGTACATGTCGAACTCGACCGGATGGGTGGTCATGCGGAAGCGCGTGACCTCATCCATCTTCAGCGTGCAATAAGCATCGAGCATGTCATCCGAAAATACGCCGCCCTTGGTCAGGAAATCGCGATCCTTGTTCAGGTGATCGATCGCCATGTCGAGCGAAGAGCAGACGTTCTGCACTTTTTTCGCTTGAGCCGGCGGCAGGTCGTACAGGTTCTTGTCGATCGGATCGCCGGGGTGAATCTTGTTCTGCACGCCGTCCAGCCCGGCCATCAGCATCGCGGCAAACGCAAGATACGAGTTTGAGGTCGGATCCGGGAAGCGCACTTCAACCCGGCGCGCCTTGGGATTGGTGACGAGCGGAATCCGGCAGGAAGCGGAGCGGTTGCGCGACGAGTAGGCCAGATTGATCGGCGCTTCGAACCCCGGGACCAGCCGTTTGTAGGAGTTCGTGCCCGGGTTGGTAATGGCGTTCAGCGCCCGCGCGTGCTTGATGATGCCGCCGATGTAGTACAGCGCGAAATCCGAAAGCCCGGCGTAGCCATTGCCGGTGAATAAGTTCTGGCCGCCTTTCCACACCGACTGGTGAACGTGCATGCCAGAACCGTTGTCGCCGACGATGGGCTTGGGCATGAATGTCGCCGTCTTGCCGTAGGAATGCGCGACATTCCAGATCGTGTATTTCAGGATCTGCATCCAGTCGGCGCGCTTCACCAGGCTGTTGAACTTCGTGCCGATCTCGCACTGGCCGGCAGCCGCCACTTCGTGGTGATGCACCTCTACCTCGACCCCCTGCTGCTCGAGCGCGAGGCAAATAGCGTTGCGAATGTCCTGCAGCGTGTCGGCCGGGGGCACTGGGAAATAACCGCCCTTGACCGGGGCGCGGTGACCCATGTTGCCGCCTTCGTATTCCTCCCCCGAGGACCACGGCGCTTCTTCCGACTTGATCTTTACGAAGCACCCCGACATGTCCACATTCCAGGTCACCGAGTCGAAAATGAAGAACTCCGGCTCGGGGCCGAAATAGGCGGTGTCCCCGAGGCCCGACGACTTCAAGTAGGCCTCTGCGCGCTTGGCGATGGTGCGTGGATCGCGGTCGTAACCCTTGCCGTCTGAAGGCTCGACGGCATCGCAAGTGAGGTTGAGGACTGGCTCGTCGGTGAAGGGATCCATACGGGCGGAATCCGGATCCGGCATGAGCAACATGTCGGAGGCTTCGATGCCTTTCCAGCCCGCGATTGAGGAACCGTCGAAGAAATGCCCGCTTTCGAACTTGTCCATTTCGAACGCCTTGACCGGCACGGAAACGTGCTGCTCCTTGCCGCGGGTATCGGTGAAGCGCAGGTCGACGAACTTGACCTCCTTCTCCTTTATCATTTTCATCACGTCATTGGCAGACAATGCCATCGCAGGATCTCCTCAAGTTGCGGATTGTTAGTGGTTAGGAAGGCGATAAAGCGCTAGATCAATGGAATCTCTGCAGATTCCGTGCCATCTGGCGCCCAAAAAAGCTGGCCATTGTGCCATAGGAGAGCAGCTCGCAGCGCCGGCGGGGGTCGCGCACCAAACCGGCGCAAAGCCGCCATTATGCGCACCGCTTCAGTGCGAAGCAACTCCAGAACACCTTGCTCCGAGCTAAACTATGCCCCTTGCTCTTGTCCCCCACGTGATCATGTCAAACGACTCCGCTGGCGAAATCCTGGCCCGAGCCAAGCAGCGCGGCCAGACGATGCATCTACCCTACGCGGGGGCCTTGCTGCCCTCCGAAGCGCACGCGCTGATGCAGCAGGTCCCCGGATCGAAGCTCGTGGACGTGCGCACTCAGGCCGAGTGGGAGTACGTCGGACATGTCCCTGAATCGGTGCTGATCGAATGGAACACTTACCCGAGCGGCCAGCGCAATCCCGCGTTTCTCGGACAGCTCCAGGCGGAGGTCGAGAAGAGCGACGCGCCGACCATGTTCCTGTGCCGCTCGGGAGCGCGCTCGCACCAGGCCGCCCAGGCTGCGACCCAGGCCGGCTACTCGAATTCCTACAACATTCTCGAGGGATTCGAGGGGGACAAGGATACCCAGGGCCACCGCAACTCGGTGGGAGGTTGGCGATTCGCCGGACTGCCCTGGACGCAGGGGTAGGCGCGTTCCTTGCAAGGGCTCCAGAGTTTTCCTTTTTCCAAAACTCAGAATTCCACACCTGGAGGGACTATGAATCGCAGGAAATTTCTTTCCCGTGCCGGCTTCGGCGTCATTTCCGCCGCGGCCGCCGCGCAGGCAATCGCACAGACGCCCGCGCTACCCGAAGTGCGCTGGCGCTGTGCCTCCAGCTTCCCCAAGAGCCTGGATACGATCTACGGCGGGGGCGAGACCATCGCCAAGCGCGTCGCCGCCATCACCAACGGCAAGTTTCAGATCCGCGTGTTCGGTGCCGGCGAAATCGTTCCAGCGTTCGGAACCGTGGACGCGGTTCAGCAGGGAACCGTGGAATGCACGCACACCGCGAGCTACTACTTCGTCGGCAAGAACAAGACCTTCGCCTTCGACACCACGCTGCCCTTCGGCATGAACCAGCGGCAGCAGAACGCCTGGATCTACTACGGCGGCGGGCTGGAGCTGGTGCGCGAGTTCTTCCGCGACTTCAACATCATTTCCTTCCCCGCCGGTAACACCGGCTGCCAGATGGGCGGCTGGTTCCGCAAGGAAGTCAAGACTGTCAAAGATCTGAAGGGAGTAAAGATGCGCATTGCCGGCCTCGGCGGCGAGGCGATGGCGCGTCTGGGCGCGGTACCGCAGCAGATCGCCGGCGGCGATATCTACCCGGCACTGGAGCGCGGCACGATCGATGCCGCGGAATGGGTCGGGCCTTACGACGACGAGAAGCTCGGTTTCTACAAGATCGCGCCGCATTACTACTACCCGGGTTGGTGGGAAGCCGACTCGATGTACTCCCTGTTCGTAAATATCAAGGAATGGGAGAAATTACCCAAGGAATACCAGGCCGCGGTCGAGGCCGCCTGCTACGAGGCGAACATCGATATGATGGCCAAGTACGACTTCCAGAATCCGCAGGCGCTGCAACGTCTGGTGAAGAACGGTGTCAAGCTGCACGCCTTCTCGACGGAGATCATGAAGGCCGCGCACAAGGCCTCGTTCGAGATGTACGAGGAAGAGGCGGGAAAAAATCCCTCGTGGAAGAAGATCTACGTGCCCTGGCTGAAATTCCGCGAGGACGAGTTCCTCTGGCACCGGGTCGCCGAGCAGAACCTGACGACCTTCCTGCTTTCGAATCCGACCAATCCTGCAGCGAAAAAAGGATAGCGGTCGGCAAGAGGCAACCCGGGTCCTGAGCCCCGCTGCGGCGGGCTTTTCATTTCTCCTGGCGATTCAGCATTTTCTCGATTTCGCTCTTCGTGTCGCCCTTGTCCTCGCCCGATATCGGCGCTTCCTCTCCGGAATCGTTCGGCGTCGCCGGCGCTTCGAGCTGACGTCGGATCTCATCGGCTCCCGAGCCGCTGATCGCACCGGCCGCCTTGGAAACGTGGCTGGTAACTATGCCGGGGAACGTGATGACGATCGCGACCATCAGAATCTGGATGCACACGAATGGAATCGCGCCCCAGTAAATGTCCGAGGTCTTGATCTCCTTCGAAGCGACGCTCCTCAAATAGAAAAGCGCGAAACCGAAAGGTGGGTGCAGGAACGAAGTCTGCATGTTTACCGCAAGCAGCACACCGAACCAGATGAGATCGATGCCGAGCTTTTGCGCCACTGGAGCGAGCAGAGGCACCATGATGAAGGCGATCTCGAAGTAATCGAGGAAGAAGGCCAGAAAAAAAATCATCACGTTGACCACGATCAGGAAGCCGAGCGCGCCCCCCGGGAGCCCGATCAGCAGGTGCTCCACCCAGAGATCGCCGTTCACCCCGCGAAACACCAGGCTGAATACCGTCGAGCCTACCAATATGAAGATGACGAAGCTCGTCATGTTCGCGGTGTACTCCACCGCCTGCCTGAGCAGCTTCCAGTCGAGCCGGCGCTTGATCAACGCCATGACGATTGCGCCGCTTGCGCCCATTGCTCCACCCTCGGTCGGCGTCGCCACGCCGATGAAGATCGTTCCCAGCACGAGGAAGATCAGCACCAGCGGCGGAACCATGGAGGTAAAAACCTTCACGACCAGCGCCCCGCCGCGCAGCGTGCGCGACTCGGGCGGACAGCTCGGAGCCGCCTTCGGATCGAAGATCGACACGGCAAGCACGTAGAGCGCGTAGAACCCGGTGAGCGTCAGTCCGGGCACCAACGCCCCTTCGTAGAGATCACCCACCGATGCGCCCATCTGGTCTGCCAGCACAATGAGCACGAGGCTCGGCGGGATGATCTGCGCCAAAGTCCCCGAGGCCGCGATCACGCCGCTCGCAAGCCGCTTGGAGTACCCGTAGCGCATCATCACGGGCAGTGAAATCAATCCCATGGCGAGCACCGACGCGGCCACCACTCCGGTCGTCGCCGCGAGCAGGGCGCCGACGAAGATCACGGCGTAAGCGATCCCTCCGCGAATCGAGCCGAACAGTTGCCCGATGGTGTCCAGCAGGTCCTCGGCCATGCCGCTGCGCTCTAGGATGAGCCCCATGAACGTGAAGAAAGGAATGGCGAGCAGGGTGGAGTTCGCCATGATGCCGAGCACGCGCTCGGGCAGCGCCTGGAGCAGCGACGGGTGCAGCAGCCCCATCGACATCCCGATCAACCCGAAGAACAGACCGGTCGCCGCGAGCGAGAACGCGACCGGGTAGCCGATGAGCAAAAACACCACCAGGCCGCCGAACATCAGCGGCGCCATCAACTCCAGCGACATCAGGCCGCTCCCCCTTTTCGTTCCGCGGGATAGGGCACGAGCCCCTTGAGGAAGGCGACCCTCTTGATGATCTCTGACACGCCCTGGAGCGCGAGCAAGGCAAAGCCGACCGGTATGAGCAGCCTCACCGGCCAGCGAATCAGCCCGCCGGGGTCGGAAGAATGCTCGCCGATCTGCCACGAATTGACGAGCGACGGCCAGCTATACCAGCCGATGATCACCACCGCGGGAAGCAACATGAACACCCCGCCGAAGATGTCGATCCACGCCTGCGCGCGCTGCGAGAGCTTTCCTGCTATGACGTCGATGCGCACGTGGTCGTTGCGCTTGAGCGCCCAGGCGGCTACCAGCAGGAACATGACGGCATTGAAGTACCACTGGATCTCGAGCCAGGCGTTCGAACTCATGTTGAACGCGTAGCGGAATATCGCGTTCACCGTGCAAACGACAACGCCCAGCAAACCGAACCACGCGGCGATCTTGCCGATCCGCTCGTTGGCAGAGTCGATCGCGGATGAAAATCGCAGCAATGAATTCATACAGCTTTAAGTAGAGTTGTGCGCGACTCGAAGGCAGCCTAGTTTTCGAATGCGATCGTAACCACAATTGATGCAAGTCAAGCGGTCGGGGCAAGAAGCTATCAACCTGACCAGTCCACCATTCCTGTATAAGCCGTGGCAATCACGGCGGCACCGAACGCGATGCGGTACCAGGCAAAAGGCGTGAAGTCGTGGCTGGCGATATAGCGCAACAGCCAGCGAACGCACAGGAAGGCAGAAATGAATGCGGTAATCGAGCCGGCCGCAAACAGCCCTAGGTCGCCCGCGTCGAACAGGGCGCGGTTCTTCCAGAAGTCGTAAGAGCCGGCCGCAATGAGCGTGGGTACGGCGAGGAAAAACGAAAACTCGGTCGCCGTCTTGCGCGACAGACCGAAGAGCATGCCGCCGATGATGGTCGCACCGGAGCGCGAAGTGCCGGGGATCAGTGCGAAGGCCTGGGCAATGCCGACCTTGAGTGCGTCGCGCCATGTCATGTCGTCGACCCGTTCCACGCGCACGCGCGGACGCAGCGAGCGCTCGACCCAGAGGATGATGACACCGCCGACGATGAAGGCGAGCGCGACCGGCACGGGGCGAAACAGATAGCTCTTGATCAGCTTGCTGAACGCGAGGCCAAGCACCGCCGCCGGGATGAAGGCGACGACGAGATTGGTGACGAAGCGCCGCGCTACCGGCTCGTTCGCGAGGCCCAAGGCCACGCGCCGGAATCTCTCCCGATATTCCCAGACGATGGCGAGCATGGCGCCGGTCTGAATGACGATCTCGAAGACCTTGGCCTTGTCGCCGTTGAACCCAAGCAGGTACCCTGCGAGGATCAGATGACCGGTGGAGGAAATCGGCAGGAATTCCGTCAGACCCTCGATGACGCCGAGAACAAGCGCTTTCGCGAGCAGCACCAGATCCACACGGACTCCAAAAAAGAAAGGCGGCAATGTTCTTGCCGCCCGAGTTTAACGGAAAGGTTCAGGCCTTGGTGTAGATCTCCGCGCCCTTCTTCACGAACTCGACGGCCTTCTGCTCCATGCCGCGCTTCAGCGCGTCCTTCTCCGACACGCCGTGCTTCTCCGCGTAGTCGCGCACGTCCTGTGTGATCTTCATCGAGCAGAAGTGAGGGCCGCACATCGAGCAGAAATGCGCTAGCTTCGCGCCTTCCTGCGGCAGCGTCTCGTCATGGAACTGCTTCGCCTTATCCGGGTCAAGACCGAGATTGAACTGGTCCTCCCAGCGGAATTCGAAGCGCGCCTTCGAAAGCGCGTTGTCGCGGATCTGCGCACCGGGATGTCCCTTCGCGAGGTCAGCGGCGTGCGCGGCGATCTTGTACGCCATGATGCCATCCTTGACATCGTCTTTGTCCGGCAACCCGAGGTGCTCCTTCGGCGTCACGTAGCAAAGCATCGCCGTGCCGTACCAGCCGATCATCGCCGCGCCGATGGCGCTGGTAATGTGGTCGTACCCGGGTGCAATATCGGTCGTGAGCGGCCCCAGCGTATAGAAGGGCGCTTCCTTGCAGTATTTCAATTGCAGCTCCATGTTCTCCTTGATGAGCTGCATGGGCACATGCCCCGGTCCCTCGATCATCACCTGGCAATCGTGCTTCCACGCGATATCGGTCAGTTCGCCGAGCGTCTTGAGCTCCGCGATCTGCGCCTCGTCGTTCGCGTCGTAAATCGAACCTGGACGCAGCCCGTCGCCGAGCGAGTACGACACGTCGTACGCCGCCATGATCTCGCAAATGTCTTCAAAACGCGTGTAGAGAAAACTCTCTTGGTGATGTGCCAGGCACCACTTCGCCATGATCGAGCCGCCGCGCGACACGATTCCCGTCATGCGCTTCGCTGTCATCGGAATGAAGGGCAGGCGCACGCCCGCGTGGATGGTGAAGTAGTCGACGCCCTGCTCGGCCTGCTCGATCAGGGTATCGCGGAAGATCTCCCAGGTCAGCTCCTCGGCCTTGCCGTCCACTTTTTCGAGCGCCTGGTATATCGGTACCGTGCCTATCGGCACCGGAGCGTTACGGATGATCCATTCGCGCGTCTCGTGGATGTGCCTGCCGGTGGAGAGGTCCATCACCGTGTCGCCGCCCCAGCGGATCGCCCAGGTCATCTTCTCGACTTCTTCGCCGATGCCCGAGGTGACGGCGGAATTGCCGATATTGGCGTTGATCTTCACGAGGAAGTTCCGTCCGATGATCATCGGTTCGGATTCCGGGTGGTTGATGTTCGCGGGAATGATGGCGCGGCCGCGGGCGACCTCGTCGCGAACGAATTCCGGCGTGATGAGTTTGGGCAAAGATGCGCCAAATGATTCGCCTGGATGCTCGCGCGTAACCAGATCGGAAAGCAGGTCGCGCCGCTGATTCTCGCGGATCGCGATGTACTCCATCTCCGGCGTGACGATTCCCTTTTTCGCATAGTGCATCTGCGTGACGTTCATTCCCGCCTTCGCGCGGCGCGGCTTGCGCTTCAGATCGAAGCGCAGTTCGGCGAGCCCCGGATCGGCGAACCGCTCGCGGCCGTAGCGCGAGGTCGGACCGGGCAATTCCTCTGTATCGTTGCGTTCGGCGATCCATTTTCCGCGCGACGCCGCGAGGCCCTGTCGGATATCGATACGTGCTTGCGGATCGGTGTACGGGCCCGAAGTATCGTAGACGTAAATCGGCGGGTTCTTTTCGGTGCCGAAGGACGCCGGCGTGTCCGACTGGGCGATTTCCCGCATAGGAACGCGCAGATCCGCGCGCGAGCCCTCTATATAGACCTTGCGCGAGTTCGGCAACGGCCTCACCGCCGCGTCATCGACATGCGCGGTCGCGGCAATGAATTTTGGATTGGCGTTCATGGCATTCCTCTCGCACTTGCCGCAGGAATGCATGAACCGATCGTTCAACGCTTCCCTGCGGCGGCATTATCCGCATCAGGTTCGAAGGGTCTGCTCTCACCCGACCGGATTGGGAATCGTGCCCGGCCAGGACCCCTACGTTGCTCGGGAAAATTTACTCCAAGCCGTATGCCTTGGCAAGGGCCTCAATCGCGAGAACGTTCCCGTGGACGCACTGCAAACGTCAAGCGAATGCAATTGCGCTCGCCTTCGCGAACGTAGCCGGCCTCGCTCGCGAGAGACCGGATCAGCTTCAGTCCAAGGCCACCCACGGGTTGCTGCGCGATCAGGACTGTAGTGTCCATCGGACGAAATTCCCCGAATGGATTGTGCGGCGGCGCGGCGTCTTCGTAGCGCAGCGTAAAACCCGCGTCGCCGGGCTCAAAAGCGATCCAGACGGGAGACTCACTCTCCTCGCGATATCCGTGGGTTACGGTGTTCGTGAATAGTTCCTCGACGATCAGGAGGAGTTTCAGGCAATCTTCGCGACCGACTCCGGCAGTGGTGCACGCAGCTTCAACGAAACTGCGGATTTCGGCCATGGAATCCATCCTGGCCGGGAACCTGGCAAGCGGGACGTTAGCCATGGAGGGAGTGAGCCGGGGGAGGCCGTTTGGGCTATTATAGAAAAAAGCGCCCTGGCGGGCGTTGGCCCACTCCGGAATTGCAAGTTGACCGACTATTGTGGGGGGTCATTATGCATGCAAATCGTATCGACGTTCGTGGACTTATCGTCGCGTGTGCGCTCGGCCTCGTGCCGATCGCGGCGAGCGCGACTGACATCGCCCAGTTCAAAGTGGCCAAGGGCGCGGTATACCTAGAGCGCGGCGGCAAACGCTTCCCCGCCTACGTCGGAACGCATCTGCAAGCGACCGACACGGTGGTCACGGGAGCCGACGGCGCGGCGGGAATCACCTTCATCGACAACTCGCTGCTTTCCGTCGGTCCGAACAGCGTACTGCAGATCGAGCGCTACGCGTTCAACTCGACGACTCATGAAGGCGTGTTTGACACGACGCTTTCCCGCGGCACGCTTTCGATGGTCTCGGGCAAGATCGCCAAGCAATCTCCGGACGCCGTGAAGGTCAGAACGCCGTCTTCGATTCTCGGAGTGCGCGGAACCGAATTCCTGGTGCGCACGAGCGAATGAGGTGTAAAGCGGGTTCATGCACGCGCGCTACCTAGGGCCTCTAGCGGCACTCCTGGTCCTGGGCGGCTGCGCAACCTCCCAAGACCTTGTCGTTCTCCTCCCGGATAAAGACGGCAAGGTCGGAAAAGTCTTCGTACACAACCCCAAGGGCGAAGCGGTGCTCGACAGCGCCTATGCCGCCGCACGCACCTCCAACAGCGGCCTGCAGCGCAACACCGCGAGCCAGAGCGAGCTGAAGGACGTCTTCGGCAGCGCGCTGACGGCCATGCCGCCGCGCCCGATTTCATTCACGCTCTACTTCGAGAGCGGAACCGACGAGTTCACCGAGCAGTCGAAGCAGGAAGTCAAGCGCGTCATCGCCGAGATGGCGCGAAGACAGGCGCCCGAGATCACCGTAATCGGCCACACCGATCAGGTGGGACCAGACCCGACGAACGACGCGCTCTCCCTGCAGCGCGCCGAGCGCGTGAGGTCGATCCTGGTCGGCATGGGTATTCCTCCGGAACGCATCCTCACCGCAGGCCGGGGCAGGCGCGAGCCTCTGGTGCGAACAGCCGACGGCGTTTCCGAGCCGCGCAACCGTCGAGTGGAAATCAGCGTCCGCTAGGACCGTTCCAGCGCAGCACCAGGAGCGTGAGGTCGTCGGCGACTTCCGCGCCTTCTGCGAATCGCGACACGTCGGCCCTGATCCCATCGACGATTGCGGCCGGATTCTCTGCCTTGGCGGTGCGCAGCAGTGCCTGTTCCAGTCTTTCCGATCCGTAGAGCTCTCCGCCCCGATTCATCGCCTCAGTCACCCCGTCGGAAACGACGCAGGCGATTTCCCCGCGCTCCATCGAGTGTTCCGCGGCGACGTACGCAAATCCGTCGAGAACGCATAGGGGCGGTCCTCCGCCGTCGGTGAGGCGAGCGATCTCGCTATCGGGACCAACAACGAACGGCGGCTCGTGCCCTGCGTTGCAATATGTCAGGCGGCCCGACCTTGAATCGAGGACACCTGCAAAGACGGTCACGAACAGCGACTCTGGGTTTTCGCGGGCGATCTCCGAGTTGGCCTCGTACAGCAATTCTTCGATCCGTTGTTCGCGCCGAAGCGCGGCGCTCTTGCATAGGGCCTTGCTCACCGCCATGAAGATGCTGGCCGGCAAGCCTTTTCCCGAAACGTCCCCTACCAAAAAGAACAATCGATCGTCGTCGAGCATGAAGAAATCGTAGAGATCGCCCCCGACTTCCCGGGCGGGTTCCATGGACGCAGCGATCTCGAAGCGACGTTCCGCGGGGAACACCAACTCGGGCCGCGGCAGGATTCCCACCTGGATGCGCCGCGCAGCGTCGAACTCACCGGCGAGCCGCGCCGCGGCCTCGCGTTCATGCTGCAGGCGCTCCTGGAGGGATTTCTTCTGCGCGTTGGCATCTGTTAGGGTCTCTATGAGCATGGCGGCGAAAAGGAAGGCGGTTGCAAATCCGGGGACCGAAGCATCGAGCAACAGCCCCGCTTCCCGATACGCCACAAAACCCCCAAGGCTCAACGCGACGAGCAGCATGACGACCAGGCCGGTCGAGCGCCCGGGAGAAAGCCGCGGGACGCAGTACACCACGATCAGCCCCGCAACGATAAATGCGAAGGCCTCGGTCCAGGGTGCCCAGCGCGGACGCGAGAGAAGATCGTCGTCGAAGATGTTCTCCAGCACTTGTGCGTGGATCTCGATGCCGGGCATGCGCTCGCCCAGCGGCGTGCTCCGATAGTCGACCAGGCCGAGTCCGGTTACTCCGACCAGAACGAGCTTGCGCTCGATCCGGGCGGCATCGATTTCGTCATCCAACACCTCGGCGGCCGAAATGAATCGGTCCGGGTCATGCGGCGTGTAGTGCACCCACACACGCCCGTCCGCCTGGGTCGGCACGCTCAGGTCGCCGATGCCTACCGACTCGGCCCCTGCCGAATTGCCCCGCACGATAAAGAGCGGTTCGCCGCTGGCAACCCGCAATGTCTCCAGGCTCAGCGGCAGCACCGGCGTTCCGCCGACAAGGGCCGCCATCGGGACTCGCCGGACGACCCCAGCCTCGGTGTCCGCGCTCAGGAGCCCATGACCTTTCGCGGCCATGTCGATCTCGGGGAGACTGCGCAGCGTGGCCGGATAGCGACGCAGCGCCCTCAGGGCCTCCGGACCTTGTTGCAGCGACAGGGTCATCGGCACCGTCGCGGAAACGGTGCCGGCCTCGAGGCCCGCAATGCCCAGGACTACGGGAGCCGCCCGGATCGACGCCGCGAGCATCGCATCGTGATGCGGGAGCCTCGCGAGACGCTCCGCCAGTCTGGGATCCGCGTCGGCGACCGAAAGTGCCAGCCACTCGGGAGATAAACGATCAGGCTCGGGAAACAGAATGTCCACGCCGATCGCGGCAGGGCGGTCTGCGGCAATCCTGTCGAAAAGCCTGGCAACCAACGTTCGCGGCCACGGCCATTGACCGAAGCGATCCAGGCTTCCTTCGTCGATGGCCACGATGACCGCGGGTGCGGAGCGCCTCTCGCGCGGAGACAGCTCCTGATAACGGTCGAGCCACGCGAGGCGCATGGCCCCGACGACCGGCATGTCTTCCCAAAGCACGGGCACCAGGAGCACCGCCAGCAGAATCAGCCCGTGGCGAGCCCCGCGCCGGTTCAGCACGGCGCTCAGCCGATTCGCGCTCGACGCCGCCCCCGAATCCCGAACGGCTTCTCCCCCCGCCCCCGGCGAGCCGCCGCTCAGAGCTCGATCTCCATTCCGTCGTACGCCGCCGAAACGCGCAGCGGCTGGCCCGTCCTCGAGATCTCCTCGTAGCGAAGCGTTTCCCGCCAGATTTGGGCGATGCGTTCGTCGTTGTTGGCCGGTTCGTGGTGAAAGAGCACGAGGTGCTTCGCATTGGCGAGCTGGCACAACTCGACGGCGACCACGTTGCTCGAATGACCCCAATCTTCCTTCACCGACACTGCCTCCGCCAGTGAGTACATGGCGTCGAAAATCACCAAGTCCGCATCCGCAAAAAAAGCTGCGGCGCCTTCGACCTCGTCGGGAATGTCCAACCTGTGCTCGGAATCGGTCGAGTACACGACGATGCGGCCGTCGCGGACGAACCGGTAACCATACGAATCACCCGAATGGTTCTGCAGCCTTGCGGTCACGCTCCAGCCGGCGATGTCGTAGCTCCGGCCCGGCTGAAGGGTGACGAACTCGATCGAGGCCGAGAGGCTTTCGAAGGGTACGGGAAAACTGGGCGGAGCCTGTTGACGCCGCAGAGCCTCCTCGATATTGGTGTGGCAGCCGTAAATCCGGATCTTGTTTCCGGAGACGTACGCCGGCCCGAAAAACGGGAATCCCATGATGTGATCCCAGTGCACATGGGATTGGAACACATGGAACGTGTTTTTCTTGGAAGGACCATCGCGCCCGAACACGTGATTTCCGAAAGCGCGCACACCGCTTCCGAGATCGCAAAGCACGTATTCGTTCTCGCCCGCGTCGAGTTGCACGCAGGCAGAATTGCCTCCGAAGGTGTGGGAAACCGCGAAATCAAGCTCGGTATCGACCCACGCGCGCGCTTTCTCTTGCGTGTCGAGACCCTTGCCCGAGGCCGAGACTATCGCGCTCGCGAGCTTGTCGCGCACCGAAGCGCAATCCAGGGAAACCGGAATGGATCCTCGAGTTCCCCAGAACGTGACCCACAGCGCCATCGGTCAGGTGGGAGCGGAGTCGTAGGCTGCGAGCGCAGCCGCCGAAACCTTTCCCAAGGCCTCGCGCACCGTTCCAAAACACTGGAACACGAGATTGAAGCGGCTGATCTCGAAAATCTCCCGCACCACCGGCTGTAGCGCGGCGACGACGATCACGCCTTCCTGCTCGCGCACCTTCTTGGCCGCGAGCATCAACACGCGCAAACCGACGCTGCTGATGTAGTCGACCTTGGAGAAATCGAGAATCAGGCGATCGCTGCCCTTGAGGCAAGTCGCCACGTGGATGCCGAGGTCGGACCTCAATCCGTCGGTCGTGCTGTTGTCGATCCGCCCGACGGGTGTAAGCACCAACGCGTCTGCGTAACGCTCCTGGGATACATGCATGCGTCAGGCTCCGGAACGATGTGGCTGGCCCGTGATCGGGATAACGCGATTGCCCAGCTTTATCGCCTTCTGGAGGATATTCTGATTCATCGCCGGGCGACCTTCAAGTGCGGCACGCTGCCCGAAACACCGGCCAACAATGCTAAAATCGCGCCCTTTCGCATCATCCCGCTTCTCTATGAGCGTCGAGCAAGCGCGCTTCAACATGATCGAGCAGCAGATCCGCACTTGGGAGGTGCTCGATCAGGACGTGCTCGATCTTCTGTACGCGGTGCGGCGGGAGGAATTCGTCCCGGCTGCCTACCGGGAGCTTGCATTTTCGGACCTGGAAATTCCCCTGTATGAGGGAGCCGGCGAGGGGGAGCGCATGCTGCAGCCCAAGCTCGAGGCGCGCATTCTCCAGGAACTTGCCGTGCGGAAGTACGAGCGGGTGCTCGAGGTGGGTGCCGGCAGCGGATATCTTACCGCCCTTCTCGCAGCCCGTGCGCATCATGTATATTCGGTGGAGATCAACCCCGTCCTGAAAGCCTTTGCGGCGGAGAATCTCCGGCGCGCCGGGGTCGAGAACGTTACGGTCGAACTCGGAGACTCGGCGCAGGGCTGGACATCGCACGCGCCCTACGACGTCATCGTTCTGACCGGCTCGACGCCGATTCTTCCGCCTTCCTTCGCTGCGCAGCTCAAGTCCGGGGGAAGACTGTTCGCCGTCGTGGGCGATCCGCCGGTGATGGAGGCGCGACTCATCAAATGCGTCAGCCAAGGCTCGCACCATGTCATCGACCTGTTCGAGACATCCCTCGCTCCGCTGAAAAACGCGATGCAGCCGGGGCGTTTCCAGTTCTGATGCCGTTTCAACCGGGTTTCGACGGAGCGCGTCCCCGTCTCGTACTGTTGTTGATGCTCGGCTTTGCCGCCTTCCCCGCCCGCGCGGCGGATCTCCTACAAATCTATCGCGACGCGCTTGCGAACGATGCCACCTATGCATCGGCGCGTGCGACGCGCGACGCCGGATTGGAAAACCTCCCCCAGGGCCTCGCCCAGATCCTGCCGACGATCAACGCCACGGGGTTCACCCAGTGGAACGATGTCGATATCGCGTTCCGGGGAGCCCTCCCGGACTCCCAGAGGCAGGGCAATACCAACGCTTTCACCGTCACCCTGACGCAGCCGCTTTTCAATTGGCAAAACTTTCAGGCGTACAGGGAAGCCGGATTCAAAGCGGTACAGGCGGAAGCGCTCTTCGGTCAGGCAACCCAGGACCTGATCGTGCGGGTTGCGCAGGCTTATTTCGACGTGCTCGCCTCGCAGGACAGCCTCGCGTTCATTCAGGGGCAGAAAGTCGCGATCGCCGAGCAGCTCGCGCAAGCGAAGCGCAATTTCGAAGTCGGCACCGCGACTATCACCGACACGCACGAGGCGCAGGCACGCTTCGACCTCGCGATTTCCCAGGAAATCGCCGCCCAGAGCGATCTGGAAATCAAGAAACGCACTCTCCAGCAAATCGTGGGCAAGTTCCCCGAGCAGCTGGAACCGCTGAAACCCAACATCGAGCTCAGCGCGCCCAAGCCCAACTCGATGGAGGATTGGGCCAGCGCGGCC
>Ga0137397_10000154_pt1 | contig 45567 bp, 75 predicted proteins | sample czorhiz116metaG_FD_106658 | JGI IMG/M metagenome (GOLD analysis project Ga0137397, IMG submission 106658) | Vadose zone soil microbial communities from Angelo Coast Range Reserve, California, USA - czorhiz1.16 metaG | ecosystem: Environmental > Terrestrial > Soil > Vadose zone | place: USA... | reverse complement strand
GGCATCGCAAGAGTTTGTAGAGATTTTGCATCACCCCCTACCCCTTTTTGCGTAGATATGCAAGGGGTATGCAAAGATCATTTTCTTTACTCAATCGGTGTCGCGCCTGGCCCACCCACCCGGCTGATCGCGCGCAGTACGTTGGCTGTGATGCTCATGGCTCATGGCACGTAGGTTAGTGACATCATATGCGCGTGCACCACCACGTCCAGTGCCATCGATGTGGTCTATGTCAGTAGCTATAGGCCTAGCCCAATAGGGCTTAGCTATACACACAGTACACTCACAGCGTGGATGTAGCAAGAGGTACTGCTTACGGAATGTAGCCCACTGCTTAGACCAACCACGCTGGCCACCACTGCCACGTTCCCTATCAAAGGGGCGTTGGTATGCACGCTCATGCTCATCACACCTGCCACTCCTATGCCCCGCCTTATTAGGGCATGGTGGGAAGCGTATGCAGCAGAAGGGCCTAGGATAGTTAGGCACTATCCCCACTATTCAATGGAGATAGTTTAGCCAATTCAATATATCGGTCTGCTAAATCAATTAGGAATTGGCGTTGAATTTGACTTGTAATTGAGGCCTCTGCTAGGGCAAGCAATTCGCGAGCCTTTGTAGAATCCAACTTAGGACGAGCCATATTCAACGCCTCCATATCACATTAGTTTTGGAACCCCATCGCAACAGCCTTAACGGTCGTGACGTTGCTGAACGCGAAGGTACAGGTCTGACCATAGGTTCCCACTGGGAATGGACCAATCACCGTAGTACCCGACGCTGCGAGCGTGTACGTGCGCCCCGTCTGAACTAGCCCATCAACACCAGTGACTAGCGTGGGGGTGCAAGTCGCTGACGTAGCGCCATTCACGATGACAAGGAATGTAGATCCATCATTGGAGAACGTAGTGGTAGCAACATCTGGGGTAACACCAGCGCCGATAACCAGCGGAGTCGCAGTGTTAGTGCGATTGGCGTAAACAGGGGTAAGAGCAACGGCCATTGAATGTCCTTATGAATTAGGTACGCTTGGCAATGGCCAAACGGTGAATGTAGCATTGGGATATGCGGCCTTAGCCGCTGATAGCGAAGTGAAAGAACCAAGGACATTCACAGCCGCAACGGTTGATGTTAACGGAACCAGCCAACCGAGATTTGGATCACCTACCAGAACCGTAAGATTCACCATCTTGTAAAGCGAATATACGTCCGTCCAGAAACACATGCCAGCCAATTGCGGATGTGCTTTCGTGAACGCTTCGACGGTATTGCCATCAAGAATGGTCCCTGTGCCTTCATCAGCGCCGACCTCAAAGAGGAACACGGGCTTACCCAATGCGAGTAGCGCACTCCAATCATAGGAGTGCGCAAAGGTTAGAGAGGTTGAGTACAAGGATGCACCCACATAATCCGCGTAAGCGGATCCCGGATAGCCGTAGTCAATGGGTGAGTACCAGCTCATTGCACCACTGAACCCAAACAATGTGTTAGGACGCACATTCAAGCACGCCTGGCGCACGCCCACAAACATGGACTTGACGTTGGATTCACTCTGCCCAGGTGTTGCGACATCACGACCCCACCAGAAGTGCAAGCCACCGGCCTCATGGAACAGGCGCACGATGACCCTACCTTGCGTAGGCAACGCCTTGAGGAAGCTCGTGAGCACGTTGGTGCAGCCGGTGAACAACTTCATCTGGGCCACGGTGAACGTCGCGTAGGAGGGCTTACGGGCCGACTGGTTGGCCACCCAGGCAGAGCTGATGTTCTGCACAGTGCTGAGGGGGTTCGGGTAGTGAGCCGCGACCACAACCGTGCCACCGGCGTTGAGGTGCTTAGTGGCGTAGGCAAGGTTAACGGTGTTGTATGACTGGTTGTCGCCGGAACCCACCATGACGTTTACTTGGATGACCGCTGGCATCTTAGGGATGCTGAGCAATTGGTCACTGGTGGGGGTGCGGTCGTCATTGTTGAGCGCTTGCCCAATTAGGATAGTCATGCGCAGTTAGCTGGCCCAATCGTGCGGGTGATGTTGTTGTTCACATCCACGGTTACAATGGTGTTGTTGGCAAAGCCCACACAAGAGCTGGCGTCAATGGGTGCGTAAGTCCAGTGCCCATTGATGATCTTGTTGTTGGTCACTTGCAATGTACTGCTGTAGAGGTAGAGGCTGAATACTCCGCCATTGAGCAGATTGTCATTGAATACACTATTAGCCAACTGGCCATTGGAGCCACCAGGGTTGGAACCCCCAAATAGTGGAGCAGTGTAGTTGCGAGTACCATACACACTCAAGTAGTTGTGCTTGAACATCACATTAGAGCACGTGGTCCCAGGGCAATATGCCTGCATACCATCATCATGGTTATTGGCGTCATCGCACGTTTGCACATATGAATTAGTCGCAGTGACGTTGTTGCCACTCACGCGGAAGCCATCACCCATACTCTGAATGCGAACTCTAAGAGCAGTGTAATCATGCTCACCAATGCCAGGCTGAGGATTGCACCCCGTGGTCTTACCAATCGTGACATCCGTGAGAGTGAAGCCCACACCGTTGTTCACGATGGCTTCCTCTGTACCTGCGCTGCCCTCAACCCAAGAGTTGGTCAAGTGCACATTCGGAGCGTTCACGATGAGAGACCCAAACACGTGCAAGCGGTCGTAAGACCCTGATTGCGTTAGGGTAAGGTCGCCGTTGTGCTCAACGAATCCTTGGTTGGCAGAGACACCCGTCGTCGCCACTGTAGGGTACGTGGACGGAGAGGGTAAGCTCGTAGTACTCGTAGAGGTGGTGACGGGAGTCATCGTGGTTGGCAATACAGTGGAGCTGGGTGACACCACTCCGGTACACGAAAAGGTCTGGACAACTGTCACTTGGGTTGGAATCGGTGGGCATGACACACTCCCTTGCGTTCCGTTGTCACTGGTCCAGTTGACTTGGCATGCGGTGAGCAGCAGGAGCACAGCAGCTCCCATAGCAATCAGGGTCTTGCGCATTTGAGCTCCTTAACGAATTGGGACCATTCCTACCTTATCCCACTCAAGGTGGACTTCATTATGCATGGAGTATACGGCCAACTAAACAAGCGCTGGCTACATAGGACTCGAACCTATAACCCGCGCCTTAACAGGGCGCTGCTCTGCCAGTTGAGCTAGTAACCATTGCGCGCGGTTGCCAAGTTATGTATTCCACGGCTAAGCCGTCCCGCGCTTGCTTCCCCTCATGGACTCGAACCACGATTACCTGATCCAAAGTCAGGAGTCCTGCCATTGAACGAAGGGGAATTACATGAGGCACCTGTACCCGGAGGTCGTTTAAGGTCAGCCCACTACAGCTAATGACCCCTCATTTGTAGCGGAGCTGGGATTTGAACCCAGGACCTACGGCTTATGAAACCGTCGCGCTTCCGAACTGCGCCACTCCGCTATAGTGCCCTTGAGGGATTCGAACCCTCATCCTCCCCATATTGTGTGGGAGCGCTTTACCGATTAAGCTATCAGGCGGGTGCCGCATGATCAGTGCGACTGAGTGTGATCCGGTGTAGTGATGACCCATTCATCGCTCTACACGTTGTCCTTGGTATCAGCATCAATGGGCTTGCTATAGCTGATACCTCACGGATGACCCACACCTTGCGCATGAGCTAGGAATCGAACCCAGAAGGGTTGGTTTTGGAGACCAACTGCTGACCATCAGCACCCATACATGGCAGGACCCTGGATTTATATGCTGGCGGGCCCAGTCCAGCTATGAACCGCGCGTTGGAGGCGAGGTTGTTTGATCCGGGGTAGTTGCACTGTTCAACATCTCTGCAACCCTCAAGCGTCCTTGCTCACTGAGAGATACCAGTCTTAGTGATTCCCGGCCGTGCGAATGACAGGATTCGAACCTGCGACGTCTTGCTCCCAAAGCAAGTGGGTTACCACTACCCTACATTCACATTTGGACGCCCGCGCGAGTGAAGGAGGGTCCTCACCGACGTCTCTAACAGGTCCCTACTCGCTACACATATTGGCGTGTGCTTCTCGGTCTGTCAGGGTCTTCACTTTGCCTGTTGCTCCATTGAGTGGTGAGCCTAACTAGGGCTGGCAGAGAGCGCCACAACTAAAAGTCCTTACACTTATAAGGCTCACTTAGTTGGGGGTTTGTCTCACCATCACCACGTACTCACCCACACGCTGTTCTCATCCGCCCAATCGTAGAACTGATCCCATGCGCTATCGAACTCTTCCTCATCGAGAGCGAACTGAAGATCAAACACGATGAACCCCAAATCGTCGCTATCGTACCATGAAGCCGCGACGATTCGATCAGTAATGCTCTCTTTCTTCTCAGCGAAGGACAGACTATCATTGTTGAACACGTCCCCCAAGCTCAACTTACTCTTCCAAACCACCATCAGTAACACCCCACTTCTGCTGTAGTGTGAACATCAGTTCATCTCGCCATCTGTACCCAGTGGCGCGGGAGATGCTGGCTTGCTTTGAAGCTTCCTCCACGGTAAGTCCTTCGACCGCCCAATGGAATAGAAAACCACGTTGAGCGGGAGCCGCATCAAGAAGCATATCACCGAGATACCAGCCCTCCAGCCCACCATCTTCAACCACTGTACCATACCGACCCGCCTCCTGCCAAGCGTAATCCCAACCAAGATCATCATACATGCGCTCGCGCTTCTGAGTACGGGGCTTGGTGTGCTGGTGAACTACCTTCAACTCCTCTTGCCAGCGCTCCTGAGCCGTACGGGGTTCCGTACCAGGTCCCAGTACCCACATGCGAATTGCGACATCTTGAACGAGCTCTGGGCCCCCAGTAGCGGTGGCTATGATGGGGAGCACAGCGAACTCAAACCACCACGTGTGGTGTGCTGGCACCTCGCCAACGTCACTGAGGTCCCATTTCATCCTTGGCGCACCGTAAGTGGTCCCTGCCATCCCGGCATCTTCACAATGGCCACGGTCTCCCATCCACCGGAAGTCGATGCTGGCGGAATGGGGCTTGAGGTAGCAGCACCCGTGCTCACCTTAAGCTCTCCGGTGAGTCGATTGACCTCAATGCGGTCCAGCCGATCATTGTACACTTGCCGCTGAATACTGGTAGAAGGAACAGCATTCACCTTCGCGGAGAGCTCAGAAACAGTATACATCAGATTGGTGAGCAGGCGAACTACTTCATTGACCCTATTATCGAGATCATTAAGCTCCACACGCGCACTCATCCCACACCTCCCTGCAACCATGTCGCCTCAGCGACTTTCTGAACCCTCGCCAACGGCCGAAGGGTGTTTGCCTCCTCAACGATCAAGTTAGCCAATTGCTCACGTGCCGGTGCTTTCAAAGGGTACCCCCTTCTAATGGCCTCAGCGGCCTCTAGCATGATCTCGCGGAGGGTTTCGGTCATAGAACACCACCGAAATACAGCCCTGCAATGAAGCCCATAGCCAGCGCTAGAACACTCATGGTGGCCGCCGCTACTGGGTGATCAGAGTCTGCAAACACTCGCGCCGTGTTGAGGTTCATCACGCACAAGACCATGTAGAAGATACCAAATGCAACATTCATCACAACCACCTTTCCTGGTACAAGGTCCACTCGTGCGCCGCTTCCCACATGGCCCCGCGCCAGGTGTCTTGGACCCCACAGTCAACGAAGCGTTTAGAGGTAATCAACTCGGGGATAATGGTGAACAGCTCCCAGAACCATTCACCACCCCGTTTGCGAATGACTACTCTTGGGGAGATCATCCGCTGTACACTACGATTTCACCAGCGACGCTTGCGGCGAACACAATGAGACTGACCACTCCTAGGACGAGCGCGGCCCAGGCCTCAAGTCGATCCTCCGTCTCGTTGAGCATGTGCCCGAACGCCGCCGCCACCGATACCAGGAAGACGTTTGCCATGGACCACAGGATCAGCCCGAACAGCGCTCCAAAACTCATGATCAAAACCCCTTACGGTTCTTGCGCGTGGACTTGGCAGTGCGCCGTGCCTCAGCGCGCTTCATGTCATCGACCTTCAAAGTGTCAAGAGTGACAACGGTGCCACCAGCCATGATCAACAGCTCCTTAGGTGAGGTGTAGCACGTGGAACAAGCCCACGAACAGGTTGATGATCAATTCTACCACGGACATCACACTGTTGAGCAAGTACTGGAGTACAGTCGTTACCAAAACTTCACCACCGGCCATGTACAGCATGATCACTGCCAGGAGGCCGTACAGTGCGGCTTTCTTGGGGGTCATCGCGCTCATCTCCCGAGATCAGAAGTCACCAGGTGCAACCTGTAGACAAGGTAGCCCAATGTCCCTCCACATGTCAACCACCCGATCACGATCATCTAGGACCAGGAGCACATCGTAGACCAAACGAATGTGCTCATCGAACAGGTCGTACTTGACCTCACTGTCTTCCCTGTGATCATCTTTGGGTCGCATGACCAGCCCGAAGTCATACAGGTTAGTCGCCCGGTGAATCCATGACGCCGTAACGGCCCTGAACTCGTCGCTGCGGCCCGAACAGAAGATGGGGTAATAGCCCCTACCAACAAGGGCGTAAATGAGCGTACGGACGTGCTCATGGACTGTATCCAGAGAGTAACGGGTCGTATCGTACGGGTTACGGATGCCCTCGTGGTTGGCTAGGGTCCCATCAATGTCGATCAAGAAGGCCCGGACCCCATCCTCAGGCCGCACGTAAGGCTCACGCTGGGAGCCCAACGCCTCAGTATAGGGCAGGGGGTAAGGCTGACCCTTGATGTAACGCTCATGAAGGCCTGTGATGAGCTCAGCAGGGACCTTAAAGCCCCGGGTTTCATTGCGCTCTAGGCAGTCGTTGAGGGGTTGGTTGGTGAGGTCCACCACATCGTACTCAGCACCACACTGGTACGCGATACTGATCCAGCGCTTGACGTACTTGGAACGGAGGTTCATGTCATCCACCACGACGTCACGTCCAGCTTTGAGCCACAGGCGAACCGTTTGCTCTTCAACCTTGGTGACCACACGCTCTTGTACCTCATCTAGAATGAAGATACCTGGCTGCACGGTCTGACGAATGTCATCCCGAGAGACACGCACTGCATCCAGGTTGCTACTGTACGTGGTTTTACCAGAGGCAGGGAGCCCCCGCATGATCGTTAAGAGCGTCATCGCTTGATACCTCCTGCCCGTGGCTTACCAAAGGCGTCAGCCGCTGGCTTAGATGCATCCCATGCCCACTGGTCGAGGCGGTCATACCGCTCATCCAACAGGAAGAACAAGGGCCCACTCACACGAGGATACTCACTCTGTACCAGCCGTGCGAAGTCACCACGGTCCCAACCTGGCTTGGACTCGTTGAGTGTGCCCACCACCTCATCATATAGGTTGTAGGCCACACTCACATGATCCTCAACCATCCACCACAGCTCAAGGGCCACATCAAGGATCCACTCGTGAACCTCATCAGGGAAGGGAGCACAGAAGGCCTCAAGAGACTGCTTCATCTGGCCCTTTCCCAAGGCGTCATACACCGTGCGGGCATTCAGATTGGTCACGAGCTTATGCAGCTGAATGTAATCCTCCTGCTTGAACTTGACCCGGGTGTCAGACTTGAGGTAATGGACCACCACACCCTCACGGTTCTCCCTATCCAATTGGATAGCATCCAAGCGCTCAGCAACCTCCCCCGGCCAATTGAGAATAATTTGTGCCTGCAAGGGTGTACACGTCTTCCCACTGCACCGCTCCACCGCCCCAATGAGCACAAGCGCCTCACGGTTGCCATAGTCAAGCACGATGCGGTTCTCCGGGTAGATGATCTCCACCAGGGGCGTGTACCCAGCCGCCCAGTTCCAATCAAAGGTATTAAGCTTCTCAGTGGCCCATAGCGCCTGGTCCGAAGTGAAACTTCCCCGCGTTGCAACGGCGCGCTGGCCATCGGGAGTGTAGTAGAGGATCCCGAGGGAGCCGTCAAGCTTGTCCGTGATGATCATGGGCAAGTAACCCCGGGCGGCCTCATGCTTATATGGGTCCGCCGCTTCACCGTGGTTGAAGAACTTGGGGAAGGGGCGCGCGATTACAACGTCGTGTTGGTTGGTGATGAGACCCCGGCACGCAAGGGTGGCTGTGTTCCATGATTGGGTGAACACGGCGCGCTCGGTGTAGTTGTAGATGAACAGGGGATGCTGGGGGTGCTTCTGCACCCTGATCCAGCCCTCGCCAAGGGAGCGGGCGAGATCGTCCATGTCCATGATGTCAGCTAGATGGGTCACCGGAAATCACCTTTAAGTCCAAATCCCTCACGGATGGCCTCAATGGTGTAATCACGCCACCGTGTGGACTGATCGCCGGCCCCCCATCTGAGCGTATACTTACCGTTGGGCTGAAGCTCCCACGTATCCCCACCGGCGTCAATGATCCGGGAAACAGGTATCCCTGCAAACTGTTCCCCTAGTAGTCGGTACAATTCCCTGGCGTCATCATCAACAAGGGTCAGATCCTCGACGAAAGCGGAAGTGAAATGGATGGTGTAAGACACAGCTTCGTTGCGCGTAACCTCCATGATCAGTCCTCTCCCTTGATCCCGTAGTTCTCTCGAATGTAATCCTTGGAGGCCCAACCAATGCCCTTGGCGCTCAAGGTCCACTCCCCCTCATTCAGGTACCAGGTGTCACCGTCGCCATCAACCAGGATCGTTGGGTCAATCTTCGCCGCCACGCGCTTCAGCCTCTTGGCCAGCTTCCGGGCCTCCTTGGGCGTCAGACGCACATACACCCCCGAGACACCATCGGCTGGCCAAATGTCAAGGGCCACAGTTCCCTCTTCGAAATGGGAAGGCACAACACTAACTGTAGTACTCTTGTTAGAGATCTTCATGGCTATCCTCCTCCTTGGGGTCATACTCGATGGCCAGATTGGCCCTGCGCCGTGTTCCTTTACCTCGCGCCCGCCTGTGAGACTTACCGACCTTAGCGGCTTTGGCGTTCCATTGCTTCTCAAGGCCCCTTTTCATCTCTAGCGCTAAGCGCATTGTTTCCCTGTAATCAGTCATGTGGCTCTCCGGGGGTTCGAACCCCGAACCTCTGGTTCCTAAGACCAGCGCCTCTGCCAATTGGGCTAGAGAGCCTTAGGGGGGTTTGTCCCACCGTGAAGTGGGCTTTGCCCCCATTTGTCAGAGCTCGTTGGTCAATCGGTCCAGAAGATCCAGAAGACCATGAACGGATTGCTGCTCAGTCCGCGCACCCAGGTTACGTGCCTTGTACTCTAGGAGAGAGTAGTACAAGACCCACACATCCGTACTGGACAGACCCAGCAACTCATACTGGTCCGCCGGTGGTAGTGGCAGCGGCGGAACCTTACGGTAAGAAGCCATGAGATCACTCTCCGTTCATTTGTCCAGGATGTACTTCAGTCGCATTCCGTTGTGGTGCCAGTGTACCACGAACCCCTCAGGCCGGTCGAATCTAATGGCCGCTAGCGACCCATACGTCCGAAGGACAGACTCAGCCTCAAGAAGGGCCTTGGAGTCGAAGACCTCGCCTTCAATAACGATGGGCACGATATCAAGCCCATCAGTCAGTGCACCCTCAACTCGGATGTTGTCATAACGATTGACATCGAAGAGGGAGAAGTACCTTTGCCCGTTGGTCAAGCCATAAGCACGCTGGATCTTCGCACCCCACCACTCGCCATAGTGGGTACCCGGACCAAGGTCCGCAACCAATGTGTCAATGTTGTCCTCAACCCACTGGGCGAAGCCGTAGTTATCGTCTTCCGGGGTGATAATGCGGGTACGGGATTGGGCCGCTACCGCATACATCTTGCCCTTTGACCAAATCAACCATTCGTTGACGGGGAACATGTACTCATCCGTGCTGAGGTCCACCGGACGAATCAACACCGCTGCATTCGTACCATCCAACTTCTCCGTGATGTCGAACGGGGAACCCCAACGCGCGGTCTTCGGGTACTTGATGAAGTCCATCAGTCCTGAGGCTCCGCATTCATGATGCGCAGGAGCGACAGCAGAGCCTTATGCTGGGGGTCACCCTGGTTGCTGTTGTATGTGTCGATCAGCTCCGCAACAGCGGCCTCAACCGAACCCTCATTCTCACGTGGCACCCGCACAAACGGGATGAGGGACAGCAGGAAGAACTCGTCGTCGGCCGCGTAGGCCTCGACCACATCCTCCACCGAGTCCGGACTGTTGAAGCACTCACGGATGATGAAGGGCAACGGCTCAGTGGAGTCAGTGGAGTCCGTCCAGCTGGGGAAGGTAAGGTGCCACGTGTAGGTGACCGCCCCATCCTCATGCAGCAGCGTGTCCTCATCGATACGCACGAGGGAGATGACGTCTTCACGGGTCAGCACACGAACATCAGACATTGAGGTGCCTCCTTATTTATTCACGACCAACGCTTGTCGATGGCCATTTGTGCTCCCTACCGGAATCGAACCGGTATCACCATGCCTGGTGCCCGTCCAAGGGTTACCACGGAATCGAACCGTGTTAGCTCTGCCAGAGCGGGAGCGATCCACATGTGAGCGCTAGCTCACCAAGCGTGTTAGCGGTCGCTGTCGGGGGTGGGAGCCACCTTGTATGCTGCCGCTAGGGCCTCACCCCATGTGTTGCCACTGTCGGCCTCGGCCTGTGCGGCGGCAAACACCCTGAGCGCGGCGTAGTTGATGCGCACACGCTCCGGGAGGTGCTCATCCAGGTCCATTGCGGGCCCATACACCTCCAGCTCCTCCTGAGTGACACCAGCGATGCTCAAGGCCACACCAACGGGGCAGTGGGACTTGTTCTCGTGGGTGTACAGGCACCGGGTGGAGTAGGAGGAGAACAGACCAGTGGTCGAAGTGACCTCCACGATGGGCGTGACATAGGCTTCGCCCTTGCGCTCCACGGCCTTCTTGAGCAAGGCGTAGGCGCGAGTGGCGTCAATGTTGATGTTCTTGGTCATGTTTCAAGCCTCCAAGTTTGGGCTCTTGCCTCCCTGACACCTCAAACACTACCGACTGAGGGCAAGGAGGTCAAGGGCCTGTGACCAACTCGTTACATTAGCATTTGCAAAACACCCAGCACCCGCCACACTCAGCACAGATGTGTGAGTCCAGAGGTTCGCCACAGTGCTTGCACTTCTCCGGGGTCTTGGGGGGCTCACACTTGGTCATGGCTTTTTCTTGCCTCCTTTAGGTGCTCGCTTGATCTTGGGCTTTGCAGGGTCTGTGACTTTGTCCTCATCAACGGTTGGCCAATTCACGCCATCGTCGTTCTTGTCTGCGCGATGCTTCGCTGTCACTTGTGCCACCTCTCTCCTAGGACTTCTGATTCACCCAAAATTGGAACATCCAACACCATACCAGACATGGCCTCTTGGATCCATACCTGGTAGTCGTCAACTTGTTCAATCGGGACTGAAAGGATCAGTTCGTCGTGCACGGGGAACCGAACGATCGGCCACAGCCCTGCGTCATCAATGATGAAGCAGGAGTCTACTAGCACGTCACGGGCCCATGCTTGGATGGTGCGGTTACCGGCCGTGTAGGGGATCGACACGGGTACCCGGCGGCCAGTGGGTGTAACCACCTCTGCGTTACCTTGTTCGATGCGACGGGTCCACTCAGCTGAGCTAGCTGCCACATCCGGGTACAAGCCATCGAAGGTCTCAATGGCCAACTCCACCATGTCCATGGGCAAACCGGTTTGCTCGGATAGGGTGGCCTTGGAGCCCTTATAAGCACGACCAAGGAGCACGGGCTTCATGGAGTTGCGCATGATCTTCCACGCTGCATTATCGCCAGCTGCAAGGGCGTTAGCCCATTCATCGTCGTAGACCTCGGCAGCGAGCACCTTGTAAGGGTCGCCCTTGGGCTTCCTGTACTCCTCAATTAGATTGACATCATCACTGAGCGCCGCAATGCACCGAGGCTCAACGCTGGCGAAGTCACAAGAGACGAATGACTCTCCGTGATCAGGGATGTACATACCGCGATATTGCCCTGATTTGGGCACGTTCTGTACGTTGGGGTCACTGGCGCTCATTCGCCCCGTGCGAGCCCCAAGGGTCTTGATGGAGGGGTGCACTCGGCCATCCCCACTACTCAATGTGAGAGTGTTCATGACATACGTGTTGAGGTTCTTGGTGAGACTCCTGTACTCCAGCACCAACGCAGCCATAGGATCGCTAAGCGATTCAAGCACGTTCACATCCACCGTGTAGCTCCTGGTGTTACGTGGCAAAACGCTGCCGCGTTCAGTGAGCAACGCTCCAAGCTCTGTGTTGTTCGTAGGCGAGCTGAGACCCATCCCGTGTAGGGTCCTAGCGACCTCCTCAATCTGGGGGCTCAGAGACGCTCTCAGGGCCTCGGAATGGGCCTGGTCAATGAGGGTGCCAAGCAACGTGGTCCGTGACATGAGTTTAGCGATCCTGTGTTCACGGCGGACTACCTCCTCCTCACCACGGAGGTATGGGAGCAAGCTCAGGCAAAGCTGGCTTCCGTCTAGGACGTCTGCACATGCGTAGCGTTGGAAGATGGGGTCGTTAAGGTCGAACTGGGCCCAGGCGTTGTTCTCAATGGGAGTCTCAAGAGTGGGCTTGATGGTACACTTGATCCGGCGCGCTAGCGCTTTTAGGTCCTCAAGTGCATCGGCGGAGACTGGGTTAGTGTTCCATGACGCTGACAAGGTCTTAAGATCGTGGTGGTCGCGATCTGTGTTGAAGATGTGGGACAGGAGGAATGTGTCCGTGGTCTTCTCCCATAGGGCGTCATGGTTGACGCCGTAGGTGACAACGAGCCATTGGATGTCGAAAGAGGCGTTGTGGGCCGTTAAATGAAGCGCACGCTTCAACACTTCAATGATCACATGCGCGTGGATGGGGTTCTCAGCGATGAAGTACCACGCCTCATCGGGTACCCCAAACTGGACCGTCCTAAGGGCTGCACCCTCCAAGAAGAGCCGACGGCCGGTGGACTCCACATCGTATGCGAGAACGCCGAAACGGCGCTCTGACTCAAGGATCGCTTGAACCAGAGCATCCGCCTCAACACCGGTCAGGGAAGCCGGCACGATGTGGAGGTTAGGCATTCTCCACGATCTCAACATCGGTGAAGGCGCGGGCGGAGAAGGTGGCTCCTGATGGAGAGGGCTCATCCCATTCAATGTCCACATCCGGGTAGTAACCCAGGAATGCAGATGAGATGATGTAGGCAAAGGTGCTATGGTCGAGAACCTCCCTCACCGTACCGAGGGAACCCTCAGGGAAACTGAAGGCCGGCCCATCCGTGGAACCAATCGCCCGGACCCGTGTACCAACCTCAAACTTGCTCACAGCTCCTCCAACCTGTGCCCACCGGGCACCAACTCGCGGTCGTAGTAGGGAAGTGGCCCAGAGCCACCATCCCACATGATTTCGTAGTCGCCACTGGGGTTCGCACCACCAAAGGAGGTGATGACATCCGTGACCGTGCCCACGGTGAAGTCACACTGCTCGCACGGGCAGAAGGACCGGGCGGCCTGCACAACGTCGTTAATGGTGAAGCGAAGGGGATACCCTTCACGCTCACCGGCCAGCTCCACCATGTCCTTAACCACGGGGATGGGGTGGCCGATACCCTCAAACTGCACGATGAAATCCGGGGCCAGGGAGTAGAGGAGGGAGAAGGCAAGAGAGTCAAGCATGGTGGGGAACCTGAGGATGGTACCCACACCAGCGGCCTTCCACTCCGGGTGGCACAGTTCCCGGTCCAAGTGCTTCTGTTGGATCCGGACCTTGTCACCGAGCTGATAGATCATGGGATTACGCCTCCTTAGTGATCTCGTGGGTGTACATGTTCATGCCCTCCGGGTACCCGAACTTCACGGGGATGGCCTGGGCAATGGGGTTGGCATTGGGGAAATCCACCAGCACGGTGAAGCCATCCGGGTGGAGATGGCGCACGGTGCCAACACCCCAGGTCTCCGGAGCGTACTCGTGGCCCAGGTCGGTCACCCAGGCCTTGAGACCAGCCTCCGTGAGGGTGACCTTGTCGCCAACGGTGAACTCACTCATTCGGCACCTTCTTGATCTCCATCCCCATCATGGGGATACTGGCATCGTAACGGCCGATCATAGGGATAAGGCTGTCCCATAGAACTTCGATAAAGGGCAGCCTGTGGTTCGTGTCCACCACAGTACCATGCCCGGTAAAGGACCACACTTTATGGCCGTAGTCGGTCAGCTCCACGCGGGTACCATATTCCATGATCAATCCTCCCACTTACAGATCAGCAGCGCTTCTTTGCCCCGGTCGGAGCGGTCCTCCTTGGCCTTGCGGAACTCTCCAAGGGCCCCATCAGTACGACGCAAGTAAACACCCAACCCATGCACGGTGTCAAGCGCCTCAGCGCACCGGTACAACGAGCGACGCAAGTCCAAGGGCTCACGGGGGAGCATACTCCCATCCTCAGCGACCTCACCAGCAGCGATGGTGGCGAGCTCGTCAAGGGTCAGGGTGAAGTGCTCATGGAGGTCCCGCTTGTCATGGTCCCTCCACAAGGGCTCCGTCGACACGTTGATCTTGTCGAAGCTGTCACGGTCCGTGAGCTCTGCAATGGGGGTCAGAAGCTTGGCCCAGAGGGTCACGATGGGGTCCATGTCCGTGTTGGGGGTGAAGTGCTCCACCTGCTTGGGGTCACTGGCGTGAGTGATCTTGTACGAGCCCGCGCTGTTGGTGGGGTCGAACCCCCTGGCCTTGATCATCTCCCTGACGCTTGTGACACTTTTAGGGGCAACTTTGTATTGCAGGTCTCCGGGACTCTCTGGGCTCTCTACTGGGGTTGCAGAAATTATAGGGCGGATACCCCCATTATATGTGTCATATGTGTCACTAATATTAGTAATAGTGCCTTTGACCTGGGGATTCTCGGGTGACGGATTCTCCTCAGAACTTGTCACCAAACCGTCATCCTGTGCCGTAGTTCCGTCACCACGAAGCCCCTCCCACCGGCGTTCGGTGTTTGAGCGAGCAGGCGTGAACCCCTCAGCCCTCATTGCTGCCCCAAATGCACGTCCACGGAGGGGTGTGAGGGTGTTGGTGACACAATAGTCCGCGTACAGCATCTGAAGCTCAGTGGCGGCCATGGAGGCTTTTGGGTCCTTCACCACCACCCCAGAGTTGACGAAAGCGAGCAGGGAGTTCTCATCCTCCCTCCATGATCCGGTAGCGGCTTCGATCTCCGGAGAGAACAGAACCCCTCCACGCTCCATGGCCCGGCGCTGACCATCTACCAACCACCGTAGAATTCCCTCACGCTCAGTGAGCAGGCGCGTGGCTAGGCTCAGATCCTCGCGGCCCAGGAACGAGACCGTAAAGGGCACCTTCTTGAGGCGTGCCCAGATTGCGGCACCCTGGTCATCGACTTGTGGGTGGTTGTTGGTGATCAACACCACCGAGTGAGTGGGCCGGAAGTTGGTTGAATTTTCACGCATGAACCGCCCGGTGAGCATGTCCCCGCCGGTTAGCCGCTTGATGCTTGCAGTTGCAAACTTATCCCCACTTTCAGTTTCGCTTGCGATGGCCAAGCGCTTGCCCCGGAGACGCATGATGTTCTCAGGATGACTGTCGAACTTCTGAGCTGTAAGCAGCTTCCCATCGATGTCCCCGAAGAAGTCATTACCCAACACTTGTCCTACGGTGTTGACAAGGAGGCTCTTGCCATTGCGGCCCTCACCAATGAACACTGGGAGGATTTGGGCTAGGGGCTCGCCCACCAAGGCTGCGCCAAGGATCTCTTGGACCGTTGAGGCTGTCGCAGCATCCGGCAGGATCTCGGAGATGAACTGTTCGAACATCGGGCACTCAGCGGTGGGGTCCCAGTTGGTTGGGCACAACCCCCACAGGAGGTCACCAGGATCATGATCCTTTAGAAGCCCTGTGCGTAGATCAAGTGTCCCGTTGGCACAGTTGAGCAGCCAGGGATCACTGTCGAAATCCTCGGTGCTTGCGAACGTCGAAAATGAGCGCCGAACGGCCGTCATCACCGACCCGATTTTCTGGCTGCTGAGCAGGTAATCTTGGGCCTCTGGGTCGTCACCTAGAGCAGCCGCAGTCTCGATCATGAAATCTGCCACGAACCCACCCAAGAACGCGGTGTTGCTGGTCTGGACCCACCGACCGTTTACGTATGAGGCGTAGGAGTCAGCTACCGGCAGATACAGGGTACGGTTGTACTCACTCTGAATGAACGCCTCAGCGAGCGCCGTATCGTTCACGTCGCCCACTACCTTACGGGCCCTTGCCTCCCTGCTGAGCTTCTTGGGCTTAAGGACGGCGACGTCCTTATAGTCCACGCGTACAGCATCAAGCTTGCGCATGACTCGCAGGGTGCCGGTCATACCCTTGTAGTAGTCGCCTACCAAATAGTCGTCTAGACCCGCCCCCCCAGGGATGTTGAGCACGGTGATGCTCCCCGCGCCCTTACGCTGAACTAGGGCCGCAAGGCGATGTAGCGCGGCGTTCACATCCGCGTTGGTGTTGTAGTCCCCATCCAGACCGATGATGATCTCCCGGTCCCGCATGGGGATGCTGTCCCAATCCGGCAACACAGCCTTGTCAGCCATGAAGTTGTAGCAGCCTGGGATGCTCACGGATGGGATGCTGACCTGGGCTAGCGCGTCCGCGCGTGAGGTCCCCTCAACGATGAACAGGGGGGTACCAAGGTCCTGCACCTCTTGGATCATGTTCGGGTGCACGTTGAGCACGGTTGGTTGCCCAGTTGGCCTGGTGAACTTGCGCCCTTCCTGTGGATCATCTAGTCTGATCTCATACCCGCCGGGGAGCCCATCGGGCACCGTGAACCAAGGGATCAAGAGCCCCTCATCCACGGACTCGTATCCGCGACGTTCGACAACATCTTTGTCGACGATCCCCCGCTCAGCGAGGTACTCTGTGTGACGTTGATTGAGCAAGAGGCAAGATCCTTTCTCTTGGGGCACAATGCCCAGGAAGTGTATCATGAAACTAGGGGTTGCGCAATCCCCGGAGGAGGTGTATGATGCTGTTTTTCAGGGTCCATGCAGAGAGCGACCGCTTGCAGGGTCCATACCAATGCGAGCATGATTGGTTCAACGAAGAGCTCGACAATGAGCTATGTGTACACAGTAGGGACAACGGGCGGCCTGGGCCTATCGACGATGATCAACTATATACCCGGTTCTGGGCCAAGTATGGATCTTCACCCAGCACCGCTTACTGTGGCTTTGACTCCATGGACGCTGCGCTTAGGTGGTTCCCTCCGCGTGTGCTCATGCTGCTCGAAGCTGAAGGGTACCCCTTGCACGTATATGAAGTGCCCGAGGATACTGTGCTTGTTTCACGTGAAACCGGCCAAGCAATGATTCATAGGGAGGTGCTAGTGTTGGCGGACCCGGTGGTTCAGACAGATCAAGAGCGCAAGGACAAGTACGTGCCAGTAGGGCCCAAGCGATGATGCGTGGCAAACGCCTTCGCCACTGTATCTCAGTGTACCGCCAGCGCCTGCGCCGTAGCATCAAGCAGAGCCATCGTGACGGTGGTAGTTTCCGCTTGATCTGGGAGGATTGGGATGATGATGACAACCTGAACTACATCACCGTGCCCAACTGGCCCAGTGGGGTGCACCCACCCATTAAACATGTTAGCGCCCGTACGGATTGGAACAAGTATTGACACATCCGTGTTGGGGGTGTACACTCCGAGGTACGAAACGGACAAAGGAGATACACTCTGGCTAACGGGACGTTTTACGACCGTGAGGGGAACCGCTGGTATCGTGATCCAGCGAACCCTTCACAGGTCTACGCAGGTGTCACAAGCATCTTGAACATCAAGTCAGCGCCTGGTCTTGAGAAGGCTAAGCGCACTGGTATCGCGAAGTATGCGGCCAAGAACCGCAAGGAGCTAGCAGAGGGCACCCAGGCTCACGCTGAGGCGCTGCTCAAGGAACAAGATGTAGTCTTGCCCGACTGGCGCACCGCCACCGACTTCGGTACAGCCGTGCACACGGTCACTGACAACTACTTGTTCCAACGACCCCTTGATGAGGGGTTGGAGCACGTCGAAGGGTCCAAGACCTATCCTGTGTCCAATACCTTCACGGAGTTCGTTCCCAAGTATTGGGAGGAGTTCCGCGCGGAATTTGATGTTGAGTTTGTTGACGCTGAGCAAGTGGTTGTATCCGATGAGTGGGGTTTCGCTGGGCGATTTGACCACGTGCTCAGGCTCAACGGTGAGCTGGTGCTGGTGGACACCAAGTCCAACAAGAATGGTCCGAATGGCAAGGTCGCGCTCCAGAACAGCGCTTACGGCAATGCGGATTTCATCATGGATATGACCACTGGCAAGCGCACGCCCATGCATAAGGTGAAGGGCTCCTATGTCTTCTGGATCCGTGAGGAAGGGTGGAACCTGTTCCCCCTTGAGTACACGGACGAGACGTTTGAGGATTTCAGGAAGCACCTGAACCTGTTTGCCTACGGGGCAGTGCGTAGTGATGATGAGTTGATTGGCGAGCCCCTGCACGCGGGTGGCATCCTACCTGTCAAATGGTGAGTGAGAGGAACTAACGTATGGCTAATCCCTTTTCTAATGGTACATTCAAGCCGCGCGAGCGGGACAAGTCCCCTGGCGTCCGCTTGGCGTTCCCCGACGACTCCTTCGGGATCAAGGTCACCAAGGTGGGCAACGAGTTCCCACAGGACACCGACGCTGGGGTCGTTAAGAAGGTTGTGTACAACGGTGAGCTCCTAGAGGGCTCCAACCTAAGCCCCTATACCCCCAAGGGCAAGCGGGACGCTGTGCAGCCTCCTGAGGTGGGTACTGTGGTCGCGTACTTCCACGACCTCACGTACGCCGATGAGGGCCAGCACTGGCACGACCAGAACCTACAGGCCGCGATCAAGGAGGCCGGGGTTACGAGCATCGTCGAGGGTGACGAGCTGTGGGTCATCCGTCTTGAGGACTCCGGTAAGTCGCACGTGTATGACTACGTGCTGACCGCTGTGGGTGAGCGTAAGGAGACCAAGTCACCGTTTAACCGCAAGAAGGCCTAATGCATATCCCGAGGGATGGGGTAGAGGTTCCGGAGTATAGAGAGCCACTTGTTGTGCGTGCTTATAGTCTGGAACCTCCCCGGGGACTTGTGTTTCAAGACACCGATGGTGAGATTTGGCAATATGCTAAAGGTGTTGGTTGGTTCAGCTGGGACACTAGTGGTTGGCCATGGGAGGATATCGGGGAAGATTACTTCCCGATGACCGCCTCTAATCCGGAGGATGAGCCCAACTTGGTTGGTTGGGACACCGAGGGTCGCATTTGGTGGCATGATGAGGAGGATAGGGAGGCGATTGAGGCAGCAATGACACAGAAGCTAGATATTGCTGAGGTGTTCATCACCAAGGATTCCGGCGAACGCCAGGTGTACAACACGGGCATGAAGCGGGACACCAACAAAGGCAAGCCCAGGTTTGATCTCCTGTGGATCAAGGACATGCCCTATGAGGAGCAGCCCCTTTATCGCCTCGCAATGCTGATGGCCCGGGGTGCGGAGAAGTACGATGACCGCAACTGGGAGAAAGCATCAACGGTGGAAGAGCGTGACCGTTACAGTGAGTCACGGTTGCGTCACACGGCGCAGAGTGACTGTGGCGAGACGGATGAGGATCATGATGTTGCCATCATGTTCAACTGCATGGGCAAGATCCTAGTTGATTGGAGGTTGCGGAATGAGTAATGTCCCCACTGAGGATGACCTCCGTAATGCGGTCGCGGCGTTTATCCTGCGCAATGCTGAGGACTCTGAGTGCTTGCATGAGACCATCTATGACCTTTACCCCTGGCCCGATACTGCGGAGTATGATGAGGCAGAGGAGCGACGGGGGACTGACCAGGCCTACGAGCTCCACGGTAGGGCACGTGTATATGTTGTAATTGATGAAGTGGAGTACCATGACTGATGACCTGATCACTATCCCTACAGCGGAGTATAACTCCCTACTACGTGACAGCAACTGGCTGACGTGTCTTGAGAGTGCTGGTGTGGACAATTGGGAAGGTATTGACTACGCCTATGATCTCCAAAACGGTGCGAATGAGGATGAGCTGATTTGACCAAGCCCCGTGGTTTCTACCAAGAGCCTCCCACTGATACTCAACTACTGACTGCAATCGTTGACTTCGATGGCACCCTAGCCGAGAACATCTGGGAGCCTGGCCAGACCAAAACGTTCATTGGGGATCCCATTGAGCACGGCATCAACCAACTCAATAACCTCCGCACCAAGGGTTACCGGATCGTGATTTTCACGGCCCGCTCGTGGCAGGATCATGGGATGATCACCGCATGGCTCACCACGCATGAGGTCCCCTTTGATCAGGTCGTCTGTGGCAAGCCACTTGGCACCATCTACGTGGATGACAAGGCCATCAACGCTGCTCAGCCCGTGTGGGAGATCCCAAGCTTCAACTTGACGTACAGCTACATCCCGTAGTACACTCCGTAAGCACAGCTCCCGGGCCACTTGTCATTGGACGGTGGCCCGGGATGCACCATCCCCACTAGCACGAAAGGGGTTCGACATGGGAGGTTTTTGGAAGGGTCTACTACTCGCGCTAGCTGGGGAGTATGAGCCACCGGTGATCGTGGTGTACGCAGATAAATCTGCGCCACCGGCACTGGATTACGGGGATGAAGATTGGATCGATGATGCTCCGGAGGAGGAGGAAGACTCCTACGATCTTTATGCGGAGCAGATGTCCGGCGATAACCCTTATCTGCCTGGTCCGCCCACGGGGTTCGTCTATAAGACCCTTGACTCCGCCGTCATTGCCCACTGGCCTCACGTGCTTCTGGAGCCCACCCTGGCCGCATGCAGCATTGAGAACGCGGTCATTGGGGCCATGGAGCTCTTCACCGAGGATGACAACGACTCCGCGCGTGGGGTGCTGTTCGAGACTGGCCGCTGGATTGCATCCAATGTGGACCCTGACACCTCCTCCGAGGAGATGGAGATCCTGGGGGCATGGGATGCGGAGCGTGAGGCATTCACCATCGACATGGATCTGAGCGACAAGCTCAAGGCCACAATCGGAGCCTTCCTAGATGGGGAGTTCGGTGAGGCTATGATCCTAGCGGGTTTGGCAGTCAACAGGTGGCAGGAGCTGGAAGTTGATTTGACAACGTACGACGCGTACCGTAATGTCACCATCACATTGCTACTAATCGGAGCGCGTCAGTGGTTGAAGGACGAGTTCCCCGAGTTCCTGGGAGTGAGTGCACATGGTGACGATGACTGAACTACGAACCTCCGATGTTTACCCTGGTCCCCGGCGCACTGCCATTGAAGTCCTTGATGGTCTTGTCGAAGTATATGAGGAGACCCTGAACCTTGCCATTGATGCTGAGGATTGGGCTGGCGCAGTCATTGCGCGGCACGAGCTGAAAGCCTTCAGAGCTGAGCGGGAGCTCTTGTTCAACTGCTCCATCCACGAAATCGACGGTGCCAGGGAATGGTACACCGGAAGGGGGCCAGAGGTCCATGCTGCCACAGATCAAGATCTATAGGGAGAACGATGGTACCGGCGATCTCATTGCTAAACTTGAGGATGGGCGCTACGTCTACCTCACTGAGTTCCGGGAGGCTTCGCCTTATGTTGAGTGGGTTGAGGGGTTTACTGAGGACCCCATCTCAGTTCTGGTCTGGGAGAGTGGGCCGGATGCTTGAGTATGGAATCCAAGTTCGCCGAAGGTACAACTCCGAGTGGTACCAGCTGAAGAACCCTGAGTTCGATTGCCGAGTTGATTTCATCACCAGCAACCTTAGTAGGGCGCAGGCAGAGCTGGCGGAGTACCGGCTATGGCACGATGAGCGCAATGAATACCGTCTGGTATCTCGCGAGTCTCATGGGTGGGTTGTTGTCAGCGGCTGAATGCGCCGTGTGCCACGGTGGGTTTTTGTCAGAGGAGGCCTTTGACATCCACCGTGGTATCAACAAGAAACGGGCGTACCGCACAGGCAATGGTGAAGACGATGAAAGGCAGGATCTCGGTCGGTGCCGTACCGTTCGGGAAATGAATGACAATGGACTAACCACATTCGATGGCCGATGGGGCACTCAATCAGATATCTCGCTGGCCCAACGGATGAAATCTATGAGGGCAGCGAAAGGGAAATGATTGAGCGAACCAACTGAAATCGTAACCGTCCGCGTGGAGGGGAAGCCCATTCAACAGGGCGACCTCTCCACCGGGCGACAGGGGCAGCAGTACTGGACCAACGGCCCTGAGCTCCGCAAGTGGCGGGGACTCATCGCTGAGGAGACTTGGAAGGTGCTCCCGGATGGTTGGGAACCCACCGAGGGCCCCATTGGATTGTCATTGATCTTCATCCATAAACGGCCCAAATCCGGGGTCAACTCCAAGCGCGACACCGTGACCTACAAGGTCACCTCACCAGATCTGGATAAGCTGATTCGGTCGGTGCTTGATGCGCTCACAGAGGTTGTGTATGTAGATGACCGGCAGGTGGCCAATATCCATGCGGTGGACGTCTTTAGTGACAGCATTGCGGACACACCAGACGAGGGGCTGGTGTATAGGGCCTATCGTCTGTGAATCAGTGCACAGCCGAGAATTGCATTCGGCAGACTTGGTCCCGAGGATATTGTCACACCTGTTATGAGCGCTGGCGTAAAATAGGGTTCTCGGAAGAGGGTCCCCCTGCTATACAACGAAGTAGGGAACCTTTTTTCCTTATCAAACGTCAGTGGATGTATGATGAGCAAGGATTATTGTGGTGTGTAACCGGGGATCACTGGGCATACGCCGATCGGTTCTATCTTAATGGTGCTTCCCGGGGTATAGGTGGTCGCCGTCCTAGCTGCAAATTGTGTCTACACAATGATGGTGTAGGCTTGCCGGTAGGGTGGAGTGACACGGATGCTCGGCACCTTAAATTGAAGTACAAGATGACCCCTGCTGAATACATGGAGATGTTCCACATACAAGGGGGCTGCTGTGCCATTTGTGGCGCACAAGGTAGTAGTGAGCGTGGTAGTCGTCTCCATGTGGACCATGACCATGAGTGCTGCCCTGGCGCGTACTCCTGTGGAGCATGCATACGCTCTTTGCTTTGTGATGTGTGTAACAGAGGGATTGGGTACCTTCATGACGATCCCCTTGTGCTCCGGGCCGCAGCAGTGTATATTGAAACCCACAAACAGAAACGCTGATACGGAGGTAACTGACATGGGTAAGAAGGACAAGAACGAGGATGTCAGCATGAAGCAGCGCCTTGCGGACGAGAAGCTTATCAAGCAGCTCCGCGAGGATGAGGCTGCTAAGGAGGCCATCCGCAAGGAGGCCGAGGAGCGGGACAAGAAGGGTAAGTGAGCACTTGCCCCGTGTGCGGCGGAGTGTTTACCCACACGCCAGGATGCCCTAGAGGGTAACAATTAGGTTACGGCCCCTTGACCACATGGTTGAGGGGCCGTAGGTTTGTGACATGACATCAAACGTGAACTGGGACAACGTCAATCACCGGACCGACGGCTCCCGCGTGGAGTGCACCACCTGGTCCCAGGTGCGCCCTGGCGACGAGTTCTACTTTGGGGCGTACGTGTACAAGGCTGAGGCCATCGTTCCCTTCAAGATGGATGAGGAGTCCTTGGTGATTACGGCGACCCGCAACGGCCGGGTCATGGGGGATCGAATCGAGTACATGTTCAACCTGGTGTACCGGTTGGTGTGACAAAGCAAAAAGCCCCCACCTACTCATTGCGAGAGGTGGGGGCTTTCGTGTTACTTGTCTGGGTTGGTCAGTGCCGCGCGCTCAGCATCCGTGGTGACCACTTGCACATTGACACCAGCGTCCGCAAGGTCCTTGTTCAGCTCTGCCTGTAGGTTCTTAGCCAGCGAGAGCAAAGCAGGCACACCAACCGCCACAGCGGCAGTGCGCCAGTCAAGGCCGTTGGCAACGACAAACTCTGCGCCAGCAGCGAGGGCACCTAGAACAGCTTGGGTGAACGTGCTAAGCACACGCTCCCCGATATTCTTCCAATTCACATTTGCCATGGATTATGCTCCTAGGGTGAGGGATCCAGTCACCGGCACGGAGCCAGTGAGGTTGACGTGGCCCGGCGGGATGGCAGCAACGGCGGCAGCAACAGCATCCACCTTCGCACCCAGGGCCAAAATGCTTGCACTCTTAGCCACCATGTCATTCCATACGCCAGCGGTGACATAGCGCTTCTGCGAAGCTTGCAGCGATGGCTCATTAGCATTGCGAGAGGGGCCATCGTAGCCCGTGATCACTCCGCCGCTGAGCTCTCCTGCAAGATTCAGTTGGTCACAGATGATATACATAGAGTCATCCAATTCAATGAGTGGGGTTGGGGTTTGAAGCCAGTCTGATAGGCGAATATCGTTGGCATCCACCGAGGTGCCATTAATACTGTAGGTACCATAGTTGCGTTGGTACACACTAGCGAAGCTACGTATGTCCGACACAGAGCCTGCCTGCCAGTACGCTGCAAGGCCCTGGGAGTGCACCAAATCCAAGGTGTCATAGAAGCCATAGGCTCCCGTGTTCGCGGCCCCTAGGACGCTTACAGCTCCTTGGAAATATTGGGTGACAACCCCATATTGGGCTGTGGTGATGTGTTGATCCACTGAGATAAACCCTCTACGTGGGAGCCCAAGCGCAGCGGCATGGTTGCTCAACGCTGTAGCATTAGCCACACCGGCTGAGTATCCGCCAGTGAAGTCCGCAGTACCGTTCTCGTATACAAGAGCGACGCTAAGGCCAGCGGCTTTGATGGAGTTCACTTCGGTGAGGTTAGTGATCTTGATGTTTGATTCACTCATCCCAGCATATCGGATGGCTCCGCCGTATCCTGCTGCCTTAAGCTCCGCCCCGGTCATCCTCCGGGCGCTGTAGTCTGCTACGAGCACTCTTCCTCCGTGTGTATTCATAGACGGGAATGAACGCCCATAGGAAGGCGTCAATTAGGGTGGTGAAAACCAAGGAGCCTATATCCGATTGGAGATGCCCAGTGCCCAACGTTAGAGAATAAGCGCTCCGCCCGTATAGCAGTGCGAATGTGATTTGCTGGATCAGCATCAATCGCCCGATGGGATTGCGCCACGGTTTCGAAACACTAAGGTAGTAAACCGGTGTAACGAGTACCGCAAGAAACCCCAACACGAACAGTACCGTAGCGAATACCATTAGTGCTCCTGTCTGAGAATGCTGAGCCACGCTTGCGCGAAGTGATTATCATTGCAACGCTCAACCAACTCATCGGCCTTGCGCTGCACAAGCTCGGAGCGTCGCTCTGCGGCTTGCTTGTTTTTGGCCACCTGGTTCAAAGCCTCGTAGGCTTCAATGGCGCTGGGTGAGATAGCGTGCATGGGTTGGGTATCTTCAATCCTCTTCGACTTAAACCACATCGGGGTTGCCTCCTAGTTGCTTCCGATGCAAGTCGTTAGCGGCTTGAAGATCAGTGACGACTTTCAGGGTCGCTTCCACGGCGGCACTGATTCGCCGTGATGTCTCTCGTTCAAGATCGTTAATACTGAGCTGGTCCATTGCAGCCTTTTGCCACAGCTGGCGGGCTTCAAGCTCAGCCTGCAAGGCTTCCTCCTTGACCCTCAGGATGGTCTCTAGGGTCTTGCTGGACACCAGCCACCCGCGCGCACTGCTGATGAGGTAGGAGAGGCCCAGGAGCACGGAGAGCAGCCAACCGCCAGAGACACCCAGGGCATCACCCCAGGTAGATGGGTCAAAACTCATGCTTGCGTACCTCCAGAGGGACGTGCTATGTTGGTGACACAACACCAACAAGGGAGTGAGTCAGATGAGGAAGATCCTGGTTGCAGTCGCCCTGATCCTCGGAGCGTTCGCCGGTGCCATCGCTTGCAAGGCCGCCGCACAGCCCACCGTTGTCGCTGGGGTCGCGACTGACCACAGCCACGTGGTCTCCTTCGAGCAGTTTAAGCGGGTCGTCGCGGGACATGGCGAGAGCTTGGACAACTTGCAGCTGGCGTACCAGGACACCACGTGGGTCTGCACCACCGTGATGACCTCTCGTTGGCAGGATCGCCCGTCGCTGCTGTCCGTGCTTCCCGCGAGCATCCAAGACCCCATTCGCAGGGGCCAGGTGTACTCCGCCGTGCTGAGCACCGTCACCAAGACGGGCCCGTCCGCCTGTGTTGCTTAGAAGGGCACGCTCTTCGCGAACTCTAGTTGCATGGCGGTCCAATCTCCGGACCCTGCAACACTGAGCTTGCTCCAAGCGGATAGTTCCACAATTTGACCGAACATGTTGGACGGCCACGCGTACGTGGACTCAAGGTATGTACTGCTTCCACCACCGGATCCTGTCTGCGTAAATGCGGGCAGGATATCGGTGTATGAGGTGGTCCCCCATGGAGCCCATCGTAGGGCAAAGGTGGCAGTCTTAGAGCCTGTGAAAGAGAACTGCCAGTAGTACCGCAAAAGTACCTTTTGGGATGCGATTGGGAAGGCAATCTTCCAATTGATCTTGTCAGTGGTAGTGGTGTTCTGAGAGGCATCAAAGCTGCTGTCTGAGAACGCTGCACCACTATACAGCGGAGCCCGTAGCCCCCACCCAGCGCCAGCGGTATCGTTGAGCATGAGGATGTTCCCAGTGGAGTCTTTCACAGTGATGCGCGGCGCATTGTTACTGGGGTCCTTGTCAACCACTAGCATCTTGATTCCGGTGATTGGGTCTGTAACCGCGAGGTTACTCAGCGTCTTGCGCTCGAACTCATCGATTGCTGCATCTAGCGCCGTGATCCGCTTGTTGAGAGAGTCCTCTTGAGGGGTTAGACTCATGCAGGAACCGCCAATGCTAGATATGGGATGTAGCTGCAACCATCAAACCCACTGGGGTTAGAATCAATATGGCGTACGAACTTGACCCGTACAATACCATTTTGGTCATATACATTGCTGGGGTACGTGTAAGTGATGTCCCGTAGCTGAGATGCATTGGAGGAGCTGGGCGACATGGGCAGGGAAATGGTGAAGGTGTCAATGAGGGTGTAGCTACCACCGTTGTTGAAGGTGATTAGCATTGAGTAGGTACCCACGCGAGTAGTCGCACTGGCGTTGTGGATATATGCGTTACCAATGATCCGTACCTTTTGGCTGGTGGTGGGTAGCACCATTTGATAACCGTTAGCATCCGTGGTGTCTGATCCGTAAGATCCAATAACAGTCAAACCCGTGGGACTGCCATTGTAGATACGCAGGGGCGCGCGCAACCCCCATGCATTCCCGGCGGTGTCGTTCTGGAACAACACACCACCGGTGGTATCCCTGATGGTAATCTGCGGTCGCCCCGCGTTAAGGGTGTCTGGTTGGACCGTGAGCACGCTTGTAGAGCTCGTGGGATCCGACACCGCTAGGGTGCTGAACGTCTTGCGAGAGAGCTCTTGAAGACGTGCCTCAGCTGCCGCTAAGCGTTTGATCAGGGCGTCATCGGATGGTGTCTTCATTAGAAGGGCCTTTCCGCGATTCCAATCGGGACATAGCTACTAGCGCAGTTGGCACCAACAGTCGTGGTGAAGGACCAAAATGAAACTTCCACAATCTGGTTGTACATATTGGAAGGCCACGTGTAATCCCACTCATGGAGCACCGCAATGTTGTTGCCATTCTGGCCCACGGAGTCAATCGTGGTGTATGAAGTGGTGCCCAATGGAGCCCACTTCACAGTGAAGGTACCATTGCGACTGGTGGTTGGGTCCACGATACACATATATCCGTAGCCATGGATCTTCTGTGTCAACACGGGCATGAATACAGACCACACAGTTGCATCAACTGTGGTGATATTGTTGTTAGCCGTGTAGTTGGCTTGAGTCACTGAGGAATTCACAGGCTGAGGGTGAGAGAACCCCCAACCATTCCCATTAACATCATTCTGGATGAGCACATCGCCAGCTGCATCTTTGAAGCTCAACTGCCGCCTGTTCAAGTTGCCAGGGAGCACAGAGAGCATCTGAACACCTGTGGTGTCGGTCACCGTGAACGTGGTGAAGGTTTTCCGGGCAATCTCATCCAAGCGGTTCTCAACGTCCGCTAGGCGCTTGACAAGGGAGTCACGGGCTGAGGGGGTCAGCGTCATTACAGGCTCCCCTGCGTCGCTTGAAGGGTGAGCTTCACGGTGGCAAGGTCGCCCTGGGTGAAGCCGAGGATACGTTGGGAGTATGAGCCTGATGGGATGAAGATGTGGCCATTCGGTGGGATGGTGAACACACCAATGCTACCAGGATCGTAGGACCCAAACGCAGAGGATGCGGCGGAGACGTTCACCGTTGCGTGCCACACCTCCACAGGTTTCGCGTAAAGACCAAGGTCCCCATCCGCGTAGCCCTGAATGGTGGTCGTGTCTGTGGCGCTAGTGTGGCCGGTATCCACATACTCCATGGCTGGCCAGCCAGCTGTGACCAGCGTGGAGTTCACAGAGTACGCGACCTGTGAGGCGCGCTCCGTGGCGTTACCCTTGGCATACACGGCACTAGCCATATTGGACGCGTCCGAGTCAATGGAGATGAATCGGCACGAGCTCCCATAGTCAAAGTAGAACAGCTTGGTGGCGTTCAATAGCGGATTGCCAATGTTCATCTTCCAACGGATGAACCCTGGATTGGCCAAATCAAAGTATGGGCTGAAGTCCACATCCGGTCCGCCGGATACACCAACTAGATCTGTCAATCGTGTGTATACGGTGGCAAGATCATACACAGGATACTGCCGAACAGCGGTACCAGCGTTTGTGCTGGGGACATCAACCGGTAGTGCAAACCCAGATCGAGCAGTGGCGTTGGTCACTAGACTCGCCGCAATGGATGGTAGATCCAGGCTGGAGAAGTTGACATCACGAGTGGTGTCCATCGGCAGCAAGGATGCAGCTGTGGTCTGGCTTGGAGGAACAGAGCTGTTCCAAATCACGCGATACTTAAGCAGCGTCCAGAAGTCTCCACCAGTGATGGTCAACGCCCCGTTAGTGTCATCCAATTGAGTAGTGACAATGGGGCCAGCTTGGGCAATGTACTGCCCATAGCACACAGCGATGGAATAGCGGAAGGGCGCAATGGTCTGACGCAAATCGGTAAGGAAGCCAAGCGACTTGTCACCTAGTAGCAGTTTCACCTGCCACGAGCCACTGCCATTGAGGATACGTGTGAACTGGGGGAAGTCGGACACCGGCAAATCGTTGTTTACGATCTTGCCCGTGTTCGTCTGGAAGATTTGTACTGACCAGTTGGTGGGGGTAGGCACTACCAGGTACCTCCCTTACGCCAGTGGGTATTGGATGTTTACAGAGATCGTATGACCAGAGGCAAAGGCAACACCCGCCGTACCTGGGGTCCCAAGCTTGCCGGATGCTACAGTAGAAAGGCTGGATGGGTCAGCGGCGTAGATGGTAACCGTGGTGGAGTTAGCGCCAAGAACACACGGAAGTGTGTAACCGTTACCACCTGCCCATACCGTCTGCCCTGTCCAGTTCGCGCCAGTGATGTTTGCAGAGGTGAACGGCACGGACATGGTGATGGTACCCGTGCCCAAGGACACACCAGCGGTAGCTGTGAACAGACCGTTGATGATCACCCAGTTACCACTGAAGCGAATCTGCCCGGTGGCGGTACCGTTGGCCGTCTGCATAACGAACGTGGGGGTGTAGGTGTTGGCATTGAAGTTGACCACGGGTTGCCACGAGGTGCCGTTCCACCGGTACTCACCGATGGTGTTCTCGATACGCTCGCCAATGCCGAATGCGGTGGGACTGGTGGCGTTGATGCCCGTGAATCCTGTGTCACCTGGGAGCAAGGGGCGCGTGGCCCCAAACACTCCTACGCCCTGGCGCACGTCTGTGACGGTCAGGGAGGAGCTGTTGGCAGCGGCGGTGGGGACCAGCACGGTAGCCAGTGCGATGCTGTTAGCGGGCAACGCAGGGGCCACTGGTGAGCCAGCAGGGGTTCCGTCAGTCACTTCAACCTGCCATCCACCGGCACCGGACAGTGTGGTACCTGCGAGGGAATCACCAAGCGCCGTGTCGTAGTGGCGGGCGCTGATCCGGTCGATGCGGGGATTGGAGCCATTCGCGGTAGTCAGGGTGACGGTCTTGGTGGCGTTGTTCATGATCTCCACTGCACCTTGGCCAGAGCGATTGATCACTCCACCGCCAGCCGCAATGGTGCATGTTAGGGTACCGACGGCGGCAGTCTTGACCACCAAGAGGTCTTGCCATGAGTTCGAAGAGTCAGACACGGTGGCGAACACACCAGAGCGCGCCGTGCTTGGGTCTAGGCTGGCTCCCTTAACAAGGGAGATAGCATCGTGCGCACGACCAACGCGGGCCGTGTCCGTAGATTGAACAGTCCATGCGCCGTCACCGGCAATGTTAACGGCCATATGTGATCAGTCCTTTACCAGTATGCATTGGCCCATTGGGCGCTGAGTGTTGCAGTAGCGGAGTAAACAGCGGCACTGAACGCGGCTGTGACAGTGGTCTTCGCAGGAATGGAAGCCCATTGAGCAGTAGTCAACGAGCCCCTGCGATCGCTCACGCCATTCAAGATCACAGAGCGGGATGAGGGGTTGGTGTCAATCACCAGTACGTCCCCACCGGCAAGGGTGTCATTGTAGAAGAGGGTTGAGCCATTGAAAGTGATAGTGATGCCTGGTGTGACCAGAGCAGTACCATTGGCCGCGATAGTGAACTTGGGCCATGTATCAGCGGTACCTGCGTTCGCCATGACGACAGAACCTGTGCTGACAACCGTTCCCCAGTTGAGACCACCACCCGTGGCCCAATCAAGGCCACCACCCGTGGCCCAATCCAACCCGCCCGTGGTCATTGGCAACCCAGTGCTGGCGCTTTGATTTGTTGCGGAGTACTTACGGGGATCAGGCGCAGCCAGCTGCATGGACCATTGGAAGTCCAAGCCACCGGGCATCTGCACTACGGTGGTGGGCTGGTCCAACCGCACGTAGGCGATTAGCTCGCCAGTCTCCTCTGTACAGTGAAGATCATAGAGATTGAATGGATCCATGAGGGCAGCGGCCACCGTGTGCTCTGCCGCCCTACGAGCGATGGTGGTAGGTGCAGACACCGTACCAAACAGGGTGATAATGCGGGCACCCGCAAAGTTGGGGCCGTTGAACGCGCCCTGGGAATAGGGCTTTCCTTGAGTGGAAGGCCTGACCGGAGGCCCACCAGACCAGCCCTTTTCATCGGTGCAGAAGTACGCTGCGCCGTTAGCGTCTTTGACGTTGGTGTTAAAAGACAAGCCCCATGACGGTAGGGACCATTGCACCGGAAGTGAAATAGCAGTAGTCGTCATGGGGCTCCTTTGTTACGAAACGCGTGCGTTGTTTGTCTGGATCCGATCGATGGCCATGGCCGTAGACAGAGGGTCATCGTTGCCATACACGTTGTACACGCCACTTGAAGCAGCGCCAGCACCACTGAGGGAGCCAGCCGCACCACTGAGTTTTGGAGCCCCAAGATTGAGACCAGACACAGCGATGTTATCCGTGAAGGAGGACAACCATCCTAGGATGGTGCTCTCTTGAGATTGCAAACCAGCGAGCAGACTTTGCATGATTGCGGTACCATGGGGGGTCAACAACGTTTTATCGTAGCTGATTGGGCCCTTGTGATCCGCGATCCAGGAAGCGATACCACCAACGAAGTCGGTGACTGCCTTCCATGCATTCTTTAATCCATCTAGCAGACCGTTGATGATAGCCTCACCCGCGTGTAGCAGCAATTGGCCGAGGTCGCCAATGGCGTTAGAGACACTAGAGCCAAGGCCCTTAAACCAACTGATGACCTTATCAAGTCCACCGCCAACGACACTGTTGATGAGGGTAAGGGCAGCGGTGAAGTTGCCCACGATAAAGTTCCACGCACCCTGCACCACAGCGATAATGACACCGAGCACAGCGGTGAAAATGGCCTTAACCAAATTGAGACCAAACTGAATGATCCCAAAGAAAAGATCAACAAAGCCCTTAGCAATCATGGCTAGGTCATCCCAAACACCATTCCAGTTACCTGTAATGATATCAAGGAACAAGCCAATAATACCGGAGATAATCTCCATGGCACTACGGACAATGACCGTGATCAAACCAAATACGGCACTAACCACGTCCCAGATGAAGCCGAACACGACGCCGAACAGCGCGCCAATGGTCGTTAGGATGGGCTGTAGAACTTGCCAGATGGCCGAGAATGTAGCACCAACAATTGGGCCCAACCACTCAAAGAACGGTTGCAGAACGAAGTGCCAAATTTTATCGAAACCATATTCGATTTGATCTAGTACGGTTTTGATCTTGGGAAGCAAGGGAGCTAGGGGGCTGAACATGTAGTTCAACCAATCACCAATACCTTGCGCGGCACCGGAGATCCAGCTGACCGCACCGTCAAAGATTCCCTTGACCACGTTGAATGCGTTGATGAGCCAGTCGACGAACCCACCACCGGAGGAGGCGATACCTCCACCCTTGACGAAGTCCGAAATTACGTGGACGCCCAATTCCAGAAGTGAAAGCAGGGGCTCAACCAATGGGATGATGATGGAGAGCACTGTGCTGATGACATCCATAGCAATCTTGAACGCTTGCGATAGCATGGGCATCAATTGCTCAGCGACCGGCATAAAGGCATCGAATAGTTTCGACGCGAACTCACGGAACTTGGGGCTCATCTGCCATAGCAGCACGAGCGCGCCAGCGATGGCCGCGACGATCAGGAGGATAGGGTTCTTAGTGAACAACTCCACCATGGAAGCCATGGCCTTTAGGACGTTGCCACTCATAAGCAACGCGGCCTTGCCGACTGCTTGGAACACCGTAACCAGCACCATAAGCGACAAGCCCGCTAGCAAGGCCTTGCCAATGGCGGGCCCCCACTCTTCAAAGACTGGCTTAACGAGATTCCACATGTTACGGGCCGCAGCACCCACATTGTACAGGCGCTCTGCGAAAGCGTTGAGTTCATGGGATGTATAACTGATTGCGCCGGTACCCAGGAACCCACCAAGGACTAGGGTCCATGCTTCACGCAGGGCAACCAACTGCTGGTGGATATTGCCCACCACAACACCTACGGTGCGGGCCACCTCCTCAAGGGTGTTACCAACCTTGGGGAAATCGGCCAGCGGGTTCTGGGCCGCTTCCTTCGCCTGCTTGAATGTGGACTTCCAATCCGCCACCCATTTCTGTTGGATGGGGAGCAGCTTCGCCACACCATCCGCAATGGGGGTAATCAGCCACGTTGAGAATGTAATACCGATGGTCTTGATTGGGGCGATCAGGCCGAAGAGGTTCATGGCCAAGTCCCGCATGGTTAGCGAAAGCTTAGCACCACCAGTTGCAGCGGCGGCGGCGGATCCACCGAACTCCTTGTTGAGCTCAGCGAGGATAAGCTTCTGGGCACCCAGCGTGTTGTTGCTGGCCACCATGGTCTTGATCTGGTCCTTCTGTTGAGCCGTGAAGGTGACACCCACACGCTGAAGCGCGGTGACACCCTTGACCGGATCATTAAGGGCCTTGCCCAATTGGATGGCGCTGTTCTTGGTGTCCTGTCCAAGGGCCTTAGACATGTCCAACATCGTAGCGGTAGCTTGGTTGAAGATATCATTGCCCGCGCCCACACCATTCTTGACGTTGGTGAACGTCAACAGCATGTTCTCACCAGAGCGGATCACGGCTTGATCGGTGGCGGTCTTCTTGGACAACGTCCCGGTCAGAGCAGTGATAGCGTCAGCGCTGACGTTAGCCGCACCACCGGTTGAGGTAAGCACAGCATTCGTCTGCCGGATGGACGCTTGAAGGGCGGCCCAATCCTGCGCGCCACCCTTGACGAATTCGAACAGCTTGTCAAGGGCCATGATGCCAATCAGAGGACCGGCGAGACCCTTCAACGTGCCGAACAATCCAGAGGTGAACTTGCCCGCGAATCCGGATGCGGCCATCTCACCCTCAGCCATCATGCTGCCCTTCACGGCGGCGGTGCTTCCGAGGGTGAGATCAATCCACGCGGTACCGGCTGAGAAACTCATTAGCTACTACTCTCCAGCGCTCCAAAGAAGCTCTTGATATCGTCGATGGTGGCGGCTGGCTCAAGGTCCATACCCACGTTCATGTGGGGACGCGGTACGGGGTTAGGAGGTGTAGCATTAGCGCCAGCGGCGTTGAGCACAGCAGTGATGTTGATGCCCAAGCGGTCGGCGATTTCAGCAAGGAGGTAAGTGTCCATCGTCCACACCGGGTCCATATCGGTGCCCGTGGACACGCGGAACGTTTGACTTTCAGGGCGAGCGAGCAACCACATGAGGCGACCCCGCATGGTTGCGTCGCTCATCTCACCTGTGAAATATTCAAACGGATCGCTTAGCGCGAAGTAGTGCGCGAAGTCCGCTTCGATGGCACGCCAGTACTCTTGGACGAAGAGGTACTGCTGAAGCCTTCCCCCAGAGCCTCACCCGTGGACTCTCCCAGCTCCTCGTTGTAGGCGCTCACGATGACCATCAGCTGGGGAACCGAAAGGTTCATAGCATCCAGTCGTGCAAGATCCTCAGATCCGAAGATGGCAACTAGGAGCTGGTCCAGATTCTCAGTGACCATGGCCTTAGCCATAGCCTTGCGTTGCTCTGGGCGCATTTCCAAGGAGAGTTCAAACTTCTCGCCGTGCACTTGGAACCGAAAGGGCTCCGGGGCCTCAATGGCGTCAACAACGTCAGTGAGATCAAAATACTTGTTAGCCATGTAATCATCCTATCCAGGGAGAATGAGTATTATGAGAGTAGGCTATAAGCCTACGCTCATGTTACGCGTAAGAGCTATCCTTGATAATGAAGGTAGCGATTGGGGTGTTAGCGTCAACCGCTAGCGCCTCGATGGTCAGCACCCACATAACGGCACCGGTACGGGATAGTGGCGTGTCACCACGGTCAGTCACGATGCATCGCGGAATATAAACGCGGTACTTCTGGGTACCATCGAAGAACTCCACAACGGCTGCACGCTCATCAACGCCAGGGTTGTTCGAGACGTTGACCAGTTGGCCACCGGACTCACTGGGGTTAGTGATGGAGCTAGCACCAGCGAAGTAGGCCGAGAGCACGGCCGAGTTGGTCTGCTCCAGCTCAAAGTTCGCAGTGAAGGCTTGCGACTGGACGAACTTACGCAGGGACGAGAGGGACTGCCACGAAGTCACGTCGCCAAACTTGACGTCGAACTTAAGGGTCACACCCTTGTCCGAGGTATAGCCCAGTTGCTGCCAGGTGGCGGATAGGGGGGTCGCAGTGTCGACAGGAGCGGCAGTACCATAGGGAGCAAGATAGACGCTTCCAGTCTGGGCGATCCTCACTTGCAAGGCATTATTGGCCATGGGTCATTTCCTTAATTGTGGACCATCATCTGAAACTGAATCAGATAGCGTCCGGCCGGTGAATAGTTAGGGTCGGGAATCCATAGCGGACCAACCAGTTCCTCAACGAAGGTGACCACCGGTGAGGTAATGTAGTACTCATGCATGAGCACCATCCATGCGCGCATTTCAGCGCTAAGAGCTTGGGCTACAGCCTTACTAGCTGCACCCGCGCTCACTTGAATCAGGGGCTTATCCAGCCATGTGCCACGGGCCACACGATCAGGCGGCCCGCCCACACGTTCGACTAAAACGAAAGTTTGTGACCCGTCGTACCCCGATGGCCAGCGGACATCAATCGTCGAGGGAGTTGTCAGCTTTACCCGTAGGAACGTTGTGGTCAGTTCCTCCGAGTCCGGAAGCAAGTTTGGCAGAGTCGTCATCAATCACTTCCTCAGCAAGCCCAACGGCCACTAATTGCAGGGACTCATCAGGGGTTAGCTCCACGATCTCGCCTGGTAGGTGTGTACCCCAATACAGGTGCAGTTTATACTTGCTCATCGGGCACTCTCAATCGCACGGCGTAGGATGGCGTGTACAGGGGTATCACTGGTACCGAACTCAATGGCCACAGCGGAGCCCTCCTTGTCCCCATCATCCATCTGCACGTAGTAGTGGGGACGGCCCTTGGAGGTGCGCTTGAAGGCACCGGAAATATCAGCCGCCTTGTTGCCGCGACCGGTGGATCCCGCTAGAGACTTAGCAGCACTGAGCACACGACGACCAGCGTCGCTGATACCCTTCTCAATCTGTGCTTGACGGAACAGCTCCATGTCAAACGCAGGGTTCAAAATGAACTTACCCATGGATCTCCTTAACCCGCACTTCATAGTGGTGCAGACCCCGTGGGGTATACGCTGTGATGGGGTCGCTGTAGACCTGGTACATGATGCCGTTGATCGTCACACGATCTGTGGCTAAAGGAGAGGACTCGGGGGGCAAGTACAGCCAGGAGTAATTGAGCTCCTGCTCCTTGTCATTGAGGTCCTCGGATTGGGAGCCCTTGGGTGCTAGCCAACCCTTACCCGTCCACACATGCGCAGCAGTAGCCCAGTTACGCAAGGACGCGCCAGCAGGATTATACTTGTCTGGTACTAAAGGGGCCCTAAGTATCACCACAGCGTGGATGTAGTAGCTAGTTATCACGCGATGCCCCAATCAATCCATTTGGCTAGGGCTGCAATTTCCGTAGAGTCTAGGGTAAGGACGTTGGGCTTAGTCAGGGACTTACCGTAGTCAATGCTGTACCCAGCGATAGCCTCAGACTTCAAACCTTGTGGGTTCACATAAGCACGTGCGGCGATACCAAGGCAGATGGCCTTGATCGTTGTGGGCACGGTGCCAGATCCGACGGTGTAGGTAACCTTGATGGAGTTCATGCGGTTGGGCCAGAACGAGAACCCACCGGCGGGATCAGGGTCGAAGGTGCGGCGGGCAAGCACACCGTTGGGATTCCACGAGTAGTCAATGTTGTTAACTAGGGGTGTGCCCCATGCGGCAGCGTTCCAATCCCACAGGCTGACGCTGGTAACAGCGGTCACTGGGAACCCTGGTAGAACCAGCACACTGGAGCGGGGGCTAGGACCGTCCATGACGAAGTCAGTGAGGGTTACCGGGGTGCTGGAGATAGCGGCGTTATCTAGGAGCTCAGCGATGATCCCAGAGGCCAAGGAGGCAGCGAGGATTGCTTGGGTGGTCCCTACGATTGCAGGGGTGCCAAGGAAGTCCGCTAGGTCTTGATCAGTGATGAAAGCCATAACGGACTCCCTTGGTTAAATGTTACTTGGTAATAACGGTGCCGAACACAGAGAGCGTGCACGTGGTCACAGCGGAGTAGGTATTGACCACTCGCACGACCGGGGCAACCACACCTGCAATGGATAGGAACGTAGTACCATTCGCAGTGATTGCCGTGAATGCGCCCGAAGCAACGTCAGTGAACGTAAGCCCACCATCATAGCTGTGTTGCAGCTTGGGGGTAACGGAGGTGCCAGAGAAGTTAGACGCGGTAGCAGATAGCAGTACCTTGCCCGTGCTCTGCACTGGGGAGATGGCGACCGACGCTTGGTTGTTAGTCGCGATTTGGGTGTCCGCATCCACAAGCACAACCGATTGAACGGGTGCAGCGGTGCGGAAATTGCCAGTAACCCTAGGGGCCATGGATGAAATCCTTATCTAAGAAGGGGATGGGGCTGGTATCCTGGTCTACCAGCCCCAAGTCAATTAGGCGGTTAGGGTAACCTTACCGAAGGACAGTGGGCGGTACAGGGCCAGACCCAACCGACGCTCAGCACGCACCGTGACGATGTCGTTCTGGAAGTCGGTACCATCCGAGTTGGTCATTTCGACCGTGACACCTTGACGGTTCCACACTTGGGCATCCGAGAAGTTACCAACCAGCGCGGTACCTTGCGGCTGCGATAGGGTGGCGACTAGCGGAAGACCCCAGAACGAGGTGACGTTCGGGGCGTTGTTCCCGTAGGAACGACCCCATGGCCCACCATTGAGGTACTGGCCATTGGCATCCTTGAGGTCCTGAATGACGGCCCAGTCAAGTGGATTGACCAGGATGGCATTAGGCTCGGTGAAGCCCACGTTACGAATCGCGGTGATCTGTGCAAGGATGGCGGTAGCCCACGCACCCGAGTCACCACCCAGAGAGGCAGAGACAACGGTGGTCTCAAAGCCAGAGCGCAGGTTCAGGCCACGAAGCTGAGGCAGGGTGCCGTTACCATTAAGCAGCTGATCCTGAACCTTACGGTTTAGGCCATACAGCAGGCGAGCGTCAATCCACGACTTGACCTGAGACGCGTCTAGCATCATCTCATCAGTCATCTTGTAGATTTGCGCGACCTTGGTCACTGGCTCGTTGACACGTTGGAAGGTCTCGACGGTCATGGTAGGCTTAGTACCAGCCTCAAGAACCATGTCCGCAGCGTTGGTCCAGCTAGCCTCGATGATGTACGAAACCACGGGGGAATCAGTAGCACCACTTGGCAGGAACGCCTCGACGTTCAGGGGCATCTGGTTGATACCGACGATGCCGGGAACCAGGTGCGGGTAGTAGAACGGACCAGCGGTACCGTTGAAGTTCGAGACGTTCTGAGTACCGTCATAGGTACCGTCGTTGAACGCCTTGGTGATCATGGAGACACCCTCTAGCTTGAGGTTGTTGTCAACCGCTAGAGCGCCCTTCTTATACACGTCCGAGGAAACGAACTGAGCACCAAGGGACTTGGCCTCAACCCTACCCTGGTCCGCGCGCTCAGCCGTAGCTTGAGCCTCTGGGCTTGGGGTCGCAGCACCGGTGCCCGCAAACAGGCCCTTCGACGCAGCGATGTCCGTAATCATCTTGCTGACGTTGATAGCATCCTCGCGGAGCTTACCAACCTTCTCGGACTTCTGAGCAATGGTTAGCTCACTGTCATTGACAGTGGACTCAATCTCAGCCGAGAGCTTTTGCATTTGCGCCTTCAGCGCAATTTCATTAGACACTTACTCTCCAATTTCTAGTTGCATATTTGCAAGCATTGCTTGCGTGTCAAATAGAAGACATTGAAGGTCTAGCGCTTGCTCATCGGCTGATTTGGTGGCGACATCTTCTTGGGATGCGGCGACCGACTTAGCGGAGTCACTTGAGCTTACAACCGTATTAGGGTCTTCTTTATCCTCCAGAACCACTGATGTGATTAGGGAGACGTCTTGTGGAGCACCATCCACAGTTGCAGTGGTGCCATCGTCGGTGAAAGTCTGGGAATAGGTATCACCGTTGTACTCATACACGACTGTGCCAGCGGCCATGGAGTCAAGGAATGTGGCACAGATCCATACATATAGATCTGGCCCGCCACCGTAGAACTCACAGAGCTCATCCGAGAGGCGATTCTTGAGATCCTCAACGCTGCCACTGAGCGCCTTACGCACTGCTTGGTCAAAAGCCTTCATGGCCTTCTCACCAGCACCCGCGCAATCAGCGCCAAGTGATGCACTCGCATCATGGATGGATTGGATGTTTGAGGCATCGGACTTGTTGTTACGCGCGCCCGCCTTAGAGGTTAGGATCCGTGCGTTAGGGTTGATCGGGTATGGGGTAAAAGCCCCGCCAACCAACTCACGGGACACCGTGGGAGCCCCGCCCTTTTCAGTGCTTGGGATACGAGAGCGCATGAACTCGACGGACATCGTGGTGATGTGTCCTTCGTTCACGAGGGTCCGAACATCCTGACCCTTTTGTGTGCTAGCGAAGGTACCTTCAATGGTGACCTTGCCATCAGGTTGTAGTGTAGGGACTGCACTCGCAACGGTACCAGACACACTCATATCGTGATCGGTGTTGATGGGGATGCGAGGCGGGAAGCTCTTCCATTCGTTCTGGTTTAGAACTTCCCCCTCACGGTCCTTATCGGGAGTACTAAGGACTGCCGAGAACGAGCCCGTGTCCTTATCGACTGAGGTAATCTCAGCCGTTACTGACTTACGAACAATATCGTCCATAGGTCTCCTTAGTTGAAGTCATTGACGCATAGACAACCGGCATTGTCCGCTGCGCTGCCACTGGGATCACCGGCGATTTGTAGCCCATTTGAGAAGGCATCTTGAAGAGGAACAGTCTCGCCATTCATAGAGGCATGGTCGGAGCGGGAACCCTTGGCCCCTGCGTTGTATTCCCACGTCTTCTCTTTCATACCGTGGAAGGTAGCGGCCTCCATCCCTGACTTAGCAAGGAATGTAGTGACAAGAGATGTGATCAAAAGGTCCGCGCGGGATGCAGCACTGGTGTCGTAGAACTCATCCACCACATCATCCCATGGGCCCTGGCTGGTCTCCCAATCATCACGGCGTTGCTGCAACTCGGTTGCGTTAGCGGCGTTCATGTTCTTGGCCGTTTGAGCGGAGGTGGTAGCAATGTAGTTCTTCATGGAGCCAACGTCATACTTCTTGTTGACCTTCTTGGCCACAAGCGTTCCACCCGCAAGGGCAGTCGCTGTGATCACTGGGTTCAATGAATCATCCAGTGGGCCATCCCATGCGCTGAGATCAACTGATCCGGCGGCCTTTGAGCCCATGCTTTTAATGGCCGCCCGCTGCTTGTCAAGCACAGAGTTAAGCGCTGCCTCATGCTCTTGGGTCAAGCGCTCACGAAGGAGCACACGATCATTAGCCTTGAGTGCCCTTCCCACCCGACCCATTATCGACCGGGTTACCTGCTCCGGCGGTTGCGCCGGTTGGGCTTTTGGGCTAGCAGGTGCACCCACCACAACTGGTGCAGGGTCCGTGGCAATGGCGTCAGGGCCACCTGGCGTACCCGCAACGGCACCCGTGAACTTCTCCACTGGAGTACCCAACGGCTGAAGCGCTTGGTTGCCGTACAGCTTGTTAGCTTCCTCCTGATCGGAGGGATCAATACCCATGAGCTCTCGACCCTCATTGGGGGTGAGAAGCCCATTGGTAACACCCTTAACGGCGCTATCAACGCGGGACTCAAAATCCCCACGTAGCACCTCAGACAAGTCGAACTTAGCACGCAATGTGCCATCGGGGCTGAACTCAGCGCCAATGTCAAAGGCGAGCTGAGACTCTAGTTCCTCAAACCGAGGGATCATGACATCGCGATACACACTGCGTAGTTGCTCAGTGATGTTGGTGAAGGTGGCGTGATCCATGATGTGGATTGCCGTTGGTGGTAGGTCAAGCCTAGAGATGACTTCATCTCGCGTGAACTTCAGAGACTCAATGAGCTGCATCTTCTGGGGATCAATTTGCAGTGGCTGAGCCTCAAGGCCAGTAGGGAGAACCAAGATCCCACCCACCTTGTCAGGACCGCTGTGCTGCATCTCGATCTTGCCCTGGATACGCTTAGCGGCACCGGTGCCTGATGCGTTAGGCTGTGTGACTACCAGTGATGGCATGGCTCCACGCTGCCACGTACTGGAAATACCCCGACGGATTGCATCCTCATTTTGGATGGTCCTAGTCAAAGACTCCATAGGCGATAGCCCACGCATAAGGGTATCAGGGTTGTAATTACGCTCAACGATGACCTCACTACGGGGCACGGTGATAAGGCCATCGGCCGCGATACCAAGAGTGAAGGTGAACACTTCCTCACCCGGCGGGTACAAGGTGCCAGCGATAACCTCACCGGTGCCATTGGGCCCTGGTCCCACACGCTTGATCCATGTGCGGGTCGGGTGCATAGGCACGATCTCAACAACCTTGGAAGGGTATGAGGCAGTGATGCCACCCTGCCGAAGCTTGAGACCGAAGACTTCCCCATAAATGCCCTTGGTGGTTTCCCACCAAATCCAGAAGGAGTAACAACTCATGAAGGATGAGGGGTTCATCATTAGCTTCGCGTAATCGCTAGTGAAGTTTTGAACAGGCTCCTTGGGGTCCGAGTAATCCCAGACACCCAATGGAGTTAGTCGTGCTGCAAGCTTGGACTTCTTGTCGAGTACACCAGAGACGTTGGGTTGGCTCTTGTAGATGTAGCCGTAGGTTGCCCACTTGTCAACGAGCGGGAGCCCATCGTGCGAGTACCAGTAAGAAGTGCTTGACATGGGAGTGATCTCGCCAAGCGCTTGCAAAGGGAAATTCTGAGGGTAGCCGTTAGACAGTAGCATTCTCGGTCACGGTCACTTTCTGATAATAGAGCACCTCGCGACGCTCAATAATCAATTGGCCGTCTACCTTGGATTGCCCATCACGGGTCCATGAAGTTACTTGCTGTAGCACAATCTCGCTTTTGGTCATCTTCTCAATCATTCCGGAGAATGCTTCCCCATTCTTGAGCGTAACCAAATAGCGCTTGCGCAGCATGAACCGCGCCATATGAGCCTCCTTAGAAGTCAACTACCTCATACTCACCATCGTCATCCCCACCGAAGATGTTTGCCCGGGTGAGAGGAACAAGGGCCATTAGTAGTGCGACAATCCCATCCATCTTGCCCCCATTCGCCCGCACCACTTCACGGTCAGGCTTCACGTTGCCCGCTGGATCCATGGACACGGCGAACATGTCAGCTTGCCAACGGAGCGCGGGGTTACCGGCATGGTTGAGTTTGCCCAACAGAATGGTGCGCTGTGCTTCCTTGGTCACTGGACTCATCGTTAGGTAACCCTGGCGCACAGGGGTCATGGGCATACCCTCACCCATGAGGTTGGTGATCAACTGGGTAGCACCATAGGGGTCAAACCCACAGTCCATAATGGCAAACCGCTCAGCGTCCGCAAGCACATCAGCTTGGATGATGTCGTAATCCGCGACGTTACCGGGCGTTAGCTTCAGTAACCCTTCGCGCACCCACACGGTTGCTGACCCTGAGGTCAGCTTGTCCAACCGCTTTAGGTTCGCTTCGGGGGTCCACAACCGCACAATGACTTTGATCTCGCCATCGGGCTGTGGGAACAGCATGGCGAACGCGCAGAGGTCATCAGTGAAGGCGAGGTCCAGTCCCGCATAACACACGGTGTCCTCAAGCTCCGCCTCATCGAACGGGGCGTTGCCTAGGTCCCACGCATCCATATCGATGTAGCGGGTCTCCTGCTTAGTCCTGAGGCCCAAGTGCAGCCGTAGGAACGATGCCAGTTGTGCCGGTGAGTTCTTAGCCTCGGTGGCAGCGTTGGTCAGGAAGTCCCGGGTTGGCGAGATGGGGAAACCAGGATTGGCCTTAGCCCACGTTGCTTCTGCAAAGGGGTCGTCTTCCTCAGTGGCCGCCCACACCACGCCGTAGTAAGCAGAGTCCTCTACAGCCTCACGCGCGAGAGCCTCAATCAGCTGCCTGCGTTGGGCGTAGGGAGTCTCAGTCTTGCCATCATCGGCAGTGGTGATTGAAATGATCAGTGGTTGGGCACGAGACCCAATACCAGTCTCAAGGGCCTCAATCAGGTCCTTGGTCTTGTGCAAGTGGATCTCGTCAATGACTGCCCCGTGGACGTTAGCTCCATGCAAGCCGTCGGCATCCGACGACTCCACTTTGAAGTATGATCCACTAGCGGGATGAATGATGCGCCCCTGCCGCGTACGAAGGTACTGGCGAAGCTTGGGGGATTGATCCACGATCTGTTTCACGGGATCAAACAGCTTACTAGCTTGGTCCCGCTTAGTAGCAGCGGCGTACACCTGAGCGCCTGCTTCACGATCAGCGGCGAGCAGGTACAGCGCGAGCCCACCACACATGGTGGTCTTACCGTTCTTACGAGGCACGTCTACGAAGAGCTTGCGGACGATGCGAACCCAGCGGCCGTTCTCGTTGAGCTTCACCCACCCGAACACGGGGGCGAGAATGTATGCAATCTGCCAGGGGTCCGGGCGAAGGGGTTGCCCCGCCATCTCACCTTGGGTGTGCCGCATGGCCATGAAGGCCTGTAGAACTCGGTCAACGCGCTTGGGGTCGAACCGTGCGCCCAAGAGATTCCCTGGTGAGGGGGTCTGGATCGCTGGTGGAGCAGTGGGCATGGGGATACCACGTGAGATCAAGTAGGACATGACCTCCGGGTCTATCTTCAAATCCACCTTCTCCACCATCTCCTAAGTTACACTGATCAAGTCAAGGCGTCAAGTGTGATGTGAGACACGTCACAAGGTCTTGTGCTCAGCCAGCCGAGGGCATATGGTTGTCCTATCAGCAAGACAGGAACTACCGAGGAGCACCTCATGGGCAGCTACTACCGCATCAGCCGCTTTAGCACCGTCGCTCGCACGGATGAGGACCTGGCAATGAGCATGGCCAAGCTCACGATCTACACGAACAATGCTCTCCTGTGTGCCGCCGCATTCGCCATGCAGATTGAAAGTGAGAGCGACGATCGGGGGCAGCAGTTCGTTGACCTTATGGTCAGCAACCCGGATGCTCAGCGGTGGGACTATGATGGTATCCGCTACTCAGTAGTGAAGCTTGACCGATGAGCACCTACATCGTTCACTACCTCGACCGCGAGGGTGTGGAGCATGCATCCCGCCCGATGACCGAGCGAGCCTGTTGGAAGTATGAGGCTGCGCTTCACACCGATGGGCTCGTGGTCACCTACGTCAGCCAAGCCAGCTAAAGCTTTCGCTCATACCCCTCATCCATTCGGGTGAGGGGTTTTAGTTTGTCCTTGACAGGTTGACTTGATCAAGGTAACGTTAGTCATGGTGGAGAAGGTCAATCGTCCAAACTCCACTTGAAGGGGTTGGAGTCCTCTTCGTCGCCGGATGGATTGGTGGGTACACCACCATCACCGAGGTTCGCAGCAGCGCTAGGCGTGAGCCCAAACTCTCTAAGCCACGATTGCAGCTCCTTGGCCGCTGCCTCTTCCACCTGAACCCACGGTGCACGTACAGGCTGACCGAACCGATTCAGGATAGTGATCCCGTCCTTGCGCCGTGCCTCAACGGCTGTGCGCCATCGATCATAGGCGACGCAACAGGCAGCTAGGGCCTCAGCATCAACGGCGCGTAGCACGTCCTTGCCGACAAGCTCAGCGACCACAAAGTCCCACATGGTAGGGCCATAGCCACCCACGTAGTCAGGGCGCTCAGGGAGCTTGTAGGGCAGCGGACCAGTGGCCACGGGTCGCCCTCCACTATCGGTGTGGTCAGTGCGGCCGGTGGCTAGGCGCAGGGATGGTGGGAGCTTAGGGGGTCCTGGCATCCGACACACCCCACCTTTGTAGTACCGCGTTGGTCAGCGTGTCCAAGTACCGTTGACCCTCAGCTTCGTAGCCAAGCGGCAAGGTCATCGTGATGGCCATGTAGAGGTTGCCACCGCGTTCCTCTACAGACGTCTGAGGCTCGAACGGTTGGGGTTCACCGAGATACATCTGCACCACCTTCGTTGATCCATCGGTCGAGGGAGCCATACTCCTCCGTTAGCACCTGGATCAGATAGGGCAGGAGCGAGAGCGTCACAGCGGCCCAGTCGTCACCGTGCTGTGACTGAAAGTAAACAATCCCCCACTGAGGGTCAAAGCGAAGACCAGTGGCAACATGCGTCACACCTGCTCGGGTGATCTCTAAGTCATGATCAGGTAACATGTTTCCTCCAGACTGAGACTCGGGTATCAGAATTTTATGTCAGGAAACCTGAGATTCATATGAGCTGCAT
>Ga0137397_10000153_pt1 | contig 45603 bp, 34 predicted proteins | sample czorhiz116metaG_FD_106658 | JGI IMG/M metagenome (GOLD analysis project Ga0137397, IMG submission 106658) | Vadose zone soil microbial communities from Angelo Coast Range Reserve, California, USA - czorhiz1.16 metaG | ecosystem: Environmental > Terrestrial > Soil > Vadose zone | place: USA... | reverse complement strand
CGGCATGGTTGTGTGGGGGCTTCCGGCAGCATCAGCTTTGGCGATCGAGCAGGCACCATCTCCGGCGACTTCGACGGTTCCGCCACATTGGTCGTATGACGGAGAACACGGCCCTGCACACTGGGGTGACGTTGCACCAGAGGATGCTGTGTGCGGCAATGGCAAGAGCCAGTCGCCGATCAATCTCTCAAGCGGTACGGCAAGGGCCGGCAAGAACGGCGCTTTCAAAATCAACTATGAAACCGGTACAGTAGCGCTACTAAACAACGGCCACACCGTGCAGGCCGACGTCAGCGATACCGCCGACACAATCTCGCTCGACGGCGCAACCTACAGGCTGGCGCAATTTCACTTCCATACGCCGAGCGAACACACAGTGGATGGCAAATACTATCCGCTCGAGATCCATTTCGTGAACAAGGACGCGGAAGGACATGTTGCCGTCGTCGGTGTGCTCGTGCAAGCCGGTGCGGAAAACATGTTGCTTGCTCCGATATTCAGCACGTTACCTGCTACCGCGACTCCGGCAGGCACACACGCCGGCAAACCGTTGCAGGTCGATATCGCAGCGGTGCTTCCCAAAGATCATAAGGCCTATGTGTACACGGGTTCGCTGACGACACCACCTTGCACGGAAGGTGCGCGCTGGATCGTCCTCATGCAGCCGATCGAGATGTCAAACGCCCAGATCCAGGTGTTCAAGAACATCTTCCGCGACAATCACCGTCCACTGCAGAAGAGCGGCGGGCGCGAAGTGGATCGCGAATCGGATTGAACGGTTTATTAGAAACTGATTCCAATCATGAACTGCGCTGAGTAACCCTGGTATGTCGATTGATTTGCAAACTCCTTGAAATACTTGAGGCCAAGGTTGAGTTTGTGCTTTGGTGCCGTCCCGCTCACCGCGAATCCGATCGCATTAACGGCGTAGCGGCTTGCCGACTCGGCCGCAGACAGCCTAGGTCCGGTCTTAGCGGTTGTTTGCCGCTGCTCGTATCCTGCAAGACCCATCTGAACTCGAAAGCCCTCCGCACTCGGCAGCGCGACTAGCAGCGAGTAGTCTAAATCAATGTTCTGGCCGGGATGGATGCCCGATCCTTCTTGCCTCGTATGGAACTCGTACATCTCGAACATTGAGAAGGTGAGAGTCTTACTTTTAAGCATTTGGACGGTTTGTCCCGAGGCAAGGGTGGGGCTCCAATACCCATTCCCCACGTTGTCGTTTGCCGTTGCTGTAAACCTTCCGGTAGGCGCCAGAATTCCGGCCATCGCGCGCACCGATACGCGCTCGCCGTTCCAGCCCAAAATCAGCGGCAGAAGGTATGCATCTGCCAGACCCGTGCCGCCACTGACAGTGCCGTAGGTATCGGACGTCAAGCTGTTCGTCGCGACGGGGAGCGTAGCGGACGCGGAATAGACTGCTCCGAGGACCTTCCAGTCACTGACCCAGACAATGCTGTTTAGGTCCATCAAAACAGCATTGTCGCCGGCCACAGGAAGCGCATTGCCGTCGTTATCTTTTGAGATGTTGCGCGAATAGTAGAGGAGCTGATTGGAATACGTCAATCCAGACCCCGGAGTAACACCGGAATTTGCCGCACTCATACCGAGGGGATACGTTCCGCGGTTCTGTGCTTCCGCCCGGAACAAAGGGATCATCACAAGGATAATGACAGCCAAGGGTTTGATGGCGAAGCCCCTGTTATCAGGAACGAAATTGCGCGTGATGGAACCTGCTTGTTTTGACTGGTACTCGCTTCAACGCCTCCGCGAGAGGCGGCATACAATGCCGCGCAGGCCGAGGTAGGGCACGATCGCCAGCAGCAAGGCAATCACCAGGGCCTCCAACGGAAATAAATTGTGTAGCTCTCTGACCTGAAAGATGACATCGAGAACGATCGCCAAAACGAATACCTTGCCGACGCTTTTCCAGCCGTGCTTGAGCTGCGCTGCCAGGTATTGAGGCTGTGTGAAAAGGCTCCACAGGTACGGTACTTTGCCTGCCTTGGCATCCTTCAATCCATCGATCGTCGCAAAAATCATCGCCATTAGCGGTTGAAGAGCGAATCGGAACCTCATCGAACCATCGATGCGGTGCGAAAAGTTTTCCATGACGCGCATCCAAACGTCGTGCATGTTAGTAACTTCGGCTGATCTTCAGCACGGGCCCGCCCGTTGGCGATCTTCACATCGCCGCAATGTTTTTCCAGAAATGTTTCAAGCTGTCGGTGCCGCCAAAAAGCGTAGTAAAGTTGGTCGAATCCGCCATTAGGATTTCTCCTGCGCGCTGGGCAGTGGCCGGCAACCAGAGCAGGCTGTTGAATTCCCGGTTTCCGGCCGCGGTAAAAGGGTGCGGGCGGTCCGGATCGATGGGCTGCCGCGCGAGAACACGAACAGTTTTGCCACCATCGATGGTCAGAGCGTAATGCGGTAGATGCGGATGAAAGTTGAGCGTCGGGACGTTGTGAAGCAGGCCAAATTTATCCAGATCCTTGAAGGGCGTGAGCGGCGTAATGTTCTGGGTGCCTTTTACCAGCGCCGGCCGCAAGCCCCATTGATTGATCACCGGTATGTCCAGCGCCGTCATCAGAGAGCGCGTGTATAGACCGAAGCGCTGTTGGCGCGGCACGAGCCGGTCACCATGGTGCAGGTATTCGATCTGGCGCTGCTCGAGATCAGCAGTAAAACCGACATCGTGGTGTGGCGCGACAAGGAGACAGGTACCTTCGCGTTTCAGCCAGCCTTTGATGGCGTCGATTTCCTCCGGCGCGGCTTCCTGCTCGGAAAGGATATGGTCGAGGCCGAACACGAGGAGCGTGTCGGTGTCTGCAAGAAGCCGTTCGTCTATCGGCAGTTTGAAACCCGCCTGGTCAATACGCTGAAACACGGCGACGGGATGGCCGGTGACCTCGCCGGCGACTTGCTGGAAGTTCAATGTGGAACGGTGGAAGAGTTCCAACGTTCCCGCAATGCCCTGAAGAAACTGTGCCGCGCTCCACTCTGGAGTCTCGTAGACCGGCCAGAACACATTGCGGACTTCGGTCATAGTCGAGAAGCGGTTTTCAATCGCGGCGGGATCGCGTTGCGATTCCCAGGGATAACTCCACGTCCAATAGATGCTGACGCGCCGCCTGCCCGCAGTGTATTTCCGGGCGAGGTGGTTTTGGTTGTATGTGCGTAGGGACAGCAGCGGTGTGCTCATGGGTGTATCGAGTGTTAGTTCGGGTTGTCGAGTGCGGCGAGCCAGCGCAAAGCCCCGAGGCCAGGCAGGAAAAAGTAAGCGCCGCCGCGTACGCTGGTGAATGCGGGCAGGCCGGTAAACTTCTTGCGGATCGGCCGCGTGGGGAATGTGAACTCCAAGGTGCCGTCCTGATTGCCCATAATCGGGTCGCGTTCGTTGCCAAGTTCGTGAAAGTTCTTATCGTTCACCCAGACGTTCTGCGCGAACTCGAACTGGCGGATGAGGCTCGAGCAAATCACGAACGCGGCGATGCCGCGCTCCGTGCCGTCGTCGGGTGTGCCATCCGGCAGATATGTTCCGTAGGTCGCACCGCGGCGAATCATGCGGCGGCGGTTGATGTTGGCTGCGGTGTCGCGCGGATTCATACGGCGAATATGCGAGCCGAGCGGTACCGCATAACCGTGCGGGTCGTCTTCTTTGTAATTGAAGTTGTTGTTCCGTTGCGGATCGGCACCGAGCGCAGCATCGTCCCTTTGCGGTGCGAGCACGAGCGGTGCACCGCTGCGCCAACGGCCCATGAGTTTCGCCGCGATGAGTTCCTGCTCCTCCGGCGTTTGTCCGTTGGCGCGCAAAAAATCCCTAAATGTCCCGACATGCTCTGCGAGTCGGCGATAGGCCATGTAGCTGCCGTTGCGCGAAAGGATGTCTGGCTGCGGCAGCACGGGGCCGGGACCACTTTCGTCCTCGTACCCCAGGATGAATTCGCCCGGCTTCAATGTACCCCCTGACCCAAGCGGCGGCGCATCGCAAGAGCCTTCGATGACAGGCTGCGAGAGCCGGTCACGATATCCGAAGTGATCGTGCGCATACTCGAACGGCGGCGTGGCCTCGAGATCAAGCGTGGAAAGTACGTCCACGCCAACGCACTGCGCGAGCAATTTCTCGTGCTCTATCGTCGCCCGCATGCGCTCGTCGCCATCGCGCGTAAAAAGTACTGCGATGGCGTGCAGATCGGGGCTGGCGGTTTTGTCTACCCAGTTGTCAGGATGGTTCGTGCCCGTGTCGCCCAGCATCGGCGCGCGCTCGACCATGCCTTGTCGGAACTCTTCGGGAAACGTCGCCAATGAGGCCTCGTCCACGCCGAGTGCGCGCAGCCCGTTCCATGTGAATGCGACCGTCACCCAGCGCTTGTCCTGCGCGACGGCGTCTCTCATTGCCTTGACGGAATGTACTTTCTCGAGCATTGCCGCGAGCCACGCCCGTCCGGCCGCGGGACGCTTGAATGACAGGAAAATGTATCGTCCGTTGAGTGCGGGCGCGCGGGTCAATAGGATGTACTGGATGTCGTCGAAGTCGAGCATGGCGTTGCCGTGTGCTATTTACTGCATATGGTCAAGCATGTTGGAGAAAGATGCTTTGAGCCGGAGCGCCTTCTTGATCTCTTCTGCGCTCACGAACGGATATTCGCCATATTCCAGAAAGCTCGGACATTGGTGTTCGCGCACGAATTTGACGAAGGCCGGCGCATTAGTCTGCCAGTCCGCCGGAAATCCTTCGAGATTTTCGAAAACTGTGCGAAGGCCGAGTGTTGAAAACAGCGCGACAGCGTCCTCGGTATATTTGTCGAAGTCCGTGTCGAAGATGCCCTGGTACATGAAGTAGATCTCGCCCTTGATTGGGAAGAGCACCCAGCGCAGGTAGTGCAGTTTGAGCACCGCGAGACAGTCCGGCTGGCCGGCGACGGCGTTCTCGAGGTTGCGCGCGTACTCGTAAAAGACCGGCTCCCGGCCGGGAATGATCTTCGCGATAATCGTGAAGCCGTAGGACGCGGGAGTCTTCGGGAAGATCGGCCCGTAGCGGCCCTGCTCGACTTTGTCGGCGAAGAAGCCGCCCTTCGGAATCGCCATCGCGGCGGGCTTGGACCACTCGGGCTGTTTGGATGTGTCGGACATGATGTGTGTGCTTTGTGGTTTGACAGGTTGAGAATCAGCAGTCATTCGTGCTTGGGACCGAGCATGAGCGATTCGGGTGCGCGAAACTTCGCCATGAATCTCCGCACACGCGGATAAGACGCTACGGTATGTACACGCAGTCGGCAATCGTCCTTTGGTGCAGAACCGAACGGGTTCGCCGCTTTGCCTTCGTCTCAGGTCTGGTTTAGTCCGCCTCAAGGTTCGCGGCTCACGCTATCGATTGCCTGCTGGTTCTCGGTGTCATTGGTTGTGGGCTGCTTCCGCAGTTCAGGCTGATGCTTCTCACCCACGAGAGTGACGAGTTGAGGCTGCGCGACGGACGTCGATTTTTCGATCAGCGCCTGCAGTTCCGGCGCCAGCGCCCTCAGCAGCGAGACGGCTAGGGAGCTGGTGAAGTGGTAGTTTGCCGCCTGTGCTCCGGGTACAAAGGCGGTGACCGTGCCGTACAGGCGGTCACCCAGAAAGAACACGAACGCCGCGGTCCGGTCGACCGGGCGGGATTCGATGAGCTGGCGTCCCGGCCCGAACGACTCGAAGCGGTTATCGCCTGTTCCCGTCTTGCCGCCGATCCGAAGCGGCCTCCCGTCCGGTCCGAAGAAAACGCCGTGCGCCCTCACCGCGGTTCCGGTATCGACGACGCCGACGAGGGCGCGACGCAGTGTCGCGGCGACCTCCGCGGACATCACCCGTGTTGACGCCTCGGGCCGATAAATCATTTCCGTTTCGTACGGTGTGGCGGCAGCGAAACGCACATGTTCAAGGTCGGTGGCCGGCTGCCTTACGCCGTCGTTGAGGATGATTCCCATCAGCGTGGCGAGCGCATCGGGGCGATCCCCGGAGCTGCCGATCGCCGTGGCCAGCGATGGAACCAGGCGGGCGAATGGATAGCCTTGCTGCTTCCAGTTCAGCAAAAGATGGTCGAATGCATCCTGCTCGATCAGCTCCCGGATTCGTACGTTTTGCTGGTGGGTTTTCGCGCTCTTCAAAAGCCAGGCATACGCCTGTTGTCGCTGATCGGCGCTCGCTGCGATGACCTGCGATCGCGTGACGTGCGGATGCTGGTACAGGTACGCCACGAGCCAGAGCTCGAGCGGGTTGACACCGGCAAGGTATCCGCGGTCATTCAGCGAGAATCTGTTCGGAGCAAATTGGGCGTACATAGCTCTGGCGGCGCTTGCAGACGCCACGTCGCCGACATGGCGCGCGATGAAACTTTGCATCAGCGCCACCGAGTCCTCGGGCCGCACAGTGCGGAAAACCACGGCGAGCCGGCGCGGCGTCGGCTGCCTACTGCCGGCGAGTTGCTCAAGCGCCTCGTCTGGCGAGAGATTCGCGTAACGGAGATAGAAATGATTGAGGAAGACAGTGCCTTCCTGATCGGCGAAGCGGCGCAGCAGTTCCTGGCGCACCGAACCATCGGAACCGTGCACGCCCTCGTGTGCGCCCAAGTTGGCTTCATAGTGCTGTATCACTTCTCTCATCAGCCGCACAAAGGCTAGATTGATCGAGCGCTCGAAGGCCTGTTCGACGGTCGGAATCTCACTGTCTTCCTCGGGCACGAAGTTATGAAAGACGTGTATGCCGCCGCCGGTAAAGAATTCCTGGAGCGGACTGGCGGAATAGCGACGCTGCATCGCGGCGTCCAGCATCGGTTGCAGCGCGCGGTGCCCTGGCGGCGTGCCTGCCAGGTACTTCGCCGCCCATCGCCTCAGCGGGTCATCGCTCGTCGCGGCCAGCTGCCGCAGCGCCGGGACCGGTAACTTCGAGAGTTCGCGATACTGGCCGTCGATAATGCCCAGATAGGTCGAGAGTGTCCTCAGCTTGGCGGTAGAACCCAGGATCAGCTTCGCCCCCGAGTTCAAGTCAAAGGGCTGCTCCATGCTGTCGGCGTGAACGCGGATCAGATTGCGGTCCTTACCGCGCTCATAGAGAACAACGCTCCAGACAACGTTGCCGGCATCGGCCTCGTCCAGGAGCTTGTCGCCCGTCAGCCCTAGCGCGCTGACCTCCGTTGGATCCTTCAGCTGCTCGAGAAGCGCCGCCACCCGGCTCTGGGTCGGGCCATCGATGCTGACATCGGCCGAAAGATCGAGCCGGTCGAGGATGTTGACCTGCGGCAGGCCAAGCACCCTCATCAACTCCTTGCGCACGGCATCGATGGCTTTGCGCGCGACGAATGAGCGCGCACTCGGTGGCGGCGGCCCCGGCGTGAAGTCGAGCCGGCGCACCAGCGCCGCATCGCGCATTGCAGGATCGATCACGCCTGCCGACGCCAGAGCGCGCAGATAGCTGTCGGTGAGGCGCTCGAGATCCGCTCGCCCGGCGTTCAAATAATAGGAGGGCCGACGCTGAGCGATCAGCAGGCTTAATACCTCCTTGTAGATCTGCGCGCGGCGCTCCGTCTCTGCGCCGGAGACAGGCGGAAGCGAGAGAAGTTTGTTTGCCTCGGCCAGATCGACACCGAACCACGCGGACATCGCATCGCCCAAACCGACGACCTCGCCATATGCCGGCCTCGAGCCCAAAGGCGTCGAATCAAGATAGGCGGTGACGATCTCCCTTTGCGCAGCAATCGTCTCGAAACCGTCCAGATAAGCGCGGGCTGTCGCGGTCACGATCTGCCGCATTTTCTCGGTAGCGTTTTCCGTACGCCCATCGGGCGAGTGCCGATATTTCTCGATCTGCGTCGCCAACGTGCTCGCTCCTCCGCGCCTGAGGCGGGGATTGACCATCCCACCGAGCTGTCCGGCGGCTGCGCGGGCGAAGCGGCGCCATACAACGGCCGGATTGCGATAGGGATCCCTCGGATCCAGAAGCTCACGATCTTCAATAAACCGTAGCGTGTCGATCAGCAGCGCGGGGATCTCCTCGAAGCGCCGATAAATCGCCGACGGATAAGACGTGGCTTCGAGCGTGCGGCCCGAACTATCCGTGAGCACCAGGCCGGCCTGAGACTTTTCGTGGTAGACGGCATAGCCGCCGGCCTGGATGAAGCGCAGCAAAGCAGCTGACTGAACCGCCTGGTTGACGATCTCGAAATGACGAGCCTTCAGGCGAACAATCAGCGACGGCATATAAGCGTAGCCCAGGCGTTGATCGTATGGTCCGCCGCGAGGAAATCGCACAGCCGGGCTTGCCCCGGGTTTCATCTCGAATCTCAAGTCGGCAACAGCGCGATGGATAAACAGCGAATCGAGATGCGCATTGCTGAGCAGCAGCATGGTGAGCACGCATCCCAGCAGCAAGCCCAAGCTCCAAAACAATGCGCGCCTGAGCCTCAGCATCGGCACTAACCGGCGGCAACACGGCCCGCGGGCGGTTCTGTGAGGCGGCTCTCAGGAATCATGACGCACCTTTGGCGCACATATGCAGGACTCCCGAACATATCGAAAGACACAGGGCAACGCGATGTACGAAGGTGCATGCGGCTTGGCCCTACAGGGCAAGTCTCCGAATGAAGCCATGGAGTTAAGATGCGAGAACCTTAAGGTCCCGTCCAAGCAAACGGAGATATTCAACTATGAAAGTCGCCGCCTCCACGATTGCGTTGGCAATCTTCGCGGTTCTGATTTGCGCCGCACCGCTTGCCGCGCGCGCGCAAACGGCCGCTACGAACGTGGTGTCTGCCCCGGGTAAGGTCCGGGCGAGCGGAACTCTCAGGATGACGGCCACCGTGCTGTCGATCGACATGGGCAGTCGTGACGTATTGCTGATGGACGCGCACGGAAAGCTGCTCACCGTCAATGTGAGCGATCAAGCCAGGAATCTCGACCAAGTGAGGGTCGGAGACAAGATGACCGCCGAATACACCGAGGCGATTTCCTTGCAGCTCAAGAAGCGCGGCAGTGCCCGCGGGCCGCCGGCGATCAAGGAGGAGGCGATGGTCCGCTCGCCCAAGGGTGCGAAGCCGGCCGGCGCGGTTGGTCGCAAAGTGACCGCCGTTGCAACGATCGTGGCGGTCGACACCGAGAAACAATCCATCACTCTGCGCGGCCCCCAGGGCAACGAATACGATTTACAGGTGCCCGACCCAGCTCAGTTCACGGCGGTCAAGAAGGGCGATGAGGTCGAGGTGGTTTATACCGAGGCGCTCGCGATTGCGATGCAGTCGACGCCGAACTCACAGTAGCGGCGCGAGCAGTCAGCGACCCTACGATGTCATATTGATGGCGGCAGCAATATTGCCGTGCGTTCAAGGTGGCGGACAGTGGTGCCGTTGCCGGGGTCGCCGATGTTGACGTAGAACGTCGCGGTGTGTTTTCGAGATGTGTTCGGAATGATCCGGATGAATAGGCTGGCCGAGTGCCTTCCCTTTGGCAGAAACCGCGTCATCCGGGCCTGAGGCACGTAGTCGATGCCGGGTTTTGCTGACGAAGGTTCGGTCCACCATACGAACGCCGTATCGCCGCCATATCCGGCGGAGCGGCGGACGTGGATTTCGGCAAAATGTTCCTGCGAGCGAATCCTGTATGCGTCGGCGGCCATGCTGAACTTATTAGATTTGCCCTTGTGTAAAGTCGTGCGTGCGGCGTCGCTCTTGACGGCCGCTGCAAAGGTTGCCGGCGGAAAGCTCGGTTTCTCGCTATCTGGCGCAGGTCGCGGTGCCCGCGATTCCGGTAGAAGAGTTCCGTCCAGTGCATTTTGATCACGCGTCACGGGATCTGCATTGATCAGCGTATTCGACGCTGTCTTGGGAGCGGCGAATTGGCCAGGTATTGTTCCGTCCAACGAAGCGCGATTGATCGAAGCGCAAACGGCTAGAGCGACGCAGAGAATGCCAAGCATTGCGATGGCGCGTGACGAGGGCAGAGTCAGCTGGACTGAGTGCTCGGTGTAGCGGGCGAGGGATTGCGCTAATCGCCGCGCGGTCGCCTGTCCTGGAATCAGCCGGACAATCCACTCGCGTACCGATATCGAGCGGTCTTCCCGACTCCAGGAAAGACCCATTGCCAATGTTTGCCATTGTCGCCGAGTAAGCCCACTCGGCCGTCGCGCCATTAGTCCAAGGTCCCGCGCTTCGGACGATGTACGGCGCTGAAACGGGTGCTCACCCGCAAGCAACTCGTACGATATGCACGCCAAGGCATAGAGATCGTCGCGCGGATCGGCTTGAGAGGCGCCAAAGCCGAGTATGCGCAATTCGCCCGAATTTGTGATCATTATATTTTGCGGTTTCAGGTCGCCGTGCACGACGTTGCGTGCATGCGCATGCGCCAAACCGTCCCCTATCTCCAGGATTATTGCCCAGGCAGATGACCTGGGTATTGAAATGGGCGGCGATCTCTCGAGCGCGCTGCTCAAGGTTTCGCCCTCTAGCAGCTCCATTGTGAAGAAAGCAATGTCATTATCCCGATCCAATTCGTACACTTTGACTATACTGCGGTGCGAGAGCGCCTGCGCGCGAAAAAACTCGTGTCGGAGATTCGATAAGATCTCCGGGCCGCCGCCAGTGGTTTCATGCAGTAATTTAATTGCGATGTGGCGATTGTCCTCGGGGAGATCGCGGCGGTATGGATCCATTGCTTTGAACACAGTACCTACACCGCCGCCGCCCAGGCGCCTCTCTAAAACGTAACGATTTCGCAATACACGGCCAACCTCGGGAAGTGGTGTGTATCGGTCATCCATATCACACACAGATTGAGTGTAGTCCGGTAAACGACGACCACACATAGGGCACTTTGTGGGAAATCTCAGAATTGACTCGCCCATCGTGACGCCCTCCATATGAGTTCATGCATAAGCTGGATAGCAATTGCGAGCTTTGTGAGATCCAATTTCAATGTGCTGCTCGACGCGGGCTGGCTGGGCCCGCTGCAGATGCCATGAGATTGCGCTTTTGCTGGATTGCGTGGCCCAGACGGTCGGCAGGATACCTGATAGCAGTAAATGCCGCCGCTCGACCATCGATCTCGGTCCATATCATCCCATTTGGCGGACACCGTTTTATGTGCGGGGCACTAGGTTGCCGATATCCATGTATCTCATGCGGCGTTCCAGCGCCATTGGGCGAACGGGCACAATGCTCTGCCTATAAGGGCAGCCGCTAGACGGGATGACTGCACCTAAGTACAGGGCGGATATTGCGCTTCGGTTTGATACCCTTCGGCCGCGGTCCGCTGCACCGCCCTTGTCTCCACGAGCGGGTTGGAATTCCGTGATAATCCGGCGGGTTGTGCGCTTTATTGCGACTGCGATGTTATCCGCAGTCGCCGTCAGCATCGTCATCTGGGCCACGCTCGCCTTGTGGTTCGACGGGCCGAGTTACCTGCCCTTCGACGATCTTCGAGCACGCAGCAATATTACGGCAAGAGCTGAGCCGCCGGCGACTCCACGGTTTTTTCAACTCGCATCAGGGGGCTGCCAGATCCGCCCGACACGTCGCAATGATGACCGCTATCAATTGGTAATGGTTTTCGCTTTGTCGAGTTCGCCACGCAGGATCTTCGCCCAGCCCGAGGCCGCGTTTCGCGCCTCCGCGGCGTTGTGGACGGCGCTCGACAACTGGAAACTTCCCGCTGAGCGTGCCTGGTAGCGGTCGAGGATGCGAACGATGATTTCTCCGGTCTCGGAATCCGCAAGCTCGGCGAGGAGGGTCATTTCACCTGCGGACACCGTATACACCCGCGTTCGTCCAGCCATGGCCACATCCGGTGCCGTGATGTAGAGATTGAGGATCGCAGTCTGCAGGCGCAGTACGTCCGGGCCTGGCTGGGCGACGATGGAGTAGCCGCCTTTCTTCAACTCTTCCACGAAGGCGTCGCGAACACTCTCGGCGACATCGTCGCGAATGTTCTGCAGCTCGCTGGAAGACAAGCTGCGCCTGTTGCCCGGGACGGTCGGCTTCCAGCTCTTGTGAAAGCGCACGCCGATCGGCTGGATCATCACCGTTTTGTAGCCCGCGAGCGTTGCGCCCGACAGCGCATAGGCCGTGTCGATGCCCTTGATATCGATCTTTCGCAGACCGTCATAGCTCATGACCTCGTCCAAGGTCTTCGCCTGCTGAGCCAGTGCCGAGGCCGTCAAGAACAGCGCGATGAGCCCGGCTAGTTGCCGGAGCAATCGCTTTTGATTCATGAGCACGTCAAGCCTCCTGTAGTTTGATGTGCCGTCTCGGTCTGTCGCCTGACTTATCCTGCCGATCTAAAGAACGCAAGACACTTAGATGAAAAGGCATATCGGCCAGCCCGAATGGGCGGAACTCGAGTAATGAATCTGCTGCTCGCCGCGGCCGTGGACGCTTGCCCTTTTGGGCAGAAAATGTGCCTTTTTGCCCGATTGTCCCGGCCATCAATTCAGACGAAGGATGCGATTGGCACAGACGGCGAAAAAAAGGATAGTCAACTCCGCACGGCGGGAAGCGGAACAATCATCATGTCCACCTGGGTGAGATATCCCACATTGTACGAGATCAATACTTGGGTCTGGCTTTCCGAGCTCAGCCTGAAGGCGGGAAAGCCTATTGACTTGAGTTGTGTGCCCGGGGCGGAGTGGGATTGCATCGCCAACTTCGGATTTCATGCTGTCTGGTTCATGGGAGTCTGGGAGCGAAGTCTTGCGGGGATTGCGATTGCCAATCGGAACAAGAATCTAGTTGAGTCTTTCAGACATGTCCTTCCGGATTTCACGCCGCAGGACAATGTTGGGTCTCCGTACTGCATTCGACGCTACGTTGCGGACCAACACCTTGGCGGTCCGCAAGCGCTCGCGATTGCCCGCCAACAGCTTGCAAACCGCGGCATGAAGCTGCTCCTGGATTTCGTGCCGAACCATGTGGCGCCGGATCACCCGTGGGTCAGCGAACACCCGGAATATTTTATTCGCGGGCATGTCGAGGATGTCAGTAGTGATCCTGGGTCCTACCTGGAAATTCAAGGCCGCATCTACGCATGCGGACGGGATCCATTTTTCCCGGCATGGCCGGATGTTTTGCAGCTCAACGCGTTTGAACTTGGGCTGCGGCATACGGTGCTTACCACCATTTCCAGCATTGCCGCACAGTGTGATGGCATTCGTTGCGACATGGCAATGCTTCTGTTGAACAAAATCTTTGAACGGACCTGGGGCAGTCGCGCCGGGCTTCGGCCGCCGACAGAGTACTGGAGTGACGTGATCCCCGCTACCAAGAAGGCAAATCCGAATTTCCTCTTCATTGCCGAAGCTTATTGGGATCAAGAGTGGGAGCTGCAGCAGCTGGGGTTTGACTTCTGCTATGACAAGCGGCTCTACGACCGTCTGGAGCACGACAATGCGGAGAGCGTCCGCCTTCATCTGTGCGCCGATTCCGGCTACCAGAAAAAACTGCTTCGATTTCTCGAGAATCATGATGAGCCGCGGGCTGCGGAAATCTTTTCAGCTGCGAAAGAGCGGGCCGCCGCGATCATCACATCGTCCGTCCCAGGCGCGAGATGTTTTCACGAAGGTCAATTGGAAGGCCGAAAAATCAGGCTACCGGTGTTTCTGGGCAGGCGCCCGGCAGAGGCTGCGGACGAGGACTTGAAGTCATTCTATGCGAAGCTGCTGGCGGCGATCGATGCCCCGATTTTCAGCGACGGCGATTGGCAGCTCTGCGAGCGGAGCGGCTGGCCCGAGAATTCAAGTGCTCAAAACCTTGTGGCCTGGAGCTGGGCCAAGGGCATCGATCGGCGTCTCATCGTGGTCAACCTCTGCGACTCTGCCGTTCAAGCTCATGTGCAAGTACCTTGGGAGGAGCCAAGGGGGTCAACCTGGCGTTTGACTGACACGCTTTCGGATACCAACTACGAGCGCGATGCGCGCGACATGTCGACACCAGGTTTGTACGTGGAGTTGGGTCCCTGGGGCTGCCATTTCTTCCAGTGCGTGCTTACGCGCAAGGACTCTCAAGCGGTGCTGCCAGCCGACGCTTGAATCAGACGCGCTGATTGGTCTGCACGTTGGTGCAATGATCGAAGCGCTTTGGTGCAATTGTTGTAGTGAGCTCTTGATGCAATCCTGTCCCGGGTACATTGCGAGGAGCTTCCCATGGTTAACGATACCACTCGGATTGACCGGCCAATCGTTGCGCTGTTAACCGACGTCGACGGGACGTTGGTTACAAAAGACAAAGTGATTACAGCGCGGGCATCCCAGGCAGTGAAGCGATTGCGAGAGCTTGGACTCGTATTTACCATCACCAGCGGCCGTCCGCCGCGCGGAATGCGCATGCTCGTGACACCGCTCGGGTTGACGCTGCCCATGGCCGCCTTCAGCGGAGGCGTGATCGTGCTCCCGGATCTGTCCGTGGTGGACCAGAGAACCCTTCCTGATTACGTGCTGCCGTCCCTCGTCGAAATGATTCAGTCATTTGGCCTTGACGTGTGGCTTTATAGCGCCACTGATTGGTACGTTCGCTCCCGTGAGGCTCCGCGAGTGGACCGTGAGTCATCAACGGTGCAGTTCGAACCCACGGTTGTCCGCAACTTTGACCACGTGCTCACGGAGATCGTGAAGATAGTCGGCGTCAGTAACGATCACGCACGCGTCGCGGCCTGCGAAGCGGCGCTCCAGGAGGAGTTCGGAACACAGGTCACCGCTGCGCGATCGCAACTGCATTATCTTGATGTGACCCATCCCACCGCCAACAAGGGGACTGTGATCGAGCGGCTGTCGCGTTACCTGAAGATTCCGCTGCAGCAAATCGCCACAATCGGCGATCAGTTGAACGACGTGCCAATGTTCAAACTCAGCGGACTCAGCATCGCGATGGGTAACGCGAGCGATGAAGTAAAACGCCAAGCGATGTACGTAACGAGCTCGTTTGGCGATGAGGGCTTCGCCAACGCCGTGGAGAACTACGTTCTGCCTCGAGCCAAGGCCGCGTGTGGTCCGGAGATCAAGGCCACTGGGCAGCTCAACCGGCTGGGGCAGAGCCTTTGGCTCGATAACATCACGCGCGAATTGCTGACGAGCGGCACGCTCGAGCGTTATGTGAACCAGTTGTCGGTCACGGGGCTCACTTCGAATCCAACGATCTTCGAGCAGGCGATCAAGAACAGCTCTGCGTACGATACCGCGATCGGCAAAAAGATCAGGCAGGAAAAAACAGCGGAGGATCTGTTCTTCGAGCTTGCGATCGACGATCTCACGCAAGCAGCAGATCTTTTTCGCCCCATATTCGATCGGACCAATGGTGTGGATGGATGGGTGTCGCTCGAAGTCTCGCCGCTTCTCGCCTACGACACGGCCGGGACGCTGGCGGCTGCCAAGGATCTTTTCGCTAGGGCAGGCTGTCGCAACCTGTTGATCAAAATCCCAGGCACCCGCGAAGGCCTGCCGGCCATCGAAGAAGCCATCTTCGCTGGAATTCCGGTGAACGTAACCCTGCTCTTCTCGCGCGAGCAGTACTTGGCGGCCGCCGAAGCGTTCTTGCGCGGCATCGAGCGCCGCATCGATGCCGGCCTGAAGGCAGATGTGGGTTCAGTGGCCTCGGTTTTCGTAAGCCGCTGGGATGCCGCAGTCAAGGACAGGGTTTCCGATTCGCTGCGCAACCAGCTCGGCCTCGCCGTGTCGCAGCGCACTTACAAGGCGTATCGAGCGCTGCTCAGCTCGCCGCGCTGGCAGCGCAGCTACAATCTAGGCGCCCGGCCGCAGCGCTTGTTGTGGGCAAGTACCGGCACGAAGGATCCGTTGGCTTCCGACGTCTTGTACATCAAGGCGCTGGCGGCCCCATTCACGGTAAACACGATGCCCGAGAGCGCGCTCAAGGCGCTCGCCGACCATGGTGATATTCCGGCGCTCATGCGTGCAGACGGAGGAAATTGCGAGGAGGTCTTGAGGCGATTCGCAGTGGAAGGAATCGATATCCACGCCCTGGCCCGCAAGCTGCAGAACGATGCAGCGCAGTCGTTCGTCAATTCCTGGAATGAACTGATGCGGGTGATCGCTTCGCGGAGCGCAACTCTTGGAAAAGCTCATTACGCAACGGGCAGAGACGTCAGCGCTCAAAAGAAACCGACCCACGAGCGAACGTCGTGATTCCGGCTTATCGCCAGCTTTCCGCATGAGCGTTCTGGCGATTGACATAGGAGGAACGAACATAAAAATCCTTGCCACCGGCCAGAAAGAGCCAAGGAAGTTTCCATCCGGGGAAAAAATGACGCCCAAGCAGATGGTCGCCCGCGTCAAGAGACTTGCGGGCGATTGGCAGTATGACGTGGTGTCGATCGGCTATCCGGGGATGGTTAAGGAGGGCCGCCTGGTTAGCGAACCGACTAATCTTGCGCCCGGCTGGGTTGGATTCGATTTCGAGCGCGCATTTCGGCGACCGGTCAAGCTGATAAATGACGCGGCCATGCAGGCATTGGGAAGTTATCAAGGCGGCGTGATGCTGTTCCTGGGTCTTGGCACAGGCCTCGGATCCGCGCTGGTCGTCAATCGCACCGTGGTTCCGATGGAACTTGGCCGGTTGTCCTACAAGGACGGGACCATCGAGGACTACCTTGGTCGTCAAGGATTGAAAAGGTTGGGCAGGAAGACATGGGAAAGACTTCTCGCCACGGTGGCCATGCGGCTTTCAGCTGCGATACATCTGGATGATCTCGTGGTGGGTGGCGGCAATGCCAAAAAACTGACCTATCTGCCCACCGGATGCCGCGTCGGCAGCAACGCGAACGCATTTGCGGGCGGCTTTCGCATGTGGAAGGAAGAGGAGCGACGGCGCGCCGCAGCACCCGCGCGGAACGCCGCGACAAAAAAGGAGGCGCGCAAAACGTGACGACACAAATGGCACGACTCACCGAGCGCGCGGCGTGGAAACGTCTGGCGGCCCACCATCAAGAGGTAGGCGCTGCACTGCATCTGCGCGAGCTGTTTGCCGATGATCCAGTACGCGGCGAGCGTATGACGATTGAAGCCGTCGGACTCTATCTCGACTATTCAAAGAACCGGATCACCGACGAAACCCTCGAACTATTGCTGGATCTGGCGCAGCAATCCGGTCTGCGCGCGCGCATCGATGCGATGTTCGACGGAGCAGAAATCAACACCACGGAGAAACGCGCGGTCTTGCACATTGCTCTGCGTGCGCCGCGAGGCGCATCGATCATCGTCGACGGCGAGAATGTGATGCCCCGCGTCCATGCGGTACTGGAGAGGATGATCGATCTATGCATGCGCGTACGCAGCGGGGCGTGGAAAGGCCATACCGGCAAGCGGATTCGCACCGTCGTCAACATCGGCATCGGCGGCTCGGACCTCGGGCCGGTGATGGCTTATGAGGCACTAAAGCATTTCAGCGACCGGAATATTGAGTGCCGCTTTGTGTCCAACGTCGATGGAACCGACTTTGCAGAAGCGGTTCATGGTCTCGAACCTGCCGCGACGCTGTTCATTGTATCTTCGAAGACTTTTACCACGCTCGAAACGATGACCAATGCCCGGACGGCGCGCGCCTGGCTGCTCGCGAGTCTCGGAGGCGATGAAAAATCGATTGCGAGGCATTTTGTCGCGGTGTCGACGAACGCGACGGAAGTGGCGAAGTTCGGCATCGACACCGCGAACATGTTCGAGTTCTGGGACTGGGTCGGCGGCCGCTATTCCATGACCTCCGCGATCGGCCTTTCAACCATGCTGGCCATCGGACCGGACAACTTTCGCGGGATGTTGACGGGTTTTAACCAGATGGACGAACACTTTCGTGGCGCCCCCTTCGAATGCAACTTACCTGTACTCATGGGCCTCCTGGCGCTCTGGTACAACAATTTCTTCGGTTCGCAGACTGTCGCGGTGCTGCCCTACGAGCAGTACCTCAAGCGCTTCCCCGCTTATTTGCAACAGCTGGCGATGGAGAGCAACGGCAAACGCGTGACGCTCAATGGGGACTTGGTTGAGTACGATACCGCCCCCATTTACTGGGGCGAGCCGGGAACCAACGGCCAGCATTCCTTTTATCAGTTGATTCACCAGGGAACGCGGCTCATTCCCTGCGACTTCATCGCGTTCTTCAAGAGCTTGAATGCTCTCGGCAGTCATCACGACATTCTTCTCGCGAACGTCTTCGCCCAGGCTGAAGCTCTCGCGTTCGGCAAAACAGCCGAACAGGTGAAGGCCGAGGGCACGCCGGACTGGCTGGTGCCGCACCGGGTATTCTCGGGCAATCGTCCGTCCAACATGATCCTTGCGGAACGGCTGACGCCGGACACGCTCGGCAAGCTCGTCGCCCTTTACGAGCACTCCGTCTTTGTTCAGGGCGCGATCTGGAACATCGACTCATTCGACCAGTGGGGCGTTGAACTCGGCAAAGCGCTTGCGCAGCGGATCATCCCGGAAATTTACGGCAAAGCAGAGCCCCGTCTAGATCACGACAGTTCGACCAACGCGCTGATCCGCTGTTACCGGCGACATCGGGAGGTATCATGAACGATCTTGGCTACCAACGGCCGCTGTATATTCTGCCCTTCGACCATCGCGCCACATTTCAGACCAACCTGTTTGGCTGGACGGGGCGTGTCACCGACGCGCGAACCGCGCAGATCGCCGCCTCCAAGCAGGTGATCTACGACGGCTTCAAGGCAGCTCTCGCGGCCGGCGTGCCGAAGGAAAACGCTGGGATCCTGGTGGATGAGCAGTTTGGGGCTGCGATCCTGCGCGATGCCTCGGAGAATAACTATTTAACGTCCTGCCCTGTCGAAAAGAGCGGACTGGACGAGTTCGACTTCGAATACGGCGAGGACTTCGCCAGCCACATCGATTTGTTCGAGCCAACCTTCTGCAAGGTGCTGGTGCGCTACAACCCGGAAGGTGATTCGCTCCTGAACCGGCGCCAATCGGCTCGCCTAAAACGACTGTCCGAATACCTGAGCGCGCGTAACAAGAGCCGCTTCATGTTCGAGTTGCTGGTGCCGCCCGAGCCGGCGCAACTAGAGCGAGTCGGGGGCGACAAAAAAATGTGGGATGCCAAGATTCGGCCCCGACTGATGATTAAAGCGATCGAGGAGCTACAGGACGCACAGGTCGAAGCGGACGTATGGAAGATCGAAGGCCTCGACTTTGAGGAGGACTGCGAGAAGATTGTGCGCGCGGCGCGCCGCGGCGGCCGGGACAACGTGTCCTGCATCGTTTTGGGTCGGGGTGAAGACGAAAAAAAGGTGCGCGATTGGCTCGCAACAGCGGCGCGCGTCGAAGGATTTACCGGCTTTGCAGTCGGACGGACGGTTTTCTGGGACGCGCTGGTCAACTGGCGTGCGAAGAAGCTGACCCGGGAGGCCGCCGTGGCCGAAATTGCCAGACGCTTTGAAGAGTTTGTCGATATTTTCGAAAATGGAGGCAAGCTAGGCCATGACAACGCGGCGACGCTTGCGGACCGCGGCAGCGGATGAGTTTGGATCAGTCCACCGTTGAAGGAATAGCATCATGCGCGTTGGTATTGCGACGGATCACGGCGGGTTCAGCCTGAAACAGGAAATGGTCGCGCAGCTGCGCGCGGCGGGGTATGAGGTGGTCGATTTCGGCGCGCATGTCGTGAATCCCAGCGATGACTACACCGATTTGGTCGTGCCGTTGGCGCGCGCGGTTGCCGCTGGAAAGGTCGAGCGCGGCGTGGCGATCTGCGGCAGCGGCGTCGGCGCCTCGGTGTGCGCGAACAAACTGCCCGGCGTTCGCGCGGCGATCATTCACGACCACTTCTCGGCGGTGCAAGGCGTCGAAGACGACGATATGAATATCATTTGCATGGGTGGCCGAACAGTCGGCCCGTCCGTCGCGTGGGACCTGGTACGGGCCTTCCTCGCCGCCACGTTCAGCCACGCCGACCGGCACGAGCGGCGTCTGGGCAAGGTCGCGGCGCTGGAAGCGGGACGACACTAGCCGGGCTATCTGCGAATGCGACGAATCGTGGGATGAGCGAGATCCTTTCCCGTGCCTAAACGGAGAAGATCATGGGGAATGAGAAGTTAATTCAAACGGCGATCAATACCATCCGCACCCTGTCGATGGATGCTGTGCAGCTGGCCAACTCCGGACACCCCGGTACGCCGATGGGCATGGCTCCCGTGATGTATTGTCTCTGGCAGCGTTTTCTGCGCTTCGATCCCGACGATCCCATTTGGCCAAATCGCGATCGCTTTGTGCTTTCTGTCGGTCACGCATCGATGCTGTTGTATTCGATGCTGTACCTGACAGGCGTCAATGCGGTGGATCCGGACTATGAGATCGTCGGTAAACCTTCGGTTTCTCTCGACGACATCAAGAATTTTCGCCAGCTAGGCAGCCGCTGCGCCGGGCATCCGGAATATCACTGGACTTCGGGAGTGGAAACCACGACCGGGCCGCTCGGTCAAGGTGTTGCGACCAGTGTCGGCATGGCGATCGCTTCGAAATGGCTCGGCGTGCGCTACAACCGCCCCGGATTCGAACTGTTCACGAACGATGTCTATGCGCTGTGCGGCGACGGCTGCATGATGGAAGGCATCTCGAGCGAAGCCGCTTCCCTCGCCGGCCACCTGCAGCTCGACAATCTGTGTTGGATCTACGACAACAACCATATCACGATCGAGGGCAGCACCAACCTCGCGTTTCGCGACGATGTCGCCGCGCGCTTCCTCTCTTATGGCTGGAATGTCACCCGGGTTGGCGACGCCAACGATGTTGATATGCTGACGCGGGCGTTCAACGTGTTCAAGAATACATCCGACCGACCCACCCTGATCATCGTCGACAGCCATATTGGCTACGGGGCGCCGACGAAGGAGGACACGGCTGCGGCGCATGGCGAGCCGCTCGGCGCCGCGGAGGTCAGGGCCACTAAGCGCATCTACGGTTGGCCGGAGGATGCCGAGTTCCTGGTGCCTGCGGGCGTGAGGGAGCACTTTCTCGACGGTATCGGAAAACGCGGTCGAGACCTGCGCACAACGTGGGAGGCGAGTTTCCAGACGTACAAGCGCGAATTTCCGCAGCTGGCGGAGCAGATCGAGCTGATGCAGTGCCGTGAGTTGCCCGACGGTTGGGACAGGGACCTGCCGGTATTTCCGCCTGATCAGAAGGGCATGGGTGGGCGGGACGCCGGCAGCAAGGCACTCACTGTCCTTGCAAAGAGCATCCCATGGCTCATGGGCGGGTCGGCCGACCTGGCGCCGTCGACGAAAACCAGACTGGACTTCGAAGGTGCGGGTGATTTTCAGGCCGGCCAATATGGCGGGCGCAACCTGCATTTCGGCATTCGCGAGCATGGTATGGCGGCGATGCTGAACGGCATGAGTCTCGTGAAGGTACGTCCGTTCGGCTCCGGTTTTTTCATCTTTAGCGACTACGCTCGCGGCGCGATCCGATTGAGCGCTCTGATGGAGTTGCCGGTCATTCATATTTTCACTCACGATTCGATCGGCGTCGGTGAGGACGGCCCGACGCACCAGCCGGTGGAGCATCTCGCCTCGTTGCGCGCCGTCCCTGGACTGGTCACGCTGCGGCCCGGGGACGCCAATGAGGTCGTCGAGGCGTGGCGCTACGTCATGCAGCTGCGCCACAAGCCGGCTGTGCTCGTGCTGTCGCGCCAGGCGCTGCCTACGCTGGATCGAGGCAAGTACGCACCCGCGTCCGGAGTGGCTCGCGGCGCCTATGTGCTTGCAGATGCGCCGGGCGGAACGCCTGAGGTCGTCCTCATCGCTTCGGGCAGCGAAATCAGCCTCGCTGTGCTGGCGCATGAGACGCTGATCGCCGAAGGCATCCGCTCGCGGGTGGTCTCGATGCCATCCTGGGACATCTTCGATCACCAGACGAAGGAGTATCGCGACAGCGTGCTGCCGCCCAGCGTGGCGGCGCGCGTCGCGGTGGAGCAGGCATCAACTTTTGGATGGGAGCGCTACGTCGGCACGTCGGGACGCATCATCGGTATGAAGACATTCGGCGCTTCTGCGCCGCTCAAGGAGTTGCAGAAGAAATTCGGCTTTGAGCCGGAGCAAGTGGCGGCGGCGGCAAGAGAATTGTTGGGCAAAGGATGAGTGGCCAGGGGCGGCTTGAACCGCCGTCGATGCCGCGCTCAATCGGCGGTTTGGCGGCCTTCAGCGTCTGCTTGCTCGCGCTATACTTTCTGCAGTCTCTTCCTGCATGTGCGCAAGGCGCTACGATCCCCCGTGTTCCCGCGCGGGTTCAACCCGTGGCTGCCAAGGACCCGCTTGACCGCAATACGCCCAAAGGTACCGTCTTCGGTTTCTTGATTGCCGAGCGCAAGGGGCAGAATGAACTCGCCGTTCAATATCTCAACACCCGGCTTTCCGGCAAACAGGCCGCAACGCTCGCCCGACAGTTGTTCACCGTGCTCGATCGCCGCCTGCCCCCGAAACTTCCAGGTCTTAGCGAACGGCCAGAGGGTTCCCAGTCGAATCCGTTGAAGCCTAACGAGGATCGCGTGGGGACGATCAGCGGCGGCAGCGGTGATGTGGACATCGTCTTAGAACGCGTGGATCGCGAGGCTTCCGGGTCGTGGTGGCTCTTTTCCCGCGAGACTCTCGACTCGGTGCCGGAACTCTATGAAGAGACCAACCTGGCGTTAGCGGACGACGTCGTTCCTGATTTTCTGAAGACCCGAATCGCAGGTATCGCTCTGTATCACTGGCTCGCCGCGTTTGCGGGCATGCCGCTCATCTTTTACATCGTGACGCTTTCGAGCCGCCTCTTCGGTCTGGTCCTTGGCCAGTTGCGCCGGCGCTTTTACGGGAAGCCCGATTTGCCGAATCCCGAGGTCCTGCCCAAGCCCGTTCGCCTTCTGCTTCTGGCCTTTGTCATTCGGTGGTCGATTTCCAGGGTCGGTCTATCGTTGTTCGCGCGGCAGATCTGGTCCAGCACCGCGATAGTCATCGCGATCGCGGCCACGGCTTGGCTGCTGATTTGCGTGGCCGGTTGGACCGAGCAATACATTCAACGACTGCTCGTCAGGCGCGGGATCACGGGAGTCACGGCGATAGTGCGTCTCTTGCTCGCGGTATTCGACCTACTGATCATCGTTGCGGCCGTGCTGGTAACGGTTTATCGCTTTGGATCGAACCCGGCAGCATTTCTGACCGGACTCGGCATCGGCGGAATTGCCATTGCGCTCGCCGCGCAGAAGACCCTGGAGAACATCATCGGCGGCGTCTCTCTCATCCTCGACAGAGTTGTGCGCCTGGGCGACACCATCGCGCTCGGCGACATTAGAGGAACAGTCGAAGCTATCAGTTTGCGTTCGACCCAGATCCGAACTCTCGATCGAACAGTGGTCAGCATTCCCAATGGTCAGATGGCCAACATGACGCTCGAGAATCTGTCGACTCGCGACAAATTCTGGTTTCACCCCGTCCTGGCTTTGCGTTACGGGACCCCCGCGGCACAAATTCGCGCTCTGGTCGAGCACATCCGCAGCCTGCTGGAGCAGTGCCGGGAGGTCGCGCCGGGTTCGGTTGGCGTGCATTTTCATCGATTCGCCCGAGTGTCTTTCGAGGTGCAGGTTTCTGCCTACGTCCTGGGACGTGATTTGAAGCAGTTCCTCGGGATACAGGAAGGACTACTACTGCGCATCGCGGAATGTTTCGAGTCGGCCGGAGTTCAAATTGCGCTTCCGCTGCAAGCAGTTCAGCCTTGCGATTCCATCACGTCGAAAAAAGAGCACGAATCAAGAGGGCCTCGCCATGAAAAGTCCTGCATCGACTAGAACCGCTGAACAGATCCGACTCGATGAAGATCGCGAGCGGTCGGTACTCTGGAAGAAGTGGGGACCTTACGTCAGCGAGCGCCAGTGGGGCACTGTGCGCGAAGACTACAGCGAGGGCGGGGACGCCTGGAATTTTTTCCCTCATGATCACGCTCGATCCCGCACCTACCTGTGGGGTGAGGATGGCATAGCCGGCATTTCGGATGACAAGCAGCACTTGTGCTTCGCCCTAGCCCTGTGGAACGGGAGAGATCCCATCCTCAAAGAGCGGCTCTTCGGGCTCACCAATAGCGAGGGTAATCACGGCGAGGACGTGAAGGAGTGTTACTTCTACCTCGACAGCACGCCGAGCCACTCGTACATGAAGTATCTTTATAAGTACCCGCAGGCGGCGTTCCCATACGATCTCCTGGTGGCGACCAACCGCCGACGTTCCCGCACCGAAGCGGAATATGAGCTCCTCGACACCGGCGTCTTCGACAAAGATCGCTATTTCGATGTCTTTGTGGAGTACGCCAAAGCCGGTCCGGAAGACATTCTCGTGCGGATTACGGCCGTCAACCGCGGACCGGAGACGGCCGAACTGCATCTCTTGCCAACGCTGTGGTTCCGCAACGACTGGGCACCCTGGATTTCCGAATCGAATAGGGAGGCCGAGAAACCAAGCCTCGGGCAGGTCACGGCGGCGGCGGGCAGGAGCGCGGTCGTGGCAAGGCATGCGCGGCTGGGTGAATTCATCCTTACATGTGAAGGCGAGGTGCCGCTGCTGTTCACCGACAATACGACCAATAACGAGCGTCTCTTTCCCGACCGTCCGAATTCCAGTCCTTACGTCAAAGACGGCATCAATAACTGCGTGGTGCACAACCATCAGGGTGCGGTGAACCCGCAAAAACAGGGCACCAAGGTTGCTGCCCACTATCGCATGATGGTTGCTTCCGGACAGCAAGCGACTGTACGGCTGCGCCTAACGGGCCTATCCGCGGCCCACAAAAGTAGGAACACCCCGATCATCTCAGGTTTTTTCGGTCCGGAGTTCGACGAGACTGTGGCCGCCCGATTGCACGAAGCGGACGAGTTCTACCGCTCGGTGACACCGCCCTCGATCTCCCCGGACGCGGCCAGCGTCATGCGCCAAGCCATCGCCGGTATGCTCTGGAGCAAGCAGTTCTACTTCTTCGACGGAGAAAGCTGGCTGAACGAGCACAATGCCAACCCGCGGCACGCTGGCTTCCGCAACGCCCGGAACTCCGAGTGGTTTCACATGCTGAGCAGGGACATCATCTCGATGCCCGACAAGTGGGAGTACCCCTGGTACGCGGCCTGGGACCTAGCCTTCCACGCGCTGCCACTCGCGATCGTGGACCCTGACTTCGCCAAGCAGCAGATGGCACTGATGCTCGACGGTCTTCACATGCATCCCAACGGGCAGATGCCTGCATACGAGTGGAACTTCAGCGACGTGAACCCGCCGGTCCACGCTTTTGCAACGCTGTTCTTGCACCGCACAGACCTCGCGCTGCGCGGCGAGGCGGACATTGATTTCCTCAAGTCGGCATTTAACAAGCTGCTGCTGAACTTCACCTGGTGGATGAACCGCAAGGACCGGTTCGGCAAGAACGTCTTCGAAGGCGGTTTCCTCGGTTTGGACAACATCGGCGTCTTCGACCGCAGTGCGCCGTTACCCACGGGCGGACACCTCGAGCAGGCGGACGGCACGGCATGGATGGCCGTGTTCAGCCAGAACATGGTCGAACTCGCCGCCGAGCTAACCGCCGACGACCGGACCTACGAGGACATGATCATCAAGTTTCTCGAGCACTTTTATTATATAGCCGCGGCCATGAACCGTCCCGGGGAGGACGGCATGTGGGATGAGGCGGATGGCTTCTACTACGACCTGCTGCGGCTTCCCGATGGCAGTGCCCAGAGACTAAAGGTGCGCTCAATGGTTGGGCTCCTTCCCCTATGCGCCGCAACGGTGCTCGAGAAAGAGCAGCGAGAGCGATTTCCGCGCGCGATGGCGCACCTGTCGGAACGTCTGCGCCGGATGCCTGAGCTCGAGGAGAGCACGCATCCGACGGGCCCAGGACACTTAGGAGTGGCCGACCGGGGGATCATCGCCCTGCTCAACGCGGAGCGGCTGCGTCGGATTCTGACAAAGATGCTCGACGAAAACGAATTCCTCAGCCCGTACGGCATTCGCTCGCTCTCCAAGATCCACGAGCCCCACCCGTACGTCTTGTACAAAGGCGGCCGGGAATACCGCGTGCACTACACTCCGGCCGAGTCGGACAACAGCATTTTCGGCGGCAACTCCAATTGGCGGGGCCCGGTGTGGATGCCGGTGAACGTAATGCTCGTCCGGGCGCTCCTGAATTACTACTTATACTACGGCGACAACTTCAAAATTGAATGCCCCACCGGATCAGGCAAGATGATGAATCTGTTTGAGGTGAGCAAGGAAATCGCTGACCGCCTCGCGCGGATATTTCTGCGCAACGAAAAGGGGCGGCGTCCCGTTTACGGGGGCAGTGAAAAGTTCCAGTCTGATCCTCACTGGCGCGACTACATCCTTTTTTACGAGTATTTTCACGGCGACAGCGGCGGGGGACTCGGCGCCAGTCACCAGACCGGCTGGACCGGACTCGTGGCAAGGACCATCCAGCTTTACGGTTTTCTCGATTCCAGCCGGTTCCTGGATGTTGGCAAGCGTGGGGGATTTATGCAGGGATTCCACCGCAGTACGGTCGGTGATCTTGGCGAAGCGCCGTCAGCGCAGGCTGACAGCCTCCTTTAGGAATCGCGCATGTTGTACTGCGAGGTTCAGAGCGCCTAAGTCCTCATCTGCATTTTCACGATATAGCGATAAAGCGCGCAGAGTTTCTGCGAGTCGCTTGGGTGTTCCGAGATCGCTCCATCCGCAGCGCCGCGCTTGCAATACCCGCAAAGACGACTCGGCCCCCGGTAAAATCTGGCGCGAAAAATCCAGGTTAGGTAAGTCACGATAAAAATCCATCGCCGCGCAAGACAAATCGGCAGTGAATGGATTCTTGGCAACTATGGCCTGCATGCCGGCCACGATACGGGGAAACCGCTGCACAAACATTTGCAGGAGCGCTCCACCGCTGGCAGCTACGATGAAGGCGTTCCACAACGCGCCGGCCTGCACCAGCGCCTGTGCCAGCCGCGCGTCGGGCTTTTCGACAAATCGATCGACTGTCGAAACCGCGCCCTCGCTGCGGCCGGGGACGATATATCCGAGATCCGGATCCGCTTCTTCCGGCAGAATTCCAATGAGTAAAATTTGATGGCCTCGAGTGCGTAATTCCAGCACGGCCTTTTGCAGCGCGGCAGCAAGCGTTTGCTCGTGGCGGACGTGATGATCCGACGGCAACAGCACCACCCTTGCTTCTGGATCGCGCGCGAGAATGTACAGTAGCGGCAGCAGGATTCCGTTCGCCGTGCCGCGGTTCCTCGGCTGAACGACGATGTTGGCAATGGGCATCGCCGACAATCCGCGACTCCACCAGCGCCTATGGTGCTGCGATACGATGGTGCAAATACACTCGGGTTGCGCCACTGCCTCAGCTCGCTTGAGGGCCTCGGAGAGCAACGAACGCCCGCCCCGCAGCGAACAAAACTGCTTCGGAACGGCAACTCCCAACGCAGTCATCGTCAATCCGTGGAGCCGGCTTCCTTCGCCTCCTGCCAACACAATCGCCCAAGTATTCCCAGAAATGGTCACTCTTTTTCGCTCCGTCGCAATACTGGAGAGGGAGGCCGCCTGATTCCTCGCGGTTGCCTCTGTGGTTCGATCGCGGTCCGGATGGCCGCCAGCAACGCGGCGCCGTTGAGCGGCTTCGGCAAATAGGCTGCCACGCCACTATATTCAGCCACTTTTCGGATAGTGGTCGAATCGTATGCCGTGATTAGAATCACAGGGTGCGCACAGCCGCGCTGGCGCAGCTCGGCCAAAAGCTGCAGGCCCGATATGCCCGGCAGTTTGAGATCCGAAACCACGCAGGTATCGCCCGCGCCGAGACCCACCGCCAGCAGCGCCTCTGCCGATGCGTAACTCGCCGTCGACACGCCCAGCGAATTTAGCAGCCGCACCATTGACATTCGTACGCTGTCGTCGTCCTCAACCAGAAGCACTCTGCCGGGATCGTCAAGCGCTTTCGGGAGCCGAGCGTGCGAGCCTTCCAGGAGGCACGCGTTCGCCTGTTGCATTGTCGGTTTGAAACGATGGTTGGGCGACTCGGCGAATAGCCGCAACGTTTTGGGTGTGCCGTTGAGTGTTGTTATCCGCACTACCTGCGTGCTCCTGCCGATGACGCAATCTTGGGCTGCGGGATCAGCGGCCACACCCAGTCGTTGAACTCGTCGCGGTCGGTGCCTTGCTCGTGCGCATAGCCCAAATTTTTAATGATCTCGTTCTTCATCTGCTCCTTAAGGTGGGCAGCGCGGCCAGACAGCCCGGGCACCCTGTCGATTACATCGATCACGAGTGTGAAGCGGTCGGTTTGGTTGAGGATCGCCAGCTCGAGAGGCGTGTTGATATTGCCGCGCTCCTTATAGCCGCGCACGTGCAGGTTCACATGGTTTGTGAACCGATATGCGAGCTTGTGAATGAGCCAAGGATAGCCATGAAAGTTGAAGATCACGGGTTTGTCGGTGGTGAACAGGCTGTCGAACTCCCGCTCCGTCGAACCGTGCGGATGCTCAGCGACCGGCTGCATCTTGAACAGGTCTACTACGTTGACAAAACGGACCTTCAAATCGGGCAAGTGCTCGCGCAGAAGCGCGGTCGCTGCCAGCGACTCTTGAGTCGCCACATCGCCGCAGCAGGCCATCACCACGTCGGGCTCGACGCCTTGGTCGTTGCTGGCCGCCTGCCAGATCCCGATGCCTTTGGCGCAGTGTAATATTGCTTCGTCGATGGTGACGAACTGCAAATGCTTCTGCTTGTCGGCGACAATGACGTTGATGCAGTCGGTCGAGCGCAGGCAACTGTCCGCAACCACCAGTAGGGTGTTGGCATCGGGCGGCAGATAGATGCGCGTCACACTCGGGCTCTTGTTGGTGACCAGATCAACGAAGCCCGGATCCTGATGCGAGAATCCGTTGTGGTCTTGGCGCCAGACCGTAGAGGATAGCAGGATGTTCTGCGAGGCCACCGAGGCTCGCCACGGCACGTGATTCTTACTGATGTCCAACCACTTGGCGTGCTGGTTGAACATCGAATCGATGACGTGAGCGAAGGCTTCGTAGGTGTGGAAGAAGCCGTGCCGACCGGACAGCAGATACCCTTCGAGCCAGCCGATCAGGGTGTGCTCGGAGAGCATTTCCATTACGCGCCCGTCACGTGACAGTTCGCCGCCGTCGGCATCCTCGGGATATAGATCCGCCATCCACACTTTCTTGCTCACTTCATACACCGCCTGCAGGCGGTTGGACGCGGTCTCATCAGGACCAAAGACGCGGAAGTTGGTCATGTTGTTGCGCATCACGTCGCGAAGGAATTCACCAAGCGGTTTGGTATTTTCGTGGAACTTGGTGCCGGCCGGCGTCGCATCCACCGCATAGTTGCGAAAGTCCGGCATCTTGAGTTCCTTGCGCAGCAATCCGCCGTTGGCGTGCAGGTTCGCGCTCATGCGCTTCGCGCCGGTCGGTGCAAGCTTTCGAAGCTCAGGGCGCAGGATGCCGTTGGCGTCGAAAAGCTCCTCCGGCTTGTAGCTGCGCATCCAGTCCTCCAGGAGCTTCAAATGCGCCGGGTTCCCACGCACATCCGAAAACGGCACTTGATGCGAGCGCCAGGAACCCTCAGCCTTGTGCCCATTGATCTCTGTTGGTCCGGTCCAGCCTTTGGGTGAGCGCAGCACGATCATCGGCCAGCGCGGACGTTCAGCCTTGCCGCTGCTGCGCGCAACGTCCTGAAGGGCGCGGATTTCACCGATAGCGGTCTCCAGCGTGCTGGCCATGTTCTCGTGCATGGTCTCGGGATCGTCGCCTTCCACGAAATAGGGTGTATAGCCGTAGCCGCGGAGCAAGGCCTCGAGTTCCTCGTGGCTGATGCGCGCGAGGATGGTGGGATTGGCGATCTTGTAGCCGTTGAGATTCAGAATCGGCAGCACGGCGCCATCGCGGATCGGATTGATGAACTTGTTCGAATGCCATGCGGTGGCGAGCGGGCCGGTTTCGGCCTCGCCGTCGCCCACCACGCAGGCAACGATGAGCTCCGGATTGTCGAAACAGGCGCCATAGGCGTGCGATAGGCTATAACCGAGTTCGCCCCCCTCATGGATCGATCCGGGCGTTTCCGGGGTGACATGAGATCCGATGTGGCCGGGGAAGCTGAACTGCTTGAAGAAATTCTTCAATCCTTCTGCATCCTGGCTCTTGTCTGGATAGACCTCGGAGTAGGTGCCTTCCAGATACGTCGGGCCCAGCACGCCAGGCGCACCATGCCCGGGGCCGGCCATGAAAATTACGTCCAGATCGTCGCGCTTGATGAGGCGATTCAGGTGCGCCCAGACAAAGGATAGCGCCGGGCTCGCTCCCCAATGTCCGAGCAAGCGATGCTTGACGTGCTCGACTTTGAGCGGCTCCTTGAGCAGCGGGTTATCGCGCAGATAGATCATGCCCACCGAGAGGTAGTTGCAGGCCAGCCACCAAGTATTGATCAATTTCAATTCGTTGGGATCCAGTGGAGTTCGCGTCAATGGCCTGGCGGCGCTCACTTTGCCGGTCTTAAAGTTCCTAATCATGGGAGTGTCCATCCACGGTGATATGCGTCTCAGGGATTGTTTAGAATGACCCCACCACTGGCAACGCTCATGCGTCATTCCTGAACATAGATGCGGTGGGTGCTCGCCTCGCATCGTTCGCCCTAAACGAGAGTCGGACAACTGGGCGAACAGGCACGATGATTTGCCCGTAAGGGCAGGCGCGATCTCCCTCCCAATCATTGAATGTTGGCGCGGCACCAAACACTATGGCTATGCGTCTTGACAAGATCGTTGCGACCTGTCTTTAAGGTCCGGACTTCACCGAGGTGCGAATTATGAATACTGCAAATTCGAAGGTGGAACGAGGCTTGGAGCGTGTGCTGTTTGCCAGCCGTTGGCTCCTAGCTCCTTTTTATTTCGGCATGATATTGGCTCTCGCCGTAATTCTGTTCGTGTTTGTACGCGAGCTTGCTACCGGAATTGCGCATGTTCCGAATGTGGACGCAGAGGACGGACTCATTCTTGCTCTTTCGCTGATCGATTTATCGCTGACCGGCAATCTTGTTCTGATCGTGATGTTCTCCGGATATGAGAATTTTGTATCGAAAATTCATACCGGCGATCGCGAGAATCGTCCGAGCTGGATGGGTACGATTGATTTTTCCGGCGTCAAATTGAAGCTGATTGCGTCAATTGTGGCGATCAGCGGAATAGGATTGCTGCGCTCATTTCTGACGCTCAACGACACCGGGATTCCAATCGACAGCCGCCGCATCGGGTGGATGGTTGCCATTCATCTCACTTTCGTCGCATCCGGAATTCTAGTGGCGACGATGGATTGGATCACGTCGAAGACCGCGGAACACGTGGCGCTGCAGCCAGATAATCAATAATCAAATTGGCTGAAGGCCGTTCAAAGGTTTAGCAACGCCGCCGTGTGCTCGGCAATCATGCGCTCCTCGTCGGTGGGTATGACCCAGACCTCCTTGGGGGATTGGTCGCTGCTGATACGGCCGCAACCTGCAGCTGCATTGAGCGCCGGGTCAAGCCTCAGGCCGAGCCACGCACAACCTTTCACGATTTCATCCCGTATGTACGGGTCGTGCTCGCCAATACCGGCGGTGAACACCAGCCCGTCCAATCCGCAAAGCGCCGCCGCCATCGAGCCGATTTCGCGGACCACCCGATATACGAAAAGGGCGATGGCATCGGCGGCCGCGGGCTCCGCCGAGCGCCGCAGCGTGCGCATGTCGGAGGAAATGCCCGAGACGCCGAGCAGCCCGCTGCGCCAGTAGATCAGCTCCTCAATCTCACGCGGCCCCATCTTGTACTGGTCCATCAGGTAAACCAGGGCTCCGGGATCGACCGAGCCGCAACGCGTGCCCATCATCAGGCCTTCCGCCGCGGTGAAGCCCATCGTGGACGCGACGCTTCTCCCATTCTGCATCGCGCACAGACTAGCTCCGTTGCCCAGGTGGGCGATGACGACCCGGCCGGCTGCGAGTATCGGAGCGAGATCACGCAGACGGCGGCTGACGAATTCATAGGAAATCCCATGAAAGCCGTATCGAAGAACGCCCTCGTCTTCCAAGGCGCGGGGTAGCGCATAACAGCGCGCGATGTTTGGCTGGCTTGTATGGAAGCTGGTGTCGAAGCACGCCACCTGCGGCAGACCGGGGAAGGCAGCCGCAATGGCGCGGATGGGCGCCAGATTGTGCGGCTGATGGAGCGGGGCGAGCCGTACGAGTGTCTCGAGATCGGCTAGCAACGCCGCATCGACCCGCTCGGGAGCCGCGTGACGAGTACCGCCGTGCACTACGCGATGCCCGACCGCGGCGATCGCACCGCTACCCAACTGCGTTTGCATGACGGTGATGATCGCCTGCGTGGCGGCGCTGTGGTCGAATCCGGCGGCGGGCCAATTCTGTTCACGCACCTGGGTACCGTCGCTATCCTTGAGTTCGAGGCGAGGAGCGACGCCGATAGCTTCGACCTGACCGCTAAGAGTAAGCGGTAGCTCGGGCCCGGTGCGGCGTAAAGCGAACTTGACGCTGGAAGAGCCCGCGTTGAGCACGCCAAGGTAACGTGGCGTCATCGGCGGGGCGCCAGCATAAGGCGGGTAGGACTCTTCGGATCTTTCGCTCACTGTACGCAATGCTCGCAAGAACACCGTGCAAACCGTCGCTCCCGCCTGGATTATGCCCGGCGAGGCTAGACGCGACGCCTGTCCTTTCGGGCAGAACCCTGTGCCCGATTGACATCGTCAAAAAATCAATCTCAGCAAATGCCCCAGCAGATCATGGAGCGAGAACATCGTCAGCACCAACGGCAGTATCGGCAACAGCGAGATCACTGCCACCAGAATGACGTCACGGAGCGTGAACGGCACCCAGCGCATTTGCTGCACAACCTGGAAACTATTCCCCATGTCGGCCAGCGACTCGATGTCCTCGCTGCCGAGCAATGGCTCGTCAGCGGGGGCACCGCCGCGGAGCCATTTCTGATCAAAATCGCGCACGTATCTTTGCGCAAGTTCGCCGTATTCGCGCACCCCGGCCCTGGCGACCGCTTCGAGCTTGCGAGTGAACACGAGCAGCGGGCCGATGACTATAAACACCGCGACCGCGATAATCACTGCGATAAGATCCAGGAAGTCGGGCAGAGCGCCGCCGGCGAAAAGAATCCGGTTTGCAATCACACCCGCCAAATCGACACCCTGAGCCAACAATAGCGGCGCGAACGCGAAGCGCACAAACATGAGGAAGCTGAGCCCGCCGCATCGGTCCGGATGAGTGGGCAGTAGCCGCAACTCGATATTGGACACCTGCCATAGGAAACGGGTCCAGATGAACAACCTGAAGTACCAGCGCAGAAACAGAAACTGCAGCAATGGCACGCTTACGCAGCCCAGCCACCAACCCGCCAGGGACGGATGCAATTTTCCCGCGACCATCACGCCGTACCAGCTCACCACGTCGAGTGCGAGGTAGTTGCGCCACAAATACGGCACACCCACGCCGTACACGAGCGCTATCAACAGCAGCTCAGCCGCGCGCGAATTGCGCAGTCGCATCGCCGAGGCAACGGCTGATTCGAACTGTGCCCGCGCCCCCTCCGGAATCAGGCCGAGAACCAGAAACTGCGCCATTCCCTGGCGCATGCGCGTATGTACCGTCAGCTCCGCGACGATCAGGAGCGGCAGGGCGACCAACAATCGCAGGTTCTGCTCAACGTCTAAGAGAAACGGCAGCCTGACGCTCGCGCCCCAGGCGTGACCCTCGATGGCCGACAACAGCAGAAGCGGCAGCCACGCTGCGCACACCATCACGATGATGCGACGGCGCACCAGCTCCAAGTGTCCGCCGCTGAGCCGCATGCCAATCCATAGTCGGAACAAAGGTCCGCCGAGGACCAGCGAAAAATCCTCTCCTTCACGCTTGTCTAGGTTGTCGAGCGCAGGAATGGAATAGCTCATTGTCGGGCGCGGCAATGCGTGGATCTGGGCCGCTGATTCTCCATGGACAACAGCGATGCGTCATCGCGGCATGGAGGTGTTGATGACGCGCTTGCCATAGCGGGAAATGTAGCCACGTTTTTTCGACGCCGCGATATCCCTTACGTGCAATTGACAAGCACTGCCCGAGCGCGCGGAATGATGCCCGCGCGTAACGGGATCGTCAGCGCAAGCCATAGGAGCGAACAGGAGTGAAATTAATGACAACTGCGGTCGTGCTGACCGTTATCTTATGCACCACTCAGATTCATCCGACGTTTGCGGGTGATATCGTCGTGGCTGACGCTAATGCCGCATTGAATAAGCTCTATGCCAAGGAAAGCGTGGCGAAGGCGCTCTCTGAGAAGGCTTCGGGCATCCTGGTGTTTCCCAACATCGTCAAGGCCGGCTTCATCGTCGGCGGGCACTACGGTGAGGGGGCGCTGCTGAGGGACGGCAAGCTTGTCGCGCACTATAATTCCGTGGCGGCGTCCTATGGCCTGCAGGCCGGCGTGCAGTCGTTCGGCTATGTGCTGTTTCTGATGAACGACAAGACGCTTCAGTATCTGGACAGCAGCGATGGCTGGGAAATCGGCGTCGGCCCGAGCATTGTCATCGTCGACGCGGGCAAGGCGAGGTCGATGACCACGCTGACCCTCAAGGACGACGTCTACGCGTTCATTTTCAACCAGCAAGGTCTCATGGCGGGGCTCGGCCTCCAAGGCTCCAAGATTACGAAGTTGGATAAGTAGAAACGCTCTTAGTCGACATCGAGTACCGGTGTCCATGATCGATCCGGGTTGAAGCGCTCCATCTGCTGGAATGCCGTGAGCGTCTCGGGCCCTACATCCTTCTGGTAGACGACACCGCTCTGGTTGACGATGAAGGTTTTGATTCCGGTCTCACCGTATTCGGCGGGAACGGCGACGAGTGCGAAACCGCCGATCATCACGCCCTTCACCACGTAGTCCATTTCTCCGAGAGGCGCGTCAGGCCCTTGTCCCTTCATTACCTTGAAGAAGTAGCCATGGTAGGGCGTTGCCTTACCCTGCTCGAAGCTGTAACCCTGCTCAATGGCGCGGGCAGCGGCTTCACCGACGGGACCGCCCCACGTTCCATCGGGGTTCGGCCACGCGAGGCCATCGTGCTTACCGGATGCGCTAACAATGTGCTGCGCATACTGAGTCACGTCATAGCCCTCGCGCGGCCGAAAAGCGTATTCCTGCTGCGCTTCCACATAGCCGCGGCAGAATTCGATGGCATCCAATTCGTTGCGGCCGATGCGCCGGTACTCGAGTTCTTTCAGACCTGCGGCGGCATCGAACTGCCATCGGCTCGAGCGCTTGACGATGGGTACCGGGAACGGCCACTCCCCGTTACCTACGACGAGAAACGCACGGCTCTTGCTGATGGGATCGTTCGCGACACTTGTCTTCTCCCGCGCCTTTGCAGCAAACTCCTGCGCGCGCTGGCGGTCCTGCGGATATTCTCCCGAGAGGACTACTTCCTCTCCGCCGACGCCGAAAATCTTCACCAGGGCGCCCACGTCGAACTTTTCGGCTGCGTCAATCAGAGCGGCGGCCGCCTGCTCCGGGGTCGCAAAACTTTCGGTAGCATGCACGGCAACGGCGGGCGCCGCTTTTTTCGCGGCCTCCCGCTCTGCTGCAAGAGAATCGGAGGCTGCGAGAGATACCGAGGCAAATGGGATGAGGATCCCGAGAAGCCGGCAAACTCGTGTATTCACGGATACTGATTTCATCTGTGTGCTCCTGCCGTACGTTCGCCTCGACGCTGACTAGCGGCGTCGGCCGCCGCCGCCGCGAGATCCGCCGCCGCCGCGAGATCCCATGCTCCCAGCCCCGCGGTTACTCGATGCACGGGCGCTCGAACCGTTGTATCCGCCCCCGCCGCCGAAGGCATTACGGCCGCCGCCCCCGCCGGCACCATTGCGCGACAAGTCTCTGCTGCCGACGCGATCGGCGCCTCCTGCGCCGGCGCCGGCGCGAGGGCCGTTACCGGCGCCGGCGCGAGGGCCGTTACCGGCGCCGCCACGAGGGCCGTTAGCAGCGCCGCCACGAGGGCCGTTAGCAGCGCCCGCACCGGGCCCGCCACCAAAACGACCATCCCCGCCGCCGGCCGGACGCTGGCTTGCGACGTTGCCGCCTTGCCTGCCAATCTCATTGCGGGCGTTGGATTGCCGGTTTGCGATTGAGTCGCCGCGTGCCCCGCCGCCGAATCGGTCGGCTGTCGCTCGGTCACGATAGGGGGCACCGCCGCGATGCTCTGGGCGGTGCTGCCAGCGGTTACCGCCGCCGATATTGTTGCCGCCGTTACGGATGTTCCCGTTGCGAACGAAAGCATTGTTGTTGTTGATGTTGATGCTGCCTCCATTATTACCCCAGCCGCATCCCCAGCCTCCTCCTCCGTTTCCCCACCACGCGCCCATGGCCATTCCGACACCGAAGGCAAGGGCCAGGGATCCCGGAGGTGGATAGTAAATCGGTGGGTAGGGATAAACAGGTGCGCCCCAAACCACCTCCGGGCTGTACGTGGGCACATAGATGACCTGCGGATTCGCCGGCTCGATCACGACTACCGTCTCGCTTTCGACGACCTTCGTTACCACCAGCTGTTGCTCGGTGGTTTTCAGCACATTCTTGTCCTTCGCTGACTTGCGCATGCGCTGAACGGCCGCCATTACGTCGGCCTCCTGAGCCAGGAAAGCATTGCCAAGGTCTGTGGTCCACTGAATGTCATCTGCCAAACGCTTCACTACTTCCGGAGTCCCGGCGAGCGCTTGGACGCTTGGATCCCAGGGTTCCCTCTGCACAGCATCGGCGAGTGCTTTGTCTTTCAATTCCGCGTTTCTTGCCAGGAACTGCTGCAGCTGGATGATCTCGAGAGGATAGGTGGAAGCTGCGAGCGTTTGTGCAAGCAGCGAGTCGGGATACAGCGCAATGGGTGCGACGAGCGAGGAGAGTTGGTCGGGCGGAATCTGCGCCGCTGTGGTACCCGCAGGTGACTGCGCACTCGCAAGCGGCGCAAAGCCTGGTTCTGTCGACATGCCGACTGTCGCCAGCACCGCGGAACAAAGAATCGCGACCGCACGTCGCATGCTTGCGTGAATACGTTGTCCTGTCGGCCTCGTGATCATGTCATTCTCCGATCGACTGCCGCCGTTCAGCGTAGCAATAGTGGGTTCATGCGATCTCCGGCACTCTCTTGTAGGTCCGATCCGCCGGCTCCTCGTAACCTTTTGCTTTCTGGCGGCCGGGCAACTTGATCTTGTCGCGCTTTATTTCGCGATAAGGAATGACGCTCAGCAGGTGCGAGATACAGTTGAGCCGCGCGCGGCGTTTGTCGTCCGCATTGACGATGTACCACGGTGCGGCCTCGGTGTCGGTGGCCTGCAGCATCGCGTCCCTGGCGCGCGAGAAGTCATACCAGCGGCGGTGCGACTCCAGGTCCATGGGACTCAACTTCCAAATCTTGCGTCCGTCGTTGATCCGTGATTCAAAACGCCGGGTCTGCTCTTCCTGGCTCACCTCGAACCAGTATTTGATAAGGATAATTCCCGACTCCACCACGACTCGCTCCCACGCGGGGCATAGCGATAAGAATCGCTTGGTTTCACGCTCGGAGCAGAATCCCATCACTCGCTCCACTCCCGCTCGGTTGTACCAGCTCCGATCGAAAACGATCACTTCGCCCGCCGCCGGAAAGTGCGCAACGTAGCGTTGCAGATAGAGCTGAGATCTTTCGCGTTCGGTTGGAGCTGGTAACGCGACGACACGGAACACCCTGGGGTTCACCCGCTCGGCGATGCGCTTGATGACACCGCCCTTGCCCGCGGCATCGCGTCCTTCGAACACGACGATTACCCTCAAGCCCTTCTTCTGCACCCAGAGTTGCAATTTCACGAGCTCGCGCTCAAGCTTCTCCAGCGCGCTCTCGAATTCCTTCCGAGTGAGCTTTTCGGGATTCTTCGCGGACGCGCGGGCGGCCCGCTTGGCGACCTTGGTCGCGCCGCTTGACGATGATTTTTCATGGGATCCGTCGCTCATTCGTTGGCCCCTCAGCGCGGCTGCGCCCACTGGTTATCCTCGAGACTCCACCCGCCGCCGAGCGACTTGTAGAGATTGACCACCGCGAGGAGCTGATCCCGTTGCGTCTGAGCCAGAGCACTTTCGGCCGGAAACAGCTGCTGCTGCGCCTCGAGCACCTCGAAGTAGTTCGCCCGACCGGCGCTATAACGCTCAGTGGCGATGCCTGCGGCCTCTCGCAGCGCCACGACTTGACTTTGTATAGCCGCACGCTGATCGACGAGCGTTTGGCGCGCGATCAGCGCATCGGAGGTCTCGCGGAAAGCGACTACTATCGTCTGCTTATACTGCGCGATGGTCTGGTCCCAGTACGCCTCTTGTGCGTGATAGGCGGATTTCAGCCGGCCGCCCTGAAAAATCGGGCCTGCGATCGAGCCGCCGATGCTCCAGATGTTGAATTCGCTCTTGAACATGTCGTCGATCTTCGGGCTTTGGCCGCCGAACAACGCGCCAAGTCCGATCCTGGGATAGAAGTTGGCCACCGCGACGCCAAGCTCGGCGTTGGCGCCGATCATGCCCTGCTCAGCCTGCAGGATGTCCGGTCGGCGCTTGAGCAGGTCAGTTGTCAGGCCGACCGGCGTTTGCGGTGTGACTTGTGCGGTGAGCGCTATCCCGCGATCGATCGGTTGGGGGAACCCGCCCAAGAGCACACTCAGAGCGTTCTCTTGCTGTCCGATCGCTCGATTCAAATTCGCGATGCTCGCACTGCTCGAGTCGTACGCTGCCTGAGCGCGCACCACCCCGAGCTTCGAATCCCTGCCCGCCCGGAAGCGCGATGTAAAGAGATTCAGCGTCTGCCGATAGGCGTCGCTGCTCTCCTTCGCAATCATGAGTTCCCGGTCGAACTCGATCAGGGAAAAGTAACTTTCTGCGACGCTGCTGACGAGCGTCAGCATCACACCGCGGCGCACATATTCCTGGGAATAGAGGCTCGCGCGGGCGGCTTCGGTGGTGTGACGGATCCGTCCCCACACATCGAGTTCCCAGGCGGCGCTGAGCAAGTTGCCAAACGCGTTGAAGGTGACATTGCCCGCGGAGCTTTCGAGCGGAACGAATGCCTTCTCACGGCCCGCAATTCCCTGATAGCCGATTTGGGGGTAGAAGTCGGCTTGCGCGACGCCGACCAACGCTCGAGCTTGCTCGATGCGGGTAACGGTCACTCGCAGATCGTAGTTATTGGTGAGGGCCTCCACAATCAAAGACTGAAGAGTCTTGTCGTTGAAAACGCCCCACCACGGCAAATCCGCGATCGAAGTCGCCTCCGATGGACCTACCTGGGACCTAAAGTGCGCGGCGAGCTGCACATCGGGCCGTTTGTAAACGGGTCCCACCGCGCAACCCGCGATCGCGCATACCGCCAGCAGCGCGGCGAGCGATCGCGGGACCATCAATATCTTAGAAAAGTGCGTACACACGGCGTACCCCATTTACTGAATCGCGGTCAGCATTTTTCGGAACCTGGACAGCGTCAGAAGCGTGTATGCGCATCCAATCAACAACATCTTCGTCAGATCCGGCCATACCATCCTCGGGCTTGCAGCCCGGAACAGCACCGCTTGGGAAAAGCTGACGAAGTGCGTCGACGGCACGAATTGCATGATCTTCTGCAGAGCTACCGGCATACTCTCGAGAGGCGTCTGACCGCCCGACAACAAACTCATCACGATGAACACGGGAAATGCCAAGAGTCCGAACTGTGGCATCGAGCGAACCAGCGTAGCGAGCATGATTCCAAGCGCGGTGACCGAGAAGAGGTACACCAGGAGCCCCGAAACAAAGAGCACCATCGAGCCCGCCACGGGCACTCCGATCGCTCCCTTCACCACCAGGAACAGCGAACCTATTGCCGCTACCACGACAACCAGTCCGTTCGCCCAGATCTTGGCGAACATGAGCTCGAACGGGCGCAACGGCATCACCAACAGGTGCTCGAGCGTTCCATGCTCACGCTCTCGCAGTACGGCCGCGCCGGTCAGGAAGATGGCCAGAACGGAAATATTGTTGATGATCTGGTTGACCGCGACGAACCAACTTTGCTGCATATTCGGATTGAACCGGGCGCGGGTGTTGAGTTTGACTATCTCGGAATTCCAGGGATTTCCCCGGTCGCTGAAAAAAGGTTTCGACTCCTGCAGGATGATTTTCTTGAGGTACTCCGGCCCGCGGCCTGCCTGACTCATCGCAGTGGCATCCGCGATGAGTTCGACCGTCGGCGAGACGCCCCTCGAAAGATCGGACTGAAATCTGGGCGGAATGTCGACGATGAAGGTGTAGCGCCCTTCGTTCATCGCCCGATTGATCTCGCTGTACTGCAGCTTCGCAGGGGGCAGAAACAGCGGCAGCAGCAGCGAATGGTGTATCCGCCGCGAGGCCTCCGAGTCATCCTCATCGACGATCGCCACCGATGCGTTGACCACGTCCATGACGGCACTCTTCGCCGGCGTATAGACGGAAAACGTGAACGAGTAGAGGATCAGGAACAGCAGCACCGGATCTCGCGCAAGACTCAACAATTCCTTGATGCCGAGTTGAATGATGTGGCGAAGATTCTGCATCACTAATTTTCCTGCTTCTTGAGCAGAAGCACGGAAAGGGAAAAATAGACGAGCGCTATGGCTCCGAGCGCGGCGACATTAGTCCACAGCGAGGCGAATCCGAGCGCTTTCGTAAAAGTACCCACGCTGATTGCCTGGAAGTAGGTACTTGGAAATATCTTTGCGCCTATCCAGGCGCCGCCCGAGAGCGAAGACACGGGCACGAACATTCCCGAGAATTGCACGGCAGGCAGAATGGTAATGATGGCAGCGGCGAATATCGCAGCCGTTTGCGTGCTCGCGAACACCGAAATGAGCAGACCGAACCCGGTGCTCGCCATGACATAGACGAGCCCGCCGATCACCAGCGTGACCCAGCTGCCCTTCAGCGGTACTTGGAACAGGACAACAGCAAGTATCACGAGAGTCGCGAATTGAATGAGCGCGACGCCGAGATATGGAAGCTGCTTACCGAATAGAAACTCGAGCCGAGTCGCCGGTGCGGCGTAGAAGTTGGCAATGGAACCCAACTCTTTCTCCCGAACCACGCTCAAGGCCGTCAGCATGCTCGGAATCAAAATGAGCAGGAGCATGATATCGCCAGGAACCATGGCGTAGATGCTCTTGAAATCCTGATTGAAAAGCGCGCGCACCTCGAAGTTGATCGGATTGGAAACCGGCGGAAGCCCCTTCTGATCGCGCAAGTGCTTCTCATAGAGGTTTTGGATTCCATCGAGATATCCACGAGAGGTCTCAGCGCGGAAGGGCACTGCGGCATCGATGAATGCGTTGACCTCCGGCTGACGCCCGCGCTGCAGGTCCTTCTCGAATCCCGGGGGAATCTCCATTGCAATACGCAGCTCTCCGTTGCGGAGGCGGCGGTCGAGCTCATCGTAGCCGGATATGGGCACTTGCTCGTCGAAGTAGTAGGAGCCCCGGAAGCTGTCGATATACAAACGGCTGGCGGCAGTGCCATCGGAATCCAGCACTGCAAATGGCAAATGGTCCACGTCGAGGGAAATGCCGTAACCGAATACGATCATCAACAGAATGGGCCCGAACACCGAGAACGCGAGCCGTACTCGGTCATGCTGCAGCTCGACTGCCTCGCGGCGCGCGAATGCCCAAATGCGGCCGATGCTGAACTTGCTGGATGTCTCCTCGGCGCGGCTCGGCGAACCCGCCGCCTGCGCCTCAGCAGCCTGCGCAGGCTCACTCGCCAGAGGTTCAGCCGCCTGCGAGGCCGCGGCCGCCGGTGCAGCCCCCGAAGTAGCCGTCTTGCCGCCGGCCTCTTCGAGATACCCGATGAACGCCGCTTCGAGATTCTTCGCCTTGCGCTCGGCAACCAATTGCGCCGGCGGTCCCTGCGCAAGTACCTTGCCGGCGTGCATCATCGACATGCGGTCGCAGCGTTCTGCCTCGTTCATGAAGTGCGTGGAAAGAAAGATCGTGACGCCGTTCACGCGCGACAGGCGAATGAGCAATTCCCAGAATCCATCGCGGGCGACCGGATCGACGCCCGATGTCGGCTCATCGAGAATGAGCATCTCCGGTTCGTGTATGACTGCGACCGCTAGCGAGAGCCGTTGCCGAATTCCAAGCGGCAGGCTTTCTGTCAACGTGTCGGCGACCGACTCCAGGCCGAAGCTGTTCAGTAGTTCATCGACGCGCTTGCGCCCTGCGACATCGGGTAGATCGAAGAGCCGCGCGTGCAGCATCATGTTCTGCCGAACCGTGAGTTCGGTATATAGCGAGAAAGCCTGCGTCATGAAACCGACGCGTCGGCGCGATTCCACATCGCCGCCTTTGACCGCCTTGCCGAACAGCAAAGCTGTTCCTTCGGTGGGTGGCAGCAGGCCGGTCAACATCTTCATCGTGGTTGTCTTGCCGCAGCCATTGGAGCCGAGAAATCCAAAAATCTCTCCGCGCTCGATGCGAAAACTCACGTGATCGACTGCGGTGAAGGCGCCGAACCGCTGCGTCAAACCCTCGGCTTCGATCGCTGGAGCGCTTCCGCTCGACTTCCAAGGCAGGATCACAGGTTCCTTGTGCCCGCGGCGCACCTCCTCCGGCAAGAGTTTGATGAACGTGCGTTCGAGCGTCGTCTCATTCGAATTGCGCTTGAGCTCCTCCGTAGATCCCGTCGCTAGAACCTTGCCGGCGTTCATCGCCACGAGCCAGTCGAAACCCTCGGCTTCATCCATATACGCGGTCGCGACCAATACGCTCATCTGTGGCCGTCGGATGCGGATTCGCGCGATGAGTTCCCAGAATTGCCGGCGCGCAAGCGGATCGACCCCGGTCGTGGGCTCATCGAGTATGAGAAGGTCCGGGTCGTGAATCAGCGAGCAGCACAAACCGAGCTTCTGTTTCATGCCGCCGGAGAGCTTTCCCGCGGGGCGATCTCGGAACGAGATTAGGTCAGTGCTTGCCAGAAGATCGCTGATCCGCGATTCGCGCTCCTCGCGCGATTGCCCGAAGAGGCGGCCGAAGAAATCAACGTTTTCGAAGATCGAGAGCGTCGGATATAGATTCTTGCCGAGGCCCTGGGGCAGATACGCCACGCGAGAAGAAACCGCCGTACGAAAACGTGCATCCGAGATGTTTCCACCGAGCACCTGTACATGCCCGCTCTGAAGCCGTCTGACGCCGGCGATGATGCCGAGCAGAGTGGATTTCCCGACGCCGTCGGGTCCGATCAGGCCGATCATCTTGCGTCCCGGAATGTCCAAGTTGATGGCGTCGAGCGCAATGGCCTTTCCGTACCGTTGACTCACGCCCTTGACGCTGACAACCGGGTCGCTGCTAATGCTCTGCATTACCGTGTGCCGGTGGGGCCTGTCGCGTCGCCGGTGGATCCCGTGCTGTTCCAGGGTATCTGGGCGTTCGGATTTACGTGTAGCATCGGCGGCCACGCGGCATTGTTGTCGAAGCGCACGTAGCCCATGCCCGGAATCCCGACCTTCACCAGAGCCTCGTATTGGCGCAGCCGCTCCTTGTCGATCTGCAGCTTCACGCGAAACGAAAGGTTATGGCGTTCCTCAGCGGTTTCTACTGTTTTGGGTGTGAACTGTGCGCTGGGCGACACAAAGGAGACCACCGCTCTAATTGGATATTCCGGAATGGCATCAAGCACGATCCGAGCTTCCGAACCCAAGCCCACCTTGCCTGAGACGTTCGCGGGCAAGAAGACGTACATATAGACGTCGCTGAGATCCGTCGTCGATAGTACCTTGCCGCCGGCAGGGAGAACTTCTCCGGGTTCAGCCATTCGCGTTTGAATTCTTGCCCTTATGGGGGTCTTCAGGGTGTTGTCTTTTATTTCCGCCGCGATCTGCTCGGATTCCGCCGTGGCAGCATCAATGGAGGACCGCGTTCTCACTGCCTGCGCTTTGGCGCCAACCAAGGCGGCTCGAGCCGCCTCGGCGCGGGCAAGATCGATATCCCGCTCCTGCTCGCTGACGGCACCACGGCCGACCAGATCTTTTGAGCGCTTGTATTGTTTGTCAGCGTATTCAAATTCGGTCTGCTTGACGTTCACCTCGGCGAGTGCGGTGTTGCGATTGTCTTGAGCCTCGCGAATCTTGGCGTTGGCCGCGCGCAATTGCGCCTCGAGAGGCTCGGTGTCCATTGTCGCAACCACCTGGTCCGCGTTGACCGTGTCCCCTTCGTTGGCGAGCACTTCTTTTATGCGGCCCGAATACTTGGTCGAGATGTCGACCTGTTTCGCTTCGAGCCTGCCGTTGCCGCCGGCAAATCCCGGCGGCAGCGCGGGTTTGGACAGTACCCACCATGCAACGGCTCCACCGCCGATGGCTACAATTGCAAGGGAGACGAGGATAATTTTTTTGGGCATGGGTATTTACCCCGCTGACTTCGACGGCAGATGGACACAGAGGAACATCGAGGCACACGGGAGCAGGGCCTGCCCAACTCGATCGGCGGGTACGCTGGCCGCAAACGCGAGTTTTCTCACCTCCGACTCAATCTGCCCGGATTTCGTTGCGATCACGTCGCGCTCCTCGCTTCGAGTCGGTGAGAAGATCGACGACCTTGGGCAAGCAGAGTCTGCCGGCGGGTCGTACACCCTTTGCTGCCAGATCAGGGCGCGCCTTCCAACGCGCCGCTTGCTACCGAACTCCGCTGCACGCCGGATCCATTCACCATCCGACAAGACACACGGGACGGTGGGGGTGCTCGAGCGTTTAGTTCGAGAGAGGCGGCAGCACAGTCCAGTGATCATGTTGCGAACCCGGCAACTCGTAGGCTTCCAGGCGCTTCTCGGATACCCAGATGGTGATCTTCTCGCCGACGTGCAGATCGTGGAAGAGCGTTTCCTTTCCATTCGAGAGCACGTGCTGGGTCGGTGACGGCTTGAAGCTGAAGGTCGTCACTGTGTCGCCCGCGACGTTCAGCATCTGAACGGTCATGAACGCAGGGTCGGAGATATACACCTTGGCCTCGAACTTTGCATAACGCTTACCCTTGTATATGCGGCCATCCTGGCAGGCTTGGGGTGCTTGCGGGAACTTGGCGAGAAACGCAGCGCCGAACTTCAGCTCGCTGCATGACACTTGGGGAAGCTCATCGGGATCGACGACTGCGTGCGCAATACCAATCATGAGCGGTAGCGCGAGCGCCGAGAGAAACAGCACGTGGATCTTGTTCATCTGGAAAACCTCCTAATTAGCGCTGATTGTCCTTGTCTCGCGATCACAGAGACGCCTTGCCGCGATACGATTCATCTCGGGCCGCCGGTGCCGCTGAAGTCTGAACACTCGTGCACTAGCCACACAGACGCCTTCGGATCGACCGTTACTTCGATACCGACTTCTTGAACATGCGATCAATCTTTTCGTTAATCTGTGCGATTGCCCCAGAATTCTGCTGGGCCGCCGCCAGGGCTTGATTCGCCGTGCTTTGCGCCCCCGCAGCGGCAGATCCAGCACTT
>Ga0137397_10000152_pt1 | contig 45691 bp, 46 predicted proteins | sample czorhiz116metaG_FD_106658 | JGI IMG/M metagenome (GOLD analysis project Ga0137397, IMG submission 106658) | Vadose zone soil microbial communities from Angelo Coast Range Reserve, California, USA - czorhiz1.16 metaG | ecosystem: Environmental > Terrestrial > Soil > Vadose zone | place: USA... | reverse complement strand
GGACTGGGTGGCGGCGGAAAGCAAGTGCTGCCCATTTTTTGATTTTCACATTGACCTGGAACGCGAAGGGAAATTGGTGTGCTTACGATTGACGGGGGAAGAAGGGATCAAGGCGTTTATTCGAGCGGAGTTCAAGATAGAGAAATGAGGCTTGCGGGCAAGCCCGGTGGATTAGCGGCATAGGCACTTGCCACAATCTGCAATATGGCGATGCTTGCATAATCGCGTTGGCCATTGAAGCGGTGGGCCCGCGGAGACAATCCGGAAGAGTGGCTCACCCGGGCGAGAGAAGGGTTAAACAGCTCAGCGGAACACGATGGCGAGGCGGATCTGCCAGGCGTGTGCCACCGGACCGCTGGTGTTGATGTGGTCGCGACCCTCAAAGCGAAAGGCCCAATTCTCCTTGAACCAGTATTGGAAGCCCGCGCCGTAGTTGGCAAGGTTCGCGCCGTTCTGGTTGGCAAAGGCACGCGTGTAACCCGCAGTGACGAACGGAACGAGTCTCCGTTCGCGCTGCGAACTTACAAAATGATACGCACCGTTGAAAGAGGCCAAACCGACGCCATTTCTGAAGCTTTGCGTGGGGCCCTGCCAGCCGATATCCGCACCGGCTGCCAGGCCCTTGTAGAGCATAGCTTCGCCTCCGACGCCGAGGGCGAGGGCTGCGGCGGTTGACCCGCGGGCAGAGAACCCGCCAGGAGTGACATAGGCGTACCCGTGGCCATGATAATCATCGCCGCGGACCTGAGCAGTACACTTTCCGGCCGGAATCAAGAAAAGCAGCCCGAGGATCCCCAAGTTGCGTAGTTGCATAGTTCCTCCGTTACTGAGTGGGATAGAACGGGGCCCCCATTCGGATGGTAGGAAGGCAAGTTGTTGGCCGCAGAGAGATGCCATCCAAATCTTGCAGAATCACAACATTGGGCGAAAAGAGTGCTGCCTGACATTCCGAAAACTGACTGGAGAGGCGGACAAGTGATATCCGTTGGCGACAGAAAACCTCAGACCGGGAAATGGAGGTGGGGCTTGCCGGTAATCAGCGGCGGAAATGAGAGAAGAGCCAGAAGAGCAGAGAAAGTGCGGCGCTGAGGACAAGGCAGGTGACGATGGGAAAGTAGAAGGTGGTGTGTTCGCCGCGGCGGATGATATCGCCGGGGAGACGGCCAAGACGAAACGGGAGCTTGCCGCCGAAGTAGAAGAGAGCACCGAGGAGAACAAGGAGCCCGCCGAAGAGGAGGAGAGTGCGGCCGAGTTCGCGGAGGGGGTCCATGAAAGGGATTGTAGAAGAAATGAAATAAAGAAGTAACGAGGTAGAGAGATCCCTCGTCGCGATGCTCCTCGGGATGGCGACCCTTATCGGGTCGTCAAATTAGTTCGAGGCCGGAGAAGAAGTAGCTGATTTCGAAGGCGGCCGTTTCCGGGGCGTCCGAGCCGTGAGTGCAATTGTTGCCGATGCTGGTGCCGAGATCGTGGCGGATGGTGCCGGGGGCGGCTTTCTTGGGGTCGGTGGCGCCCATGGTGTCGCGCCACTTCTGGATCGCGCCTTCGGCTTCGAGGACGAGAGCGAAAATTTTGCCGGAACACATGAAGGCGGTGAGCTCGGGGAAAAAGGGGCGCTCTTTGTGGATGGCGTAGAAGCCAGCGGCTTCGCCGTGAGTGAGGATCATCGTTTTGATGGCCACAATGCGGAAGCCGGCCTTGTGAATGCGCGAGAGAATCTCACCTTGAAGATTGCGCGCTACGGCGTCCGGTTTGATGATTGCGAAAGTGCGCTCCAGAGCCACTAGAAAGTTCCTCCGAAATATGAATCAAAGATGCCAGGCTGAAGCCCGGCGCTACAAAATCAGGAAAAAGCCTCGGGCCTGAAGGCCCGAGCTACAGAAACTTCATTTCAATACGGCGGCGAGAGTCGAGCCGAGGTCCGCGGGAGATTCCACGGTGCGGATGCCGGCAGCGGCCATCGCGGTGTATTTGTCCTTGGCGGTGCCTTGACCACCGCTGATGATTGCGCCGGCGTGGCCCATGCGGCGTCCCGGGGGAGCGGTTTGGCCGGCAATGAAGCCGACTACGGGTTTCTTCATATTGACCTTGATCCACTCGGCGGCGCGCTCCTCGGCGTTGCCGCCGATTTCGCCAATCAAAATAATGGCGTAGGTCTCGGGATCATCGTTGAAAAGCTGGATGGCGTCGAGAAATGTGGTGCCGATGATGGGGTCGCCGCCGATACCGATGCAAGTGGATTGGCCGATGCCAAGTTGCGTGAGCTGGTGGACAGCTTCGTAGGTCAGAGTGCCGCTGCGGCTGACGACGCCGACATTTCCTTGCTTGTGAATGCGGCCCGGCATGATGCCGATTTTGCATTTGCCGGGAGAGATGATGCCGGGGCAGTTCGGACCGATGAGGCGGGTTTTCTTGAGGTCGACGACGGTCGCGATGCGCACCATGTCGAGGGCAGGGATGCCCTCGGTGATGCAGACGATGAGCGGGAGTTGCGCATCGGCGGCTTCCAAGATCGCGTCGGCTGCGTAGGGTGGCGGAACGAAAATGACGGAGGCGTTTGCGCCGGTGGCTTTTGCGGCGTCGGCAACCGTGTTGAAGACGGGGCGTTCGAGATGCTTGGTGCCGCCTTTGCCAGGGGTGACGCCGCCAACCACGTTTGTGCCGTACTCGATCATCTGCTGCGCGTGAAAAGTGCCTTCGCGGCCGGTGAAACCTTGGACGATGAGGCGCGTTTTTTCGTTAACCAGGACGCTCATCGCGCACCTCCGGCGAGAGCGACGACCTTTTGAGCGCCATCCTTCATGCCTTCGGCGATGGTGAAGTTGAGGCCGCTTTCGCGGAGAATCTGCTGGCCCGCTTCGACGTTGGTGCCTTCCATGCGGACGACGACGGGAACTTGCAAATGTAAATCCTTGGCGGCAGCAACGACGCCGGTGGCAAGCACGTCGCAACGGAGGATGCCGCCGAAAATATTAATGAACACGGCTTTGACCGCCGGATCGCTCATAAGAATGCGGAAGGCGTTCTTGACCTGCTCGGCGGAGGCGCCCCCGCCAACGTCGAGAAAGTTTGCGGGAGAGCCGCCGGCATACTTGATGATGTCCATGGTGGCCATGGCGAGTCCCGCGCCATTGACCATGCAGGCGACGCTGCCATCGAGCTTGATGTAGTTCAGGCCGTACTTGGAGGCTTCGACTTCGAGGGGATCTTCTTCGTCGAGATCGCGAAGTTCGCGGAGTTCCTTATGACGGAAAAGTGCGTTGTCGTCAAAGGTCATCTTGGCGTCGAGAGCGACGAGTCTGCCGTCGCCGGTGAGCACGCAAGGATTGATCTCGAGCAGTGAGGCGTCAGTGTCAATGAAACCGCGATAGAGAGCCTGGAGGAATGGAATTGCGGAATTCGCGACTTCGCTAGGCAAGCCGAGGCCGAAGGCGATTTTGCGGGCCTGGTACGGCTGCAAGCCGACGGCCGGATGAATGTACTCGCGCAGAATGGCACCGGGATTGTTCTTCGCGACTTCCTCGATCTCCATGCCGCCAGCGGCACTGGCCATAAAGACGACGTGGCCACTGGCGCGATCGACGAGCAGGCCGAGATAGAGTTCGCGCTTGATGTCGAGGCCTTCTTCGATAAGCAGACGCTTGACGATCCGACCGGTGGGGCCGGTTTGCGGAGTGACGAGCTTCATGCCGAGAATGTGGCTGGCGAGTTCGGCGGCTTCATCCGAGGAGCGCGCCAGCTTGACACCACCGGCTTTGCCGCGGCCGCCGGCGTGAATCTGCGCTTTAACAACGACGACATTGACGTTCGAGCGCAGGCGGTGGGCAGCCTCGCGGGCTTCATCCTTGGTGAAAGCGACTTCGCCGCGGGGAGTAGTCACGCCGTAGCGAGCGAGGATCGCCTTGGCCTGATATTCATGAATCTTCATCGAGGTTCCGTTTTTCCGTTGGACTTTGAAACAGTCTGCTAGTGTTAGAATTTTGGCGACATTTGAAACATAGAAGTTTAACCGGAAGGCGAAAACAGAGCAAGGAGACGGGGAATGAGCGCTCCGACGATCGCGAAAAAAATAAGCCCCATGCTGGCAGTCGCCAACATGGAGGAAACCATCGTGTTCTACAGGACTGTGCTGGGATTCAACCCGACTCGGAACTCGCCGGAGTATTCGATCGTCGAGCGCGACGGCCAGACCATCCACTTTATGAAAGCGGCATCAGAGGAAGTCATGACGTGCCTCCGGGGGCATACGGAAATATACATCGAGGTTTGCGGTATCCGCTCCATGTGGGAGCACGTTAAAACGTTTAAGGATCGCTACAGAATCAGAGATCTGTTTGATAGGGAATACGGGATGACTGAGTTCCATATCGAAGATCCGAACGAATGCCTGGTATTTGTTGGAGAGCCGACATCCAAATGAGAACACCCGGTCCAAATTGAATCGCTATTCGAGATGGCGCAAAGAATGAAGAACAAATTCGCGGTTCGTCGCGGGCAAGATCGATGTCGTGGGGCGGCACGCCGATGACAATTTCGTTGATCGAGCGAGTCGAGGCCGGGCACGTCCTCAAACGCGCGGAAGCAGAAGCGGCGATGGAAGAGCTGCTCTCAGGAAGCGTCAAGACGCCGGAGATTGTGCGTTTGCTGGAGGCGCTGAACAGACGACCGGTTGAGGTACAGGAACTGGCGGGATTCGCGCGCATGATGCGACGGCACGCCACGCGCGTATTTACGGAGGGCGAAGCAATTCCCGCGAACATGGTGGACACGTGCGGGACCGGCGGCGACGGTTCGAACACGTTTAACATTTCGACGGCGGCGGCGATCGTTGCAGCCGCGGCGGGCGCGCGCGTTGCGAAGCATGGGAATCGCGCGGTCAATTCGCGGAGCGGCTCTGCGGACGTACTGGGGGCGCTGGGCGTGCGAATTGATTTGCCGTTCGAACGGTATGGGCGGGCGATCCGGGAGATTGGCATCGGGTTTCTGTTCGCGCAAGCGGCGCACACGGCGACGCGGCATGCGGCTCCGGCGCGAGAACAGATTGGGGCGCGAACCGTGTTTAATTTGCTGGGGCCGCTGACGAATCCGGCGGGAGCACAGTCGCAAGTGCTAGGCGTTTTTTCGGAGGATGTGATTGACCTCGTGGCGGCGACGCTTGCTGAGCTTGGCGTCGAGCGCGCGTTTGTGGTGCACGGCGCCGGGGGACTTGACGAAATTTCGCTTTCCGGGGAGACGATGGTTGCCGAGGTGCGAGGCGGCGCCGTAAAGCGCTTCACGGTGGCGCCAGAAGAATTTGGCGTGGCGCGCGCACCGCTCGAATCCATTCGCGGAGGAACGGCTGCTGAGAACGCGGGGCTCATTCGGCGCATTCTGGAAGGTGAAGCCGGACCGGCGCGCGATATCGTGGTGGTCAACGCCGCGGCTGCGCTTGTCGCTGCGGGCGTGGCCGCAAATTTTCGTGAAGGCGCGGGACTCGCGAGTTTCGTGGTTTCCTCGGGAGCCGCAAGCGAGAAACTGGCAAGTCTGGCTGCGTTCACTGGCAAGAGTTAGATTCACAATCTTGGTGAGGTTGAGGAGAGACCATTGAGAGAGATTGTGGCCGTTCTATTGATTGTTTTTTTTTCGTGTCCAGCTCTCGCGCAGAAGGCAACTCCTCCGTCGCCCGCGCAGGTCGTACAGGAAATCCGTGACTACCGGATGGACAACGAGGACCGCATCGTACGCGAGCTGAGCGAATTCCTTGCGATCCCCAACATTGCGAGCGACACGCCGAATATCCAGAAGAATGCGGCGCATCTGGTGGAGATGCTGGAGGCACGCGGAATCGAAACACACCTTCTGCCAATCAGCGGGCGCGGGCCGGTGGTTTTTGGCAAATTGATTTCGGCGGAAGCGAAACGCACGGTGATTTTCTACGCGCACTATGACGGGCAGCCAGTGGATCCCGCCGCGTGGACAGATGGAAAGCCTTTCGAGCCGGTGCTGCGCGATGCAGCCATCGAAGCTGGCGGAAAGCGGATTCCCTTCCCGGAAAACAGCGCGCAACACCGGGCGATCTATAACGACAATTGGCGAATCTACGCGCGGTCGTCTTCCGATGACAAATCACCGATCGTGGCGCTGCTGGCAGCAATCGATGCGCTGCGGGCGAAGACAATTCCCCTGGCCGTCAACCTGAAACTCGTTTTGGAAGGCGAAGAGGAGGCGGGCTCGCCAAATCTGCAGCGCACGCTGGAACTTCATAAGAACCTGCTTGGCGGCGATTTGCTGATCACCGGAGATGGGCCCGTGCATCAAAGCGGGCGGCCGCTGCTCTTCTTTGGAAACCGGGGCATTCTCGGATTTGAAATCACGACGTTTGGGCCAATCCGCGCCCTGCACAGCGGTCACTACGGAAACTGGGCGCCAAATCCAGGTTTCGAGCTGGCACGGCTTCTCGGTTCGATGAAATCGGAGGATGGTCGCGTCCTGATCGAGCGCTTTTACGACGATATCGCGCCACTGGGAACAACCGAGAAGAAAGCCCTGGAGGAGATGCCGAATAATGACGCCGATCTCGAAAAAGAGCTACAGTTCGCCAAACCGGAGGGTGGCGGGAAAAGGCTTATCGAGCTTCTTCAACTTCCCTCGCTGAACATACGTGGCCTGCGGAGCGCCTACGTCGGCGAACAGGCGCAAAACATAGTCCCGGAGAAGGCCGAGGCTGCGCTCGATGTGCGGCTGGTGAAAGGCGAGGACCCCGACAAGAAATTCGAGCAGGTGCTGGCGCACATTCGGAAACAAGGTTTCTATGTAACTTCGGCCGTGCCCACAAAAGAAGAACGGCTTTCAAATCCTCATGTCGTCCGTGTCGTCAAGGACGTGTGGAATTATCGTGCCTCTCGAACTTCCCTGGAGTTGCCTGTTTCAAAAGCGCTCGTTCAGCTCGTGCAAGATGCGACGGGGGAAAATTGTGTCATCGCTCCAACGCTGGGCGGCAGCGCACCGATGTACATTTTCGAAGACCTTGTTCTGCCGTGGATTGGCGTGCCCATCGTAAATTACGACAATCATCAGCACAGCTCGGATGAAAATTTGCGGCTGGGGCATTTCTGGCGCGGCATGGAAATTTATGGGGCGATATTGGCGGATTTGAATTGGTGAAAGAAAACAATTTAACAGAGAAGGCATAGAGACCACAGAGAGAACTTCGCATTAAAGTCAGAGCGACAAGAAATTCTGCAAAAGCTGCTTGCCGGAATCGGTCAGGACGGATTCGGGGTGAAATTGGACGCCTTCGATTTTGTGGCGGCGGTGGCGGAGGCCCATGATGATGCCATCATCGGTCTCAGCGGTGATGGTCAACTCGCGCGGCAATGATTTTCTTTCGACGATCAGAGAATGGTAGCGCGTGGCTATAAAGGGATCTGGAAGCTGGCGGAAAATGTTCTTGTGGTCGTGATGAATCTGGCTGGTTTTGCCGTGGAAAAGTTTCGGGGCGCGGACGATTTTGCCGCCGAACGCGGCGCCAATAGCTTGATGGCCGAGGCAGACACCGAGGATGGGGAATTTTCCGGCGAGGCGCTCGACCAGCTCGACGGAAATGCCCGCTTCCTGCGGCGTGCAAGGTCCTGGAGAAATTACGATGCGTTCGGGCCTGCGGCGGATAATCTCTTCGACGGAGATTTTGTCGTTGCGATGCACTTCGACCTGGCAACCGAGTTCGCCGAGATACTGGGCGAGGTTGTAGGTGAAGGAATCGTAGTTGTCTAGCAACAAAATCATTTTGGCTTCCCTGAACCGCCTCCGCGGTGCGCTTTTTCCAGCGCTGTAAGCAACGCTTTCGACTTGTTCACGCTCTCCTCATATTCGCCTTGCGGAGTAGAATCCGCAACTATGCCGCCTCCCGCCTGGACGTGCGCCACACCGTTTTTCATCACCATCGTACGAAGCGCGATGCAGGAGTCGAGGTTGCCTGCAAAATCAAGGTAAAGAATGCCTCCGGCATAAATCCCGCGGCGCGTGCGCTCGAGTTCCTCGATGATTTCCATGGCGCGGACTTTGGGCGCGCCGGAAACGGTGCCGGCCGGAAAACAAGCCATCAACGCATCGAAACAATCCACGTCTTCGCGCAAGCGGCCGCGCAGGCTGGAAACCAAATGCATGACATGGGAGTAGCGCTCGACGGTGAGCAACTTTTCGGACTTCACCGTGCCGTAGTCGCAGACGCGGCCGAGATCATTGCGGCCCAGATCGACGAGCATGATGTGCTCCGCGCGCTCTTTTTCGCTGGCAAGCATTTCTTGCTCAAGGCGCTGGTCTTCGGCTTCGTCCTTGCCACGCCAACGCGTGCCGGCGATGGGCCGGTAGAAGACGTCGCGTCCCTGGACCTTGACGAGCATTTCCGGTGAGCCACCGACAACGGAGACGTCGTTGAGCTGCAAATAGAAGAGATAGGGCGAGGGATTTAGCGCGCGAAGTTCGCGATAGACCTCGAAAGGCTCAGCTTTCGTCTTCGCGGAAAAGCGCTGGCTGAGCACGACCTGAAAAATATCCCCGGCGCGAATGTACTGCTTGGCTTTGCGCACGGCGGCCAAGTATTCGGGGCGACGGAAATTGGAAGCCACTTTCAGCGGCGTGCGCTGCTTTGCCTTAGACGGCTTCTTCGGGCGTTCCGCGGCCACCGGCTCATCGAGCAGCCGGCGCGTCTCCTTGATTTCGCGCACGGCATCGTTGTATTTCGCGCGCAGGCTGCCGCCGCCCTCGGTGAAAACATTGCGAACGATCCACAAGCGGTGCTGGACGTGATCGAAAGCGACGAGGCCGTGGTAGAACATCAGCATCGCGTCATACAGGCCGATTTCGTCGCGGAGGCGCTTGGGAATGCGCTCGATCAGCCGCACCATGTCGTAGCTGAAATAGCCGATGGCGCCAGCGACCAGCGGCGGCAAGCCGGGCAGCCGAACGGGACGAAAACGTTCGATGCGCTCGCGCAGGAACGAGATGGGATCGCGCTCCTCCCAGACGACGCGGTCGCGGCCTTCCAGGACGCACGCGCCGTTGGCGTAACGGAAGATTTCCTCGGGGTGCGCGCCCGCAAAAGTGTATCGCGCTATTTTTTCGCCGCCCTCCACGCTTTCGAGAAGGAAGGAGTAGCGCGCACCCCGGGCAATGCGCAGATAAGCGCTGACGGGAGTCAGCAAGTCCGCGGAAAAAACATCGTAGACAGGGATGAGGTTGCCCTGTTTCGCGAGGCGCTGAAATTCGCGGAAATCCGGCTGGATCATGGGAATCGGTTCACACTTCCGACCGAGTCGGAATCTTCGATCGACGGTCTACAATCAAAAGTTAAGAGCGATTATTATGGCATTTCTGAATCAGCGGCGCTGGTGAGACTTTTCTTCGGCGCGGAGGGCCGCGAGTACGGCGCGGCGCATAGGCGCTTCGGGCGCGCGCTTTCCCGTCCAGATTTCCCACTGGGCAACGCCCTGCGCGACAAACATCTCGACGCCGGAGACAGTGGCAATTCCCTTTTTCGCGGCGAGGTTCAAGAGTTGGGTCTTCTGCGGGCGGTAGATCAAATCCATGGCGATACGGCAGTGTAACTCGCCGGGTGCGAGAGGCGAGATTTCATCGTGCGGGTGCATGCCGATGGGCGTGGCGTTGAGGACGGCGTCAAAAAATTCCGTGCGTAAAGCGCGACGCGGCACTACTTCTCCGCCCACGGCCCGCGCCAGTTCTTTCGCCGCTTTCTCGCGCCTGGCGCAAATTCCGACGACGGCGCCGGCACGAGCGAGCGCGAACGCAGCGGCGCGCGCCGATCCACCGGCGCCAAAGATTAGCGCACGGCTCCCTTTGATTCGGAGCTTTTTCTCCAGCGCGCGGAGCACGCCGATGTAGTCCGTGTTGCAGCCGTAAAGCGACCCGTCGTTCCGAACCACAATGGTATTCACGGCGCCGATTTCTGCCGCTAGCGGCTCGCATTCCTTCAAGTGCTTGAGGATGGCCTGCTTGTGCGGCAGGGTGACGCTGAAACCGCGGACGCCGAACTCCGGAATAGCGACAAGAAAATCACTGAGTTGGCGCACCAGGAACGGGAGATAGACGGCATCCACGCGGCGCGACACGAATCCCGTGTTGTGTAACAACGGAGAAAGAGAATGGCCGATGGGATCGCCAATCACTCCGTACACTCGCGTGCGGCGCGTGAGAGTGTGCGCGCGATAAAGATGTTTCATTTCGTCCAGGGAAACCTGGCCGGGGGCGGTCGCCGCGGCGACAGGCGCGTAAGCCAGCGCGCTTCCCTCGCGCAAGGCGAGGATTCGCGCGGGCAGGCCAGCCTCTCCCATGGGAACGGCGACAAAATTTTTCGAGTTATGCGCCAAACGCAGGAGCCGCACGCTGTCGCGGATGCTCCGCGTTTCGGCTGCGATTTTTACGGCATCGACTCCGCCGTGAGCCGGCGGGTTCACGGTTCGAGGCAAATCAGGCGTGCGCTCGAAGTCGTGCACGGAAAGCATGACGCGCGGCGGCACGGGGTATTCCCGAACGGACTGGCCGGGAAGCTTGCGCAAGGTTTCTACTTCGAGATCGCACCATTGGCAACCGGCTTCGCGAGCCTGAATGAGCCAGTAGAGTTCGCGGTCAACGCCCCCGGCAAATTTGCCTCCGCCTTCGCGACGGCGACAGGTGGCGAGGAATGTAGCGCCCCGAGACCGGCGCTTGCCCAGCCAACGGAGGAATCGTGCGCGTTCCACGTCACTGTGTAGCCAATCGAGACGAAGCTCGACGGTGCTGGTATGCCTTAAAGCGGCGCGGACGAGCCTCGACATTTCCGCCGCCGTCCCAGCCGCCACAACCGCACAAATCCGCCGTAATCCGGTGCCAAAGGGGCCCATGCCTGCCTTATGCCGCCAACCTGTTGAAAATACAGCTGCTAGTATGCCGTAACTGCCGACCACACCCGTATCAAAAGTGTAAAGCAACCTCGGCCATTTAGTTGACGCATGGGGTAGGCCCTGATACTTTCGCTTAGAAAAGTCCATGCACGGCCCGTCGGGCGTGTTTTCGAAGGAGTTTGGAATGCGCGCTAGCATAGCTGTCTTGTCTTTATCGATCTTCCTGGGTGCCGCGGTAAGCTCAGCACAAAACGCGCCTCAGGCGGCTCCGCAAAATCCGCCAATCGACTACAGCGCGGTAAATTGCTCAGGATTCGTTACGGATCAGAAAGTGCCGGATGGAATCCAGATCGTCTCCGGGGAGCAATCGAACTACAAGATCGTCTTTTCGCGGGGCGAGTATGTGCACATCAATCGGGGCCAGGACAAGGGTGTTCGCGTCGGCGATCGGTTCTCGGTGGTGCGGCCGGACAAGGATCCGACGGATGTGCCATGGTTCAAGTGGCAGGCGAAGCTCCTAAGAGCCATGGGCTCGCTTTATATGGACGCGGGGCAGGTGAAGGTGGTCAACGTCCAGCCCAAAGTTTCCGTCGCTCAGGTCATCTTCTCGTGCGATTACATGCAGCGCGGAGATATCCTCGTACCCTATCAGGATCGGCCGGCACCCCCGTACAAGGATCCTGCCGGCTTCAATCACTTCGCGCCTGTGAGCGGCAAGCCGGTGGCCATGCTGGTGGCCGGAAAAGACTACGGACAAGTCTACGGTAAGCTCAACTCGGTCTATGTAAACCTCGGGACCAACCAAGGAGTCAAGATCGGCGATTACTTCCGAATCTTCCGCTATCAAGGTTCGATGGCGGAGACCGTGCCGCAAGAAAGGGGTTTTCAGTATATGACGTACGGCTTCGGGAGCGCCCCCGCGCGCTACCAATGGAATGACTTGCCGCGCGAAGTGCTCGGCGAGGGAATCGTCATCAACGTCAGCCGGAATTCATCGACGATGGTGATCACATTCAATTCGAGTGAAGTCTTCGCGGGCGACTACGTCGAAGTCGAATAGAAGTACGGAATCTCGCTCCATGACTCAGGCCCGCTGCGGTTTCTCCGCGCGGGCCTTTTGCTTTTTCCGGTGATGTTAATTCCAACTCTTCTATCTGGCTTAGATAATTCAGGTCCCGTCGCGAAGTGAACTCTCGGAAAAAACCTCACATGTAAATCCAAAGAGACGAGCCTCGGGATCACGCCAAGCCTCTCGATGCAGCCCGGCCTTGCGGCAGGTTTCCTCGAGGAACTGCTGGCGCGTCAGCCGATGTTCCATCGCGACTTGAGGGAGAAGAAGCCCGCTCTGCGCATGCAGACGGACCAGCAGCCCGTGATGCCCAATCTCGATGGATTCAGGGGCGATAGGCTGCAGGGGTGAAAGCAGCGAGATTTCAATGCTAAGTTCGCCGAGCTGCTCCGTTTTCATGGGAGCGAAGCGCGAATCTTCCAAAGCCGCACTGGCTGCGCAGCGAACAATGGCCTCTCCGAGCGGCTCGTTCGCTTCAATAACGCCAATGCAACCCTGCAGGCGTTTGGCCACATGAAGGGTCACAAAAACGGCGCGGCGCTCCGCGAAGACTTCTTCACTGGGGAACACATCAGGGAGCTTGCGGTGGGAGACGGCCTCGACAACGGCCGTCCTGGCCAGTTGTAGGGCGGCGCGCCGGTCCGCTTCAGAGAGGGACGACATCCTCGGACTTCTTGCGGGCTTCGAGCATGCGGAGTCGGCGGCGCTGCTTGATGCTATCGTCGACGTGGCTCCAGAAGCGCCGGAAATACTGTGCGGCGGAGACCAGCGCGCTGATCACTACGAGCCAAAGCAAAACCTGCCCCAGCAGCTTGAGCCAGGGGTGACCCACTCCGGCTCCGGCGATAAGTACCGCCACGGCGCAAACCTGCAAAACCATTTTTGTTTTTCCAAGCGTGGAGGGTTCGATGGTGAATCCTTCGGCCGAAGCGATATTGCGCAAGCCGAGGACCGTGAATTCCCTGCCGATGATGATGACCACCATCCAGGCGGAAACCAGCTGCATGCTCACCAGCGAAACGAACGCCGCGGAAATCAGGAGCTTGTCGGCAATGGGGTCGAGAAGAATGCCAAGGGTCGTCACCTGCAGCCGGCGCCGAGCCAGGTAGCCATCCGCCCAATCGGTCGCAGCTGCCAGCAGCAGGATGAACACGCCCCAGACCTCGAAGTGCACGGAAAATCCCCAGAACTCGAAGTTGGGACTGCGAGTGAGGAGGATCACTATGAGGACGGGAACGAAAAAGATCCGCAACAGCGTCAATGAGTTAGGAAGATTCATGAGTCCATGGCGGCGGAGGGAGCCGCCCGTGGCATCAGCCACCGCAGTTTCACTATAGACTTGGTGTAAGGATGCGTCAACACGTCAGAGGCGGTTCCGGGAGCACGCCGAAGAGCCCGAAACTGGTACCTTTTCGGTCTTTGGCGGTAACTCTAAGATTAACTCTCTCTTAAGGGCACAAACAAGGAAGGCCGTACTCTTCCTTATCGCGGCTGCTGCAAATCTGTGCAAATGTGAAAACGGCACTATGGCGCCGAGGGGGTTAACGCCAGGACGGAGGACGCTCCAAAAATACGAGTAACCGTTGTATTTCCAATGGATTACAAGGACTCATTTTTTTCGCCTTTTTGGGCAATGCCGGAAAACACCTGCGCGCGTGCAAAAGGGAAGTTGCAGTTTCCACAATGTTTTCCACAGAGGATCGGCTCTTCGCCCCAAAGGGCGAAAGTCTCTGGGAGAGGCCGCAAGTTGGTAAAAACAGAGGTTTTACGCGGCGTTACTTCAAAGTTACCGGATCGAAAAACGCAGCACGCCGCTCAGATAGCCCGCGGACCGCGAAGGAGTCTGATAGGAAGCATGAAGACGGCGCTAAAGAGGCCGAGAACTCCATGAACGGCGATTCCCACAAGGCGAAAGGGCAATGTCAGGAGCCACACGATGGGGTATAGCACAAGAGCGAGCAGCGCGAGCGGCCAGCAAAGAACGAACAGGATGATCCACAAGAAAAAAGCAGCCATGATAACCTCGCTTGTGGCGGGCACGAGAAAAAATCAGCAACCATGATAACCGCAGAACCGCCAGCCTCATTGAATGTTACGAGAGCACGCGCGGAAAAGTTTCCTTCACGGCAAATTCTTTGAGCCGGAGCCGCCGGGCGATGGACGCAGGCACCTCTGCATCGAGCCGCATGTGCGAATCGTCGATTTCCGAGTGAAGGACCCGTCCCAGCGCGTGAATCATGGCCAGGATACGGCCTTCCGCCAGCGGTAAACGAATCGAAAGAGTTACAACAGGATCGGTGGGCATTTCAACGTCCATGCGGCGCAGCAAATCCTCGATCCCTTCGCCTGTGAGAGCGGAGACTAGTACAGGCGCGGCGGCAGTGCTTCTGCGGGCGCCGTTGATGATGGCGTTTCGCTCTTCAAGAGTGAGCTGGTCCATCTTATTCAGCACGCGCAGCCTGGGGCGGTCGTCGACACCAAGTTCCCGCAAAATTTTGTCGACTTCCTCATCGAGTTCGTCGTGGTGCGGATTGGAGACGTCGCTCACATGCAGTATCAAAGCGGCTTCCTGCACCTCTTCGAGAGTCGCGCGAAACGCTGTCAGCAAACCATTTGGCAGATCGCGGATAAACCCGACGGTATCGGAAACTAGGACGCGGCGGTTCGAGGGAAGGCGCAGCGCGCGGATCGTGGGATCGAGCGTCGCGAACATTCTCGAGGAAACTAGCACGTCGGCGCGGCTGAGCGCATTAAACAACGTGGATTTGCCCGCGTTCGTGTAGCCCACCAGCGCGATCGTCCCGAGAGGAACGGCATTACGGGCCTCGCGCCGCAGCGCCCGCTGCTTGCGGACTTCATCAATGCTGGTTTCGATCTTGCGGACACGATCACGAATCCTGCGGCGGTCAGTTTCCAGTTTCTTCTCACCGGGGCCGCGCACGCCGATGCGACCCGCTCCGCCGCCCGCTCCACCCGCGCCACCGCCGCCGCTCTTGCCGCCGAGACGCGACATCGCGGTTCCTTTTCCAGTCAGGCGGGGCAGCATGTAATTCAGTTGCGCCAGTTCGACCTGCAGCTGACCTTCGCGGCTCCGCGCATGGCGCGCGAAAATATCGAGAATCAGCTGTGTGCGGTCGATTACCCGGCGATCTGTCGCTTCTTCAATGTTGCGCTGCTGCACCGGAGAAAGATTGCTGTCGAAAATGATCAGCGGCGCTTTGTGCGCCGTGGCTTCCGCGCGAATTTCGTCCAGCTTGCCGCGACCAACCAGCGTTGCGGGATCCGCGGAGTCACGCATCTGGAAAACGGTTCCAGCAATCTCTGCGCCCGCGCTGCGCGCCAATTCCACGAGCTCCGAGAGCGATTCGCGGCCTTGCTCGCCAGCCGGCATGCCGGGAAAGCGAGGGGCGCGCTTCCATCCAACACCTACAAGCAAGGCGCGCTCCGCTATAGAGACTTGATGTTGTGTTTTCTTCACTGAGATCGGCCGGGAGTCATCGTGCGGACTTGCCGCATTCTTTGCGGTGCTCGCCCCTGAAAACAATTATACGCCTCTCTCTCCGGCCCGGCGACCCATCTCCGACCTACTAGGTTTTGCGCGGAGGAGAGACGGTTTGCGACGCACATAGACCCGTGGGAAGATAGGTCCATGCGAAAATTGATTCTCACGGCGGTAAATTTATTGGCAGTTGGGACAATGCCGATGGGGAATGCCCAGGCGCAGCAAACACCGGCAGCAAATGCTCAACAAGCACCGGCCAAGGCATCAGCCCCGGCTGCCGGTGCTCAAAAGACGCCCGCGGCAAAGACGGGGCCGGCAGCAAAGCCAAGAACCCAGCCTGTTCTGACCCTGAAGACACAGAAAGATAAAGCTAGCTATGCGGTCGGATTGAATGTGGGCAGAAACCTGGGAGCGCAACTGCACCAGCAGTCGGTTGAGTTGGACCAGGCAATCCTTCTAAGAGGCGTGAAGGACGCCCTGGCAGGCGGAAAGACGCTGTTGACAGATGACGAAGTGAAGGCCGTGCTCACGCAACTGCAGACCGAAGTACGAACCAGACAGCAGGAAAAGATGAAAGCAGAGCAAGAAAAAATGAAAGTGGCCGCAGAAGGGAACAAGAAGGAAGGCGAGGAGTTTCTGGCCGCGAACAAAACCAAGGAAGGCGTCGTCACGCTGCCGAGCGGCCTTCAATACAAAATTCTGACGGAAGGTACGGGACCTAAGCCGGCGGCCGCCGACACCGTCTCTTGCAACTACCGCGGCACACTGCTTAACGGCACAGAGTTTGACAGCTCCTACAAGCGCGGCCAGCCAGCGTCATTCCCAGTGACGGGCGTCATCAAAGGCTGGACGGAGGCTCTCCAACTCATGCCCGTGGGATCGAAGTGGCAACTCTTTATTCCAGCGGAGCTGGGATATGGCGATCGTGGCGCGGGTGCGGACATCGGCCCGGGCGCGACGCTCATTTTTGAAGTGGAGCTGCTCTCCATTCAGAGCAAGGAAAAATCTGAAGCTACTCCCAAATAGCGCGAGACTCGAGAAGCCCGTTTATCCGAGGAGCCTTTGCGGCTATAGTCCTGCCGTCTGAAGCCATTCGAACACGCTGGCCTGCACATTGGCATAATCGCCAAAGCCTGAAAACCATCGCACGCCCGGCTCTTTTCTGAACCAGGTGAGTTGGCGTTTGGCGTAGCGCCGCGTGGCCTGCTGGATTGATTCGCGTGCTTTTTCCAATGCAATCTCGCCCCGGAGGACTGCGCGCAACTCCCGGTAGCCGATGAAATCAAACGGCTTCGAATCCTCGCTCAGGCCACTCTCAAGCAGCGCTTGCACTTCACCCATCCATCCGTGCTCGAGCATGGCGTCTGTTCTAGCGTGGATGCGCTCGTTGAGCTTCTCGCGCGGTGGAATCAATCCTACTTTCAGAATGCTCCATCCTTCCAGCGGGACGCGGCCGGTGGTGTGCACTTCTGATATCGGCTTGCGCGCCAGAATACATACTTCGACGGCGCGGATGAGTTTCTGCTCGTCCGCGGGCGCGATTTTCCTCGCCGCTTCCGGGTCGAGCCGCTTCAAGAGGCGATGGAGATGGCCGGGCGGATACTCTTCAACGCTCGCACGGAGCCGCTCGCGCAATTCTTCCGAGCGCTGCGGAACGTCCGCAAGGCCTTCGAGCAGCGCGCGCAAATACAATCCAGTCCCAACGGTAAATACCGGCACTCGTTTGCGCCGCCGCAGTTCTTCTAGAACTTGCAGAGCCAACTGGCGGTAGCCGCCCGCAGTGGCTTCATCCTTTGGCCCAAGAACGTCCAAGAGATGATGCGGTATGCCACGACGTTCGACGAAGCTGGGCTTGGCAGTGCCCATATCAAAACCGCGATAGAGCTGCGTCGAATCACACACCACCACTTCCCCGCCGAGCCGCTCCGCAAGCTTCACGCCGAGCGCTGACTTTCCCGATGCCGTCGGACCAACGATGGCAACGAGTGGCAAGAGCGCTTTAGTTTCGCTCATCGAAAAAGGAGATGCCGCGCGCGAACAAAAAGAAAAATGAGCAAGAAAAGTGCGAGGAGAAGACTGCCCAGAACCTGTTGGCGCGGGAGTTTCATTATTGTTAATTGGAGTCGTTCGGCAGAATGTTGTAATAGTACCTGTAACGCAACTCGATGTAGGGGCCCTTGAATTGTGGAGGCAAAGGCTCAAAAGGACTTGATGCGCGCACGGAGGAATAAGCGGCCCGGTCCAGAGGTTCTTTCCCGGAGTTGCGCTCGATTAACGGTTCGTCGGAGGGCACACCACCGTCGCGATTGATCCTGAAAGTGAGATAGACGATGCCTTTCTCACCAAGCTCGACAGACCCGGGCATGACGGCAAACCAATTGCGCTTCACAGTAACATAAACGCGCTCCAGATAGCTCTGGAAGTCCACCCCTTGAGGATCCGTGAGCATTTCAATACCGCCGTAGGCCGTCCCTCTCCGGCCGCCTCCCCCCTGTCCGCCTCCGCCCGGAAGCTGGCCGCCTCCCCCGATTGGCTGTGGACCGGAAGGCCGAGTCGCAATTCGCAAGGAGTCTTGAATGCTTTTGCCGGCCGAAGTCTCCTTTGGCAATACGAGGTTAGGACGAGGGATCGGAGCATCGGGCGTTTCTAGCTTTAGTGGAGCTTTTGGAGAAGGCATGTCGGCTTGCGTCTGGGGAACAGTTTGCGGGACGTTTTGCTTGGGTGTCGGCGCGTTCGGCAACTCTCTCACCGGACGTTCCGGCTGAGGGGCGGGCGTTGGCGTCGGAATAATAGGCGGGGCCACTTCCCGCAATACGCGCGGATTGACGCGAACTTCAGGTGCAGGTTGAACCGGAGCCGATGGCTTTAATGATTCCAGCCTCCACGGCGGAAGCAACGGCGTCAATTGCCTTTGCGCGAGTTCTATTTCGGCTTGCGTCGGCACATGCGGCGGGAAGAGTTTCGACTGGAACAACAGTGCAACGAACAGCAGAACGTGAAACGCGATGGAAGATAAACGCGTGGTGAGTTGCCACTTGGCTTTCTCTTCTGCCTGCTCGGGAGCGATCAGTTGGACTTCCCCGGTACTGAAAATGTCGGGGCCGACGAGGTCTTCGGCGACATGCAAAGGATGCTCGCTCATTTCCGGCGGCGCGGAGCCAACAGGCACAGCGATACGTTCGTCCAGGTCGGTCGGTTGAACCGGTGTCGAAAGGTCTTCCTTGACGCCGTAGGCTTCGCGATTCACGTCGCGAGGGACGACCACGCGCGCGGCGATGGACTCGAGCGGCAGATTTGCGGGGATAGTCGAGTTTCCGTCCAACTGCACAATGGGCAGCATGGCTGGCACCAGCGTGCGTTCATCCATGGTGGTGGGACGGCGGCGCTGCGTTGGCGCATCCACCGCCGCAGGTGGACGAGCGCCGATCGGAACCAAAATTCGTGAAATCATCTTGTTTTGTCTTGTATGGCGAATGAGCCTATTTGGACGCGCGCAGCGTGCTCTTGGATGCTTGCCATGACACGGCTTGCCAATTCGAGGGCCGCGCGTCCCGCTGCTCCATTGGTGCGCGGTTCCTTGCGCGAGCGCGAGGCGCTGACGAACGCTTCGAGTTCGGCATGCAGAGGTTCGACGGCAGGAGCATTCAGCTTCTCGAATCCAAACTCGGGCTGCGGACCGGGCTTCTTCACGCCGATGCGCAGGGCATCGCGCCGCGCATAATCCAGCGAAATATATTCGTGCTGCTGGAAGAAGCGCATCTTGCGCACGCGTTCCGTGGAAACCCGGCTGGCGGTGATATTGGCTACAGCTCCTCCCGCAAATTCCAGGCGCGCATGTGCGATGTCCACTTTTTCCGTCAGCACCGGAATACCGACGGCCTTGACCTCCGTCACCGGCTCGCCGACCAGCGCCAGCAGAATGTCCAGATCATGGATCATCAAATCGTAAATCACATCCACGTCGAGACTGCGCGGCGTAAAGACGCCCAATCGGTGCACTTCGAAAAACAGCGGACGGTTCAGGATCGGCTCAACCGCAACGACGGCTGGATTGAAGCGTTCGACGTGGCCCACCTGCAGAATCCGTGCGTTTTTCTTTGCCGCATGGACCAGCGCATCGGCCTCTGCGAGAGTCACAGCCATGGGCTTTTCAACGAGCACGTCGAGTCCCATTTCCAGAAGCCGACAACCCACCTCCGCATGCGCGACGGTTGGAACGGCCACGCTCGCGGCGTCAGCGCGTTCGCGCAGTTCATCGAGGCCTTTCAAAACTTGCGTCTGGTATTCTGCGGCAACAGCCGCGGCGCGTTCCTCATTCTCGTCGAAGACGCCAACAAGCTCCACGCCCTCAAGTTCCCTGTACACCCGAGCGTGATTTCGCCCGAATTCGCCCGTACCCACGACGGCGACACGAATCGTTTTCAATCCTCCCGCCGCCGCGCTCATTTCTTGTTCATTCCCTTCGAAGCTTCGTTCGGTTCCGGGGCGGCAAGCGGAGCGAAGGCTTGGATCGCGATTCCCGCCCCATCCGCCGACTCGATCAGTTCTGCCCGGTCAAAAAGAAGCGTCCGCTCCGCGTCCACGGCAAGAGCAGTCGCACCCGCACCCCTCATCTGTTCGATGGTGGGCAAACCGACCACGGGTACATCAAAGCGCATATCCTGGCCGGGCTTGCTGACTTTCACGACAACCAGCGGCTTGCCACAAGCAATGCGAGCGGCGCGCGCGATGGTCTCATCGGTGCCTTCCATCGCTTCCACAGCTACGCAAGCGCGATCACTTATAACCACCGTTTGTCCGATATCCATACTCGCGATTTGCCTGGCCACGCCGAGCCCATAAGCCATATCTTCGGCTTCGTGCTCGTTTGGGGCGCGCCGCGTGAGCACGCCAGGATTAGGCACCAGTGGCTTCAGGAACAGCGTCGAATCCACCAGGCGGATCCCTTCGTCTTCCAACACGCGGGCGACCGCGCCGATCAGCGCATCGGTGTTCTTTCGCGGCAACGAAAACAGCAGCTTTGCCAGCTTCCAGTCCGGCCGAATGGCGCTGAAAATTTTGTTGTGCTTCACTTGCCCGGCCATGACCGCCTGCTTCACGCCTTCCTGATGCATCAAGTCGATGGTCTTGCTTAACTCACCGAGGCTTACCCAGTGCAGCCGTGTGGCAATTTTCTCCAGCTCCACAGAAGCCTCTTCTTTCAACGCGATCACCGCCATATCGATTCCCTGGCTGCGCGCGCCTTCCAGCACCAGGAACGGAAAGCGCCCGTTTCCGGCGATGAGTCCCCAGCCTGTCGTGTTGGTGTTCGCGTCGGGCATGAAATCAGCAGCCAGGAGTTACTTCACGATGCCGCGCTCGGCGCTTTCGATAAACTTGATCAATTCCTGCACGTCCGCGGAATCACCCAACGATTTGCGCATTTCGACCAGCGCCTGCGAGGTATTCAGCTTCGAACGCAACAGCAAACGATAAGCGCGCTTCAAAGCCTGCAAACGCGAGGCCGCAAATCCTTTGCGCTCCAGGCCGATGGCATTGATACCGAAGCTTTTCGTCTCGCGCTCGGTGACGATTTTGGAAAACGGCGGCACGTCCTGGGTAATCACCGTCGACGCGCCAATGTAGGCGTAACGGCCAATGCGGCAAAACTGATGCACCGGACAAAACGCGCCAATCGTTGCGAAATCTTCCACAGTGACATGGCCCGCGAGAGTTGCGCCGTTCACAAACAACGTGTTGCTGCCAATCACGCAGTCATGCCCAACGTGCGAATACGCGAGGAAAAAATTATTGTCACCCAGGGAAGTCTTGCCGCCGCCCTTTTCCGTTCCACGGCTTACGGTGACGTATTCGCGGAAGATATTGCCGTCGCCCGCAACCAGCTCCGTGCGCTCGCCGCGAAAGGTATAATCCTGCGGGTCGCCGCCAATCGCGCTGAACGGATAAAACACATTGTTCTTGCCGAACCTCGAGGGCCCCTCCACGGTAGTATGCGCGTGCAGCACGCAGCCGTCACCCAATTCCACGTTCTCACCGACCACCGCGTACGGACCAACCTGCACGCCGGCGCCAAGTTTGGCGCTTGCCGCCACAATGGCCTGCGGATGAATTTCGCGCTTCGTCATTTCGCGGGCGCTTGCGCCTTGGCCACCTGGTCGCGGTCCACCATCTTGCACATCAGCGTGGCTTCCGCCGCCAATTGCCCATTTACCGTGGCCTTTCCCTCCAACTTGCAGAAGTCGCCCCGCCACGAGAGTACGTTCATCTCTACCTTCAATTGGTCGCCGGGTACCACAGGCCGACGGAATCGCGCGCCGTCGACGGCCACGAAGTAGAGCAACTTGTTTTCGCGATCAGGAACCTCCGTGAGGAGCAAGAGTCCGCCGGTTTGCGCCATGGACTCGATAATCAGAACGCCTGGCATGACCGGCGCTCCCGGAAAGTGTCCCTGAAAATGAGACTCGTTGATCGTTACGTTTTTCACGCCCACGATGCGCTTTAGCCGTTCCATCTCGAGGATGCCGTCCACCATCAGAAAGGGATATCGGTGCGGCAGAATCTTCTGTATCGCAACCACGTCTAGTAACATTCGCGCTCTCCGTCTCGCCGCGCACCCCTTCCAGCGGCGCCTGACACTTCCCCGGCAAACCTATAATTATATGCGAACCCTGCCTTGCGCGATACGCGCTCCTCTTGACTTGTACCTGAGTCTCCTGCCTTAAGCGGACACGAAGAGGCAGGCTGCCAGAGCCATCTTTCTGTCGTGGATTATGCTTGATTGCTCTCACCACTGGGCTATTGATAGCATCTCTGCGTCATGCCGGATTCTCATCTGCCCAAAAAGTTCTTGCAGCTCTTGAAGCCGCGCCTGCCGCAGATGCTTGCGACGCTGCGCCGGTTTGTGACAGCGGAATCGCCCAGCCTGGAAAAGGCTGCCGCCGATCATTGCTGTGGCGTCATCGCAGAAGAATGGAACAAGTGCGGTGTGCGCATGGAACGAATTGCGCAGAAGCATCGCGGCGATCTTCTGCGCATCACTCATGCGCCGGACAAAGCTCACTCTTCAGGCCAACTACTGGTTTTGGGCCATTACGATACGGTCTACTCCACTGGAACCCTCGCCCGGATGCCTTTTCGCGTAACAGGCGGCAAAGCTTACGGTCCGGGAACCTTCGACATGAAAGCCGGCATTGTTCAAGCGCTTTTCGCGCTGCAAACTCTTCGACAATCGAAAATATCGCTACGCAAACGCCTGGTCTTCCTCTGGACTTCGGACGAAGAAATCGGCAGCGAAGCTTCGCGCAAGTTCTTTGAAGCCGAAGCGCGCCGCAGCGACGCCGTCTTCGTCCTCGAACCTTCCTTCGGACCCCGCGGCCTGCTCAAGACGGCACGCAAAGGAGTTGGCGAAGCCGAATTGATTGTGCATGGCCGCGCCTCGCACGCGGGTCTCGCCCCACAGGAAGGAATCAACGCCATCCACGAATTGGCGCAGCAGCTCGCGCGCATCGAAGGATGGAACGATCACCGCCGTGGCGTCACGATCAACGCAGGCATCATCGAAGGCGGCACGCGCACAAATGTCATCCCGGAGAGAGCGCGCGCTGTTCTCGATCTGCGGGCGCTTCGCGGTTCCGACATGAGCAGCGTCGAACGCCGGCTAAACGCTATACGGCCATTTCATCGCGGTGCCCGCGTTGAGATCACCGGCGGCTTCGACCGTCCTCCGCTCGAACGCAAGATGAGCGTAACTCTCTTCGCCCGCGCCAAATCCCTGTCAAATCAAATGAATCTCACTCTAGGCGAATGCACCGCAGGCGGCGGCTCCGACGGAAATTTCACCGCCGCGCTCGGCATCCCCACACTCGACGGTCTCGGCGCCGTCGGCGACGGGGCGCATTCAACTCGCGAGCACATCCTCATAGACACGATGCCCCAACGCGCGGCGCTATTGGCTGCACTGCTAGCCTCGCTCTAGAAGCGCGAAACCACGGACAGCAAGCAATGCTGTTGTGAAGAAGCGTTCACTAAGTGCGTCAACGTCCGTAGGTCTTCTTTAGGTAATCCACTGTCGATTGCATCAAATCGTCGTAATCGCTGTGCAACACTTCTTTCAGCGCTGCCTCAGTAGCCATTCCCGCCCCGATGCGGTCGAGGATCCGTTCGATATCGCCCATCCCATCGGCCTGCACAATGTATTCGATATTCGCGAGCCCCCAGGAGTACGCATAGCGCGCCGCATCTCCGCTCATGCTCATCCACGAGCCTTCAAGGCGGCTAAGCGGCATCGCATGACCCGCGGCGTATATTTGCACAAGAACCGCGGCATCTCCTCCGCTGCGCTGCCCCTCCATCCATTGCGCCAATCCTTCCTGAATCCAGGTTGGCGCGCGAATTGCGCAGCTTGCCTTCAGCCCGATGCAAGCGCTGCGCGTTTTCTGCGCAATGAAGCTATGCGTCAGTTCATGCTTCAAGACGCGTGACAATTCCGCGTCCACGCTCTCCAGTCCCTGCACCGGCACACGGATGCGCCCATCGTTCACCGCTCCCGCCCAGGCCGGCGCCTTGGTGATGTCGCTGAAGGCGTCCTGGGTGTAGAGAATCACGCCGATCGACTCCGGCGGCGTAAAGTTCAATTCGGATTCGATCAGCGAAAAGTGCTTCTCCAGTGTTCGCAGCACGTCCCGCGCCAGCGCCGGCGCGGCCGCACCGCTGTAACGCAGCTTGAAGTGGCTGCTCTCATTTTCCTTATAACTTTCTTCTTCCCTCTTATCGGCCAGTGCTCTGTCCAACGCCACCTGGACTTCTTTGTCCGGCCGCATCGCCAGCGCGCTCTTCCATTCCGCAACCGCCTGGTCCAATTTGTTCAAACCGTAGTAGGCCCAGCCCTCCAGCTTTGGCACGTCGGCGTTGTCCGGCGCAAATCGCCGCGCGCGTTCCAGGTATTCCAGGGACTCCTTAAACTCGCTCCGCCGGAGAAGGAGATAGCCCACGTTCAAGAGAAACACCGGCTCTTCCGACGCATAGGTCAATGCCGTGCGCGCATCGACGAGGGCATGCTCCATGTCACCGTGGGCCAATTCGAAATTCGCCGCCAAATGATGCCCCAGAGCCGCGCTCCAGTTGGCCTGACGCTCGCCCGAGCGGGCCGCGCTTTCCAGTTTTGCAATGTATCCCCGGTCGATCGTCCCGTCGTGGACCGCGCCCAGTTCGACATCGGCGCTCGCTTTGCTCGATTCCATCGCCGAAGGTGCCATGGTCAAGTTAACCGCATCGGCCCCGGGAGAGCCGGCCATCGGCACTGCGCCGCCCTTCTCAACATGATCGACAATGGATTTCGGCAGGCTCAATTCGCCCGCGGAGGTCAGGTACTTTATCTTGTCGCCTTCTTCCACAGCGCTCAGAGCGATGATGCGGCGGCCGTTCTTGAGCACAATCGTATCCGCAGCCGCCCGGCCGCCAATCAAAAGCAACGCCACGCCAAGTAAGAACGCACGAATTGGGGAAGCTAAGGTCATGCGCCGTATCTTTTCATCTTAATCCGCCGCCGCGAATCTGCCTGGTCCGCCTTGTTCCCTCATGCCGAATATGACTACACTTCTTGCATGAGGGCGGGGGTAGTCCTTTTTGCGTTGTGGTGTCTCGTTGCACCGGCGGCTTCTGCGACCGCGGAAAGGTCGCCTCATGAATTATATGATGCGATCAAGGGGCTGCGCATCGACCCTTCCAATGTTTACCGCGTTGCTCCCGCCAATCACATCCAGCTACGCCGCGGCGATGCGGTTCTCTCTTTTGAAGAGGGGGCATTCGCCTTTTTCTCTCCACTCGATGGGCAGATTACGGGCGTCGTCTTTTCCGGGCGCGGCCATATTCTGGCAGCTCCCCGCGAACCGGTCGAAAAGCAGCAGATGGGGCGTTTTCTCGGCGCGCCCGTCCTCGATCAGGAATTCATCAACGGCTATCTCCGCTTCACGGACGATACTGCCGGCGAACTTCTTCGCCAATTCCAGGCCGCGAATCTTACGGTCCAGACGGAAACTTCCGTCGGAGTGCGATGGGATGCCACCGTTACTCAGCTCAATCCCGGGTATACTCTGCGAATTCTCTACGATCGGCTTTCCTCCGATCCTAAGCCCTGCTTTTACGCCGAGATGGAAGGCACGGTCACCGGCCCGTTTGATGTGGTGCTGGACGCACAGCGTGACGAGCAATTTTTTCTCGGACAAATCCATAAAGCCGGCGGCGTTTTCCTTCATGATGTTTGGACCTCCCATCGAATTCCGGGCACTCTCCCTTCTCCAGTGGCCTTTCACGCATTGCACTACTCCATTGAGACTACGATTTCCTCCGGCAACTCTCTGGATGCAACTGCCGTCGTACGTTTACGCGCGGAGACCGGTACGGAACGGGTTCTCGCTTTCCAGCTTTCCCGGGCCCTGGCGGTTGACAGCGTCACCGGCGAGCAAGGTGAACCTGTCCCCTTTTTTCAAAATGAAGGCATTAATCTCCAGGAGCGCAGCACGCGCGGCAATGATTATTTGGAGGTGGTTCTCCCGCAAGCTCCTGCGCGCCATCAGGAACTCACGCTTCATTTTCACTACCGCGGCAATGTCATCCAGGACGCGGGAAACGGCGTGCTGTTTGTCGGCGCGAGGGAGAGCTGGTACCCGCACTTTGGGGATAGCGCCGAGTTTTCGGACTATGACTTCCTTCTGCGTTGGCCGCGGAAGCTTCGCTTGATCGCCACCGGCTCCAAAGTCGAAGAGCATGAGGAAGGGGAATTCCGCGCCGGGCATTGGAAGACGGAAAAGCCCATGTCCGTCGCGGGATTCAACCTCGGAGAATATGCCTCGGCGTCTGTGGCCTCCGAAGCCCACTCCATTGATGTCTACGCCAATCGTGAACTTGAGGAGGATCTGCGCAAACGCCTATCGGTACAGCTCGTGGATCCCCTCGCTCTCGCTTCCAGGCGATTCGGTTCTGTCCCCACCGGACACCCGGTCGTTCCCACTCCTCCTCCCTCTCCCAGCCCGGCCGATGCGCTCAAGCAACTTGGAAAAGAGATCGATTCCTCGATCCGTTTTTACGAGACATTCAGCGGTCCGTTTCCTTTCCACAACCTCAGCGTCTCGCAGATTCCCGGAACCTTTGGGCAGGGCTGGCCCGGCCTGCTCTACGTTTCCACGTATTCCTTTTTGCCTTCCGAAGCTCAGCAGCGCGCAGGTCTGAGCACTACTGGCCAGGAACACTTCACCGAGTTGGTTCCTTATCACGAAGTCGCACATCAATGGTGGGGCAACGTCGTCGCCTGGTCGAGCTATCGCGACCAATGGATTGACGAAGCCATCGCGAATTATCTTGCCGTGCTTTTCGCCGACACCAAGAAGAACCCGGACCACACTCTGCACGTCTGGCTCGCGCGCTACCGCCAGCAACTCGTTGAAAAACTACCCGGCGCCACAGAAGCAGCGGGAGACATCGGCGCGCTCGCCCTGGGCACGCGCCTCAATTCCTCGAAGTCTCCCAATGCCTATGAAGAGATCATCTACGGCAAAGGCACCTGGGTTATTCACATGCTCCGGGAAATGCTGCGCCAGCCCGGCACCAGGAATCCCGATGAGCGTTTTGTCGCCCTCCTGCAAACCTTGGTGACCAAGTACGCTTATCGCGCGCTTTCCACCGATGACTTCCGGCACGAAGTGGAAGCCGTCATGACGCCTGCCATGGACCTCGAGGGTGGGCGTTCCATGGAATGGTTTTTCGAAGAGTGGGTGCGTGGCACGGGGATTCCGCACTATCGCGTGGAATTCACGGCTCACCACACGGAGAAGGGCTATCAGATTCGCGGAAAGCTCTTCCAGACCGGTGTCCCACGCTCGTTCATCGCCAGCGTTCCGCTCTACTCCGGTGGTGCGGGACACGGCGCACTTCTCGGCACGGTCGTGGCAGCTGGGCGGGAAACATCATTTCACTTCGTCGTTCCGATTCCTCCCCGCAAGATTGTTGTTGATCCCCGGATGACGCTGCTCTGCATCTCGGAGTGAAAAAGCATCACCTTTGTGTGGGTTATGGGCGCCCGTCGCCGCTCTTGCCGATTCGTCTTAATCTTCCTCGTAGCTTTTCAGGGCGGATTCGGGATCGTGGTTTTGAATTTCAAGGCGTAACTTTCTTGTACCGATCGAACAGCAACTCTCGTTCGAGTAGCGGGCTGTCCAAATTGAGCTCTGCCTTTCCATCCTGTCCGAGAACGTAGGCGAAACCCTTGGGATCGCGGGGAATTCCGCGAATCAAGCCGGCCTGAACCAAATCACTCACGCGCGCCGGCCGTTTGCCGTACCGCTTGGCGTATTCATCGGCAACCGCGTCGAGCAGCTTGCAGTCTTCCTTCACCTGGAGCAATTCCATATGACGGAGAGCATTCGCCTTGACCTGGGGATCGGTTGTCGAATCGTAGATGTCTTTCCAGAGGAACAACGAGGTCGCGTACGACTCTCCCTCCGCGGCAATTCTGGCAGCCATTATTTTCATCCACACGAGCGCGCCCGGCTTCTTGCTCCCTTCCAGAAAAGCTTCCGAGGCCTTCGGGTAATCCTTCAGGTCGAAGTAGTAGACGAAACCCAGATCTTCGTAAAGGCGCCAGTAGTCGGGATTCGCTTGGATGCCGCGTTGGATCAATTGCACTGCCAGGTCCGGCCTGCCTGCGCCAGATGGAGCCGCCTGGCTGAGAAATATCGCTCCAAACCGGTAGGAAATCACCAAATTTGGATCGAGTGTCGTCGTGATATCGAGAAGCGGCCAGAGCAGCTCGAGATTTGCCTGCCCTCGCATGCGTTTATTTCCATAGAACTGCACCACGCGCGTCCAGTAAATGTCCGCCAGCAGCGGCGCGTACTCCAGGCTCATCGCCTTTACGAGCTTTCCAGATCGCAGTAACACAGGGTCGCGCTCCTCGGTCAACGAAGTGCGCTGCGCGTCAATATCATGCTGCAGCCGCCAAACGACCGCAAATCCAAGCGGCAGGACCAGTAACAGCAGCCACGCGATGGGATTCCGCGATTTCATTTCAGATTGCGCCGCGAAAAGACGGCGGCCGCCGCCGTCAATACGATCGTGCAATAAACCACAGCGTACAGCGTGTTCTGCAGGATCAATGCGCCGGGAACCGCGCGTCCGTGCGCGGCCATGGCCATCACGTTGAAATTCTCAAAATTTGGAAGCAGATAGGAGAGCCATTTCGTGAAGCTGGACATTGCCGGGCTCATCACCTCCAACGGCATATCCCGCAGTTCCTGCACGTACAAACCTACAATATACAATCCCACGGTGAACAAGATCGCCAGCAGCGGCGTCGTGAAGCAGGAAAAAAGCAGCGCCAGCGCTACCACGAGTGCAAGCTTCAGCAAAATGAAATACACGGCCACCAGCACCACTGCGTCGCTTCTCTGCAGCGAGTGCTTCACATAGAGCATCACCACAAGCAGTCCCAGCGCCATCGCCGCGGTGTTCACCGCCAGCGTCAGCACCAGTCCGCCGAATTTGCCGAGCAAGAACTCCCATCGCCGGACCGGCTTGGCCAGCAGCGCGTACAGCGTGCACTTGTCCATTTCCTTGGACACCAACGCAACGCCAATGAAGACTGCAATCAGCAGCCCGATCATCGAAATGGCGCTCAGGCCCAGGGTCACGATGACCGTGTCCTCGATCCCAATCGAAATCTGCCCCACGAGGACGGCTGCCGCCATCATCAGCAGCGCGAAAAACACCAGGCTATAAAGCACGCGGTCGCGTACCGCTTCGCGAAACGTATTTAATGCCACTATGCCGGCGCGCCTCATTTCCCGCTCACCTCCACCGCCGCTGCTTGCGCGCGGTCCCCCTCCACCATGTTCATGAAAAATTCTTCGAGCGTCGCTTTCACCTGGGACACCGATAGGATGCGTGCCCCTGCACCTCGCAGTTGTTCGATGGCCGCGTACAGTTCTTCCTCCGCAACTTGCAGCCGGTAGCGGTCGCCCGTGCGTGTCGCCTTGGACAAGAGCGGTGCAGTGCTCGTTCCCGTCAGCTCAAAAAGAATCTCCATCCCCTGCGTTTTCATGTCCACGAGTGCGCCCGGCGCGCCGACACCGCGCAGCTTCCCTCCCACAATCACGCCCACGCGGTCGCACAACATCTCCGCGTCCGAGAGGATGTGCGTGGAGAACATCACCGTTTTGCCTTCCCGCTTCAGCTCCAGAATGATGTCGCGCAGTTCGCGCCTGCCGACCGGGTCCAACCCCGACATCGGCTCATCCAGAATCACGACTTTCGGATCGTGCAGGATCGCCTGCGCCAGCCCCACGCGCTGCAGCATCCCCTTCGAGTATTTGCGAAGCTGTATCTTGCGCGCGGTTTCCAGCCCGACCTTCTTCAGCATCCGCTGCACGCGTTCCTTCCGGTCGGCCGCGGTCAGGTCGTGAAACCGCGCAAAATAATCGAGCACTTCCGCCGCCGTTAGGTAGTCGTAGAAGTAGGGTTGCTCGGGCAGGTAACCAATGTCTAGGTGCATTTCCACGTCGCTGATCGGTTTGCCCAGGATTCGCGCGCTCCCCGTCGTGGGAAAGATCAGCCCCATCAGCAGTTTGATGGTCGTCGATTTGCCGGCGCCGTTCGGTCCGATAAAACCAAACACTTCGCCCGCCTCTACTTGCATGTTCAGCCCTTCGAGCGATGTCTTTTTCTTTAGGTGAAGAAACCCGAAGGGATATTCCTTGGTCAGGTTTTCAATTTCAATAGCTTGACTAGGCATGTATTTATTGTTGGCGAGCCTGGGGCGACCGTCAATCCTCTCGGCTGCGCAATGTGCACGGAGTGAAAATACTAAAGATGGCTACACTTACGATATCGTGGCCGGAAATCAGGAATCGCCGCGCGCGTCCCCGATCTGCACCAGCTCTCCTTGCGGGCTTGCTGGCGGCGTCATTGGCAAAGGTTTCAGATCTTGCAGATCGCGCCAGTTATCCAGTATGCCCACCTGCTGCACGCACGAAACCGTGCATCGCGGCGCGCAAAACTTCTTGGTCGAGTACTCCCGGTGGCGCATCTCCGGCGTGTACTGCGCCAGCGGAATCCCTGGATACCCGCGCTGCTGCGAGCACCAGTGCACCAGCCCGTCCTCGCAAATGTAGAGGTATCGCGATCCCGAGCGGCACCTCCAGTTGTGTTCCTTCCCGCGCGCCACGTTATGCTGAAATTCGTTGAACCGTGAAAACGACCGCTTCCCCAGCGCCATCACTTCTTCAAAAATCCCCCGCTCATGCGGTCCCAGCGGTTTCAATTGCCCGTTATTATCGTGAATGATTCCCACCGTGCTGGTGAACCCCAGTTCCACGGCCCGATGCGCGATCTTCAGAGCATCATCCGGATCTTTAACTCCGCTGCCCAGCACCGAGTTGATATTCACCTGGAACACCGCGTACTGCGACAGCATCACTAGCCGGCCATCGAGCGTCTTCAAGCTCTTCTTGGAAACTCCGTCCGGCGCGACGTTATCAATGCTGATTTGCACGTGCTCCAGCCCCGCTTCGTTCAACCGCTCGATGCGTTCTTTGTTCAAGTAAAAACCGTTGGTGATTAATCCTGCGATCATGCCTCGCCGCCGGATGTGCCGGATCACGTCATCCAAGTCCGGATGCATCAGCGGTTCGCCGCCGCTGATCGTGATGATCGAGGTCCCCATGTCCGCCAGAATATCCAGCCGCTTCTTCATTTCCTCCAGCGGCACCGGCTTCGAGAAATCGTCAAATTCATTGCAGTACGTACAGGCCAGGTTGCATTGCCGCATCGGGATGATGTGCACCAGGATGGGGTGCTTCGTCGAAACGAGCGCCTTCCCGATCATCTTCAGTTCGCGCGCGCGTGTCCGCAGGAAACGCAGCCGCCTTCGCAGCCGTGTTTTCGTACTCGCCCGCACTACCTTTGTTTCTTCAGCCATGAAAGAAGCAGATTCCCCTACCAAAAATTATACATGACCGCGGTGAACACCGCTGCCCTGATGCCCCATTCGTACTGTTGCCCACCTTCAGTTGCGAAGACGAATGCGATGTGCCGGTGCATCACTGGTATGCGATCTGTGCTATGCCACCCGCGAACTGCAGTAGCGGCTGGGTTACTGTGGTTTTGGCAGCGCCGCCATGGCCTCGCGAAACGCGGCCAGATTGCTCTTATCCACCACGGCTGTTCCGGTATCCACCCAACTCGGTGAAGGAGGTGCCGGCGCCGTGCGCCAGTCCTTGAACTCTTTCAGAGCGTTGTGGTGCAAGTCGTCCAGGAATTTCAGCCCGTAGTAGCTCATCACATAAGGCTTCTGAGCAATCGTCGACGAGATTGCCCCTCTTTCGATCAAGTCCAATGTCTTCGGATCTTTGTCGAACGCCACGATCGGAATCTTGCCGGCCATATCGAACCGGTTCAGCGCGTCCGCCGCGCCGGGCCCTCCTGTCGCCTCCAGACAAATAATTCCGTCTATTTTTTCCTTCTTCAGGATCATCTCGGAGATCTGGTCAAACGCGCTCCGCCAGTCTCCTTTGTCGTCCACGAGCGGCATCAACTTCAATGACGGATAATTCTTCAACGCATCCGCAACGCCCGCCAACCGATCGTCCAGATTGCGCTGGCCCGGTATGGTGATCACGATAATGTTTCCTCTTGAGGCCAGCGCCGCCATTCGCTTCACGCTCTCTCTCCCGGCCTTCACGTTATCCGTTCCGATGTACATCACTCGTCTTGACTCCGGCACGTCCGCATCCACGCAAATCACCGGGATGCCTGCCGCCACCGCTTTGTCAATTTCCGTCCGGAAAAACTCCGGTCTTGCCGCCGAAAGGCAGATTCCCGAAGGCGGAGGCTGCTTGGCCACGATGTCCCGGAACATGCTTGCCTCTGCGCCGGGGTCATACGTCGCCGGACCCATCAGTTCGGCCCTGACCTTCAGGTTTTTGGCCGCGTCCAGAAATCCTGCCTCCGCTTCCTGCCAGTACGGCAAATTAATATTCGTCGCCACAAAGTAGTACTTCTCGGTTTCCGCGTGATAAGGTTTCGCACAGGACCCAATCACCGCCGCTACCAGGAGAATCAGAAAAGATGCCAGTGCCACCGCATGCTTCCTCATCGAAATTCTCCTCTCCCATTCCGTTCGGCCTTCGGCATTCCTCGCACTTATGACACTCTGGCTGTTAGGGGGATCCTCCTCGTTGTTTGCCCGGAGGCCGATTCGCAACCGGATTCTAGCACCGTCCGGCTCGCCCCGTACCGTTTTGATTTGGCCGCAGCCCGCCCGGCCGTCGTTCCAGGTGACAATCCAGCCAAGCGCACCAATCCGTCGATCCTATTTGGGAAATTGGCTTAGGGACGCTTGCGCAGCTCTTCGGCGGGAACCGCCACTACGCGACCGTCGCGCCAGATGTACAGAGGCAATCCCTCTCGAATGTGTTCTTCGATCACGTTCTCGATCGCCGCCTCAAGCGCCATCGTGGCGCGTTCAAGCAATGGCAACTCGAGAACATTGGGCGGAGGTGCGATCATAGTGCTCCGCAGTGTGAAACTAATTCATTGTAGCGCTTTGGGTCAGTTACGCGAAGCTGCCCTTTTGCCCCTTATTCAAAGCAATTTCAATTTCTTCGAGCATCAGCCGGCCCGCTCGAATGGCTGCTGACTCAGGGGAGAAGGGCGACATGCCCGCCGCGATCAGGTCTGCATTAATAAAATTCCGGCAGTCCGCGTATTTAGGCAGAAACTCCCGCGCAAACGTAGTCTTCCCCGCGCCATTCGGTCCCGCGATGATATAGACATTCGCAGTCACAAGAATTCCCGAGCCTACATTCAGCCACTACAGTTCGCAAGCAAACTCGCCCACTTGCGCCCCCAGCGAGCCTCGGAGTTTGTAGCGCCGCTTACTCTAAGCCTCCCGAAGACGCATCCGTGCCGGCTCTTCACGTTTCACTAACCCTGACAGCCCTGCCATTTCTCCTTGCAAGCGTTTTTGCCCTGTCCAGCGCCGCTAACGCTTCCATTCACTCGGCTATCCCGCACTATCCAAACCACTTATCACTAATTACTTGACAAACAGTACCGATATGCTATAATAGCGGTTTGGATTGGACACAATACGTTCGTGTCCTTCGCACATGGTCGCCCGCCAAGCGGTTCCTTTAACTCCTTCAGAATCATTGGGCCTCGCGAAATTACCTTCTTACTAACAGTCCTCTCGCCTAACTCCTTTAGCTGCAACACTTGTGGATTCCACTGCAAGTGTTGCAAACAAAAGACTTACCGCAAGACTAACTCCTTTAGATGCAACACTTACAAAAAACAGGGGGGAGGGATCCCAGTTACGGTTAACCAGCTATTCCTTCGGAGTAACACTTTCACCTCGTCGCCCGAACCACTACAACGACTCCCCTCCCAGTCGCAGGGCCACCCCACGCACTCCGACCAAGTGGGCGTGTTACTTCCAATTCCTTCTTTCTTCTTTCAACTTTCACCTGTCGATCGAAGATCCCGACCCTGTCGGGACTGTCGACCTCCCCCACGCTTGCCAGTCACAAGTCAATTGTCAGCAGTCACTTGCTGGTAGAATCGGGGCAGCAGCCCTACAAGGAGCTCTCCATGTCTGAAGCCGCCAAGACAGCAGCCTCCACGCCGACTCGCGTCGAGTCCGACTCCATGGGCAAGATCGAAGTCCCCGCCGACCGCTACTACGGCGCGCAGACCGCCCGCTCGCTCATCCACTTTGCCATCGGCAAGGACGTCATGCCGCCCGAGCTCATCCGCGCCTTCGGCATCCTCAAAAAGGCTGCCGCGCTCGTCAATCTCGATCTCGGAAAGCTCTCGCACGAAAAATGCAGCCTCATCGTCCGCGCCGCTGACGAAGTCATCGCCGGAAAACTGAACGACCACTTCCCTCTTCGCGTCTGGCAAACCGGCAGCGGCACGCAAACCAACATGAACGTCAACGAAGTCATTTCCAACCGCGCCATCGAAATTGCCGGCGGCGTCATGGGCAGCAAAAAGCCCATCCATCCGAACGACGACGTAAATATGTCGCAGTCCTCCAACGACACGTTTCCAGCCGCCATGCACATCGCCGCCGCGTCGGAAACCGCGCGCCGTCTCCTCCCCGCCATCAAAACTCTTCGCGACGCCCTCGACGCCAAAACCAGGGAATTCGCTGACATCGTCAAAATCGGCCGCACGCATTTGCAGGACGCCACGCCGCTCACTCTTGGCCAGGAATTTTCCGGCTACGTCAATATGCTCGACCGCGACGGCGGCCGCATCGCCGTGGCTCTCGATGGCCTCTACGATCTCGCCATCGGCGGCACCGCCGTCGGCACCGGCCTTAACGCCCATCCCGAATTTGCCGAGCGCGCCGCCCGCAAAATCGCTGAGCTTACCGGTCTGCCGTTTCGCTCGCATCCCAACAAATTCGCCGCGCTCGCCGCGCACGACGAAATCGTGTTCGCCTCGGGCGCTCTGAAAACGCTCGCCGCTTCGCTCTTCAAAATCGCCAACGACATTCGCTGGCTCGCTTCCGGCCCGCGCTGCGGCCTCGGCGAACTCACCCTCCCCGAGAACGAGCCCGGCTCCTCCATCATGCCCGGCAAAGTGAATCCCACGCAGGCCGAAGCCCTCACCATGGTCTCCGTGCAAGTCATGGGCAATGATGCCGCCATCGGCTTCGCCGGTTCCCAAGGCAATTTCGAGCTAAACGTTTTCAAGCCCGTGATGATTTTCAATTATCTCCACTCCGTCGAGCTCCTCGCCGATTCCTGCAACAGCTTCGTAGTCCACTGCGTCCAGGGGATCGAAGCCAATCGCGAACAAATCGCTCACTACGTCCGCAACTCCCTCATGCTGGTCACTGCCCTCGCCCCCAAAATCGGCTACGACCAGGCCGCCCAGGTCGCCAAAGCCGCCCACCACTCCCACATCAGCCTCCGCGAAGCCGCCATCAAACTCGGCTACGTCACCGCCGAAGAATTCGACGCCCTCGTCAAGCCCGAGGACATGACCCATCCATGATAAGGTCGTCAGAAAGAGAGACATCAAACGAGCGTGGCAGATAGCTTACTTCAGCGGGTTTTTGAGTTTTATGCGGCAGCCCGGTCGCGGGCGCAGCGTCGCAAGAGCCCCTGGAATCTAATCCTCATTCCACTCGGTCTAGCGGGTTGGCTTGGCACGTGGTACCTGCTTTTCCGATTGGTTTGGACTTTTCACGTGTGGCTATACCCTGGTCACCAATTCCGTAATTTCTGGCAGGAGGGCGTCAGCTTTTCAAGCTTTGTTCCAAGTTTTCTGATGTTATTCGCTCCAGCGTTAGGGACGATCGCCTTCGGGTTCGCGATTGCCAACTGTGTCGCTTGGCTCCTTCCGCCGCAAGACGAGTGTTCGACGCGGAAGCCGCCGGCTACTCTGGGACAAGTTTCCGTGAGTCAACCAGTACTTTATTCAGAATCTCTCTGTTGACTCTGCCAGCCAGCCTCGTTGTCGCCATGCTCGCGGCCAGTTTGCTTAGGTCCTTGAGGTGATCATGATTCGTCGTGCAGCATTTTTGATTGTTGGATCTTTACCTATTGCATCAATCTTGTTGGCTCCGCAAACGAACGCGCAGTATGCGCTGAAGCCGACGCCGAAGACGGTGGCTTGGGGCTACTACGATGCGAAGGCGGCGCCGGTCTTGCGCGTCAAGTCGGGCGACACGGTGGAGATTCAGACGCTGATCACGAACAGCCCTAAGCGGCTGGAAGATGCTGGCTTGCCGCCGGATCAGGTCGAGCAATCGCTGCGCGACATCACCGACCAGGTGAAAGACAAGGGGCCGGGCGGACACATTCTCACCGGACCGATCTACATCGAAAGCGCGGAAATCGGCGACGTGCTGGAAGTGAACATTCTCGCCATAAAACTCGCCATTCCTTACGCGTACAACGCCTTCGGCCCCGGGCGCGGCTATCTGCCGGACGATTATCCTTACGCGAAAATGAAAATCATTCCGCTGGATGAAAAGCGCATGGTGGCGAAATTCGCGCCGGGCATCGAGATTCCGCTACATCCCTTTTTTGGCAGCATGGGCGATGCACCGCCCGAGAGCGCGGGCCGCTTCAACAGCGCGCCGCCGTGGATTATGGCGGGCAATCTCGATAACAAGGACCTCGTCGCCGGCACCACGCTCTATATTCCCGTGCACGCGCCCGGCGCGCTTTTTGAAGTGGGCGACGGCCACGCCGGACAGGGCGACGGCGAAGTGGATATCACCGCGCTCGAAACTTCGCTCATCGGCACGTTTCAATTCATCGTGCGCAAGGACATGCACCTGAAGTGGCCCCGCGCCGAAACGCCCGCCCACTACATCACCATGGGCCTCAACGATGACCTGAACGCCTGTGCCACGCTTGCCGTCCGCGAGATGATCGATTTCCTCGTGACCGAAAAACACCTTTCGCGCGACGACGCCTACATGCTCTCGAGCGTCGCCGCCGACCTCCACATCACCGAGCTCGTCGACGGCAACAAGGGCGTCCACATGATGCTCCCCAAATCCATCTTTGTAGGGCCATCTAAATGAGCAATCGCCTGCTCTTTGTAGTGACGATGCTAGCAGCGACAGCGACAGCGGTGCCACACGATCTGATTCGTCGCGGGATTTTCCATTACGTCTGCGATCTTTTCTCTTCGCGCCTTGTGTGGTGCTTCGCGGTTTCCAGCTTCTGCATACTGGCGCTGCAAGCAGCGCCACTACAAGGAGCACCGCGAACAGAAAAGCCCGAATGGTGCAAACCGCTTCCCCGCCCGGAATACAAATCGCTCGAGCGCATCCTTCCCGACGATCCATGGTTTGAAGTCTACAAGGTTGCGCCGGGAGTTTTTGCCATTTACGAGCCGCATCAAGCGGAAGAAGTTATTTCCTACTTGATCGTTGGCATCAAGCAGGCGGTGCTTTTCGATACCGGAATGGGCATCAGCGACATTCGCAGAGTCACGACGAAATTGACCTCGCGTCCGGTGGTGGTTCTCAATTCGCACACCCACGACGACCACGTCGGCGGCAACTGGCAGTTCGCCTTTGTTTATGGCATGGACACCGATTTCACGCGGAAGAATGCCAAAGGCTCGCGTGAAGACGCGCAGGCGGAAATTGCCCCCGATCAGCTCTGCGGCGACTTGCCGAAGGGATTCAATCCAAAAACATATGCCACGGGACCCTGGAGAATCTCGCACTTCATCCACGACGGCTTCAAAGTCAATCTCGGCGGCCGCACGCTCGAAGTTCTATCCACGCCCGGCCATACGCCGGATGCCATCTGTCTCCTCGACCGCGCCAACGGCCTGCTCTTTACAGGTGACACCTACTATCCCGCGCCCATCTGGCTGTTCCGGCCGGAAACAGATCTCGACGCTTACGTGAATTCCGTAAAACGACTTGCGGCGCTTGCGCCAAATTTGAAAGTGGTGCTGGGTGCGCACAATGTCCCTGTGGCCGAACCTTCAGTGCTCCCGAGACTCGTCACGGCGATCCAAGCAGTGCGATCCGGCCAAGGCGCTATCAAGCCGGAAGGAGAAGGCAAAGCCATCCATAGTCTCGACGGTTTCAATTTTCTCCTCGCCGCCTCAAAAAAGGAGAAGAATTAGTTCTGCGAGCTTATCGGATATGCGCTCCTTGCAACGCAAAACGGCTAGCTTGTCATTTCTCGCTTTCCTTTTGCTCGTCCCGGGTGCATCGACAGGCCAGTTCAAGCGCGACAAAAACATCTGGAATTACGACGGTGGGGTCATCTTTGCGACCGATGGCGTGCTTCCCAACGGTGTGTGCTTCCGCGTTTCCGGCGACGTGAATGGAGGAGACTTTTTCAATAATTTGAAACGCATCGACGATGAGCACGGCACGGTGTTCCGCCGCGGTACGGAACTCGTCAGCGAGTTTCCCGAAGCTCTCGACGTATCCTTCTCCATTCGCGATGAACCGTGCGCGTCCGGCCTCCGCGATACCGCGCCACGTACTTATTTGACTCGCGACATGATGAGCCGCTTGCAACTCTTGATCTATTGGAAACACGGCGTGGATCTGCGCCCGGTGAAAAATGTCAGGGAGGTAGAGGCTCGCGTCGAGCGAATTATTCCGTATGCCAGGGGTCTAGCCGCCGAACTGCCCGAGCGTTTCGAGTGGTCCTACCTGTTGACAGTTCCCAGCGCCGGAGTGCCGCTTACCGACAGCCTGGTCTTCGTCTTCCGTACGAACGAGGAACACATCGCCGCCCGCGTCGCCGCGCGGCTGTGAATTTTGAGCTGTCAGTTGTTAGTTCTTGCTTTTTAGTTTTGGTTCCTGATTGCGCGTCGGAGCTTTCGATTGTCGGTCAGGAACTTCAGCGTCAGCCCATGGAGCTGACTTTTTGAGGTTCGATTTTGTAGGTGACGCGGACTTCGCCGGGCTTCCGGAAAGGATAGACGGGATTTCCCAAATATTTTTGCGAGAGTTTGTTGATGTGGTCGTCCGCGCCGCTCTCGGTGATTTCCACGACCTTGCCGCGGATTTCCAGATAGCGGTAGGGATTCGCGGGGTCCTGAAGCGAAATCGAAACGCGCGGATCGCGCCGGACATTTTTATCTTTCACGCGGCCCTTCGCTGAATTGAAGCGCACGAATTTCCCGTCGTAGTCCACCCATATGGGCGTCACTTGCGGGCTTCCGTCCTTCATCAGCGTTCCGAGATTTCCAAACGCGGGCTTCTCCAGCAAATCTTTGTGACTTTCTGGAATTACCTGGCTCATGTCGGCCTCCTAATAAAATCAAGCAAAACTCATTTCCGAAACTTTCTGCCGCGCAATCAAATGCGCGCCAGTCAATACCTGCACTTCCTCGGCGGTCCAGCCGCGAGCGACTTCGCGCAGAAGCAAACCCTCCGGCTTCACGTCGATGACTGCGAGATCGGTAATGATGGTGTCGACGCAGGCCAAACCGGTCAGCGGATAAGTGCACTGCTTCACAATTTTAGGCGCGCCGTCCTTGGTGGTGTGCTCCATACAGATGATCAAGGTCTTCGCGCCTGCGGCGATGTCCATCGCGCCGCCGATGCCGCCGGGGCCTTTCGAACCGGGAATTTTCCAATTCGAAAGATCGCCCTTCTCTGAAACTTGAAACCCGCCAAGAACGGCCACGTCCAGATGGCCGCCGCGGGTCATCAGATGGGCGTCGGCTTGATGAAAAAAAGACGCGCCCGGAATCAGCGTCACGGGCACTTTCATGGCGTCCACCTGGTCAAAATCTTCTTCGCCGGGTCTTGCGCGGCGGCCCATTCCCAAAATTCCATTTTCGCTGTGGAAATAAACGGTGATTTCTTTCGGCAAATAGTCGGCGATGAGATTGGGAATCCCCCAACCGAGATTCACATAGGCGCCGTCGGGCAATTCGAACGCGGCGCGTTGCGCGATCTGCTCGCGCGTCAATCGCGGCTTGGCGATGCCGTCACTCGGCACAACGTTTTTCCGCGTGCCGTTACCCGGCATATCGGATTCCTTTTGCCTGCACGATACGCTGAACGAAGATTGCGGGGGTCACGACGTGTTCCGGATTAATGGCACCAACCGGAACAATTTCTTCGACTTCGGCGATGGTGGTCTTTGCGGCCATGGCCATGATGGGATTGAAATTTCTGGCGGCCAGCCGATAGGTCAAATTCCCCAACTCGTCGGCGGTCTGCGCTTTGATCAGCGCATAGTCCGCGTGAATGGGCAGTTCAAGAATGCAGCGATGCCCTTCAAGAAAGCGCTCTTCCTTTCCCGCGGCGACTTCGGTGCCTACGCCCACGGTGGTGTAGAAACCTTGCAGACCAGCGGCGGCGGCGCGCATGCGCTCGCACAAAATGCCTTGCGGCACGAGTTCCAGAGTCACTTCCCTGGCGGCGAAGCGTTCCAGAAAATAATTGGCGTGAGGCCCGGGAAAAGCGGCAATCACGTGCTTGATCTGATTGTTCTTGAACATGATTCCAAGCTCGCCATCGCGTGTCCCGCAATTGTTGCTGACGGCAGTGATGTTCTTTGCGCCTTTCCGCGCCAACGCTTGAATGAGGTTATTCGGAAAGCCCGCACCACCGAATCCCCCGACCATGATTTGCGCGCCATCGGGAATATCCGCCACGGCTTCGTCGAGGCTGGCGCATACTTTTTTCTTCATTACGCGCCCTTCGCTTCCGCCTTGAGGTGTTGCCGGAGGCGCGCTTCGACTCCGCTCTCGCGAAGCCATTGTCCCGTTTCCGTGCTGCTCAAATCATTTTTCAGCAGCGCCCGCAAATCGGATTCGTCATCCACATCCATTTCGAGCCGGGGGTTCCGACGGAAAATCACGCCGGCGCCGATGCGCTCCGCTTCGCCAACGTGTTTCGCAAAGCTTCCCATGCCGAAATGCGACGGAAACAGCGCTGGAGGCATCCGCAGAATCGCGTTGGTGCCCATTCCATCGCGTGACGGCACGATAACCAGCGCCGGCTCCTCACATTCGACGGCCAACAAATCATCGATATCACTCGCCTGCACTAGTGGCACGTCCAGGGGTATTCGCAGCAGCCCGGTCACTCCGCGCAGCTCGCAGAGTCTTGACGCAGCGTCCACGGAATCGCTCTCAGAAATTTGCTGTTCTTCGCGCAGAATCTCCCAGTGATTTTCTTCCGCCAAGCGCATGGCGGGCTCGTAATTTGTTATGACAAAAATCTTCTCGGCGCGGCGGACACCTCTGACGGCGCGAACGGTGTCCGCGAGCATGACTTCCGCCAGCGCGAACCTTTCCTCGGGCGTCAGAACGCCCATCAACCTCTTCTTCGCGTTGCGCAGATCTTTCACTGGTAAGAGGAGGGCTCGCATGAGAATCGCTCAGTAGGAGCCTTCCGTGTAAGTCACCTGGTTTCCGGTTCGAACCATCGGAAATTGAGCCGGCGTTGCGGGTGAGTCGTGTTCGGGCTCGCTAAATATGCGCCGAATTCTGTAAGTCGTGGACCGTTCCGCTGGGACTCGTCCAATCGAGCGAATCCTGGCGCGAAACTCTTCCGGCGAAACGTATTCTCCAAAAGTTGCTCCGGCAGCCTTGGAAATGCTCTCTTCCATGAGCGTGCCGCTGAAATCATTTGCGCCCGCCTGCAAACACGCAAGGGAAGTTTCGAAACCCAGCTTTACCCAGGAGACTTGCAAATTCTTGATTGCCCCGTGGAGCAACACACGTGCAAGCGCGTGCACCCGGAGATGCTCTTCGCGTTTTGCTCCAGGCCTCGCTCCGCCATGGCGGTAGAGCCTCGTGTTTTCGTGAATGAATCCCAGCGGCACAAACTCTGTAAATCCGCCGGTGCGTTTTTGGACGGCGCGCAACAGGAGAATGTGGCGCACCCAATCGGCGGGCTCTTCCACATGCCCGTACATCATGGTCGAAGTCGTCGGGATACCCAGCTCATGCGCGGTGGCAATGATTTCCACCCATCGCGCGGCAGGCAATTTGTTGGGGCTCAGCTCCTTTCGCACGCGGTCATCGAGAATCTCCGCCGCAGTGCCTGGAATACTGCCGAGGCCTTCGTCTTTCATCATTTGCAGATAGTCGCGGAGGGGCATCCCCGTTTTCGTCACGCCGTAATCGATCTCCATCGGCGAGAAGGCGTGGACGTGCATCTCTGGAATCGCATGCTTGATGGCGCGAAGAAGATCGCGGTAGAAGAATCCGTCGAGGTCGCGCGGCAAGCCACCCTGAACGCAAACCTCGGTGGCGCCACGTCCCCAGGCCTCACGCGCGCGACGAACTACTTCCTCGAAAGAGAGCGAATAGGCATCGGCGGCGCCGGGTCCGCGCCCAAAGCCACAAAAACTGCATCCCACGAAACAAATGTTCGTAAAGTTGATGTTGCGATTTACGACGTAAGTGATTGCGTCTCCGACGGTCTCCCGGCGTAGTTGATCCGCAACGGACACCAGCGTCTCCAGCGCTGAACCCTCCGCCGTCGCCAGGACAAGTCCCTGTTCGAATGTCAGCTCTGCGCCGGACACTGCAGCATGGAGAATTTCGCGAACTTCTGCTGGGCAAGCTTGGAACGCCGTCAGATTGATTGCGTTCCTCGGGGGCGTCGCCATTTCCAGAGTATCCTACCAGAGGAAAGCGCCCGTGGGGGGTTACATCCGCACGATCTTTTTTCCCGCCATCAGCTCTTCCCAAAATGCCCGATATTCGCACGCCTGCTTCGATGGGAATAAAACGCCATAGGTTTACGTTATAGAAGATTGGAGATGCCTCGCCATTCCGCTTTGTGACGCGACACCTCTCGGAATCCGGGCTGAATCTTGGACAGATGCGATAATCAGGACCGAACGATTCGCCGCTGGCCGCTGCGGCCCTCATCCATTAACATACTCGCAAGGCTATGAACCGCAGAAATCTGGTGATTGCCGCTGCTGTAGCGCTGCTCGGCATAGTTGCAGCTGTGGCTGTTTCGTTTCTGCATGATGGCCTCAGCGCGCGCGCGAAACCGAGTGCGCTGGAGGCGATAGTCGCTCGCAAGGCGCGCCACATGGCAATCCCTTCGAACGCGCGGCTGGCGCAGAATCCCCTGCTCGCTTCAGCGGAAGACCTGCGCGATGCCCGGCTTCATTTTGCGGATCACTGCGCCATCTGCCATGGCAACGATGGTGGCGGGCAGACGATGATTGGCAATGGCCTGTACCCCAAGCCACCGGATCTGCGCTTGCAGACAACGCAGAATCTCAGTGACGGCGAGCTTTTCTGGATCATTGAGAATGGCGTGCGATTTACGGGAATGCCGGCGTTTTCCAATGGCGGCGAGCATGGAGGCAGCGAGGACAGTTGGAAGCTGGTTCACTTTATCCGGCATCTTCCCCATCTGAGTGCGGAGGAACGCATCGAGATGGAGCGTTATAATCCGAAAGGCCCGGATGACCGGGAGGAAGAGCAACAGGAGAATGATTTCTTGAATCGAGCAACGCCATCACGGAAACCGGAATCACAAGATCATCATCGGGAATGAAGCCATGGCTGCCGACTTACATTCCCATGGGAGACGCTCATGAAACTTCGCTTAGGCTCGCTGGCCTTATTGATGGCACTCGTTGCAAGCGTTGCGCTTGCTCATGGCACTAAAGTCCATGTGAGAGGCACGGTCGAGAAAGTCAGCGCCGATTCCCTGGTGGTGAAAACCGCGGACGGCAAGTCGGTGGAAGTGAAAATCGCCGCATCGACAGTATTTCTATCAAGGTCCAACAATGAAGACAAACCGGCGAAGGCCAGCGACCTCGCTGCCGGTGACTTGGTCGTGATTCACGCCTCGCCCAAGGACAAAACGCTGGAGGCTGACGAAATCAAATTCTCGGTGCCCACTGCGACCAAGCCCGCGGCACCCCCTCGTACGAAACCGAAGTCTTGAGGACTTTCTAATCTAAAACTTCCTATTTAATCCACCAAATGGCAGGAGTGAGTTTTCAAAACCAGCCAGACGGGGCGCCCCGCGGATAACTTTAACGTCCGCACTGCACCGGGCGTGATATAAACAATAAATGTGACGCCGCAATCGACGCGCGCGACTACCATCGTACCACGCTGCTCGAGCGAAAGGATGCGCCCCTCGATCACATTTCGGGCGCTCAATCCGCGGGGCCGATCCGTTGCCAGCAAAATATCTCCGGCGCGGATTGCCACCTGGACGCGGCTTCCGGCTGCGGCGTAACCGAGCGGCACCTCAATTTCGCACGCGCTATCGCCCAGCCGAACGCGCATGACGCCATCCGCCTCGCGGAGATCGAGCACCGTGGCTTTCAGCAAATTCTCGAATCCCGCGGCTTGCGCCAGCTTTTTCCGGCGTGGCGCGTTTAGAACTTCCATCGGGGCGCCGGCGCTAACGACGCGCCCATTATCGAGTGCGATCACACGCTCGCCGAGCGCATCCACTTCATCGCGGGTGTGCGTCACATACAAAATGGGGATTCCTTTCGCCGCGTTCCATGCGCGCAAATCGTCCACAATCGACGCTTTCAATTCCGCGTCCAATCCCGTCAACGGCTCGTCGAGCAGCAATACGCGCGGTTCAGTAACCAGTGATCTGGCCAGCGCGATCCTCTGCCTCTCGCCCCCGGAAATTTCGCCAGGCTTTTGATTCCTTAGTTTGTCAACGCGAAAAGCTTTGAGGATTGCTTGTACTCGCTCGCGTTTTTCCGTCTCCGGCAAATCCTTCAATCCATAGGCGACGTTTTGTTCCACGCTCAGATGCGGGAATAGCGCGAGTGTCTGAAAGACGTAGGCGATTCGCCGTTTTGGAGTGGGGACATTGACTCGAGCAGCGGAATCGAAGAGGACATCGCCGCCAGAGGTGATTTGTCCCTCGTGCGGGCGCGCCAGCCCCGCGACGCAATCCAGGAGTGTGGATTTGCCGGCGCCCGAAGCTCCAAACAGGATGGTGATGCCTGGAGGAACTTCGATGGAAACATCAAGTACAAACGGGGAAGCACCGGCACCGCGCCGCTCTTTGCGGATTCGCGCGATGAGCATGGTGGCGTTTACTTCGCCGCCCACGGCGTCCACACGCGGCGGTTGACGGCATAGACAAAGGACAACACGGCGAAGGAAATTACCAGAAGCACCAGAGCCATGCGGTTCGCGGCGCCGTATTCAAGAGACTGCACGCGATCGTAAATGTCGATCGAGACGGTGCGCGTGATGCCCGCCAAATTCCCGCCCACCATCAAGACGACGCCGAATTCTCCGAGAGTGTGCGCGAAACTCAAAACTGCCGCGGTGACGACTCCCGGCAGCGAGAGCGGCAGAATGACTCGCCAGAATGTCCGCAAGCCGCCTGAACCCAGCACCGCCGAAGCGTCCAGCAATCTTCGGTCGACTCCTTCAAAGGAAACGATCAGCGGCTGCACTGCAAATGGAAAGCTGTACAAGACGGAAGCGAGAATCAGTCCGCCGAACGTGAAGGCCAGCCCGTGTCCGAAGAGTGCGATCCACAATTTTCCTAGCGGTCCGCGCGGCCCTATGGCTACCAGTGTGTAAAATCCCAGCACCGTTGGTGGCAGCACTAGCGGCAGGGCTACGATCGATTCGAGAAGGAACTTCCAGCGCCAGGTTGAATACGCCAGCCAATATGCTACTGGCATGCCGACCACGAGCAATATCGCGGCTACGCACGTTGCCAATTTCATCGATAGCCACAATGATTCCATTCGCTTCTCCACT